>WOYI010153920.1_pt2 | contig 80174 bp, 62 predicted proteins | sample 6423411 | NCBI WGS metagenome assembly WOYI01 (sample SAMN13441803, study PRJNA592873) | oil field metagenome | biome: oil field; feature: oil-well bore; material: oil-contaminated soil; isolation source: oil-contaminated soil from oil-well borehole | place: Germany: Wietze | collected 2016-10-18 ...
AAAATACTTTCTCTGCAACGATAAACGAATATCCTGTGCCAAGAATTATTTCATTGGGTGTAAATCTTAACTTCTAAAATAATGATCATGAAACTGAAAAAATTATTTAAACATAGTTTACTCGTAATTTTAATTATCTCATTAAACGGGTGTACAGAAGAATTCCTGGATTTCTTTCCGGAAGATAAAATTACTTCTGCAAATTTCCCTGTGAACGAAGACGATATCAAACTACTTTTGGATGGCCTTTACGGGCAGCTTAGGGAGAACACTCTATACGATGAAGGATTTTTTGCTTTTGGCGTTCTTGACGGGGCAACTCCAAATGCCTTTAACTGGGGCAATACAGCCCTTGCTCAAATCGGAAACGGACAACTTTCTGCTACTGCCGGTGGAATTGTAACATTTCGCTGGACAAGAAGTTATGAAATAATTTTCAGGGCAAATTATTTACTCCGTGTTTTAGACGAAGTAGAACTAAGTGAAAGTTCAAAAACGATGTATGCTGCTGAAGCGCGTTTTCTGCGGGGCCTGGCTTATGCCACATTGGTTGAATCGTATGGAGGGGTTCCCATTGTATTAGGTTCAATTACTACGGAAGAAGCCCGGACAATTGCACGTAGTTCGGCAGATGAAACCTGGGCCCAGGCCATTTCAGACTATGACTTTGCCATTGCTAACCTTAGCGCCGAGGCTCCGCAGGTTGGACGTGCTACCAAAGGAGCAGCGATGGCAATGAAAATGAGGGCATATTTATATCAGGGTAAATTTAGCGAAGCGCTAACAATGGCAAACGAAATTATAGCTCTGGATAAATATTCGCTTTTCCCAAGCTATGAAGGCTTATTTCAACTGGCACACGAAAATAATCAGGAAGTCATTTTTGATATTCAGTACATGAGAGGAGAAAACTCACAGGGAACACGTCTCGATCAGTTTACAGGAACGGGGACCGGGAGCTGGACAAGGGGAACAAGATATGTCCCGACCGAAGATTTGGTAAATGCTTATGAAAGGATTGACGGATCAACCGGAAAATATTTCGAATCCGATATTGACCTGGATAATCCCTACGATGGCTGGGACCCACGCCTCAAATTTACAGTTGTAGTTCCTGGTTCGTATTATCTTGGCTACCGTTTCCCAAACTACCTGTATCCTGGAGGAGCATATAATCACCCGGGAAACAGGATAAAACATCTCAGCACACGTAAATACAGAGTTGATAACGAAGCTGATATGCCACCAACGGATCAATCCGATCTAAACAACATAGTTATCCGCTATGCCGATATTCTGTTAACAAAGGCTGAAGCTTTAATTGAAACAGGTGGCGACGTTGAAGAAGCAGTAGCTTTGATCAACCGGATTAGAACAGAAAGAGACGATGTAAAGATATCAGCATTGCCAACAGGTTTGTCACGCGACCAGGCCAGGGAAAAACTTAGACACGAAAGAAGAATTGAATTTGCCCTGGAAGGATTATACTGGATGGACATAAAACGCTGGCAAAAAATGGATGGCTATGCAAATCGTATTTATCCTGTTGAAGTACGGGACCATAATGGTAGTATAATTGAAACCAAATTCCCCGGCGGGTATAAAGATTATTTCAATTTATTGCCCATCCCAAACAGTGAATTATCACTAAATGAAAATCTGGAACAAAATCCGGGATGGTAATTAATAATAAGTCTGGCCTAACAAAGTACTTTTCATTGTTAGGCCAGGCTTCAAATAAATTAAACCGTTAAAAAAACATGAAAAAACTTAATTTAGGGGTTTTTGTTATTACCCTGCTTTTATTTGCCAGATGTAATGTAGATAAGGGAGACAGAGTGGTTCCTTATTATTTAGCAGAAATACCCGCTCCTTCGCTGGAGAATAATCTGGTAGGAACAGAGAATGTCCAACAAATCGGCGTTTATTTGCCGCCTTCATACAATTATTCAACCCAATTATACCCTGTGGTGTATTTTTTGAACGGATATACCGTGGAAGCTGGCGAGTATCCCAAGACAGAGGCTTTCGACGCGTATATGAAAAATAATAAAGATCAGGAATTTATATTAATAGAATTGAATGGTTATAATTTGTTTGAAGGATCGATGTATGCCAATTCCGTTGTTACAGGAAATTGGGAAGACTATATCGTCAAAGATGTCGTAACCTATGTTGACAACAATTTCAGGACCCTAAAAAAAAGGGAGTCCAGGGGAATTGCCGGCCACTCCATGGGAGGAGGCGGAACAATTAATATTAGTTTAAAATATCCCGATGTATTTTCGGTAGCCTATGCAATGAGCCCGGCTGTTATAGCTGACAACCAGCTTATCAGCGGCTTTTCGAAAAACGATTCGCTAATGAACCAGGTTCTTACGTTATCTGAAAGGATGGCCAACGTGAAAGATGAAAATTTTGCTGAAACCTTAAAGCAGGAACTGGAAGCTTACGACCGGAGTATGGCAGGCATATACGGGTTCATGGCAATGGGTGCTGCCTTTGCACCCGATCTCTCTAAACCTTTGAAAATTGCCTTGCCATTCGAACGCGATGAAAAAGGAAATCTCAGAAAAATAGATGAAACCTTTAATAGATGGATATCGGGGTTTGGAAACCTGGAAGGAAAAGTTGAGAGGTACAAAGATAATTTGTTGAAATATAACAAATACGCTTTGGATTGCGGGTTACATGATGAAATGCCTGGTTTATTTAAATCAACTGTATATTTCTCCCAAATACTTACGAAAGCTGAAATTCCGCATTCAACGCATTGGTACGATGGCAACCACAGCGGTAAAGTTTCCGAACAATTAATCAATGAAGTGTTTCCAACCATGTCCACTTATTTGCTCCATGAATGAATATATTTTTGTTTAAAAAAACTAATAGTAATTTAAAATCAAGATTATGAAACCATTAAAAATAAAAATTCAGTTGTTGTTCTTATTAACTTTATCTTTTCAGCTAACTGCTTATTGTCAGCAAGGTCGTGTGCTTGAAAGCCTGGCAATGGAAAGCGACTTACTCGAAGGCAAGGTTAAATACTCGGTTTATCTCCCGCCTGATTACGATAAATCAGAACGCTCTTATCCTGTGTTGTATTTACTGCATGGCTATTCAGGAAACGAAACAGTCTGGATTCAGTTTGGTGAAGTTAACCGAATTGCCGACAATGCAATAAAGGAAGGAGAAGTTTCATCTTTTATTATCATTATACCCGATGGCAAAACAAGTTGGTATTGTAATGATTATCAAGGATTGGAACCCTACGAAGATATGTTTATCAGGGAATTCATACCATTTATTGAAAAGCAATACCGCATTCGGCCTAAAAAGGAGTTTCGTGCCATTGCCGGAAATTCAATGGGCGGCTATGGTGCATTGAAGTTTGCCATGAAATACAACCATCTTTTTTCAACTTGCGTAGCCTTTTCTTCGGGTATCTTTACAGACGAGGAGATAGCCAATATGCCTGATTCAATTTATGGAATTCTTGATGGCATTTATGGCAAAAACTTAAAAGGAAACGAACGAGTAAATGAGAATTGGAAGAACAACAGTCCTTTATATCTGGCAAAAACCATTCCAGTTGACAAATTAAAATCTGTCCGCTTTTACCTCGATTGTGGTGATGACGATTTCTTAAATAGCGGGAATTCGGATTTACATAATTTAATGAGGGATTTAAAAATACCTCACGAATATCGTGTAAGAGATGGGGCGCATAACTGGAAATATTGGAGTGACGGGCTGCCTGCAGGCCTTTCATTCATAAATAAAAGTTTTATCAGAGAGATAGGATTTTGAAATAAAAAGAACACATGTTTAATAACTATTTTTATAATGCTTTTAAAAAAAAGCATTTAGCAAATTTTAAGTTTGCTTCAATTTTCTGCTTATGGGGTTTGGTATTTACCATTGTTTTGAATATAGACAGCAAAGCCTCAGGAATAGAAACTCCTCCAAATATAATTTTAATCCTGGCTGATGATTTGGGCTACAATGATCTCACCTGTTACCGTAATTCCAATAATGGGCAGTCTACGGCTTTTCCACCAACAGCAGAAACACCTAATATCGATAAACTTGCTGAACAAGGGATACGCTTCACTGATTTTTATTGTGGTGCTGCCGTTTGCAGCCCGTCACGCTCGGCCTTGATGACGGGGAGAAATGCAACGAGGGTAGGTATTTACAACTGGATTCCCGAAAATTCGCCTATGCACATGAGAGCTCGGGAAATTACGATAGCAGAACTTCTTAAAAATAAAAATTATAAGACCGGACATTTTGGAAAGTGGCACCTGGCCTCTCAGGGAAAAGACCAGCCACTGCCAAACGACCAGGGATTTGATTACAGTTTCTATGCTTATAACAATGCAATTCCGTCTCATCACAATCCGGAAAACTATTACCGTAACGGAAAACCGGTTGGAAAACTGGAAGGATATGCCTGCCAACTGGTAATGGACGAAGCGCTTCAATGGCTCGATAAAAACAACAACAATACGACTCCATTTTATATCAATGTTTGGTTTAACGAGCCGCATCTGAAAGTGGCCGCTCCTAAGGAACTCACAAAAAGGCACAAATACAACAAGGAATATTACGGAGCTATTGAAAATATGGATATTGCCGTTGGACGATTAATGGATTATCTGAAACAAAACAACCTCATCGAAAACACAATTGTAATATTCACTTCCGACAACGGCTCACGCTGGGACCATTCCAATGATCCGTTACGTGGTGAAAAATGCTTTAACTACGAAGGCGGGGTACGCGAACCGTTTATCGTTTCGTGGCCACCCAAAATTCCAAAGGGAAAGGTGAGCCGGTTCAACGGGAGTTTTACCGATATTTTACCGACCATTGCTTCAATAACTGATATTCCGCTACCGACCGACCGAAAATATGATGGTATTGATATTTCTCCTGTATTTTTTGGTGATAAGGAAGATGTGGAAAGAGAAGAACCTATTTTCTTTTACCGTTATTTTCACGACCCTATTTGTATGATCAGAGAAGGAGACTGGTGTTTACTCGGTTACCAAAAATTAATTCCAATAGCCGAAACCTTGAATGAAGGAGAACTGGCGAATATCAGTCCCTGGAATTTTGAAGAAAATCATATGGAATACCTCAAAAACCTGGTTCCAACCATGTTCGAACTTTATAATTTGAAAGATGATGTGGAACAGGAACATAATGTGGCAGATAAATATCCTGAATTAGTGGAAGAGATGAAAAAAGAAATGCTTCAGATTAGAACCGAAATGGTAAAAGAAGGAGGAGACTGGTTTTCCGAAAATTAAAATAAACCATTTAAATTCTTCACTTATGAAGTCTGGTTTTGTGAAAAATATAATTGTGGCATTATTTATTTTGGGCTTTTCATTTTGTGGGAATTGTGCAGAAACGGTGCAAAACAATTCAAACCCAAATATTATTGTCATTCTTGTTGATGACCTCGGATACGGCGATTTATCGATTCAAGGTGGTAAGGATATTTACACGCCCGATATTGACAAGCTTTTTGAAAAGGGAATGCATTTTAAAAATTTTTATGCCAACTGTACGGTTTGTTCCCCCACGAGAGCAAGTTTGATAACTGGCCGTTATCCTGATATGGTTGGTGTCCCGGGAGTAATCCGAACACACGAAGACAATAGCTGGGGCTACCTGAATGAGAAGGTTACGACTCTACCCGAAATGCTGAAAAAGGCAGGATATAAGACTGCGATTATCGGGAAATGGCATCTTGGCCTCGAATCTCCTAACTTGCCAAACGAAAGGGGGTTCGACTTTTTTCATGGATTTTTGGGAGATATGATGGATGACTACTGGACCCATCTAAGACATGGGAATAACTACATGCGTTTGAACGATCAGGTAGTTGATCCCAAAGGCCATGCAACTGATGTTTTTACAGAGTGGGCGATTGACTATCTAAAAAATCAAAAAGAAAACGATTCCCCATTTTTTCTTTATCTCGCATACAATGCACCGCACTTTCCTATTCAACCGCCGGAAGACTGGCTTGAAAAAGTAAAAAATCGCGAGCAGGGAATCTCTGAAAAAAGAGCAAAAAATGTAGCCTTTGTGGAACACCTGGACAATGGAATTGGAAAGGTTCTTAATTCGCTGAAAGAGCTTGGTTTGGATAAAAACACCTTGATCATTTTTTCTTCCGATAACGGGGGACATCTGCCCAGCGGCGCTTCAAACGGAAATCTTCGTGGCGGAAAACAGGATATGTATGAAGGAGGGATTAAAGTTCCGACCTGTTTTGTCTGGGACGGTAAAATACAGCCTAGGTCAGAAAGCTACAATCTTGGATTGACAATGGACATTCTACCTACCTTATGTGAAATAACAGGAGTAAAAATTGAGACTGAGATTGATGGTATTAGTTTATACAAAAGTTTAAAAGGAGAGGAACAAGGTTCAAATAGCCGAAGTGTATATTTTATGCGGCGAGAAGGTGGTAGTTACGCTGGCATGTGTTATTATGCAATTCGGCAGGGGCCATACAAACTTATGCAGAACACTCCGTTCGAACCGTTGGAATTATTTAATCTGGTAAATGATCCGGCTGAAAAGTCAACACTGGAAGAAAACTCTGAGAAGTTTAACGAATTAAGATATAATTTGGCACAACACATTCGGGAAGCGGGTAATATTCCCTGGCAAAAACAAAAAAAATAATTGCGATAAAATTCACATTCTATAAATCAGTCAATTTATCACTGATAAACAATATTTAAAAGATTAATAAACGGATAGGATGAAAAAATTAATACTCTTTTTGGTACTAGTGTTAAGCACAAATTTGATGATGTTTGCACAACAAAAGAAAATGAACGTTCTGTTCATTGCATCAGACGATTTGAGTTATGACTTAAATACCTTTGGAAATCCAAGTGTTCATACACCCAATTTTGACAGGCTTGCCGAAAGAGGAGTTGTATTCGAAAACGCATATTGCCAGGCTCCGTTATGCGCCCCCAGCCGGGCATCGCTGATGACTGGGTATTATCCTGATAAAACGGGCGTTTATGACCTGTTTCCTACTTTCCGCGATGCCCTGCCGAACGCCGTAACATTGGCGCAGATGTTCAGGAACAACGATTATTTTACTTGCCGTATTGGCAAGATTTTTCATCAGGGAGTTCCAAGTGGGATTGGTCAGCCCGGGCATGACGATCCAGCCTCCTGGACAACCACTTATAACCCTATTGGGAAGGATAAAACAGATGAGTATAAATTGGTGGCCGATGCGCCGATGTTAGGGAATTACCTTGCTATGGATTGCACCGATGATGAACTCACAGATGCTATTTCTGCAAATGTTGCCCTAAGCATTTTGCGTCAACGTACCGGAAATGCCAAGGCAAGCGCATATGGTGGATACATGCAGGGCCGTCCAGACCCCCAGCCTTTTTTTATGGCTGTTGGTTTCTACCGGCCACATATTCCTTACATGGCTCCAAAGAAATATTTCGACATGTATCCCTGGAAAGATATAAAACTGCATGAAAATCCGGGTAACGACTGGGAAAATAAACCCGGCGCTGCAGCCTGGATTTGGCCGCCGAACGCCGGGTCCACTGAAGAGCAACAAAAAAAGGCGATTCAGGCTTATTATGCCTGCGTATCATTTGTTGATGCACAAATTGGGAAATTACTTGACGGGTTGGAAGAATTTGGTTTACTCGATAATACCATCATTGTTTTCTGGAGCGATCATGGGTATAATCTTGGAGAACATGGCCAGTGGCAAAAACAAACCCTATTTGAGAAATCATCCAAAGAACCTTTGATTATTTCTGTACCGGGAATAACGAAAGGAACCCGGACACAGGCCATTGTCCAGATGGTAGACATTTATCCTACATTGGCAGCGCTTACCGGGTTAGACGCTCCGGATGACCTGGTTGGTCATAGTCTTGTACCTCTTTTAAAGAATCCGGATGCAGAATGGGATTATCCTGCTTTTACAATACAAGCCAGAACGGTAAATCCACGCGCACGGGAAGGACAGTCGAAATATAGTTTTAATCCAAATGTAGCTTCTGATAATCCTACAATTTTTGGTCGATCGGTTCGGGTTAAAAGATATCGTTATACCGAATGGGATGAAGGAAGACTGGGCGCGGAACTTTATGATTATGAAAAAGATCCAAAGGAATTTAGTAATCTGGCCAATAATCCTGAGGATAAGGATTTGGTGAAAAAACTGTCGGATCTTTTGCATAAGGATTTTAGCAAATAAAACGGTGATTAGAGGGATGGGTATTTCCTGTTAAAAATCAACGTGAAATAATCAAAAAATGGCCGTGACGCTGCTTTAAAGGATCGACGAATAAGCCATCATAAGGTGTTATTGATCCCACAATTGAAAATCGTTTTTATACTTTTGACGGAACCTAATATTTATTCTGGAAAAATGTTCAAATTAAAACCTAAAAAAATGAGGTCATCAAACTTAAAGGGTATCCTTGTATTTTTTGCAACAATAACTTTAATTACAGCTTGTAATACGAGTATAGCGAAACAGAATCAACCAAAGCCCAACATCGTTTTTATCATAGCTGATGACATTGGCTGGAATGACCTGGGATGTTATGGTAACATGTATGTAAAAACTCCGAATATCGATAAACTTTCGGAAGGAGGATTGCAATTCAGCAATGCTTTTCTGACAGCCAGTTCCTGTAGTCCCAGCCGATGTAGTATCATTTCAGGGAAATATCCGCATTCCAATGGTGCGGCAGAATTGCATACACCGCTTCCTGAAAATGAAATTCCTTTTCCCTTGTTGTTAAGGGAAAATGGATATTACACCGCCCATGCAGGGAAATGGCACATGGGCCCGGCTGCACACCGGGCTTTTGATCTGTACACCGATGAAAATGGTTACGATAACGGTGATGGCGGCGAAAATATGTGGATCCCATTTTTTAAAGACAGGCCCAAAAACAAGCCTTTCTTTTTCTGGCTGGCTTCGCACGATGCCCATCGCCCTTGGGGAGCAGATACCTTTAAAATTACGCATGATCTGAATAAACTGGAAGTCCCGATCTTTTTTGAAGATACTCCTGAAACTAGACAGGACCTGGCATCTTATTACAACGAAATAGCCCGCTTTGACTACTATGTAGGAAAAGTCAGGGCTGAACTGGAAAGGCAGGGAGTGCTGGATAACACCATCATTATTGTAACTTCAGATAACGGGAGGCCTTTCCCCAGGTGCAAAACCAGGGTTTACGACAGCGGGATGAAAACACCTTTTATTGTATCCTGGCCAAAGGCGATGAAAGCAAAAGGACTTCAGACTGAAAGCCTGATCAGCGCCATCGATATTGCTCCCACTATCCTGGAATTGGCCGGTATTGAAGTTCCGGAAGATTACCAGGGGAAAAGTTTCCTGCCGGTTTTAAATAATCCGGCCACCGAGATCCGGGATGAAGTCTTTTCGGAACACAACTGGCACGATTACGAAGCACATGAACGGATGGTTCGGACAAAAAAATATTTATACGTTTTAAACTCACGGCCTAACCTGACGAATGGCGGCCCCGCTGATTCCAAAACTTCACCCACACAGCATTCGTTAAATCTTGTCAGGGATGCGGGGAAATTAACTCCTGCTCAGGCTGATATTTTTATAGTACCGCGTCCAGCAGAAGAATTATATGATGTTCAAAGAGATCCTTTGCAACTGGTCAACCTGGCTTCTGTCCCTGGATATCAGAATGTATTGCACGAGATGCGGATTTTGCTGGAGAATTGGCGAATGCAAACAGGAGACACCACACCTGAACATCTTACTCCCGACTGGTACGACCGTGAAACAGGCGCTCCGCTTGATATTGAACGGGTGAGGGGAACCATGCCCGGAGATCGTTAATGATTGCGGACTTTTAGGATTTAAAATACGGTTTGAGAACTGAATCATAACTAAAGAAATAGACAAATAAAATTAAAACCGACCTGATACAGCCACATAAAATAATAGATATTAATTTCTACATTTGAGGGTTATTTTATTCGTGTGAAGGTTGTAAAATCAAATACTGAACTTCTTATTCTTCTTCAGCAGGATGACAAAGTGGCGTTCTATCATCTTTATGAACGTTATAGTAAACGCCTGTATAGTTTTGCTTACCGTTTTATAAAACAGGAGACAGATACGGAAGAAATTGTACAGGAAGTTTTTCTTAAAATCTGGGAAAACCGACATAAAATAGATGCTTATGCTTCTTTTGAATCTTTTCTTTTTACCATAGCTTACAATGCTACCATAAGTTTATTCCGCAAACGGGTATCTGAGAAAAAATACCTCGAACATCTCCAGGCATTGCAACAGGTAAAAGAAGCGCCCGATTTAATTGATGAGGTTCAGTTTGATGATCTGAACGAAAAGATACAATCGCTGCTTGAAAAAGTGACTCCGCGCCAACAAGAGATTTTTCGTTTAAGCAGGGAATCGGGTCTTACACATCACGAGATAGCGCAGAAACTCAATATTTCAGAAAACACTGTAAAAAAACACATTGCAAATACCCTTACATTCTTAAAAGAGAATCTTGACAGCAGTTTACTGATTAACATCTTATTTATTTCATTGTTTTTTTAAAAAAAAACGAATTTGTCATACTCCCATTTTATTTGTTAGGCGTAATACTATTTAGAAAGAACAATAAGGGGACTTCTATAGTTAAATGAGAATTTGCTTCCCACAATAGGGAAGCGCTTTATTGAATAAAATGAATACAAACATATTTTTAAAATACTTGAATAATCAATGTTCTCCATCAGAATTGGAGGAAATGATCAATTGGGCAAAAAAAGAGGCTTTGAATGAAAAAAGCAGAGAAGAGTATCTCGAAGAATGGCAAAATTCAGGATTGGATATGCAACTGGATGATGAGCGTTTCATCCAGCTTTTTGATCGGATACAACACAAAATTGAATCGGATGAAAATAAAAATAGTAAAAGAACAACTCCTACATCAGGATTGAAAGCTGTAACTACCTGGTTAACCCGGGCTGCTGCTATTCTTTTACTTCCGGTCCTGTTGTTTTTAGCATATACACTTTCTGAAAAAGAAAAACTAAATGATCAATTTGTAAATATAGAGACCAATTCATTGGAAGTGGTCGCTCCCTTAGGATCAAGGACAGTCATTCATCTTTCAGATGGCACTGAAGTGCATTTAAATTATGGCAGCAAACTAAAGTATCCTCAGGTGTTTACCGGCGATACAAGAAAAGTGGAACTCATTGGTGAAGGATATTTTGAGGTGGCACACAATCCTGAAAAACCTTTTATAGTAAAAGCAGGTGATTTGAATATTAAGGCATTGGGAACTGATTTTAATGTGTATGCCTATCCGGTTGAAAAATATATTGAAACTACGCTGGTAAACGGGAAAGTTGAATTAAAACAGAATAAAGAAAACAAGACGCTTGGAATAATGGTGCCGGGTCAGCATATAAAATACAATAAAGAAGATAAGACCACTTACAGCACCATTGGTGAAGTAAATAAATACGTTGCATGGAAGGATGGAAAATTAATTTTTGATGATACCCCGATTACAGAAGTAGCCAATAAGCTAAGCAAAATCTTCAATGTTGAAATTGAGGTTAGGGATAATATTAAAAATTACAATTATACCGTAACTATTATTGATGAACCGCTCTTTCAGATTCTCGATCTGATGACAATGGCAGCACCGGTAAAATATACGGTTTTCCCAAGAGTCAAAAATCCGGATGGGACATTTTCACGACAAAAAATAATATTGGAAAAAAGAAAATAAACAAGAATAAGTACCTAACTAAAAAACAAAGTGCCTATGAAATGAATAGAAAAACAGGGAAATGCGCCAACACTTCCCTGCCGAGATTAAATTTTATCCCTGTATAACGGTACAGGGCAGTTACAAACTAATCATTGCAAATTTATGAAAAAAATGACAAGTGCGTCCTGGAATGCAATATATCCTGGATGTAAGAAACTTATGATGATCATGAAACTAACTACCTTTTTTATTCTGATCTCAATGGTCAGCGCTTTTGCAAGCAAAACCTATTCGCAAACCAAAACGCTCAGTCTTAGCCTTGAAAACGCTTCAGTTAAACAGGTTCTCGAAGAAATTGAAGAACAAAGCGAGTTTTATTTCATGTTCAGCAGCAAGGTTGTTGATGTAAACAGAACTGTTTCAGTTGAAGTCAGTAACAAAAAAATCGAAAAAGTCCTGGATGAGCTTTTTGCCGGTACCAATGTTGACTATACTATCAAAGACCGGATTATCGTACTTACCACGCCAGAAGTTCTAAGTGAAAAATCGGTAATCGAATTTCAGCAAAAAACAGTTTCAGGTACAGTCACCGATCAATCCGGTCAGCCATTACCCGGGGTGACAGTTATTTTGAAAGGAACGACTCAGGGAACTATCACCGATGTAGATGGAAAATATACGTTGCCGAATGTTCCTGACGAGGCAATACTCGTTTTCTCGTTTGTTGGGATGAAGAATCAGGAAATAGCCGTATCTGCAAGAACACTAATCGATATTACACTGGATGAAGAAACAATTGGTATTGATGAGGTTGTTGCAATCGGTTACGGAACCGTCAAAAAAAGTGATCTGACCGGTTCGGTATCTTCAGTAAAAGCCGAAGAGTTACAGTCTACCCCAATGACTTCGATCGACCAAGGTTTGGTTGGTCGCGCTTCCGGCGTCATGGTAACACAAACTTCAGGTATGCCTGGTGCAGTTGCATCGATTCGTGTCCGCGGTACTAGCTCGCTTCAGGGAGGTAACGAACCGTTGTATGTTATCGACGGATTTCCGATTTATAACGGTTCAGGTTTTGGAGATACAGGAGGAAATGCTCAAATGAGCGGCCTTTCAACTATTAATCCCAACGATATTAAATCAATTGAAATTTTAAAAGATGCTTCGGCGACTGCTATTTACGGGGCCCGTGCCGCCAATGGTGTTGTTCTGATCACAACTAAAAGCGGTAAACGGGGAACCGACAATATTACCTTCGACGCAACTTATGGCATTCAGAGCGTGGTGAATAAGATTGATGTGATGAATGCGCTTCAATATGCCGAACTGGTAAACGAAGCTTATACCAATGATGGATTGGCTCCATTTTATGACGATGCTGAAATGCAGGTAATCAGACAGAACCCGAAGGGAACCGACTGGCAGGATGAAGTTTTCAGAGCTGCTCCTACACAAAACTACCAACTGGGATTTAGCGGGGGTGATCAGAAAATGGTTTATTCTATTACCGCTAATTATTACGATCAGCAGGGGATTATCAGAAATTCAGATTTTAAAAGGTATTCCGCACGTGTGAATCTGGAACGAAACATGGTTAAAAACATTCGTATGGGAACACACTTGAGTGCAAGCAAGACAATCTCGAATGCCGTTCGTACAGACAGTGGCGGTAATACCGGTGTGATTACCGCCGCCATGAAATTTAATCCTGTTTCACCAGTATTTGTCAACGAAGAACTAAAACAGTATACCTTGGTAAACAGCCCGGGTATTGTTTATCCGAACCCGGTTGCAACAGCCGATGAAATGATTCGTGAAAACCAGACAATTAGAGTTCTGGGAGATATATTTGCTGAATGGGAGATATTGCCTGATCTGAAAGTTAAATCTTCTTTTGGTGTCGATATTTTCAATACCAAATACAATACATTTATTCCTTCAAATATTTACGAATCGGGTGGGGTTGCCAGTGCCACAGTGAGTGCAGGTTTTACTACCAACTGGTTAAATGAAAATACGGTGAGCTGGTTTAAGCAAATTAACGAGAACCACACGATTTCCTTGTTGGGTGGGGTTACTTTCCAGCAAAACCACTATGAAAACGTTTCGGCTTCTTCTCAGGATTTTGTGAATGATGTTCTTGAAGAAAACTCGCTTCAGGCGGGTGCCGTATACAATCAGCCAACTTCTTCCAATACCGACTGGAGCCTGTTGTCGTACCTTGGCAGAGTGAACTATAACATTAAAGAGCGTTACCTGTTTTCATTCAACGCCCGCGTGGATGGTTCATCACGTTTCGGGGAAAACAATAAATATGCATTTTTCCCTTCAGGATCATTTGCATGGAGGTTAATCGAAGAAGATTTTATCAAGGATCTGGATGCGTTTGACAACCTGAAATTAAGAGCCAGTTACGGGATTACGGGAAACCAGGAGATAGGTTTGTATAACTCTCTCCCAACGCTTACCAGTACTACGTATACCTTTGGAAGAACCCTGGTAACCGGTTTCTATCCTAATAAAATTCCAAATCCTGATTTAAAATGGGAAAGAACTTCTCAACTTGATTTTGGATTGGATGTTGGGTTTTTTGAAAACAGGTTACGAGTTACAACCGATTATTATTATAAGAAGACAACGGATTTGATTTATAGCGTGGCAGTTCCATATGTCTCCGGTTTTGCAGAATCGTTGCAAAATATTGGAAGTGTTGAGAACAAGGGGCTTGAGCTGGCCATCGAAACGGATAACATTAACCGGGGCTTAAAATGGACAACCAGTTTTAATATTGCCTTTAATAAAAATAAGGTACTTGAGCTGGGTGGCGAAGAATACAAGGATGTCGGTGGTGACGACGGCCACTTAAAAACAGGACAGGTACACAGGTTAATTGTTGGACAACCTATTGGATTATTCTATGGCTATGTTTTCGATGGTATTTTCCAGAGTACTGAAGATCTGGCAGCAGGTCCAAAATCTCCCAATAACTGGGTTGGCGGAAGAAAATACCAGGACTTAAGCGGTCCTGACGGTGTGCCGGACGGTACTATCAGTGCAACCTATGACCGATCAGTGATCGGAGACCCGAATCCTGATTTCTTTGGAGGTATTACCAATACACTAACCTACCAAGGTTTTGAATTGAATTTATTTCTTCAGTACAGCTACGGCAATGATATCTTTAATTACAATGCCATGGAGCTTGAATTGCCATCCGGAGGACAGAATGTGTATGCAGACCTTTTAAACAGATGGACTCCGACTAATCCGAGTAATAAATATCCGGTTGCTACTACGAACCGTTCAGCAGTTTTTTCAAGTGCTTATATCGAAGATGGTTCCTATCTGAAGGTTAAAACTTTAACCCTGGCTTATTTATTTCCCAAATTAAGCTCAACTCATATTTCATCTCTGAAGGTTTATGTAACTGGACAAAACCTGTTTACATTTACCAAGTACAGAGGATACGATCCTGAAGTAAGTTACCGTGGGGCAACAAACCTTGAAATGGGAGAAGATTTTGGTGGATATCCTCAGTCAAGAACAATATTGCTGGGTGTTAACCTCATTATTAAATAATTAAAATTCGAACCATGAAAAAAATAATAATATCCATACTATTAATCTTTGTCGTAAGCGGAATCTTTCATTCTTGCGATGATTTCCTGGAAGAGAACCCTGTTGATCGATATGTAGTTGGAAACTTTTATAGTAGCCAAACTGATGCTGAAGCTGCAGTAGCAGCAGTATATCAACAATTGTATAGTATTTACGAACGGTATATCTTTCTGTTGAATGCCTTGCCTGCCGATGATGAAAAAAATGGGTTAGGTATGCCAAATCAATATCTTCAGAATCTTGAATATTTAAGACATACTTCAGAAAACCAGTTTGTTCGCCAAATGTGGCAATATTGCTATGAAGGTATTGCAAAAGCAAATACAGCCATAAATAATATTCCGGATATTACAATGGATGACAACATTAAAAGCCGGTTAATTGGTGAAGCAAAATTTTTAAGGGCGCTCTATTATTTCAACCTGGTACGTTTCTTTGGTGAGGTTCCCCTGGTACTGAAACTCGAAGGTGTTGAAGATGCCCTTGGTGCACGGACACCAATTGACCAGGTATATCAACAAATAATTGACGACCTTACCGATGCCGGGAACAGTTTACCGACAACCTACTCATCTAGTAATACAGGAAGAGCTACCAAAGGAGCGGCTAAAATATTGCTAGGCAAAGTATATCTGACAAAACATGACTATGCAAACAGTGTATCAAAACTTGCCGAAGTAGTTGAAAACGAAGCTACCTATGGGTATGGTTTGCACGATTATTACGGTGATAACTGGGAAAAGGCAACAGAGAACGGAAAGGAGATGGTTTTCAGCATTGAATTCATGGATCCTCCCGGACGGGGTAACAGTGCAATGACATTGCAGGGGCCAAAATATTCCTTGCCAAACAGCTTTGCACCTCTTGGGTTAAATAACTCAAACGAAGCAGACATTCCAACCATCGATCTTTATTCGCAATTCGAAGACGCTGATGAAAGAAAGGCGGAGACATTCAGGACCGATTTTGTTAGCTTAATTGACGGTTCAGTGCATACGAGCTCCATTCCAATATTTGTAAAGTATTGGGAAGAAGGGGAAGCAATTACAGGTAATTCCGATTGTAATATGCACATAATTCGCTATGCCGATGCTCTTTTGATGTATGCTGAAGCATTGAACGAAGTTGGCCAAACTGCTGCCGCTCACAGTTATTTAAATCGCGTTCGTGAGCGCGCATTTAACTCAACCGATCATGATTACAATGGTCTTTCACAGGAAGAATTCCGAACTGTAGTTTGGCAGGAAAGAAGACTTGAACTGGCAATGGAAGGACATCGTTGGTTTGATTTGGTGAGAACCGGAAGATTTATTCAGCGTATGAAAGATCATTCGGCGTTTGAAGCATCTGTTGCAGAAAGCAATAAAACAGAGATTGCTCAAAATATCAAAGATTATATGGTACTTATGCCAATTCCTCAAAGGGAACTTGACTTGAATTCTGAATTAACCCAAAATGATGGGTGGAGATAGTTTTATAATTAATTTTTAGATAAAGGATAGCTTTTGGAATTCTGAAAGCTATCCTAATTAGTATCTTTATCGTCAGCTTGATAAATCAATAATTTTTAAAATGAATCGCACAATCTTCTTTTTTGTTGCAGCATTTGCAACCGTATTTGTATTGTTCTCCTGTAAATCAGAGAAATCAGAAACAAGTCAACGCCCCAACATCATCTACATCATGAGCGACGACCATGCTTACCAGGCAATCAGCGCTTACGGTTTTGGGTTGAATAAAACACCCAATATCGACAGGCTGGCAACCGAGGGGGCCATTTTTACGCGTGCCTGTGTGACCAACTCACTATGTGCGCCAAGCCGGGCTGTCCTTTTAACCGGCATGCACAGCTTTATTAATGGTAAAGTTGATAATGTACAGGTATTTAACTGGGACCAGCCCAATTTCCCAAAGATTCTTCAGGCCAATGGTTATCAAACTGCTATGATCGGAAAAATCCATCTGGACGGAGTTCCACAGGGGTTCGACTTTTCAATGGTTCTTCCCGGGCAGGGCAATTATTACAATCCCGATTTTCTGATTGACGGAGAAAGAGTTAGAAAGAAAGGATATGTTACTGAAATTATTACCGAAACAGCGCTCGACTGGTTAAAAAACAAACGTGATCCGAACAAACCATTTTGCTTGTTGTATCATCAGAAAGCACCACATCGGAACTGGTTGCCTGCACCGAAATATGTGAACCTTTATGACGATAAAACCTTTGACTTGCCCGAAACTTTTTTTGATGACTATTCGGACAGGGGTTCTGCCGCTAAAGAACAGGAAATGGAAGTCAATCGTGATATGATGTGGGGGCACGATTTTAAATTTATTGTTGACCCCAATGGCGACAGTACCAATTTTGTTCCCGATTTAAAACGTATGAATGATGAGCAACGTGCAAACTGGATGGCAGCCTATGAAGATGAAAACCAGGCGTTCCTGAAAAATATGCCAACAGGTGTGGAATTAGCCAAATGGAAATTCAATCGTTATGTTAAAGATTACCTGCGTTGCATAAAATCGGTTGATGATGGAGTTGGAGAACTTCTTGATTACCTGAAAGAAGCAGGGCTGGAAGAAAACACTATTGTTATTTATACTTCCGATCAGGGATTTTATCTGGGAGAACACGGCTGGTTCGACAAGCGGTTTATGTACGAACAATCGTTACGTACACCTCTTCTTGTTCGTTATCCAAAAGAAATTAAACCGGGGACAAAAATTAATAAGCTGGTTCAAAACCTCGATTTTGCGCCAACATTTCTCGATTATGCCGGAGTTAAAGTTCCCAAAGAGATGCAGGGGGAATCATTTCGCGATCTGGTTTCCGGAAAAACCAGCGAATTCAGGGATGCAATATATTATACTTACTATGAATATCCGTCCGTACACATGGTAAAACGCCACTACGGAGTGGCCACAGAGAGATACAAACTCATGCACTTTTACTACGATGTCGATGAATGGGAAATGTACGATCTGCAAAAGGATCCGCAGGAAATGCATAACATTTACGACGATCCTGAATATGCCGATGTACAAAAAATGCTTCAGAAGAAACTTACTGAACTGCGTACAAAATACGGCGACAGTGATGAGTTGGATCAAAAATACCTGAAAGCTTATCTTGATCAACAGAACAATTAATTTCACTGAGTTTAAAAACTTAACAATGAACGATAAAGCTAACCAGAAGACCCCCCTGAAGATGGTAGGTAGTACTTCACATTTATTGAAGTGCCTCATCGTTTTTGTATGGGCTCTTTTCCCTTCTTCTCTTTTGGCACAACCAAATGTATTGCTCATTTTTTCGGATGATCTGAATACGAGGATCGGCCCGTACATGGGAGTGGATAAACACACTCCAACCCTCGATAAATTGGCTGGTCAGGGAGTAATGTTTACAAGGGCTTACTGCCAGTACCCGCTTTGCGGGCCATCCCGGGCGTCTATTATGAGTGGATTATATCCTGCAACCAATGGAGTTCTGGATAATGATGATTCTCCCGGTAGTTATAAAAAGACAACTCCGGCTTTGAAAGATCATCCTTCGATGGCAGGATTTTTCAGGGAACATGGATATTTTACCGCACGTGTTTCGAAGATATTTCACATGGGAGTTCCCGGTGGTATCGAGCGGGGCGAACCGGGAGGAGATGAACCCGATTCGTGGGACTACGCTTACAATGTGATGGGGCCTGAAACAAACAGCCCAGGCGATCTGGAACTTCTTTCTCCTAAAATGAAACATTATGGTGGTGGTTTCTCGAGAATGATCCTTCCCGATAGTCTCCGGTATTTTCAAACCGACTTTCTGGCAGCCAACCAGGCAATTGCTATTTTAGAAAGCCGGGCAGGAAAAGTTCCTGAGGGTGCTACCAATAAAAAGAAAATAAAACCCGACGCTCCGTTTTTTCTGGCTGTGGGTTTTGTCCGGCCCCATGTTCCTCTGATCTCTACCGAAAGTTGTTTCGAGCATTATCCCATGGAGGAAGTCAGGCTGCCTGAAGTAAAAATTGGTGACAATGTTCCGGAAGAAGCACTGAATATGCAAAACGGTAAACGTTTCGGAATGGATGAAGAGCAAAAGAAGAAAGTGATCAGTTCTTACATGGCAAGCGTTCGATTCATGGACGACCAGATTGGCAGGCTTTTGGGTGAACTCGACAGACTGGATCTTCGAAAAAATACCATCGTTATTTTTCTTTCCGATCATGGATACAATCTCGGGGAACACGATAGCTGGGCAAAATCGGTCCTTTGGGAAGGAACGGTTCGTGTTCCGCTGATCATTTCTGTTCCAGGCCAGGAAAAAACCTATGGTACCGAATGTAAATCAATTATACAACTGATCGATCTTTATCCAACACTGGTTGATTTGTGTGGATATTCAGCACATACCCCTGAAATATTACAGGGGAAAAGTCTGGTAAAATTTATTCAGAATAGTAATTTTATCGACGAAAAAGCGCAGGCGTATACTGTTACCAACAAGGGCAACGCAGGAACTATTATTTTTGGCAATTACAGGTACACTCGTTGGGGAGAGCAGATTAATACTGGGAAAGAGGAGTTGTACAATCATGACACCGATCCGGAAGAATTGAAAAACCTTATTGGTGGTTCTAAGTATCAAAACCTGATTGAAGATTTGAGACAACGATACGAATCGATGCAGGATAAAGTCGACAACGAGAGTGAAGAAATAACGAATAATCAAAATAAATAACCATTAATTTATTTACACGTAGTTCTTTTGCTCTGTCATGTCGTTTTATAATCGAAACGTTTAGGTAAAAGGAAATTCTATATTTATCGAAACATTTAAAATCTAAACCATATGAAATTCAAACTTTCATTTCTTCTTTTAATACTAATTGCAGCGTCTTTTACGGCGTGTAATTCAGGAAATCAGGAACAAACAGCAGCGCGCCCCAACATTCTGTTTATCATGGCGGACGACCATGCTTCTCAAGCGATCAGCGCTTATGGCGGCCCGCTTGCCGAACTGGCGCCAACACCCAACATCGACCGCATTGCCGATGCAGGGATGCTGTTTAACCGCTGCTTTGTTACCAATTCGATTTGCGGCCCGTCGCGGGCAACCATATTTACCGGAAAATACAGCCATAAAAATGGATTTATCGATAACACGATGGGATCTGAATTTGATTTTAGCCAGAATTCTTTCCCGAAAGAACTTCAAAAAGCCGGTTATAAAACCGCTGTAATCGGAAAACTACATTTGGGAGGAACACCCACCGGTTTCGATTATTTTGATATCCTTCCCGGGCAGGGAAGTTATTATAATCCAACATTTATCAACCCGGAAGGTCAATACCAGATGGAAGGTTACACCACCGAAATTATTACAGATAAAACCATTAACTGGCTGAAATCGGTAAAAGATTCAACCCAACCTTTTATGGTAATGATGTGGCACAAAGCGCCGCACCGAAACTGGGATCCCGGTCCAAACGAGTTGGGGATGTACGAAAATACTACTTTCCCCGAACCTGAAACACTTTTTGACGGATACGAAACCCGTGACGCTGCATCTCGTAATTTCATGAGCATCGACAAAGCTATGAGCATTGATCGCGACCTGAAAATGACCGACCAGCCAAGAGCCGGTTTAAATGAAGAACAACTCGAGAAGTGGAATGCTGTTTACGACACTATTTACGAAGAATTTAAAAAGACAAACCCAACCGGGGAAGATTTAGTTCGCTTTAAATTCCAGCGTTACATGCGCGATTACCTGGCTTGCATTGCTGCTGTGGATAAAAGTGTGGGTAAAGTGCTCGATTACTTAAAGGAAACCGGAATGGACAAAAATACCATCGTGGTGTATTCATCCGACCAGGGATTTTACCTTGGCGAACATGGATGGTTCGACAAACGCTGGATGTACCGCGAATCGTTAAATACACCTTTGTTAATTAGTTGGCCGGGATTTATTAAAGCCGGTTCGGTGAACAACGATATGGTTTCGAACCTCGATTTTGGCGAAACCCTGATCGACATTGCCGGAGGTGCAATTCCTGCCGACATGCAAGGCAGAAGCATGCTGCCAATTTTAAAAGGAGAAACACCTGACGATTGGAGAACTGCTCATTATTATCATTACTACGAGCACCCGTCGGAACACAATGTAATGCGTCATTACGGAATTACTACCGATAAATACAAACTCATTCATTTCTATTACGATATCGACGAATGGGAATTGTACGACCTGGAGAAAGACCCGCAGGAAATGAAAAATGTATACAACAACCCGGCTTACAATGATGTAAAGGCAGAACTCCATCTACAACTGGAACAACTCAGAACCCAGTATCAGGATAACGATTCATTAAACCAACATTTTATTGATGAGTACAATGCGAAGGTAAAAGAGAACCCGAGAATTGAATACTGGAAAATGAGACCCTAAGATTTGCAAAAATTGTTCAGCCGCGAAATGGGGGGATCTGAAAAGAAATAATATTTTAACTTTTACTCTACATATCAAGATGAAAAGGATTAAGAACCTGGTTTTAGCTCTACTCCTGCTTGTGTTATTTTTTCCCCTTACAGGATTTTCAGAGGGGGAAAAGACGAAAGATCTTCCAAATATTCTCTGGATCGTGAGCGAAGACAACAGCGCCTATTTTACAGGATGTTACGGCAACTCATTTGCTACCACCCCAAATATCGACAAACTGGCAAGTGAAGGATTTTTATATACACATGCTTACTGCCCGAGTGCGGTGTGTGCGCCATCAAGAAACGCTATTTTGACCGGTGTCTACGCCTCATCGAACGGGAATGAAAACATGCGAAGCGAATATGCCAAATCGGCTGTTGTAAAAACCTACCCCGAGTACCTGCGGGAAGTCGGCTATTACTGCACCAACAACGAAAAAACAGATTATAATACAAACAGTGTCGATCCGGCAACGATTTGGGACGAAAGCAGTCGGACTGCCCACTATAAAAACCGGCCTGAAGGGAAACCTTTCTTTGCGGTATTTAACTCGATGATCAGTCACGAGTCTTGCATTTTCACACGTAGCGTACCTTATGACAGTCTGAGACACGACCCGGATAAAGTTCCTTTACCGCCTTATCACCCGAATACAAAAGAGGTTCGGCATGACTGGGCACAGTATTACGATTGCATTGAAGACATGGATACCTGGGTTGGATCGCTTTTGAAAGAACTGGACGATAGCGGCCTTGCCGATAATACCATTGTATTTTATTATGGTGATAATGGAGGTGTGCTTCCGCGCAGTAAGAGGTATTTATACGAAACAGGAACACAGGTTCCTTTGGTAATCCGAATACCCGGGAAATATAAATCGCTTTTCCCGTCATCTCAGCCAGGCGATAAAATTGACCGTCTTGTTAATTTTCCCGATTTACTTCCAACCTTATTGAGTATTGCCGGTGTTAAAGTTCCGGATTACATTCAGGGAAAAGCATTTTTGGGAGATCAAAAAACCAAGGATACTGAATATACTTTCTTCCAGCGCCAGCGGATGGACGAACGTTTCGACCATGTAAGAGCAGTAAGAGACCAGAAGTACCGCTATATCCGTAACTATATGCCATTTCGGATTAACATGCAACATCTCGCATACTTATTTAACGAGCCATCTGCCCAGTCGTGGGAGGAAGAATTCAGAGCTGGCAGAACAAACGAAATACAAAGCAGGGCCTTTAAGGAAAGACCAGTTGAAGAACTTTACGATACTGAAAATGATCCGTGGGAAATAACTAATCTCGCCAATGATCCAAAATATGCCGACGTTCTGAAACGGATGCGTGGCGCTTTGGACGATTGGAGAAAGGATTCAAAAGATGTGGGTGTAATCCCTGAATTGGAATATGGCATTTTGGCAGGAGATACGCCGCTTTATGATTTTGTAAGATCAGGCAAATGTAATTATGAGGAGTTGAGAAAAGCTTCGGATCTGGCCGTTCTGGGGGGCCCGGAAGACATGGATACCTATATCAGCTATCTGCAGGATGAAAACAGCGCCATTCGTTATTGGGGCGCTACTGGTATTCTTGTCCACAAGGATCGGGCAAAACCTGCTATTCAGGCACTGAAAAATGCCGTGAAAGAAACGTCGGTGCAAACGGCCACGCTTGTAGCAGAAACGCTCGCTCAATTAGGAGAGAAAGAACTGGCAAAGCAGGTTTATCTTCGCATACTAAACGATGATAAATCGGAGTTACTGGACCGTGCTTTTGTTCTCAACAGTATCGATGCCATTGATTTCAGGGAGCCGGAAATCGAAAAATGGATTAAAACCTATTACGGTGCAAAGATTAAAACTTTAAATGGATTTGCCATTTATGCGCAGTACGATGTTTCATTGACTAAAAGCATCCTGGAAAAGTGGGGTGTTATAGAAAAACCAACAGGAGGATTCTCCTTCTGAGTAAGTAGATAGTTAGTTTGGTTAGGGAGTATTTTTCCTTGATTCCCGGCAGTTTTGCCGGGAATCTTTTTTATATTGGCTTTTCACAGAAAAGTCTGTGTGTCGGATAGACACATATCCAAATCATTTGTTATTTTTGACTCATGGGATCAATAATCTAAATACAACTGAATATGAAAAATTTTAAATCCTTCTTATTGTTACTGGCACTGACGTTCGTTTCAGTCGCATGTTTTTCGCAAACCATGTTCAAAGTAGAAGTTGATGATGTAATCAACGGCAAAATAAAAATTGAACCTGAAATCCCGGTAAGCGGGGAAGTAGCGGCTGGTACAGTTTTTACCGTTACTGCCACTCCGGATAAAGGATATGCTCTTGATGCGGGTTACTATTCTGTAAAAGGAATGTGGGGGGCAATGTACCACGAATCAATGGAAAATCCTTTCAAAATTGCAATCGATCAGGATAAACATATCGGAGCATCGTTTATCGAAAAATCGGAGGTAGACCATGTAAATGTTTCGAATAATGTGGTGTACGCCAAACCGGGTGTGAAAGCACTGAAATACGATGTGTTCTCTCCCAAAGGAGCAAAAAATCTACCTTGTATTATTATCATTCATGGTGGTGGCTGGGCTTCGAACGACGAAGACGTAATGCGCGGAATGGCTCGCGAACTCACTAAAGACGGAAAATATGTGGTGTTCAGTATTGATTATCGCTGGCGAAATAAATTGGATGGCGACGAAGTGGATAATACTATGGCCGACCTAATCGAAGATGTTTTTGGAGCAATCGCCCATATTATGGAACACGCAGCTGAATACGGTGGCGACCCAACCCGTATTGCAGTAACCGGAGACAGTGCAGGTGGACATCTTTCGGCAGTGGCAGGTACCATGCCAGACAAAATTGGCTCAAGTGGTTTTGGTAAAACAACAGGCGTATTCGAATTTATGCCATCGTACATGCCAAAAGGAAAATCGGTGGAACAGGTCCGTAGCGAAATGATGGCAGCCATTCAGGCAGCCGCTCCCAGTTACGGAGTGTTTGGCGGCGATATGTTAAATCATTTTTCAAGTGATCCGAAAGCCGATGACACCTGGAAAGCTGGCATTGCGCCGTTGAGCAATGTCCCAAATGTATCAGAACGGGCAGTTCCCCACTACCTGATCCGTGGAACAAAAGATATGCTGATTAAAGACGAAGCGGTAAAAGCATATGTTGATGCATTGGTTGAAGCCGGACAAACCGTGGAATACGTTCAGGTTGGTGGAGCCGGTCATGCTTTTTTCGATTGGAAACCGGATACCCGCACAAAAGAAACTTTCAGGAAATACGGTGTGTATTACATCCACGAAATGGAGGCTTTCTTTAACTCGGTATTTTATCCAAAAAAATAATATCGGGAAATATTTTTGAAAGCAGCCTGTTCAATTAGAGCAGGCTGCTTTTTGTCTGTATAAGTACACTGTGATTGTGTTTGTTCAAAATATAAGTAGTATTTTGCAGTATGCTAATCGATTGGTTTAAATTGAAAATAACATGGTAGAAAAGCAATATCTCAATCTCTTATTATTCTTATTGATGTTGACCGGGATCTCCTGTTCCCAGCGAAGCGGAGAAGAAAATTCAGGCGACTTTTCGGGATCGGAAAGTTGCATGGAATGTCACGAAAAGTTTTATCAGCTTTGGTCGCCATCGCACCACGGAAAAGCCATGGAACCAATGACTGCAGCATATATTGCAAGCAAGAACCTGGTGAATAGCGACGACTTTTCGCTTGAAGGGAAAGAATATCGGGTTGTATTTGAAGATTCAACAATGACCATGGTTGAGCGAGATGGCAATTCTGAAACAAAGTATCCAATTGTTTGGGCTTTGGGTGGGAAAAACGTTTCGTATTACTTAACAGAATTGGATAATGGAATGTTGCAAACCATTCCGCTGGCTTACGATCATAATAAAAAAATATGGTACAATAACCCGGAGTCTGCGGTTCGGCATTTTCCCGACCAGAATATGCCGGCTGATCAGGCGCTGCCCTGGAAAGACCGAATGTACACGTTCAACACTTCGTGCTACAGTTGCCACGTTAGTCAGTTGGAAACCAATTTTGATGTCGCCACCGATTCTTATCGCTCAACATGGAAAGAACCGGGCATCAACTGTGAAACCTGTCACGGACCAAGCGCCGAACATGTTCGTGTGATGAAAATAGCCGAGAAAAAAGGCAAGGTTCCCAACGACATTAAGCTCATTGTTACCAGCAAATTTACGCAGGAACAACACAATTCGTCGTGTGCGCCTTGCCATGCACAGATGCGGCCCATTACCCCAAGTTACATGCCGGGCGACCGGTTCTGGGATAATTACGATCTGGTAACCCTGGAAGACAACGATTTTTACCCCGATGGCCGCGACCTCGGAGAAACCTATACTTACACTTCGTGGAATATGAACCAATGCATGCTCAATGGCGAACTGCATTGTGTAACCTGTCATACTTCAAGCGGGAGAAACCGATACAAGGACAACCCAAATGAAGCGTGTTTGCAATGTCATAATAACCGAACAGAAAATCTTACGGCGCACACAGGCCACAAAGCAGATAGCGAAGGTTCGGTTTGTGTGAATTGCCACATGCCGCAAACGATGTTTGGGAGAATGATGCAGAGCGACCACTCGTTCCGCCCGCCAATGCCTGAAGCAACTATCCGATATGGATCGCCCAATGCCTGCAACCTTTGTCACACCGACAAGACACCCGAATGGGCAAATGCCATTGTTAAAGCGAGGCCAAATGGAAATTACCAGGACGAGACCATAAAATGGGCCGACCTGATTCTTCAAGCCAAACAGGGAAAATGGGACAACCTGGATGAAATGCTCGATATCATTGACAACGAAAAATACGATCCGGTGGTTCAGAATTCGTTGATCCGTTTGCTGGATAATTGTGAGGATGCAAAGAAATGGCCCGTACTCATTAAAACAATTGTTGAAAACCATTCGCCACTCGTTCGTTCCTCAGCGGCATCAGGCTTGCTCGACAATTTGTCGGATGAGGCCAGAAAAGCGTTGGTGAAAGCTGCCGGCGACGAATACCGACTGGTGCGTGTTTCGGCCGCTTTACCACTGGCATCCTTTCCCTCCAACAGCTTTACCGCTGAGGATATGGAATCGGTTGGAAAAGCTACCAATGAATACCTCACCTCGCTGGTAACCCGCCCCGACGATTGGAGTTCACACTACAACCTGGGGGTGTATTACCAGAACCGTGGTGAGATCGATCATGCCTTGGAGTCGTACGAAATGGCTGCAAAATTATATCCTGAATCTCTGATGCCATTTATAAATAGCAGTGTTTTGTACTCCTATATAGGGAATCAGGAAAAGGCAGAACAGAACCTGCGAAAAGTGATTGAACTGGAGCCAAATAACGAAGCAGCCAACTTGAACCTGGGTTTGCTTCTGGCCGAGATGGGAAGACTTGACGAAGCAGAAGCTACACTCAAAAAAGCGCTGTCAGCTAATCCTGAAGGACAAGCAGTGGCGGCAAAGAATCTGAGCGTGATCGTAGGCCAGCGTGGCGATTTTAAGAATGCCGTTACCTATGCCGAAACAGCCTGGAAAATTCGTCCGAACGACCCGGTTTATGGTTATACACTGGCTTTCTACCAGGTTCAGAACGATCAACAACAAAAAGCGGTTGAAACGTTGAAAAAGGTCCTGGTTATTAAACCAGACTATACCGATGCACGCCAGTTGCTCGCCGATATTTATATAAAGGGTGGAAAGGTCAACCTGGCTGTAGAACAACTAAAGGAAGCGCTGAAACTAAATAATTTGAATGAACAGCAACGAACTTATATTCAGCAAATCTTAAACAGTTTGCAGCAAAACATGTAGAAAACAGAAATATCTATTTTAACCAGTTTATCTCCTTATTTCTATTGTTTCTTCCTTTATACCGGGTATTAATGAATAGCTTATTACAGTTCCAATTGTGTCCTTTTTTAATATCCCATCCTCAGGATTATACAAAAAATAATAGGGTTGACTTTCCATGCAACTTTGAAATACTCAGCGCAAACAAAATCATTATCGATATTATCAATCTATTTTTCATTGAATACAATATTTTGATGAATTTACCAAAGTTATATAAGCATTATAATCTTGTTGTGATGAACTCTCTCCATAAATCTCATATATTAAATCATATCGGATTGCCTTTTTATAAAAGTCTAAAGTATTATTTTTTCTTGTTCTTTATCAATTCCACTTCCCCAACCAGCATAATACGCATATAGCTCCTTGAAATCGGTACTTCCTACTTCATCATAATATTCTCCTATCAGCTTTGCATGCATAGCTTCATGCATCATTGTCATAGCGACATTTGTTGCAGAATACGAACTGATCATACTTTCGCCCAATCTAATTTCTACTGAAAAATATGTATTATTGAGCGGAGAACCTATAGGTATTGTTTGAGTTGTTGTCCCAATAGTCCATGTTAAATTTAATTCTCCAAGCAATGAATGTTGGGGTTCAGTCGGTGCAAAATACCTATTCATGAAACTGTTTACAATACCGCCTTTTAACAATTTATCGTAAATACAATATGCCTTATCATTTTGTTCCAATCCAGTGGGGTTTACAAAAAATAAATTAAAATGGCATCTGGGTGGATGCCATTTATGTCTTGATCTTATTCTTTTAAATAAATAGAAATACACAATCATTTATTCTACAATATAGTGTATATGAGAGATTGGGTACACAAACAATGAATCGCCTTGGTGCCTTATTACATTAATGTTGTAATTGCTGGCCTTTGGTGGATTTGATACTATTTTTAACTCAGTAAAATTATTAATAATCCAAAATTGCGATACTACATCAATTCCCAAAACAAATAAAGATTCTTTTCTTTCAATTTTTGTATTGTCAATATCTAATTCCCAATGTTTATAGTTCAATCTACCTTCCTGTCTTAATATTATTGTTTTAAGATTTCCCATAGAATCCCTTTCAAAAGTATAGGAATAGCCCTGCAAATTTTGAAAGCTGATATAAACGTCTTGCTTTTTATCCCTTAGTTTAAATACAAGCAGGATTACACACAAGATTAACGCGACAAAACATACAGTTTTACATTTCATTTTAGTCACAATTTAGTCCTCTGTTTCTAATAAATGTTTCTGCTTGCGTAATTGAATTTAGCTCATTCTGAGTAAATCCCACAACATTTTGCAAACCACTAAGGGCCAAACCCCTATAATAATCGTCATCTTCCATATGGCCTGATAATGAGTCAAAAGCTTTTAAAAAATTAATCATTGGTGTTACATAATGATCATACATCATTTCATGGTCATCGATGTTATAAATATCCTCATCAGTTTCTGTAAGATATTCTCTAAAATTAGTAATAAAACCTGAAGGATTCAAAGATCCATCTTGATAAATAAATGCATGTAGCATCTCGTGCATCAATGTTTTAGCTATTTCAATAGGAGCTCGATTCGATATAGTTTCAGAATTTAATGTAATAACAGGCGGATATACAGTTCCATCAAATTCGCCGTACGCGCCATTCAAATTATTAATTTCAAATACAATATCACGATACGGTTCATTGCCTGAATATGAAGCTAAAAATGATAATACAAGTGCATTATAATCATTTGTACCAGTCCTTATCAGTTTTTGCAAAACACGCCAAGCCTTATCATTCTCTTTCAAGTCATCAAAATCAATTTTTGGGCAACTACACATCACACAATTAATATTTGTTACCGTTTCACCATCTTCTCCCGGTAAAGGCAGGCTTTTTAGCTGAATGGGATCGCCTAAACATCCCCCGCAAACCGGGCAAATATCGCAAAGACATGGAATATCGCTATCCGGAACAGTGGTGCCTCCTGTGGTTCCTCCACCGGAACCTGTGGAACCTCCTGAGCCACTACACAAGGTAAAATAACCAATATACATGGTATATTCATAATCAATTACTTCAATTCCAAACTCATAATGATATCCGATTACATCCTGATAAATATTTATTTTTGTACAATCAGGCACAGCATTTTTAAGCTCAATATCAATGCCACCTTCACCGTGCTCCGTAATTCGATGGGTAATTTTTCCGTTAGCGTATTTATAACCCGTGTTTAATCTCCCATCCAATTCATAAAAAACAACATAGCCCGAAAAATCTTTTTCCTTTTTCAGGTAAGTATTTGGCTTTAAATTAAAATCGGTAGTTTCCATATAACCGGGAGATCCAATATTTCCTCTGTTGCAAATCCAAGAAGTTCTTCCGAACTCAAAGGTATCTCATAAACTTCAACTTTGTTGTTCTTGTACTTTTTACCCTTGCTCCATGCCGGTGTTACTTTCTTTTTTACCTTGGGCCCGGATTTTAAATAAATACTTGATGGATAATGTGTTTCGAGCCAATCTTTTGCCCAGACAATCTCGTCTGATACTAATTCTTGATTCATGTCTGCAACAGGTTCAACTTCATAATTCTCCTCGCACGAGAATAATCCGGTAATCATTAAAAACAGAATTGTAAAAGTTTTTATTTTTTTCGCTATTTCAGGTGTAATTCTGAATATTTTGGGTTCCATAATGGGTTTGTTTGTGGTACTAAATTAAAAAACAGAAATGAGTTTAACAATAAATATTTTAGGGGGGGGTAATTTATATTCAATCCAAATAAAACTGTTTTGGTTTTAAACAAGCCAAATCCTTATCTTATAAAACCATTTGTATATCCTCCGAAAGATTTTAAATTTATTTTTCGTTATTCCGAACTTATAAAAAATGAAAATTCCACTTAGCGCCATCATCGGTATATTTATTGCCGCTCCCATTCTTGTTATTTATCTCGAAAGCCGCTTTTCTATTGTAAAAAAAATTGGCGCCGTACTGATTTGTTACGGTGTTGGTTTAGTGGTAGGCAACATGGATGTTTTACCCGAAGGCGCTGATAAATACCAGGATATGATTGCCACGATCACGATTCCGCTGGCGCTGCCTTTGATCCTTTTCTCGATCAGTGTAAAATCGTGGCTAAAGCAAATGCGCTCAGCAGTTACTGCACTGATAACCGGCATCATATCGGTACTAAGCGTAATTATTATCGGGTATTTTATTTTCCGCGGGAGCCTCGAAAATATCTGGCAGGTAGCCGGAATGCTGGTGGGTGTTTACACCGGAGGAACCCCAAACTTAGCTGCCATGAAAACAGCGCTAAACGTTTCCCAGGAACTTTACCTGATGACACATACTTACGACCTGATTTTCAGCGGTATTTTTCTTGTGTTTATTTTATCCGTCGGACAAAGGGTTTTTCTTTGGTTTCTTCCGGCTTTCAACCCTTCGGGAGTTCCGGATTCCCCAGAAGACATTCAGGAAGAAGAGAACTTCGAGTCGTACCAAGGCATTTTCAAAAAGAAAATATTTCTTCCGCTTTTAGCAGCTCTCGGACTTTCCGTTGCTATTCTGGGAATAAGTTATGCGATTAGCTTGTTGGTTCCCGCCGATTATTCAACCGCTGCGGTAATTTTACTCATCACCACTTTTAGCATCGCTTTATCATTTGTTCCAGCGATAAAAAGCATAAAAAAAACATTCCAACTCGGGATGTACCTCATCCTCATTTTCAGTTTGACCGTGGCTTCGATGGCCGATATCAGCAAGCTTTCAAATATTTCGTTTTCGTTGTTTTATTATGTGGCATTTGCTGTATTCGGTTCTCATATTATCCATATTGCGCTGGCGCGAATTTTTAAGGTGGATGCCGATACGGTAATTATTTCCACTTCGGCACTGATCTGTTCGCCGCCTTTTGTTCCCGTTGTTGCCGGTGCGCTCAAAAACCGTGAAGTAATCCTTACCGGCATGTTCGTGGGAATTGCAGGTTACGCCGTTGGAAATTACCTGGGTGTGATTGTAGCTTATATTTTAAAGTAATTTATTGTGATTTATTGTCGTACTCAACTTGCTGCTATCTATTCCAATTAATCTCTTAAAATATCTGCAAATTACACTCTTTAAATCACAAACCGAACTTCCTTGTCTTCGATCATTTGCTGGAGTTGCTGTAACAAAGCCCGTTCGTGTGAATCAATATAACCGTCTTCGGTGGCTATATTCAGAATTTTATCGTACTCCTCGCGGGTAATTTTGTGGTCTTCGATGGCCTTCTCGATGGCTTCTCTTAAACGGATTGAACTTTCACTTACTTGGTGTTTCATTGGTATTCTATTTTAATCTGAAACAATTAATTCTTTAAAATGCTCATTAAGCGGTCAAAAATAAAATCAAATAATAAACGAGGGCGGCAATAATAGCACCTGTTACCGGGCCAAGAATGGGTATCCAGGCATAATCCCAGCCGTTATCGTCTTTGTTTTGCAAAGGTAAAAGTGCATGAACGATTCTTGGTCCGAGGTCGCGGGCCGGGTTAATGGCGTAACCGGTTGTTCCCCCCAGCGACAGTCCGATTACAAAAACAATCAGCGCCACCGGAACCGCGCCCAAAGATCCGAGCCCAACCTTGGTGCTTTGCATTCCGTCCAACTGAAACTCAGGTAATGTGATCAATAAAACACCAAGCACCAGTACAAAGGTGCCGATGAATTCTGAAAAAAAGTTATTTGGCAAGTTTCGGATGGCAGGAGCTGTGCAAAAACAGGAACGCTTCATTCCGGGTGTGTCGGTAATCATAAAATGATTGCGGTAGAACAGATAAACCATCGATGCACCAAACATTGCACCCGCAATTTGTGCAAGAATAAACGGAAATACTTTTATCCAGTCGAATAAACCGGCAGCAGCTAAACCAACGGTCACCGCCGGATTAAGATGCGCGCCACTTAAATCGGCTGTCATTAAAACCGCGGTAAAAACGGCCAGTCCCCAACCAGAAGTGATTACTATCCACCCGCTTCCTGCACCATTAGTATTTTTCAGATTTACATTGGCTACCACGCCATTTCCAAGAAGTACCAAAATAAACGTTCCAAGAAACTCTCCAAAAAGTTCAGTTGACATAGAGTTTTTGATTTATCATTTAAAGAAATAGTTTTTTGCGATATTCTCAAAACCTTTTACCTGATTTGATTGCCATTCTTCGTCGTAGCCTAATTCAGCAGCCATAATCCTGGCAACTTCGGGTGCCATTCGGATGCTTTCGCGCGCATCGAGGAACAATGCACGGGTGCGGCGTGCCAGAAAATCTTCCACGGTACGTGCCCATTCTTTACGAACTGCCCAAACCACCTGTGCCTTTATAATCTGAAGTTTCTCGCTTATCAATTCTCCCAGCTCTTCATTCTCTTCTGTTAAAGCAATTATTTCCTCCTTATCAAGGCCATAAACATTCATCGGATCACTTTCCACGGTATCCATCCTGAACCCGTGGATCGGCATATGGCGTGTCACACATTCGCGTTCGGGCAGGCCTGCCAGCATTACTGCTTTTTCGATCGTATCTTCGGCCATTCTGCGGTAAGTGGTCCATTTCCCGCCGATGATCGTGATCAGGCCGGAAACCGATATCAGAATTTTGTGTCCGCGTGAAATTTCCTTGGTAGGTTTATCATCATTTTCGGGTTTGGCCAGCGGTCGCAAACCGGCAAACACACTCAGTACATCTTTTCGGGTTGGTTGCTTAACAAGGTAACGTCCGGCGGTTTCCAAAACAAAATCTACCTCTTTGTCAAGCGCAATGGGTTCAAGCGAGGGTTTGTCAATCAGCGTGTCGGTAGTTCCCACTACCACATGATTGTGCCAGGGCACGGCAAACATTACCCGGCCATCGTTGGTGTGAGGTACCATCACGGCATGTTCGTTTGGAAGAAATTCTTTGCTCAAAACCACATGAATTCCCTGGCTTGGAGTAATCAAATCTTTTTTCCCGGGTTCATCCATCTGGATTACTGTATCGGCAAAAACTCCGGTGGCATTAATTACCGATTTTGTTTTGATGGTGAGAGTTTCGCCGCTTTCGGCATCCACTGCTTCCACGCCACACACCAGTTCTCCTTCTTTGATTAAGCTGGTAACCTTGCAATAATTTAACACCGTTGCTCCGTAATCGACAGCGGTTTGAGCCAGACTGATTGCCATTCGCGAGTCGTCGAACTGGCCGTCGTGGTAAATAACGCCACCAGTTAAGCCTTTTTCTTCGACAGTTGGGATAGCTTCGATTGTTTCTTCGCGGCTAAGATGTTTTGATGGCCCGAGGCCAAGTTTCCCGGCCATCAGATCGTAAACTTTTAACCCTACGGTATAAAACGGGCCTCCCCAGAAATCGTAAGTAGGAATAATAAACGATTGGTTAGACACCAGGTGAGGGGCATTTTTAAACATCAACCCACGTTCTTTTAAGGCTTCAAAAACCAGCGAAACATCACCCTGCTGTAAATAGCGGACGCCACCATGCACCAGTTTTGTGCTCCGGCTCGAAGTTCCTTTGGCAAAATCGAGTTGTTCGAGTAAAAGTGTTTTATACCCTCTTGAAGCAGCATCCACTGCACATCCCAGTCCGGTAGCGCCACCACCAATGACGACAGTGTCCCACTGTTTTACTTTGTCTCTAATTTTTTTGAGGATCGTTTTCCGTTTCATCTGCTTTTCTATTTATAGGATTTTTATTTACTGCGATGTCCACGATTTACTCCGGGCTACCGCCTTGTTCCAGTTAATAATGGTTTTTTCAACTTTCGATTTGTCTTCAACAGGATAGAATTTTTTATCGACCTGCCATTGAGATTTTAAGGCTTCAATACTACTCCAGTACCCGGTGGCAAGACCGGCCAGGTAGGCTGCGCCAAGTGCGGTGGTTTCGGTAACCTTTGGGCGAACAACAGTTGTGTTGATGGAATCGGCCTGGATTTGCATCAGCAAATCGTTCACCGCGGCTCCCCCGTCAACCCGGAGTTCGTTGAGTGAAATTCCTGAATCGATTACCATGGTGTTGATTACCTCCATCGATCGGAGCGCGATTGCTTCAAGTGCAGCGCGGGCAATGTGTGCTTTGCCTGTGCCGCGTGTTAATCCGATTATGGCGCCGGTTGCATACTGGTCCCAGTGCGGAGCGCCCAAGCCCACAAAACCCTGCACAAAAACTACTCCCCCGTTATCACTCACCTGGCGCGCCAGTCCTTCAATTTCAGAAGAAGATTTAATTATCCCCAACTGGTCGCGCAACCACTGCACCACGGCTCCGCCAATAAAAATACTACCTTCCAACGCGTAGGTAACTTTATCGCCAATCTGCCATCCAATGGTTGTAAGCAATTTATGTTTCGAAGCTATCGGTTTTTCACCCGTATTCATCATCACAAAACAACCGGTCCCGTAAGTATTCTTCACCATTCCTTCGTTCAAACACATTTGCCCGAACATGGCTGCCTGCTGGTCGCCGGCAATGCCCGAAATCGGGATTTCAACACCGAGCCACTCTGAAGTTGTGTTTCCGTAGACCATACTACTGGGTTTAACTTCGGGAAGCATGTTTGCAGGAATATCGAGTAACTCGAGAAGTTCATTATCCCATTTTAACTGGTGGATATTGTACACCATGGTGCGACAGGCGTTGCTCACATCGGTAATATGTTGCCTGCCTCCGGTTAGTTTCCAAATCAGCCACGAATCGACCGTACCAAAGGCCAGCTTCCCCTGTGCCGCTACTTCCCGGGCATGTTCGTTGTTATCGAGTATCCATTTAATTTTTGTGCCTGAGAAATATGCATCGATCACCAACCCGGTTTTTTCGGCTATCTTTTGTTCCCAACCACCGGCTTTTAGTTCGTCGCAGTAATTTGCAGTGCGCCGGTCTTGCCAAACAATGGCGTTGCCAAGTGGTTTTCCGGTTTCGCGGTTCCACACCACAGCTGTCTCGCGCTGGTTGGTAATTCCAATTGCGTCAATCTGGTTTGCCTCTATTCCTGCCTTTTCCACAACTTCGCGCATCACTTTTAGCTGAGTTTCCCAAATCGTTTCCGGATTGTGTTCTACCCAGCCCGGGTTGGGGTAAATTTGTTCGAACTCTTGCTGAGCAACTGAGATGATTTCTCCCGAATGATTAAACAGGATAGCGCGGTTACTGGTTGTACCCGCGTCGAGCGATAAAATATACTTTCCCATAGGTGGTCCTTAGCTTTATAATTTGTTGTTTAATATACATTTTATCGGGCGAATGCACGTAATCAAATCACATTTTTCTGAGCATTTTTATGCATTTAGCGAATAAAACTTGGGGGTTTCTGCTCAATTTTTACTGATTTGGACTTACAAATTGTACTTTTGCACCAAACGAACCTGTAAATGAATATTAAAACAGACAAAGTTGCTGTGATAGGTAGCGGCAGCTGGGCCACTGCCATTTCAAAAATGCTGCTCGAAAATGTGAGCGAGATCAACTGGTTTATTCGCAAACCCGAAACCATTGAAGCTTTTCTGAAATACGGAAACAATCCGCGTTATCTCCGCGACGTTGAATTCGATACTTCAAGGATAACTTTTTACAGCGACATCAACCAAATTGTAAACGAATCGGATATTCTGGTATTGGCTGTACCTTCGGCGTTCCTGCCGGTAATTTTCGATGAAGTGGTATCTGATTTGAGCGACAAATACATCCTCTCGGGGATAAAAGGAATTGTATCCGAAGAAAGCCTGCTGGTGGTAGAGTACCTGAACCAGAAATTCAATGTTCCCTTCGAAATGATGGGGATTATTACCGGCCCCTGCCACGCTGAAGAAGTGGCGCAGGAAAAACTTTCATATCTAACTATTGCCGGGATTGATGAAAACCGTGCCGGCAAATTCGCGCAACTGGTCGAGAGCGATTACATCTATACTTCGCTGAGCGACGATATCTGGGGAACGGAATATTCGTCGGTATTAAAAAATGTGATTTCGATTGCCGCCGGAATTGCGCATGGTTTGCGGTATGGCGACAATTTTCACGCAGTGCTGATCTCGCGGGCCATCCAGGAAATACAACGTTTTGTGGATGCCGTTCATCCTATCGATCGTGACATTAAAAGCCCGGCCTACCTCGGCGACTTAATGGTAACCGCTTATTCGCAGTTCAGCCGGAACCGTATGTTCGGGACCATGATCGGGAAAGGTTATTCGGTTAAAGCCGCTCAATGGGAAATGAACATGGTTGCCGAAGGTTATTACGGCGCCAAATCGATCCACGAAATTAACCTGAAATATGGAGTTGATATGCCCATTTCGGAAACCGTTTACCAGATTTTGTATCAAGATGCTTCTCCGATCAGGGGAATGATAAAGTTGAGTAAATTGTTGAAGTAATATCACAAAAAGAGGCTAACTAAATCGTTTTTACCATCAACCTGAACTTGATTCTGGTTTTATTTCAATTTTGTAGAATAATAGATTTTGAAATAAATTCAGAATGATGTATAAATCCAATTTTTAGATAGCCTCTTTAATTTTTCAGATTAAATTTTTATCGCATTTCTTTCCAGGAATTGATCAAACCATTGGTAGAAGCGTCGTGGCCGGTCACTTTCTGGTCGCCTTCGAGTTCAGGAAGAATGGCATTGGCGAGTTGTTTTCCGAGTTCAACACCCCACTGGTCGAAACTGTAAATGTTCCAGATAACACCCTGTACAAAAATTTTGTGTTCGTACATGGCTATCAAAGAACCTAAAACACGCGGAGTCAGTTTTTTTAACAGGAACGAATTGGTTGGAATATTTCCGGGGAACACTTTGAAGGGCAAAACGGCAGCGATTTCGTTATCGGTTTTGCCGGCAGCTTTCAATTCGGCAATTACCTGTTCTTCGGTTTTACCAACCATCATCGCTTCGGTTTGTGCAAAATAGTTGGCTAACAGCTTTTTATGATGGTCGCCCAACTGGTTGTGATTAATAGCTGAGGCTATAAAATCGCAAGGAACCAACTTGCTTCCCTGGTGAATGAGTTGATAAAAAGCATGCTGGCCATTCGTTCCGGGTTCGCCCCAAATAATCGGGCCGGTTTGGTAATCCACCTGCTCGCCATTGCGATCGACGTATTTCCCGTTGCTTTCCATATTTCCTTGCTGGAAATAGGCAGAAAAACGGTGCATGTACTGGTCGTAAGGCAAAATGGCTTCGGTTTCGGCGCCATAAAAATTGTTATACCAAATGCCTATCAAAGCCAGAATAACCGGAATGTTCTTTTCAAATTTCTCGTTTCTGAAGTGATTATCCATGGCGTGTGCGCCTTCGAGCAACCGGATATAATTTTCGTAACCAATACCTAAAACAATGGACAAACCGATGGCCGACCACAACGAGTAACGGCCACCCACCCAGTTCCAGAAACGGAACATGTTGGCGGTATCAATACCAAAAGCCGACACCGCTCCGGCATTGGTTGAAACCGCCACGAAGTGTTTGGCAACGTTCGAAATATCTTTTGCCGAAGCGAGGAACCAGTCTTTTGCCGAGTTGGCGTTAGTCATGGTTTCCTGCGTAGTGAACGTTTTGGAAGCCACAATAAAAAGCGTGGTTTCCGGATCTGCTTTTTTTAATGTTTCAGCAATATGTGTTCCATCAACATTGGAAACGAAGTGCAAATCCAGGTGGTTCTTGTAGGGTTTTAAAGCCTCGGTTACCATTAAGGGGCCAAGGTCGGAACCACCAATTCCGATGTTTACGATGTTGGTAATTGCTTTGCCGGTGTAACCTTTCCACTCGCCCGAAATCACTTTTTCTGAAAAAGCCTTCATTTGTTCCAGCACGGTGTTCACTCCAGGCATCACATCTTTACCATCAACCAAAATGGGTTGATTACTGCGGTTTCGTAAAGCCACATGCAACACCGCGCGATTTTCAGTTTCGTTGATTTTATCGCCGGTAAACATACTTTCGATACCGTCTTTCAAATTGCACTCGATGGCAAGATCCAGCAAGGTTGACCGGATATCATCGTCGAGGATGTTTTTTGAATAATCGAGCAGGATATCTTCAAACCTGAGCGAATATTTCTCAAAGCGTTTTGGGTCCTGGTTAAAAAGGTCTTTCATGTGTGTGCCTTCGAATTCGAAGTACATTTCTTCGAGTTTTTGCCAGGCATTTGTTTCTATCGGATTAATTTTTGGTAACATATAACTATTCTTTAAGTTGGAAGCACGAAGTCGGAAGTCGGGTGACCCTTAAATCGGCACTCTCTGTTTACCTGCAAAGATAATGGAATATCAGAACCGATAAATGATCTGAGTTAAAGGTTAATAAAGGGTTAAAATAAGTTGGAAGTCAGCAGCGCGAAGTTCGAAGGATCAATTCGAATACCAACTAATTTCCGTGTTCGATTGTCAAACCAGTACAGTCTGTATTTTCCTGAAAATTCAGAAAACTTATTTTGGCTTTTGGATGCTGTAAACCAGCAGTTCTTCATTGTCGCCGGGAAGAGTCAAGGTTCCACTTTGAGTCATTCCAAGCTTTTCGAGCAATTTTTGCGAAGCAAAATTGTACCTGGTGGTAATCGCTTTTATTTCGGTTAAGCCAAACCTGGAGAAAGCCAGCTCTTTTAATAATTCGGCAGCCTCAAAAGCATAACCGCGTCCTTCGTACTGGGGTAGAAATGCAAAGCCGATGTCGATTCCGTCAACGCCTTCGCGATCGTACAATCCACAGGTTCCCATTTTAGCAAGATCTGACTTTCGCTGAACGGTAAAACTCGAATAACCAAGCTTTTCAAATTGTGGCAACATTCTATCCCGAATGTAATCCGATGCACCGGAAACCGAATGAATGTTTCGGTCGCCAATGTACTTCAACCATTTGGGACTGTTAAAAAGTTGTTGTATAAACGCGGCATCATCCAAAGAAGTAGGACGAAGTAAAAGTCGATTCGATTTAAATTCAGGGTAATTCATCGCAATGTGTGTAAAAGTTCGGGTAAAAATAAAAAAAAATCGGTTTTCAGCGGTTTAGCTGAAATGAAGTTGGCGTAATACCCCGTGTCCCTGCCACGGGGATAGTCAGCTTTAAGAATTTTCTTTGTTCAGTTCCCGAATTTCTTTTAATAAAATTTCAAGCGCAGGCGAAGCCATTTCTCCGTGGTTAAACCCATCAAGTTCGTAGATTTTGGTTTGCTTGTTTCCGGCCACTTTCATCATGCGCCAGAAATAGGCATTTTCTTCGTAGCGGCCAAGCATTTCGAGTTCGCGGTCGCCGGTTATTAAAACTATGGGCGGCGTGTCAGGTCGTACGAAATAGAGTGGAGCAAATTCATCTACGATGGCTTGTGTGCCCGGAATCCCTCGTTCATCACGAACGGTAAAATGCGTAACGGTATGTCCGCTGAATGGTACCAGCATGGCAATATCGTTGGCATCAATATCGTATTTGGCGAGATAATGTTTGTCGAGCCCGATCATCGAAGTCAGGTAACCTCCGGCGGAATGCCCCGAAACAACAATCTTGTCTTTGCTTCCACCGTATTTCCCGATATTTTTGAAAGTCCAGGCAACTGCCGCTGCGGCATCTTCGATATAAACCGGGCATTTAACTTTTGGCGAAAGCCGGTAGTTAACGGCCACTACCGCAATATTTTTCTCTTTCAGTTTTTCAGGAATAAATTTTTCTCCCGAAGTAAGCCCGCCTCCATGAAACCATATTACGGTAACAAAATCAGCCTGGTTTTCCGGGTAATATAAATCAAGGTTACAACGCCCTGCAATGTATTCATCGGTATTTTGTTCTTCCACGCTTTGGTAAGGAATGTCTTCTACGGTTTTGTAAGTTGTTTGAGCGTAGTTAAGATTAATCGTGGCGCTGATCATCAGGATCAGCATTATTGAAAGTATTTGTTTCATGTGTCTATTTTTATGATGAATAAAGATACCGATTTTTATTTTCGGGCGCTTGTTCTGTGGCTTTTAATAAAAGCAAGGAGCATCTTCAACCAGAAAATGCTCCTTGAAATATTTCTTAGTTTGATTTTTTATGAATTGGCGGTAGCTTTTTCCAGTCGTTTTAATACGCTGAAAATAAATGCTGCCGAAAGCAAACACAATACAACCAGTATTGTAAAGAACTGCCAGAGTTCAATACGCTCCCAGAAGAATCCGATAAAACCGGCAGCGGCGTTTCCAATTGCGGTTGCCGCAAACCAACCTCCCTGCGCCATTCCTTTGTATTTCGGGGGAGCAACTTTCGAAACAAACGAAATACCGATTGGACTTAAAAACAATTCGGCGATGGTTAAGATCAGGTAACAAGTTATCAACCAGTAGGGTGAAATTAGATTTTCAGAAACCCCGCCGTTTAAATCTCCAGGCGATGTAAGGCCCAATGAACTGGCAATCAGTACGCCAAAACCAACTGCTGTAATCAACATCCCGAAGCCAATTTTCTTTGGGGCCGACGGCTCTTTCCCTTTACGGCGCAACGCCGTAAACATACTAATAATAAGCGGTGTAAGGAAAACGATAAAAATAGGATTGAAATGCTGGAATTTTTGTGGTGTGATGGTGTAATCGCCTGTATGCGAGCTTATAGTGTAATAAGCAAGAGCAAGGGATACAACAATTACCGCCGCACCGATACCTTTTGTTTTTCCTGTTTTTCCTGTAAATACAAGTATTGTCCCGATAATAGCGAACAAGATTGGCAGCAATTGTTTCAAGTCAAAAAGTACATAAGTTGATGGTGAAACATTGCCAAGCTGGGTATAATCACGGGCAAAAATGGTCATTGTAAATCCGTTCTGGTGGAAAGCCATCCAAAAAAAGATAACAACAAAGAAAACAAGTCCGAGAGCAATGAGTCTTTCCCTAATTTGTGCTGATGTAAGTACAACGATTTTATCCTTGTGTTCTGCCGATTTTGCTTTTTGTTTCTCGGTTAGATCGGCATATTTGTAATATTTTCGGAACGATATAAAAATAAGGAAAGAGATTACCATGCTGGCGGCAGCCACTGCAAATCCTGCATTGTACGATTTACTCAGTGTTTCGATATATGAATTGGAAAATGAAGTAAGATCCGTAAACCCTGCACCCATTTGTGTTTTGGCAATTTGTGTCAGTTGGGTAACATCTTCCAGTTTTCCGGCTAAAAACTGGTGCGCCATATGAGGGATGGAAGAATCGTATGTAAATCCCTTCTTCGATAAAACCCAATTCCCAATTGATTCAGCCGCTGAAGGGGCAAAGAATGCCCCAATATTTATACCCATGTAAAAAATGTTGAAGGCATTGTCGCGGTTAGAACTATACCGGGGATCATCGTACATGCTGCCAACCAGCGCTTGCAGGTTCCCTTTGAAGAATCCTGTTCCCAATGAAATAACTGCCAAAGCGATGTAAACCATCATGATTCCCATGCCGGGTAATGCAAGCAGTCCGTATCCGGTAAACATGATGACAGTCCCAAGTGCTATTGTCTTTCCATAACCGAGTAGATTATCTGCAATGTAACCTCCCAGTAACGGAAGGAAGTAAATTCCAAATAAAAAGATTCCGTAAATACTGCCAGCTTCTGCAGTGGAAAATCCGAATTTTGCCTGAATATAAAGAACAAAAATGGCAAGCATGGTATAGTACCCAAAGCGCTCGCCCATGTTGGCGAAAAAGGCTACAATAAGCCCTTTAGGATGATTTTTGAACATTTCTTATTGGTTTTATTGTTTATTAATTTTTCTCAAATTTGGTTCGTGGGTAAATTTAGAAATCTTTTTATGTATGCCAAGCCCACAAAAGTCAGGTTCTGAAGAAATATTGGCTGGCGGTTTTTTAGTAAATTTGTGAAAAAGTAGTCTATGAAACTTTTCTCAACCAAACAAATAGCCGTACTCGACCAATATACTATCAAAAATGAGCCGGTTAGCGACCTCGACCTGATGGAGCGCGCCTCGATGCAGGTTACCAACTGGATTATTCAGCGTTTTTCTACCGAACAAAAGATAGTTCTTTTTGCAGGGCCCGGAAATAATGGCGGTGATGCACTGGCTGTGGCAAGGCAACTGGCCGATCTCGATTTTGTTTGCGAAGCGTTTTTGATGGACACCGGGAAAGCGCTGAAGGGATCGCCCGCCATCAACTGGAAGCGATTGGAAGAACAGGGAAAAGTGAAAGTGTCGAAAATTGCTTCTATCAGCAATTTCCCTGAATTGGGCGACGGGGATGTGATCGTTGATGGTTTGTTTGGCTCGGGTTTGAGCCGCCCTCTCGATGGGTTGGCTGCCGAAATTGTAAGGGAGTTGAATCAGACCACCCATACAATTGTAGCCATCGATATTCCAAGCGGATTAATGGGAGAAGATAACACGGAAAACAATCCGGATAAGATTCTGAGAGCCGATTTTACACTCACATTTCAGTTCCCGAAAATCAGTTTCTTTTTTGCTGAGAACGAAGAATTTACAGGTGAGTGGGAAGTGCTTCCGATCGGGCTTCACGAAGATGGAATTGCTGCTGAACCCAGTGATCTATATTTCATTCAGAAAAAAGATATTCAGCCAATCCTGCCACAACGAACCCGGTTCGATCATAAGGGAACGCTGGGCCATGCTTTACTGATCGCCGGAAGTTATGGGAAAATGGGAGCGGCAGTACTGGCTTCGCGGGCCTGTCTGCGATCCGGTGTTGGTTTGCTTACCACTCATGTTCCGCGTCTCGGTTATCCGATTTTGCAGACAGCAGTTCCCGAAGCCATGGCAAGTGTCGACCAGCACGATTTTGTTTTTACTGAAATTCCAAAAATTGAAGCTTATTCTGCGATTGGTGTTGGTCCCGGCCTCGATCAAAAACAAAATACGCGAAAAGCCTTGTGTTCTTTGATTGAAACTGCAAAGGTTCCGTTGGTGATCGATGCTGACGCGCTGAACATTCTTTCCATTCAAAAAGAATGGCTTGGGAAATTACCGGGAGGCTCTATTTTAACACCACATCCCGGCGAGTTTAAAAGACTGGCGGGCGAAACCGAAAATTCGTATCAACGCTTGCAGGCTCAAATTGAATTCTCAAAGCGGTATAGTTGTATTGTGGTGTTGAAAGGGGCATACACCAGTGTTTCTTTACCCGGCGGGAAAGTGTATTTTAACTCCACCGGGAATCCCGGAATGGCAACTGCTGGCAGCGGCGATGTACTTACCGGAATAATTTTGGGTTTGCTGGCACAGGGAATGTCGCCCGAAGAAGCGGCTTTAACGGGTGTTTACCTTCATGGTTTGGCCGGCGACCTGGCTGCTTCCAAACATTCTGAACAGGCAATGATTGCAGGAGATATCGTCAAAGCTATGGGGAATGCTTTTAAAAAACTTCAACAGAACAATTGATCCTATCTTTCCCCGTTTCTAACAAAAACCAAACCTATGCAAAAACAAGGCGTGGTGTTCGATTTTAACGGAACACTTTTCTGGGATACCGAACTTCAAAACCGCTCGTGGGACAAATTTCTGGATAAGTACGAATTTAAATTGAGTGAAGAGGAAAAACTGACCTGGGTGCACGGCATCAACGCCATGGATACTTTTGAATATTTATTTAAGAGGCCTTGCAGTGCTGAAGAAGTTTTCAGGCTGACCGAAGAAAAGGAGGTGATTTACCGCAAGATGTGTTTGGAGCAGGGAATGGAATGGGCTGCGGGTGCGCTTGAGTTGATCGAATTTTTGAAAGAAAATAATGTCCCCATCGCCATAGCAACAGCATCGGCGAAAAATAATCTCGACTTTTTTGTTGAACAGCTTGATCTCTACCGCTATTTCGATCCGGAGCACGTGGTTTACAACGACGGAACCATGCGTGGAAAACCTCACCCCGACCTTTTTAATAAAGCCATTGAAGCGCTTGGGATACCTGCAAAACAAGTCACTGTTTTTGAAGATTCGCTGGCGGGTGTAGAGGCTGCCAAACGTTCGGGTGCGGGAAAAATTTACATTGTAAACGGAAACGACGAACGGTTCAAACAATACAATTATCCGATCATTTCTCATTTCGACCAGGTAAACAGAAGGCGTTTTCAGGAGCTGTAAAACACTGTGTCAAAGAATAATAGCAGGGTATTAATTTGATTTCTGATTTTGTATGTGAGTTTTACGTACATTTGTTTCAAAGCATTAGCGAACATGAATACAATTTCAGGTACCGGAAAGGTTTGTCCCTCGCGATTCGACCACGAGAAATGGTTGATGTTCATGTTCATTTTTTCCGACCTCTAAAATTTCCATATTCTTTCTAAGCCCCTTTAAAATCGATGTTCTTGAAATTTATTTTGGAAAATTATGGAACCTTATTACAACTGGCTAAATTCGCTGGTCAATCGAAATAAAACCGAATTTGCGGAGTGGCCCAAACTGAAGTGGTTGAATACCTACCAGGCACGCGAAGCCCAGGAAAGGAAAGAAGAATTGCTCGAAAAACTGAATGGCAACAAGCTTTTCAAGGATACCAAACCATATCATAACCGAATTTCGGATGGCTGCAAACTTTGCGGGCTCGGACAGTGGAGCTGTTTGTTTATAACCGGAAAATGCAATGCCGCATGTTTTTATTGTCCAACCTCGCAGCTTTCGGATGATTTACCCACCACGCAGAATCTTACATTTGCAAGTTCGCAGGCTTACGCTGAGTATATCAATCATTTCAACTTTAAAGGCGTGAGTTTTAGCGGTGGCGAACCCTTGCTGTTTTTCGACCGGACGCTCGAATACCTAAAACAGGTCCGGAAAAAGTGCAAACCCGAAACCTATATCTGGATGTACACCAACGGAATTTTGGCAGACACCCAGAAATTAAGGAAACTGGCCGCAGCCGGGTTAAACGAAATTCGTTTCGACATTGGTGCGACAGCTTACTCCCTCGAAAAAGTAAAACTTGCCAAAGGAATAATTTCGAATGTGACCATCGAAATTCCGGCCGTTCCTGAGCAAAAGGAAAGAATTAAACAACTGCTCCCCGAAATGATCGAAGCCGGTGTTGCCAATCTGAACCTGCACCAGTTAAGGCTCACCAAACACAACGTTCGTAATTTGTCGAAACGCAATTACACCTATATTTCTGCCGAGCAAGCCATCGTATTAGAGTCGGAGCTGGCGGCGCTTGATATCCTGAACTACGCCCACGGCCACAACCTGGATATTGGCATTAACTATTGTTCCTTCCATTTTAAGAATCGTTTTCAGAAAGCCGGGTTTCGGCAAAAAGTTGCCGGGGTTTTGGCCAACCCCGATGAGGAACTGACACAGAACGGGTATATCCGCGAACTGGACGGAAACAGTATCTCGTATAAATCCATCCGAATACAGGATGCGCCGGGCGATAATAAAGCTTTAGAGGTTCTCGGACTTATGCATAAAAAATATTATTTTCTGAAAGAAACGGTAATGAAACCAAGTACCCTGAACGAGGGGCAATTGGCTGAAATGAAAGCTTTGATTCAAGGCGGTGTTAGCGAAATTCCAACTGATCCTTTATTGTTCCGTATCTGGCAATTCGAACAAATCGAAAACGGCTTGCGTGAATATTAAACAGCACGATTCGCTTACCTTAATTGATGTTCTTTCATTAAAATAGGTGTTGGCTACAAAATAATTATGCTATTTTTGGTGTTCTACACAGGGTTACACAATGTTGAGTGTGGTTTTTGCAGGCCAACATAGCGTTTCGCGTGATAGATGTTTAGCAACAATTTTCAAAATATTCGAATGGAGATGATCAGCAAGAGAAACAAATGGATGAAATTTTTGGTGCTGTTACTGGCTGTGATGATTCTCAGTCCGGCATTTGCACAAAAAAAGAAGAAAGACGACGAAGAAACAATAAGTCCGGCGTTTGTAGAAGGAGTGACTTATGCACTGCCGCGAACGGGGTTTCGGGTACATGTTGAAGCCATGCGCGAAAAGTTCGTGCCGGGACCTTACGCAGCTTTTGCCGAACAATTATTAGGGATTCAGAATGCCAAAACGCGCGCATATTCGAAATGGTCGGTCGTGGGTATAAAAATCGAAACTTTTTCGGAACCCGATCCCGAGCAGGTGCACAAAGCCATAGGCGAAGTTGCCTCGATGCTGAGCCTGTCTTCAAACGGTTGTTTGGCAGGAATAAATGTGTCGGCACCAGTTGAAATTCCAATGTCGGTGCAAACCAATAAAACTTTTCAGAAACCCGATATCGACGACGGTTTCTCTTTCGACTATTTCTCAGATACGCCTTTTGTGATTGCAGGTGACTCTACCAACGGATTTCGGCCTACCCGTGTGAGCGCCGAACAAAAAGCAGCCGAGGCCGCAAAACGAATTCTGAACAGCCGAATGAACCAGTACGAGCTGGCAACGCTTCGGATCGACGGTGATTACCCCGACGGAAAAGCGTATGAAGTGAGCCTCGAAGAAATGCAACGTACCGAACAAAATTACATCAAACTATTTGTGGGACGAACCACTTATAAAACCGAAAGCTATAGTTTTGATTATGTGCCGGGTTCGAAAGAAAAAAACGCTTCGGTTATCTTCCGTATTTCAGATGAGAACGGCGTAGTTCCTGCTTCCGATCTTTCGGGAAAGCCGGTAATGATCGAGTTTGAACCGGATGATGCATTGCAGGCGCAATACCAGAAAAAAGCCTCGTCAGAGAATCCAAATGCCGGAAGCCAGGGCATTTTTTACCGGATGCCTGCCGTGGCTAACGTAAAAATTACCTACGGGTTAAACCCGCTGGCCAGTGCACGAACTACTGTGGCACAATTTGGAGTGGTGGCTCCTTTGCCCGAAGAATTTCTGAACGGGATTTATTCCATTAGTTTTCATCCCGAAACAGGGGCAATTAAATCAGTTTCAACAAAATAACGAGATATTTACAGAAAGGGCGGTTGTTTGAACTGCCCTTTTTATTTGAGTCATTTTTATGGCATATAAATTTTCTTATTTTTAACGGCTTGAAAAAAATCATTTAAACTATTTCTATATGACAAATGCGATTAAGCAAACACTTCGCGACTCGAAGAAAGCAAGATGGATTGCCTTGGTAATATTGTCGTTTACAATGTTCGCCGGGTACATGTTCACGGAAGTAATTTCTCCTCTGAAACCCATCATGGAGCGGACGCTCGCCATGAACAGTTCCGATTTTGGTTTTATTACCAGTGCTTATGGAATATTCAACGTTTTCCTGATGATGCTGGTAATTGTTGGCATCTTGCTCGACAGGTTTGGAGTCCGTTTCAGTACGATTACTTCGGCTGTGATCATGATTATCGGTGGATCCTTAAAATATGCTGCTTTTAAAGGCATAATCGGAAACCCGGATACAATTATGCATGTGCCGCTTTTAAATATGGACATTACCACACAGGTTTTCTGGGCTGGTTTTGGTTTCGCCGTATTTGGTGTTGGTGTTGAATATGCAGGGATAACCGTATCGAAAGCTGTTGCCAAATGGTTTAAGGGAAAGGAAATTGCACTTGCCATGGGCATGCAGGTAGCAATTGCCCGTTTGGGTTCGTTCGCACCTTTGGCTTTTGGAGCTAAAATTGCCAATACGTATGATGTTCCTACCACCATTTTGATAGTTGTTGTATTCCTTGTGCTTGGCTTGATCGGTTTTTTCTATTACAATATTATGGATAGAAAACTCGACGCTCAAATCGAGGAGGAGGACGGTGGACCTGCCGAACGATTTAAATTTTCAGATATGTTGGTAATCATCGGTAACTGGGGATTTTGGCTGATCGCTTTACTTTGTGTATTCTTTTATTCCACCGTATTTCCTTTCTATAAATATGGGCCCGATTTGATGGTGAACAAATTTGGCGTTAGTGAAGACTGGGCCGGATTTCTTCCAAGTTTGGTTCCTTTTGGGACCATGTTGCTGACACCAATTTTTGGCAGTATTTACGATAAAAAGGGAAAAGGTGCATCAATAATGATCCTGGGTGCTGTGTTACTGATCATTGTTCACGGAATTTTCTACCTGCCTTTCATAACCAGTGTAGTAGCAGCTTTCTTTAACGTCATTTTATTAGGGATCGCTTTTTCGCTGGTACCGTCAGCCATGTGGCCATCTGTTCCAAAAATTATTCCTGAAAGACAATTAGGGAGCGCTTACGCAGTTATTTTCTGGGTTCAGAATTTTGGCTTGTGGGGTATTCCGCTGGCGGTGGGTATTGTTTTGGATAAGACCAATCCGGGAGTTGCCGAAGCAAAAGCGGCAGGCGAGATGGTGAATTACGATTACCAAACCACATGGACCATTTTTGTTGTATTAACTTTGCTTGCATTAATTACAGCATTCTTGCTTAAAATCGAAGACAAACGCAAAGGTTACGGACTTGAATTGCCCAACATTAAGAAATAATAATTGTCGGGAACCTGAAGCAGGAAGCCTGGGGAGAAAGAACCTTCGTGCTTTGTGTTTCGTGTTTCCTGATCAAAACAAATAAAACATGACAGAAATTAAAAATATTCAACCAAAAGAAGTTTGGGGTATTTTCGACCAGATGCTCCAGATTCCGCGTCCGTCGTATCACGAAGACGCGATCCAGGACTGGGCTGTTCAGTTTGGACTGAACCTGGGCCTGGAAACGATTAAAGACGAAGCGGGAAATGTAATCATTAAAAAACCGGCCAGCCCGGGTATGGAGAACCGCAAAACGGTAGTTTTGCAGGGGCACCTCGATATGGTCCCCCAAAAGAACAGCGATAAAGTACATGATTTTACTACCGACCCAATTGAAGCTTATATTGACGGCGATTGGGTAACCGCTAACGGCACAACGCTGGGCGCCGACAACGGGATTGGTGTTTCGGCAGCGATGGCAGTACTGGCATCCAAATCAATCAAACACGGGCCTTTGGAAGTACTGCTAACAGCTACCGAAGAAACCGGAATGGACGGAGCCAACGGATTGAAAGGCGGGATGCTCGATGCGGATATCCTGATAAATATGGACTCGGAAGATGAAGGTGAACTTTATGTGGGGTGCGCCGGCGGAGAAGATGCCAACTTCTCATTTCGTTATACTGAAGAGAAAGTTCCGGTTGGTTGTACAGCGTTCAAATTGAGTGTTACCGGATTGAAAGGCGGTCACTCGGGTATCGACATTCCCTTAGGAAGAGGAAATGCTATTAAAGTTTACTTCCGAATTGTTAATGCAGCTGAAAAGCTGGGTATTCGTTTGGCAAGTATCGACGGGGGAAGCCTCCGGAACGCTATCCCGCGCGAAGCCTTTGGAGTTGTAGTGGCGGATGAAGCCAAAGCTCCCGATTTTTTGGCTTTGGTTGATGAAGTTACGGGCATAGTAAAAGCCGAGCTTTCTGCTACCGAGCCAAATTTATCGGTAAAAGTGGAAGCTGCCGATTTGCCCGAAAGTGTTATCGATGCAAAAACTCAGAGGAACCTTGTACGCGCTATTGTGGCTTTACCAAACGCTGTTATTCGAATGAGCGACAGCATGCCCGGACTTGTGGAAACATCTACTAACCTGGCCATTCTGAAGTCAAATCCTGTCGGTCTTACGATAAATGGCAGTTGTTTGATGCGGAGTTCGGTTGATAGTGCAAAAAAAGAACTGGCTTCGCGATTGAAGGCGGTTTTTGAATTGGCCGGCGCCGAAATTACCTTTTCGGGAGCTTACCCGGGATGGAAACCAAACATGGATTCGGCTATCCTGAAACTAATGCAAAATGTTTACAACAATAAGTGGGGTAAAGTTCCAAAAATTATGGCAATCCACGCCGGGTTGGAATGTGGTATCCTTGGTCAGAATTATCCGAACTGGGATATGATTTCTTTTGGCCCGACCATTCGTTTCCCACACTCACCCGACGAAAAAGTAAATATCGAGACGGTACAAAAATTCTGGGATTTCCTGGTGGCAACACTCGAAAATATTCCTGAGAAATAACGTCACAGCAGTTTACAAATTGCTGTAGTAATTTGGCGCAATACGGGAATCGCGCCACCTGTAAAAAGATTCCATCCATCATCTGTTGGCTGGAATCTTTTTTTATTTTTCCCAAACAGAAGGCTGGAGAGACTTTACATTTTCAGGCTACCCTGTTCGTCATATTCCCAGAATGGCGCCCAGGTAATTTCCCACGAATGTCCATCGGGATCGGCAAAATAAGCATCGTATCCTCCCCATAAAGTTTCACGTGGTTCAACCAGAACTTTGGCGCCGTTTTCAACAGCTTTATTAAAAACAGTTTCAACTGCATCTTTCGAATCCTGGTTGATGGCCAGCGTTACACCTGAAAATCCTGAACGTTCTGGAGGGACTTCAGCGTCTTCGGCTAATTTATCAAGAGGGTAAAGCGCCAGGACAATGCCGCCGTGATGAAAGAAGACAATATTTTCGTCGCTGCCGGCAGCGGGCTCCCAGCCAAGTGCTTTTTTGTAAAAATCCCTGGAAATTTGGAGACTTTTCACCCCAAGCGTAACAATGTTTAAACGTGGTTTCATATTGTTGATCTTAATATTTTGGCATCATCTCAATTAATTCACCGTCGGTACTTAGCATCTGACCCATCAGGTTGGCAGTCAGGCACGAATGAACGGGAAGTATTTCGACCAGGTCGCCCACTTCGATTTCCCTGAACAGGTTTTGCATGACTTTCAGAATGCCATGTTCCTGCGAAAGCCTGGCGAGGTAGTTTTTGGTATCCAGCAAAATTTTCTTTCCGTTTTTACGAAGTACGATCCTTCCGTAGAGCGCTTTCCCATCAGTGTTTAAAATAAATTCCTTCGAAAAATGAATGGCGCCACCATAGATTACGATTTCGTTTCGCGAAGTGTGCTTGGCCACAACCGGGCATACCATTCGAACAGCAATGTCGTCGATCTTGCAAACGCCCAAATGGTGTTGCATCAAATCATAAAAAACAAAGTTTCCTGGCCGGAGTTCGTCCACTCCGTTGAAATTCGAACAAATGCTTGCCGAAGGTGTGTCACCCAAACTGATCATCAACTGAGGATATTCATTTTGATATTGATTTCGAAGTGTTTTCATCTTCATAAGCGCATCGAAGTGAAGATTAAATATTTCGTGCGTGGATTGCGACTGGTATGTGTGACCCGAGTGCGAAAGAAATCCTTTAAATGTGAGTTTGCGGTTTTTTGTTATTTCGTTCAGAACCACGTCGATGAGCCCGGTTTGCGAACAAAGAATCCCGGTACGATGATAACCGGTGTCGATTTTAATGAACACACCCATCTTTTCCACGGCTTTTTTTGCCAGAATGCCCGCAGCTTCGCGATTTTCAACTACGACATTTAATTTTACCGATGCTGCCAGGCGGTTGATGTTTTCCAGTTCGGGCACATTCAGCGAAAAGGCAATGGTAATGTCGTCCCAGCCGTGGCCTGCAAAATATTCGGCCATTCGAACCGACGAAACTGTAATCGATTCAACATCATACTGCCGGAACCAGTCGCCGATTCTTGCTGACTGATGTGTTTTAAAATGCGGCCTTAACAAAAGCTTGTGTTCTTTGGCTTTTGATGCCATTCGTTCGATGTTTCGTAAACAAACTTCTTTGTCGACTACTAAAGTGGGCCTGATAATTTCCATCCTTTTACCTTCTAATGTTTTGTCTTTAACATTGCCGAAAGGTGATTGCGGGTTTGCATCAGTTTGTTTGAGATACCAACTTTGTATATGTGCGGGCTAATAAAACGCTTGTGTTCTTCGGGGAGCAAAGCTGCCCTTGTTTCGAGAAATGCGTGTATTTCGAGTGGGGAAATATTTTCAAGCAGGCTCTTTCCGTTTTCAAAAACTTTTGAAAAGAGCAGCTCCTTTTTTAATCCGGTTAAGTTGGTGTTTTTTTCGGGATAAACAGGGTGATAAATACATTCATTTTCACCCGGGTTTTCGTCGAAGAGTAAAATTCCGTCGCGGTAAAATTTCCCTTCTTCATCGAAATAACGAACAAGCTGCTTTTTACCCGGAAGCGTAACTTTCTCTATGTTTTCGGAGAATTTCATTTTTGGTTCGCCATCAATCTCGGTTAGTTTGTACACCCCGTCGAGCGCTGCATTATCTTTCCCGGTAATCATTTCAGTACCTATTCCAAACGAATCGATGGCAGCGTTCTGGTCTTTAAGCAAGGTTTTTATTACGTACTCGTTCAACTGGTTTGAAGCAATAATTTGTACATCCGCAAGTCCGGCATTGTCGAGCATTTTACGTGCTTTTTTGCTTAGGTAGGCCAGGTCGCCGCTGTCAAGTCGGATGGCTTTGAGTTGTTTGCCTTTTTCAGCCAATTCCTTCCCAACAATAATTGCATTTGGAACACCCGAGCGAAGTGTGTCGTACGTATCGACCAGGAAAATGGTTGTATCAGGATGTGTTTTGGCGTAGGCCCTGAATGCATCGAGTTCGCTATCAAAACTTTGCACCCAACTGTGTGCCATTGTTCCGCTAACCGGAATATCAAAAAGTTTGGCCGCCAAAACGTTGGACGTAGCGCCAGCGCCTCCGATACATGCAGCACGACTGGCGTGGAGCGATCCCAATCCCTGTGCCCGGCGTAAGCCAAAATCAGCAAAAAATTTATTTCCGCTGGCCAGTTTTATCCGGAAGGCTTTTGTAGCGATTAACGATTCAAAATTCAGGATGTTCAGCAAAAGGCTTTCGATGAGCTGGCATTCGATAATGTTGCCTTCAACACGAGCTAAAGGCTCATTTGGAAAAACAATCTCTCCCTCGCGAACGCTGTAAATGGTTCCGCTAAAACGAAAGTTGCGCAGGTAATCCAGAAACTTGGGGTCGAGACCTTTTTGCGCCAGAAATTCGATATCCGATTCCGAGTACGAGAACCCTTTTAGCAAGTCAACAAAATCGTAAAGGCCGGCAAAAACCGTAAACCCGCTTTTATACGGATTGGTCCTGAAATAATAATCGAAACTAACCTGTTGATCTTTTTTCCCGCACGAAAAGTAACCTTGCGCCATGGTCAGTTCATAAAAGTCGGTGTATAAACCGTTTATATCAGATGGTATTTGCATGAGCTCGTCACTTTTGGTGATCTGATAAAGATAAACAAGTTTGTGGTGTGTAAAAAATAATTAGGTGACATTAAGATTAACATCTGATTAAAGGGAGAAAAAACAGGGCTATAAATTTTCTCCAGGCCGGCAACTCGGGATTTAGATATAATATTTCATAATCAGAAGTACAGAAAGACATGCTCAGAACTATGGAAACAATAAACCGGAAAAATTGAAACCAGTTGTCAGTGTTTTTGTGTCGAACAGGTATAAAACATTGAAATTAAGGATAAACAGCCAGTAATTAGTCATAATATTTTTGATGGTATTTATGAATGACATAACTTCATCTAAATATTTGGGAATGAAATAGGAAGAGCAAGAAAATAAGGGCTGAATCGCGTACCCCAAAGACCTACAATGTTCCCTTTTAGGTATAAATATTTATCAGTTTTGTTATGGATAATCCCGGAGATTCGAAAACACTGAATACTTCCCAACTGGAAAGTTTGCAGAAAGAGCTTATTGAACTTCAAACGCAACTTCAAAAGGAACGGGCAGAAAAAAAGCAGTTGAAATATACATTGGGTGAACGAAACAAGGAGTTGCGTTGTCACAACACGTTATTAACTATTTTCAACCAGTCTGGACTGAGTGAAGAAGAGTTTTATACCAGGATACCGGATGTGGTTACACATTCTTGTCAATTCCCCGATTTAAGCGAAGCCTGTTTGATTATAAATGATAGAACATTTAAAACCAAAGGATACTATCCTTCGAAATACGAACTACGCACACCTGTATTGCTGGCAGAAAAAACCATTGGCGAAATTATAGTTAGCTATCCAAAAGCAAATTTTCGCGATTCTGAGAAAATATTTGTAACCGAAGATAGAAAGCGGCTCAAATCTATTGCAGAACAGATAGGAAATTATATTCAACGACTGGCTAAAGAGAGTTTGGTTGCTGAAAGAGCAATAAAATATAACAAATTTATCGACGCCTCACCGGACGCACTTGTTACTTGTGATTTATCAGGAAGGATCAAATACGTTTCGAACAAAGGATGGAGAATGTTTGGTTATAAGGAGGAGCAATTGGAAGGAAGAAGCATATTCGAGTTTATGGCAGAAAGGGATCATTCCAAAGCAGCATTGGCAGTTGAGGAACTAATACGAGTCGGTTACATAGGAACACGGGAGTATTTGGGTTTAAAGGCCGATGGAAGTACTTTTCCAATTGAATCCATTGGCGAGCTGATTACAAATAGCAACGGCGATCCATTTGAACTGATGTATTCGGTCCGCGACATAAGCGATCGGAAAAAAATGGAACAAAACCTGCTCGAATCGGAGCGAATGTTGTCGAACCTGATGAATAACTTGCCGGGAGTTGCTTATCGATGTTTAAAGAATGCGAGCTGGTCGATGCTGTTTATGAGTAGGGGTTGTTTGGAACTGACCGGATATTCATCAGATGTTTTTGTCGGTGAAAAACAAAAACCTTACAACGAAATTATTCACCCTGAGGATAAACAATATGTGGCAAAAGAAGTTGCAGCCGGTTTAAAAAGAGGAAATTCTTTCGAGGTTAAATACCGGATAATTACTGCTGAAGGTGAGATTAAACATGTGTGGGAAAAAGGACAGGGAGTTATCGATAAAGGTCGGCTAATGTACCTCGAAGGATTGATTATGGACGTCTCCTCATCACATCAACTACTGGGGCAGTTAAGTGAAAGTGAGCAAAAATACCGTTCCATTTTCGAAAACATTCAGGATGTTTATTACGAAACCAGTATTGACGGGACAATACTCGAAATAAGTCCGTCAATCTCTGTCATATCCAGGGGGCAGTATACGCGTAAGGACTTGATTGGTAAATCAGTATATGATTTTTATGCAGATATAAAACAACGTGAGGTATTGATGGAACGCATTAAAATGCAAGGAAGCATTAAAGAGTTTTTTACAGTACTTAAAAACCGCGATAACTCGGTGGTTCCTATCGCTGTTTCTGCCACCATCCATAAAGACGTGAACGGAACACTGCAAAAGATTATTGGTAGCTTTCACGACAATACTTCACAAATTGAAGTCCGGCGAGTTTTACAGGAGAGTAAAGCCATTAACTTAAAATTGAAGGAAGCTTATGAAAAACTGGAAGCAAATGACAGGTTTAAATCAACACTGATCAATACCATTTCTCACGAAATCAGAACGCCTTTAAATGGCATTCTAGGTTTTTCAGAGATACTGGCCGAAAACAAAGTTTCAATTGACGAAAAGCGGCTTTACCTGGGTAAAATTTACGAAAGCAGTCACCGGCTTATAAAAACGATCACCGATTTTATCGATATCTCGAACTTAATGGCAAAATCGCAGGCAGTGGTTAAAAAGAAAGTGTCGCCTAATTTGCTTGTTAAACAGGTTGTCGATGAGTATTTTAAAATCAGTTTGCAAAAGGAAATACCAATCATTCCGGACTTTCCTAAAGAAGAAGAAATCAGTCTTTTATCCGACTCAGAGATCTTACGAAAAGTACTTACGAATTTACTCGATAATGCGCTTAAATTCACCAGGGAAGGGAACATACATATTGGCTTTGAACGAATTGAAGACAGGCTACGGTTTTTTATTAAGGATAGTGGAATAGGAATAGCCAAACATAAGTTAGATGAAATTTTTGAGGCTTTTGTTCAGGAGGATTCTGGCAGTAGGCGTGCGTTTGAAGGAAATGGCCTGGGCTTATCTATTGCTAAAAGTTTTGTAGAATTATTGGGCGGTTCTATTTGGATCGAATCGGAGAAAGGAGTTGGGACAAAAGCATTTTTTGAAGTACCGGGAGTTCTTGAAACAGCTACATTGCCAGAAAAACCAGGGAATGAAAAGCAAGGCGTTGATTTTAGATACACAATTTTAGTTGTGGAAGACGACACCCTGAATTATTTATACATGAGTCATTTGCTTGATAAACCAAAAGTGGAAATCTTCCATGCCCGCGATGGATTTGAGGCTGTAAATTTTGCTCGGTCACATGAGGATATCTCGCTGGTACTCATGGATCTTCGAATGCCCGGGATGGATGGCTTTTCAGCAACTACGCAAATAAAAAAACTTCTTCCAAAAGTTCCGGTAATTGCTATTACAGCTTATTCCGGGATTGAGAATGAACAAAAGGCCCGCGAGGCGGGTTGCAACGATATTTTGTTGAAACCCACAAAACAGGAGCACTTATATAAAAAATTAGCAGAGTATTCAGTTATAGTTGACTAAAAAAAGGAACCATTTTTGGCTCCTTTTCTATTTTACTAAGAATTTAATTTCGTTAGAAAATCAGATTATTTTTCAAGGAAAATAGTCTGTTCGCGGTTTGGCCCAACTGATGCAATTGTAACCGGAATTCCCATTTCATCTTCAATAAAATTGATGTAGTTGTTTAGTTCTTCGGGGAATTCGTTTTGATTTTTAATTACGGTTAAGTCGGTTTTCCATCCCGGCAATTCTACAAAAACCGGTTTAACATGGTCGTTCAGTTCGAAAGGGAATTTTTCAACAACGTCACCGTCGATCTCGTAACCCACGCAAACTTTTATAAAATCGAAATCGTCGAGTACGTCGGCTTTCATCATAATCAGTTCGGTTACACCGTTAAGCATCACCGAATATTTTAGTGCGACCAGGTCAAGCCATCCACAGCGCCGCGGGCGTCCGGTGGTCGATCCGAATTCGTGTCCGGCTTTGCGTAAATTATCGCCTGTTCCGTCGAGTAACTCGGTTGGGAATGGGCCCATTCCAACACGTGTGCAATATGCCTTGAAAATCCCGAAAACTTCGCCAATTTTATTCGGAGCCAGGCCTAACCCGGTACAGGCCCCCGCACAAATAGTATTCGAACTGGTAACGTACGGGTATGAACCAAAATCGATATCGAGTAAGGTTCCCTGGGCGCCTTCTGCCAAAACTGATTTTCCGCTTAATAAAGCATCGTTAATCAGGTGTTCGGTATCCACAATGTTGAAACTTTTCAGCAAGGCAACTCCTTCGAACCAGTCTTTTTCACAGTCATTCAGCATTTCTTCGTAATCGAATTTGTAGAATTCGGTCAGCATTACCTTGTGATTGTCAATGCGTTGGTTATATTTTTCGTCGAAATTATGTAGTAAGTCGCCAACACGTAACCCGTCACGGCCGATTTTATCTTTATAGGTCGGGCCAATTCCTTTTAGGGTCGATCCGATCTTGGTTTCACCTTTCATTTGTTCCGAAGCTGCATCCAGGATCCGGTGTGTGGGAAGGATCATGTGTGCCTTTTTCGAAATATACAGGTTCTTCGAAATGTTCACTCCAATTTTTTCAAGCGACTCGATTTCCTTTTTGAAAACCCCCGGGTCGATAACCACACCATTCCCAATCACATTGATTTTGTTTTCGCGGAATATCCCCGAAGGAATGGTATGTAAAACGTGTTTAATATTGTTGAATTCGAGCGTGTGACCGGCATTTGGGCCGCCCTGAAAACGGGAAATAATATCGTATTTTGGTGTTAATACATCAACGATTTTTCCTTTCCCTTCGTCACCCCACTGGAGGCCCAATAAAACATCTACCTTCATTTGAAATTTGATTTTATTTTACATACAAAACCGTGAAAACTAGTATTCCGAACTAATTCTCACGGTTGGCTGAATTAGCAGTTAAAAGTAGTAATTATTTCTTTTCGCAGACATAAAAAAATCCTTCGGGCAACGAAGGATTTCTAATTTATAATGAATTCGTATTAACTATTGCGGTTTCAGGTTTTCGCCATAAATATATAAAGTGTGATGCGATAGGCTGAAATTGTGTTTCCGGCAGGCATCTTCAATGATTTCCCTGATCCGTGGATCGTAAAATTCGAGCACTTTACCATTGCTGATATCTATTAAATGATCGTGTTGCAAAGTAGCAAAAGCTTTCTCGAACTGTGCAATATTTTTACCAAACTGGTGCTTAACAACAAGTTTACAGTCGAGTAAAAGATCGATGGTATTATAAAGCGTGGCACGGCTCACACGGTAGTTGTTGTTTTTCATCGAAATATAAAGCGATTCGATATCGAAGTGGCCTTCGCGGCAATAAATTTCATCCAGAATCGCAAATCTTTCCGGTGTTTTCCGGTGTCCGTTCTTCTCCAGGTATTCGGTAAACATGTTTCTGACAGTCTCCCGTGTTTTCTGGTTATTCATAATTAAACCAATTTTAAATAGAACTCAAAAATATAAATTTTTTTTATTCTTTTAGAATCGATATAAATTATTCGTCCAGGTTTTCAACACGCGTAATATTCTCAATACCTTTTATGGTTTTTAGACGGGCAATCAGTTGCTGAAGGTCATCGGCGCTATGAATGTATAGGAAAAGATCGCCTTTGAAAATGCCATCGTGCGTATCGAACTTTACCGATCGCATATTAATATTGTGTCCCTTCGAAATCACGTTCGTTACTTCGTTGACAATGCCTAAGCGATCAAATCCTTCGAGGTTAAGACGGGTAAGGTACGACTGGCGTTTAAATTTGGTCCATTCAGCTTTTACGATCTTATCGCCTTGATTGGCAAGGAACTTAGCCAATTCGGGGCATCCAATTTTATGAATCGTGGCATGATCGTCGGAGCCAAGATAACCTACCACCGGATCGCCAGGGATTGGGTTACAGCATTTAGCCAGCGAAAAGGTTATATTGTCCTGGTTTTCTTTTAGCACAAAAGTTTTTTTACGATCGATTTTTTCACCACTTTCTTCTTCGTCGGCTTTCTTTTTATTTCCTCCGCCAAAGGTAATGTTCCAGTATTTAACGAGTTTGCTCTCTGATTTTACCCCGATTATTTTTTTTACGTCTTTCAGCTCTATAAAGCCCATTCCCACTTCTGAATACAATTGCTCCTTGTTATTCAGGTTGTAATGTGCAATAAGTTTTTTCAGGTTGTTCGATGTTAAAGGTTCTTTTTCAACCAGAAAAGCTTCTTCAATGGTTTGTTTCCCGAGTTCGATATGTTTGTTTTTTTCGAGCTTAAAAAAGTTTTTAATCTTTCCTCGTGCTTTGGCAGTTACTGTAAATTTTAGCCACTCGGGTTTTGGAACCTGGTTTTCTGAAGTCAGGATCTCAACTTGATCACCGTTCTGTAGCACGTGGCTCAGCGGGACAAGTTTCATGTTAATTTTTGCCCCAATACATTTGTTTCCGACATCGGTATGTATTTCGTAGGCAAAGTCAATCACAGTCGATCCCTGGGGCAGCGAGATCATATCTCCTTTCGGAGTAAACACGTTAATTTCGGTAGCGTATAAATTTAGCTTGAAATCGTCGAGGAACTCGAAAGCATCAGAGTCGTTGGCCTGTAGTAGTTCCCTGATTTGTTCGATCCAGGGGTCGAGTTCGTTTTCGAAAGTACGAATGTCTTTGTACCGGTAGTGGGCGGCAAATCCATGTTCGGCAATATCGTCCATGCGGTCGGTTCGTATTTGCACTTCCACCCAGTGTCCTTCGGGCCCCATTACTGTAACATGAAGCGATTCGTAACCATTGGCTTTGGGTGTGGTTATCCAGTCGCGAATCCGATCGGGTTTGGGTTTATAAATATCGGTAACTATCGAAAGAACATCGAAACACTGTCGTTTTTCCGAAATATTGGGCTTCGATTTTATGATGATACGAATGGCAAGAATGTCGTAAATTTCGCTAAAAGTGACTGATTTTTTCTGCATTTTTCGCCAAATCGAAAAACTGGTTTTTAATCGATGGCTAACGGTACATTCAAAATATTCTTGCTTAAGTTTTTCTTCGATAGGTTTTATAAACTGGTTCACCAGGTAATTTCGTTTTTGCTCCTGGTTGTGCAGCATCAGGTGGATTTGTTCGTATTCTTCGGGATGTTTGTGTTTGAAACTCAGTTCTTCGAGTTCACTTTTTATGGCGTGTAAGCCGAGGCGGTGCGCCAGAGGAACGTATAGAAACAAGGTTTCGCCCGCAATTTTGATTTTCTGATGAGGTTTCATCGAATCGAGCGTTCGCATATTGTGCAGGCGGTCGGCAATTTTAATAAGGATCACACGCACATCGTCCGACAATGTCATCAGCATTTTTTTCAGGGTAAGCGCATGTCGCGAATCAAAATCGCCCGAAAGTTTGGTTAGTCCGTCGACAATTCGGGCCACCCGCTCGCCAAACATATTTTCAATATCCGAAAGGCGGTATTCGGTGTCTTCCACCACATCGTGCAACAATGCCGAAACAATAGATGTGGCACCAAGCCCCAGGTCGACAGCTACGATACGGGCAACGGCGATGGGATGAATGATAAAAGGCTCGCCCGATTTTCGTTTAATGCCATCGTGTGCAGCGTTCGAAAAACGGAAAGCCCTTTCGATCCTATCGATCCTGCCTTCGTCAAATTTTCCTCTCAAGTCTTTTAAGAGGTCCTGGTAGACATCTTCAATGTGCCGTATTTCGGCTTGTGTAAAGTTTTTCACCTGAGCTTACCGTCTGTAAAATGTTAAAATCTGCCTTGTTTTAAAAGGTTTTGAATATATAAATTCTTTTGTATTCGTGCTCTTTTCCCTGCTTCCTAATCCTTTTCATTGTCACCAATCATCACTGAATTTTTTCGATCGATATTGAATGCGTTAATCGCTTCTAATATCATTCCCGGTTTTGGTTTTCTGCACTCGCAATCTCCGGTAATTTCGGGATGATGCGGGCAGTGATATACCTTTTGTATTTGGATTCCTCTGTCAGCAAACTGCCCTATCAGCCAATCGGTTAACTGAAGGTAAGCGTTTTTCTGTATAGAAACCCCTGGCTATTCCGGATTGGTTGGTAATGATAAAAATTAAATAACCTTTTGCTCCTGATAGCTGGCAATGAGTTCAAATATTCCGGGTTGAAACTCAAAATCTTCAATTTTACTTACGTAATTTTTCCCGGTGTTAATGGCGCCATCGCGATCGAGAAAAAGTGCTTTATTTTTTGTTTTTTTATTAATTGCCAAAAAGTTCTCGTTCAACATTCTCGCAAATAATGTGTCCGATCAGGAGATGGATTTCCTGAATGCGGGCTACATTTTTTGAAGGCACTTTAATGATCAGATCGCATAAGGCAGGCAAACTTCCTCCACTTTCACCGCTTAAAGCAATGGTTTTCATTCCCAATTCACGGGCAGTTTTAAATGCTTCCACAATATTGGGCGAGGTCCCCGAAGTGGACAAACCAATCAACACATCTCCTTTATTTCCAAAGGCTTCTATATATCGGGCGTAAACTTTTGTAAAATCATAATCGTTGGAAACCGCGGTTACAAACGACGAGTTTACATGACAAGCCTCAGCAGGTATGGCTTTTCTGTCGAGCTTAAATTTTCCTGAAAGTTCGGCCGCCAAATGCTGTGCTTCGGCTGAACTGCCTCCATTCCCGCAAAAAATGGTTTTATTTCCAGCCTGGTAGGCATTCACAAGGATTTCCGAAACCTGGTCTATTTGAGCCGTTAATGTCTCGTTGTTCGAAACAAGTTGCAAAAGTATTCCCAACTCTTGAATATCTTTTTTTGTATTATGCATCAAACTCCAGTTTTAGTTTCTTCACAACAAATTTATCAATCGCGAAAGTAATATCATCTTCTTTTAAGTCTTTTATTTTAACCCATCTGAAACTTTGGGTTTGTTTGCCGCCAATTTCGAAATCAAATGCTTCTTTCGAAATTTTAAAATTTACCGGCCCTTTTAGGTCGACGAGATAATATACACTGATCAGTTGAGCATTTTTATAAAATAAAGCCTGCTGGTAAAAATCGGTAGTGTAGTAGTGTCTGATATTTGTTATTTCCTGCTGTTGGCATTCTTCACGGAACTCTCTTTTTAAGCATTCAGTCAGCCCTTCGCCAAACTCCAGCCCTCCGCCGGGGAACTTGGTTATTTTCATCCCAAGTTCAAATTCATCTGAAACCAGCAGTTCGTGATTTTTATTGATAACCAATCCGTAAACCCTGATAATAAATTGTTTATTACGATTCATACGACTTTATTTTCGTTGAAATGTATGCAATTATTTTGTCGCTGTCGCCGGGTCCAAACCAGTTAACTTCTTCATCGCGACGGAACCATGTAAGTTGTTTTCGTGCGTACCTTCTCGAATTTCGTTTAATTAGTTCGATGGCTTTCTCTTCAGTAATTTCTCCGTCGAAACATGAGAAAAGTTCTCGATATCCCACGGTATTCATCGCATTCAGATTCTTCTGCGGATAGTATTTTTGTGCTTCGTCGATCAATCCCGCGTCAATCATCTGGCCGACGCGTTTATTTATCCTGCGGTGCAGTTCTTCACGATCGCAGTTCAATCCAATTTTTATGATTTTAAAAGGTCTTTCCTTTGCGGTTTTTTTTCTGAACGAAGAATAGGGTTTCCCGGTTTGAATCGTAATTTCAAGTGCATGTACAATGCGGTTTGGGTTTTTGAGGTCGACCGTTTGGTAGTATTCAGGATCAATCATTTTTAGCTGATGCCGTAAACTTTCGGGACCTTCTTTTTCAAGTTGTTCCTTCAGCCTGGCCCGAACTTCGGGGTCGGCATCGGGCATGGTGTCAATTCCTTTACAAACGGCATCCACGTACATCATCGACCCGCCAACCAACAACAAAATTTTGTGATTCCTGAAAAGTTGATCAATCAATTCAAGCGCTTCATTTTCGTAACGGCTGGCGTTGTAGTCGTCGAATATCGAGTGCGAATGAATAAAATGATGTGGGACAGCGCTTAATTCTTCGGCTGTTGGAACGGCGGTCCCGATATTTAATTCCTTGTAAATCTGTCGCGAATCGCATGAAACGATTTCAGTCTGAAAAAAACGAGCGACCTTAATGGCCACCGCGGTTTTTCCAATTCCGGTTGGACCGGTTATCACGACAAGGTATTTTGACATAAACGGGTATTTGAGGTAAAATAAGGACAAAAAAAAGACTGTTCAAAATGAATCTGAACAGTCTTGGAATTTCTTAGTTGCAAAAACCAAATGCACGGTTCTCAAAAATCATCCATCTCTCCGTATAATTCGATGTAGTCATCCAACTCACCAAAATCCATATACACTTCTTCCTGCATCAAATCTTCTTGCTCATCAATTAAAATTTCTTCCCCCAGAACTTGTACAGGAGCATCACCTTGTTTGAGAGTGACAAATGGTTCGATAAGATTTCTTTCCATAACAATTCCAGTTAGTTCTATAAAAAATGATCTGTCGTTCAAAAAATCATAGGTGTAAATCAGCTGTTGTCCTTGCGAATTTAGCAGGTCTGATAATTTCGTTTTCTGCATGACGAAGAACGCAGCGCCGTTTATACCCAAATCAAGCATCGATATTTCAACCAGCTTCTTCCTGCGTTTATCAGAAACAAAAAAAGAAGCGAGTTGATGCGATTCGAAACCTACACTTTTCTGAATAATTGTATGAAAATCGAAAAATGAATGTTTCGCGTCGAGCGCTACTTCCAATTGGAAGTGAAGGGATTCTTGTGAAACGATTTTAAATTGGTAAATCATAATTTTCACCTTGAATTACTTTCAAATTTTATTGGAATTTTTAGATTTTCCAAAAAACAAATTGGTCAGTTATTCGAAAAAATCTATTGCAAAAGAACATGCGTTTATTCCAGAACGAGAACTGAAATTTTTATAAATCGTTGATATCAGACTGATTTCGGTCGAACTCATTCGCGTTTCCTGAAGGTAAAATTTGGTCAAAAGAGCCATGGTTTAAAAAATGTTAAAAAACTTTAAGTTAACAAATCTGTCGAACAATCGGCTATTATGTTCGGATGGTAGTTTCTTCAGATTTTATTCTTTTCTGGCAAAATGTCAGATTATTTCGATCCCCGCAGCATTTGTCTTTTCCCGGGGGGGCCGGGCAAACGTTCCATTCGGAACCCGCTGGCTTCCATACGTCTGCGGATTTCTCCTTTTGCGCTGTAGGTAACAAATATTGCACCGCCTGAACACAACTGAAAGATTTTGCTCATTACCTTATCCTGCCACATTTCAGGTTGTTTGTCGGGGCCAAAGGCATCAAAGAAAACCAGGTCGAAAAAATTGTCGTTCCTGAATGTACAGGTTTTAAGGTCAGCCTTTATCTTGTTCAAAACAAAAAACTCTGAAATTTGTACATCTTTTTCCCAATCAGCTTTGTGGATGGCGTGGAAAATTTCGTTTGCACGAGGGGATAATAAATTCCCGTAATTCAGATATTGGATTTCTTCGTTGCTTATCGGATATTTCTCGATAGTGGCATAATATGTAGTTCTCATGCTTTTTTCTGCTTCCAGCGCTGTTAGTAGTGCATTGAGCCCGGTTCCGAAGCCCACCTCAAATACTTTTGGCGTTTGCGAAGGATGGCGTCTGAATCCTTTTTCAAGAAATACGTAATCTGATTCGGTAAGTGCGCCATTCAACGAATGATATTGCTCGTTCATTGCCGGAACAAACAATGTTTTGGATCCATCGGCTGTTTCAATCACTTTTCTTTCGTATTCCATATTCCTAAGTATCCGGCTTTGATTTCCGTGGTAAAAAGCTAAATTTGGGGTTCAAAATTAGAAATAATGCTCATAAAATTGTACAATGAAAATCCAAATCTCCGCGAAATCAGAAAAGTAGTTGAAGTATTGCGGGAAGGTGGATTAATTGTATATCCTACTGATACAGTGTATGGTTTGGGCTGTGACATTACTAATCAAAAGGCGGTTGAGAAAGTGGCGCGATTTAAGGGGGTTAATATCGAAAAAAACAATTTCTCGTTTATTTGCAGCGACCTGAGCCATCTTTCTGATTATACCCGGCCAATATCGAATACCACTTTTAAACTGATGCGCAAGAACCTGCCCGGGCCTTTTACTTTTATTCTTGAGGCAAATAATAATGTCCCGAAATACTTTAAAGGAAAAAAGAAAACGGTGGGGATTCGAGTGCCCGATAACAATATTATTCGTGCCATTGTTGAAGAACTGGGCAATCCAATCCTATCGACATCGGTTCACAATGACGATGAAATATTGCAATACACACCTGATCCTGAATTGATTTACGAACGCTACCAGGATATTGCAGATATTGTGATCGACGGTGGATATGGCGAGTTAATTCCTTCGACAATAGTTGATTGTTCGGGCGACGAAATTGAGATTCTTCGCGAAGGGAAGGGAACTTTAATCTATTAAGAATTGAATTAAAGAAACTAATTCTTCCAGAAAGAAGGAGAGAAAAGTACCAGTACGGTAAACAATTCAAGTCGTCCAAGCAACATCAGAAAAGAGAGAAACCATTTTCCGAGCGGTTTAATGTGGAAAAAGTTTTCGGCTGGTCCCACGCTGCCGAGTCCCGGACCGATGTTTCCTAAACTGGTGGCCACTGCACCCATCGACGATTCCATGTCGGGTTCGATAAGTGTGAACAAAATGGAACTCACAAAAAAGATCACCATGTACAACATAAAAAAGGCAAGCACATTGGTAAAGATCTTTGGGCCGACTGAATGTCTGTTAAATTTTACCGGAATTACGGCATGTGGATGGATGAGACGTTTCAATTCGTAGTATCCGTTTTTTGTCAGCACCACAATTCGCATGATTTTTATACCTCCACTTGTCGACCCAGCCGATCCTCCAAAAAAGAAAAGTGCAAAAATCAACATAGTCAGAAACGGGGTCCAAACCAGGTAGTCGGCGGTAGCAAAACCTGTTGTGGTAACAATCGAAACCACTTGAAAAAGGGCTTCACGGAAGGCATGCTCAATTCCCAACTGCGAGGTTATCAGTAGGCCAATAGCAATGGCTACAGTGAAAACAACTATAATAAAAGTGTAAGATTTAAATTCATCGTCTTTAAACATCCCCGCAAATTTTCCCTTTATCACCAGGTAGGATAAGGTAAAATTTGTACCGGCCAAAAACATAAAAACAACAATCACATATTGAATAAAAGGCGAAGACCAGTGTGCGATACCCGCTTGCTTTGTGGAGAACCCGCCGGTTGCCATGGTTGTAAACGAATGGTTTATTGCATCAAAAAAACTCATTCCACCGACCCATAATAGAAGGGTTTCCAAAATTGTAAAAATCATGTAAATTCCCCACATTGTTTTGGCGGTCTGGGTAATTCTTGGAATTATTTTATCTGGGGTAGGCCCCGGAATTTCGGCCATAACCAGCTGCATTCCCCCGATTCCAAGAACAGGTAAAATTGCCAGTGATAAAACGATGATTCCCATTCCACCGAGCCATTGAGTCATGCTTCGCCAAAAAAGAATTCCGTGGGGCAGTGCTTCAATGTCGTTTATAATAGATGATCCGGTAGTTGTAAATCCCGAAATGGTTTCGAAAAATGCGTCAGTAAAATTTGGGATGGAGCCACTTAACAAGTAAGGGAAACTGCCAAACAGCGAAAAAACCACCCAAACCATGGCAACAATAACAAAACCTTCGCGTTTGCCAATATTCTTTTTAGCTTTCCAACTGGCGGTAAGAACCAGCGCCCCGACAAGTAAATTTATCCCGGAAGAAATTAAAAATGACTGAACGTCCGGGCCGCCATATATTAAAGAAACCAGCAAGGCAAAAAGCATTGCAATGCCTTCAACCAGCAAAAGCAACCCAAGTACCTTGAGAACGATCTTTAAATTCATCGGGTGACGATTTTAACCTACTTAAAGAATTTTTCGATTTTTTTGATTCCTGAAGGCAGTGTAAATACTACTACTTTATCGTTTTCCTGTATATGAGTATAACCATGAGCGATGTATCCCATATTATTACGGATAATACCACCAATTTTTGCTTCGCATGGGAAGTCTAAATCTTTGATGGGTTTTTGCGTGATTCGCGCACCTGGTTTGGCAATAAATTCGAACACTTCAGCCTCTGAGGCAGTCAAACATTTAACTTTCGAAATCTCGGCGTTTAAGGTAAACCGGTAGATATAACTGGCTGCAATCAGTTTTTTATTGATAATACTTCCAATATCTACATTATCGGCCAACTGCATATATGCCAGGTTTTCTACTTCAGCGACAGTGCGCCGTACTCCCATCGATTTGGCAAGGTGGCATCCCAAGATGTTCGTCTCGGAGTTACCGGTGGTAGCAACAAAAGCATCCATTTTATCAATACCTTCTTCCTTAAGAAGATCGAGATTACGGCCATCTCCGTTAATAACCAGTATATTGCTAAATTTGTCAGCAATCTGTTCACATTTCTCGTGGTCGCTTTCAATAATTTTTATCCGGTAATTATCGCCTAGTTTTTCCACCGCTTTTTGAGCAATCCTGCTTCCCCCCAGGAACATGATGTTCTTGACGTCGAACTGCTTTTTCCCGGTTAACTCGAAAACCGTATGTTGCTCGGCCGGAGTGGTTACAAAAAATACAACGTCGCCATCTTTAATTAAATCGTGGCCATTTGGTATAAGCGTATAATTATCGCGTTTAATCGCCACCACTAAAAGATGTTGATTTTCAAGTGAAAGCTGCTCAAAAGTTTTATTTAGGATGCTGGCATTTTCACGTACTTTAATTCCGAGCAGAACAAGTTTTCCACCCGAAAATTCAATCGATTGGCGGGTAACGGTTTGCTTTACCGAGGCTACAATTTCTTTGGCAGCCAGACTTTCAGGATAAATCAATTCGTGGATTCCCATGTTATTGAGTTTCGCACGGTATCTTTCCTGCAAATATTCCTGATTATTTATTCGTGCTATCGTACGGCCAACGCCAAGATATGAAGCCATGGCACAAGCCAGTACATTTCTTTCTTCGAATGGGGTTACGGCAATAAAAAGATCAGATTTTGCCAGATCGGTACGTTTCAAATCCGAAAAAGAATGAGCAGAACCGGTAACTGTCATCAGGTCAACCTCGCTACTTATTCTGGAAAGTTTTTCAGGCGAATCATCCAAAAGGACAATATCATGGTCTTCATTCGATAACATTCTGGCCAGATGCGTCCCAACTTCACCGGCACCGGCGATTACAACTTTCATAGTCTTGCTGTCTTTTTTTAAAAGTAAGCGACAAAATAATGGATTAACTCTCAGAATTCCTTGTAAAATTGTGTTTTTTACAAAGAAGACCACTGCAAATTTAACATTCTCAATCGAGAACTGATTCCAAGCCAATGAAAATAGATGTGAAAAATTGAAACGTATTTTATCCTGAATATCAAGTGGGAATGGTCATTTGTCCATTATTTTTGACACTTCCATTTGTTGGTATAAGAACCGAGATTTTTAACCGGGAAAAAGTTTTCCGAAGTTTCATCTTTTGGGTAGTTTGAAAGACTGATAAAAAGGGTATTGTTTGAAATTAACTGATTGGGAATAATTTTTGATCTTTTTGAAATAATGTAATCGCAGTTTGGGTTATTCATGGTTTTGAATTCGTTCGAATCAACCATAATTGTCTTCCCACGAAAGCAGATATTTCCATTTTTTAGCAGCAGGTCACGGTTTTCAAATTCATCGTTAAAAGTCAGAAATACGGTTTTAGTAAGGTGTTTTTTAACGCGAATAGTTTTGATTTGCTGAGAAATAAAGTCGGTTTTATTAATAGGGGATTCTGATACAATATAATTATTGTACCCCGAAATCAAATGAACCACCGGATTTGACGTGTTGTTATAAACAATCATTTCCTCATTTTTGTAAACCTCGATACGTTGAAAAAGTCCCACCGAAAAAAATAGAGCTATAAAAAACAGCGCAAATTTCAGCGTAAAAAACCGTCGATGAGCCAAGAATGCAAAAGCGCTCGCAATCGACAGAATTAAAAGAATTAACTGTGGCTGGTTTATTCCGGACTCAACAACCGATCCGGGAAAGTTTTCGATGGTTTGCAGAAATAGATAAATGCCATGGATACACCATTTGGTAACAAATGCAAGCGCTGTAGTTAGAAACGGTACTTGCGAAAATAGCAGCAAACTCATACCCAAAACTATTAAAACAAAAGCAGCAGGAATGACCACCAAATTTGACAGCCAAAAGTAGCTTGGAAATTGGTTGAAATAATAGGCAGTGAAAGGAAAGGTAGCAATTTGAGCCGCGATTGAAACCGTGAGCAAGGTCCAGAAATATTTGAGTAACCGGTTTTTTACAGCCCAAAGCGTCGAAAGACGAGGTTGCAAAAATACGATTCCGAAAACGGCGGCAAACGATAATTGAAATCCTACTTCATATAAATTATTTGGATTAATTAGCAGGAGAACAAATGCTGCAATTGCCAGGGAATTATAAATACTGGCATTCCTATTTATATTGGTCGCAACACACAACAACGAAAACATAGTGGCAGCGCGCAAAACCGAAGGAGATAAACCTGTAATAAAAGCGTAAGTCCATAACACAAAAAGGGATAGAAGAATAAAGAGGTACTTTCCATATTTTCTTTTTCGAAGAAATCCAAAAAACCAACTAAATACAGCATATATTATTCCCACATGTAAACCCGATACCGCCAGAATATGCATGGCGCCAGAAGACGAAAACACCTGTTTTGTTTCCGGATCGAGGCCTCGTTTATAGCCCAGTGTAAGCGCTGATAAAATCTCAGTTTCGTTTTCACCCAGCCTTTGATTACGGTAAATGGTAAGTAGTTTTTCACGGGCTTTTTCAGATAGAGTGATCAATGAAAATTTCGTTTCACCCGTTTGGCGCCATGCCTCACTTTTCAAATAAACCTGCCGGTATATTTTCTTTTGGGACATGTAACCTTGATAATCGAATTCATATGGATTTCCATTGTTTTGGATGAGCTGTGGCGAAGCCTCGAACAAAATGACATTACCGGGCCCAAGTGCCGCAGCTACATCTGATTTTTCGAAATAAACCAGCATCTTCTCGTTGGTGTTTACAGATGAATCGTTTAACGAGACATTATTTATCCGTATCAGGTTTTTAATTGAGTTCGGTTTCTCTTCTGAAGTTTCTAAAATGGTTGCAAGCATTTTTCCTTCATCGTGTAATATCGGGGTTGTGTTATAACGAATCGAGAAAATGAAGCCAAAAATCAGGAAGAGCAGGGTGAGGAGGACGCCAAAAGAAATTTCGCGTTGATAATTATAGTGTTGATTTAAAAAGAAAAGCAGGATGAACAATAGCGCAGCAAGCGCTTGCAGCAAAACAAGGTTTACCGGATAGATTCCCGAAAGATAAATACCAAATACAAAGGCGATGGTAATTCGTAGGAACGGTATTTTCTGAAATAGCTTTTCCAAGATTACGTCTGAAGGTAATTCAACTTAGAGCTTCAAACGTGAAAATCAGAAAAGGGTTACTTATTTACCGGAATTTTTATCTTATAATGCGGCTGAACCTTTCCTTTACTGATATTAAGTAGTTTACTTTTTAGAAGTCGTTTCCTAAGTGGTGAAAGATAATCGATAAACAAAATTCCTTCGAGGTGATCGTATTCGTGTTGAATAACTCTTCCGGCAAATCCCTTGTATGTTTCTTCATGTTCAGTAAAGTTTTCGTCGAAATATCGTATGGCCACTTCATCAGGGCGGGTTATATCTTCCCTGATTTCAGGCAAACTCAAGCATCCTTCGTTCATAACCCATTCCTCTCCGGTTATTTCAATGATTTCAGGATTAATGAATACTTTCCTGAAATCAGCAAGTTCGGGTTCTTCATCGGCACCCGAACTGGCATCAACCACGAACATCCGAATTGGCAGGCCAACTTGTGGAGCTGCCAGTCCAACGCCATCCGAATAGTACATGGTTTCCCACATATTCTCGATCACCTGTTCCAGGTTCGGGTAATTTTTGTCTATTTCTTTTGCCTTCTTTCGTAATAAAGGATCGCCGTAAACGGTAACCGGATATTTCATGTTTGCCTTATTTACTGTTTTAAATTTCGTTGCAGCTCCAGGTAGTGCTGTAGGATTATTGTTGCGCTTACTGCATCAACCATGGCTTTATCCTGTCGCTGTTTCTTTTTTAATCCCCCATCGATCATAGTTTGAAATGCCATTTTCGAAGTAAAACGTTCGTCGTGCAGTTCGAGTTTGATCTCGGGATAGATTTGCTGAAACTTTTTTAAGAACGGATTTATGTATCGAACAGCTTCAGAGGCCTCGTTGTTCATTTGCCTGGGATAACCAACAACTAAAGTCTCCACTTTTTCCTTGGCAAAATAGTCTTTCAGAAAATCCCAAATGGTGTGGGCCGGTACTGTTGTGAGCCGGTTGGCAATTATTTGCCCCGGATCGGTAACCGCCACGCCTATTCGTTTTCTGCCATAATCGATACAAAGTATTCGTGCCATTCGATTTTATTTCGCTGCAAAAGTATAGAGAATAATGAAGAAAAAAAATACGGGTTAAGGGTGTTCATGCCCAGTATGTAATCTTTCGCCGCTTATATCGGATTCGGTTTTTGGCATAGCCTTTGTTTAATGCAAAGCAGATATCTGTTTTAAAAGGCGCCAAAAGAGTAAAGCAAACAACTTGTTGAATTTTAAATTTGAAATCATGAAAACGCTAAAATTCAAACTGTTTACCACGATATTAGCTCTGGCGGCAGTTACATACATAAGCATTCTTCCGGCAAACGCACAGCGAAGAAGTACAGAAAGCGAGCAAACTACCCGAAACGCAAAACCTGAAAAGGAAGTTCGAAAAGCGGTTGAAAAGAAGAGTACGTTTATAAATACCGATAAGGTCGACCGAAACAATACAAATCGGAAAAGTACCAGTCAAAGAAGTTCGGCGGTTTCCGGGAAACGCCAGGCAAACAGCAATAGTACCCGTCAATCGCGTGACACGCAAAGTAATCAACGCAAAAGTAATTTCGAAAAATCGGAACGTATTCCAACCAAAAGCAGTGTTGGGCGAAATTCGTCAGCTCAACAAAATCAGCGCCCTGTATTTAGCGAACAGAACAATAATCGAAATAAGAACAACAATACAAATTCAGGTATAAGAAGCGGTAGGAGCGAAGTTCCCCCACGAAACCGGGAAACCGCCACACGAGTAGATACCAATACTCCTGACGGAAGAAGGAATACAGGAAGAACGGTGAATGACAATCGCAACTTTTATCGAACCGATAAAAACGATCATCGATATTCAACCAGCAACGATTATAGGGGCAGAAAAGATTACTGGAGCGAAAGAAACCGTCCGGGAAATATGAATTACAACCGAAACGATCATAATCATTATTCGAACTATACATTTAACAATTACAGGTATTGGGATCGCAGTTGGGAAAGGTATCGCTGGAATTATAACAGTTGGCGTGATTATTACAGCGGTTACAATCCGTATTCGTTCGTGTATTATAAAAATTACTATCATCATCCACGATTTGGACACGTTATCCGTAGCTTCGATTTCCGGCCGGTTGTATTCTTACACAATCATCTTCGCTACTATTGTTTCGATGGACATTTCTTTCGTTACCGTCCGGGAGTAGGGTACATTTTAGTCGATCTTCCGTTTGGGTTTACATTCGATTTGCTACCTGCCGGATATTACGAGAGGGCATATATAAACGGATACCTCTACTTTAGGGTAGGCAACCTGTTCTTCGAATCAACTGCCTTTGGATTTAGCCTGGTTCATTTCCCTGAAAGGTATTATGCATGGGATGGTTCGTATCAACGGCAAGGATATTTATTCGACGACGACTATTATTAGCCGCTTGAAATACTAAGCCTTTAATTTATATTCAATTCAAAATCAACTTCCTGTAGACATTTCTGCAGGGAGTTTTTTATAGTCATGCGCACGATGATCCATCGTGTTTATGTTTTTTATGGAATAGACTGTTACCGTAGTGAATATTTTATCTATTTTTATTCAACCAAATACTTACTTAATTATGGTAGCAAAATTAAAAAGAGATCAACTCCCGGCTAAAAAAGTTCAGAACTGGAAAAAGAATTTTGAAGAAGAAAAAAAGGAGACTTTTAACATCAAGCTTCCCAGGTTGATTCTTCAGAAAGCAACTTATAAAACGCTGATCGGAGAAAACGAAAACCGTCTTCGAATTTACCTTGGTTTGGAACAAAGCAAAGAAGATGGAAAGTATTCACTGTGTGCTTTTGCCGTTTCTGCTTTCCTGCTGGGTAGCGGCGATGTGTATGCCGACTACGAGACCCCTGTTTACAAGCTTGAAAAAACAAATATCGATTATTCAAACAATACCAAGGATGTGATTGAAAGTATCCGGCTTTACCGCAAATGGCGAAGCGGCGAATTAGACCCGAATGATCCGGGAGCTCCTTACCGGCAATACATTTACCCCAATGCCTATTTACTTACAAAATTTGAATTGCACGAGCTTTTTAACGTTCAGGATGCTTCGGAGATTAACGTTGAGTTTGGAATTGAAAAAACGATGAGCGTCATGTTAAGTGCATCTGCTAAAACAGCAACCCGATCGCTTGTCGTAGAAGAGGAAGATGATTTTTTTGATTTTGCTGCCCAGTGTCCACCATATTGTGATGAAAGAAGTATTTATAATTCATAAGTATTAATGCCTGTCTACTGGTACTTAGCTGTCGCCACCGAGGTTATGGCTTCAATAGTTGGAAGTTGTTTTTATCGTAACATAAAACAAAAGTTTCTTTTCCTATACTTTTTTGTGTTATTAGGAGCAAGTACTGATATCTGGAATATCGTTAGTATCAAATTTAGTTCTCACAGTAATTTGTGGGTTTCACACATTTATTTTCCGTTTGAGTTTCTATTACTCGCACTGTTCTATCGTCAACATATAACAACAATGATCAGGCAGCGCTGGATTATAATGCTTATCTCAATTCTAATGACGTATGCCGTAATTAATGCTATTTTTATCCAAAGTGTTAATGAGTATTCTCATGTTAGGATTTTTAGTAGTATTTTACTTGTTTTATTTTCTTTGATCTATTTTTATAAGGTGATGGTTGAAGTTAAGATTCGCAGACTATTTGCCGATTCTCTTATTTGGGCAAATGTTGCGGTGCTATTCTTCTATTCAACAATATTTTTTTATAATCTTTTAAGTAACCTAATTCTGGATTATTCATACGAATTGGCTAAACACATACTCACTTTTAATGGTTATATGATTGTTCTGTTTTACATATTTATCACCATTGCTTTCGGGATGGAAGGCAGGCAACAAATCAAAGGGAAAAGTGTAAGTTTGAAACGAGCATAATCTGTGAGCAATGGATAAGCAAGGGAAGGACTTTGATTTTATAATTTGAACAAGAAACTTTGGTTGTAATGTCATTGAACCAGATAAATCGCTTTTTGCGTGGTTCAGTTCTCTTTGTGAAGTTCATTAGCTGAATAGAACAATTTTTACCTATAATTTTGAGTCGAAATCTCATATTAATGAATTTTGTTAACTATTTTCGTTCATTCGAGATTAAGAGTGGGTGAAAACTGGGAATTCAGATATTATTTTGGTTTATTTCCTTGGTACAGTTGGAATGTTGCTGCTTGCGGGTGGCTTATTGTTCTTTTTTATAACCTATCAGAAACGGTTGCTTGTCAAGCAACTGGAGATTAACAAAATAAAGCAGGATCAGCAACGCGAGATTCTCAAAAACACCATCGAATCACAGGAAAAGGAACGTAAACGAATTGCCCAGGATTTACACGATGAAGTGGGTGCAATGCTTTCGGTTGTAAAACTAAATGTGGGAATGATTGAACGACAAACCGAGGAAAAAGCCAATAAACTGGCCTGCGAAACACAGTCGTATCTTGACGAAGTGATCACTCAGGTCAGGGGCATTTCGAGAGCGCTGTTGCCACCGTCACTCGAAAAGTTGGGATTAGTTTATGCTTTGGAAGAACTGGCAAATTGGGTGAACATGTCGGATAAGATCAGGATAGAATGTCGAAGGAAAGGAGAACCTTTTCGCTTGGATATCCAGAAAGAACTTACCGCTTTCCGGGTTTCGCAGGAAGTTGTAAACAACGCAATCAAACATTCCGGAGCCGGTATTATATCGATACAAACCCGTTTTTCCAATGAAGGAATTGCCATAGTTATCCGAGACAATGGAAAGGGTTTTGATATGAAAGAAAAGATGAACTCGGGCCTGGGCTTGAAAAATCTGGAAAGCCGAATGGAAATGATAAGTGCCGCGTTCAAAATGAAGTCGAGGCCCGGTTATGGCACTACTGCAATTATTTGCTTAACGAAATGAAAGAAGGTAAATTAGATATAGTTGTTACCGACGATCATCGCTTGTTTCGTAAAGGTATGTGCGCTCTTTTATCGGGCTTTGACACGGTGAACCAAACCGGAGAGGCTGAGAATGGATTGGTGCTGATCAATCTTATCCGGTCGGGCGAGTTAGTGCCCGATCTTGTTTTGCTTGATATCAATATGCCGGTAATGGACGGTATTGAAACAACACGGTATTTAAAAGAACATCATCCTCAAATTCGTATTATAATTATCAGCATGGAAGAGGACGTTCAATTGGTATCGCATCTTATCGACGAAGGAGTGGACGGTTATTTGCTAAAAAACTCCGATCCTGATGAACTGGAACATGCCATTCGGATGGTTTTAAAAAATGAGTTCTACCTCTCGGCAAGTTTAACCGGGGCCATATTAAGAAATTCGGTGGGCAATAACAATTTGGAACCTTCATCGTTGCTAGCTGATATTTCAGAACGCGAGATCGAGATCCTTCAATTGATTTGCCAGGAATATACCGCATCCGAAATCGCCGATAAACTGATGATCAGTGCGAGGACTGTGGATGGTCACCGGCGTAAATTGCTCGAAAAATCAAAAGCACGGAATATGGCCGGACTGGTTATTTTTGCCATTAAAAACAAATTGATACAAATCTGATCACCGGTTCAATTTTATTTTCTTGATTTTAGACAAAAAGAAAGGGGTACTTCTCAGCACCCCCTGGGTTGGAATTTGTTATCCTCACTTTTTATCATCATTGTTCGAGGAAGAGGGACAGTAATTCAAGTGGGTATATTTTTACCGAAATTGATGATTGATAGAATAACAATTTTGTGTAAGAACTATTTAAAATGTGTATTTGTCAGCTAATATTTAGATCTTCTTTGTTTATGTCTGACATTACAAAGTTCTGAAACAAAATCGCCTTTTGAAAGAGTATTTCTACGCAAAATGAATAGGTATTTCTACGCAAAATGAATAGGTATTTTTACGTGTTGCGGTTTACATAATAAAAAGAAAGAGCTGTTCCGTAAAGAACAGCTCTTTGGTTTATTCTTCTGAATATCAATTATTTCAGATTAGCCTGGGCGGCAGCAACGCGTGCAATCGGCACTCGGTAAGGAGAACAGCTTACGTAATCCATTCCTACACTGTCGCAGAATATAACTGAAGATGGCTCGCCACCGTGTTCACCACAAATACCAACCTTTAAGTTTGGTTTTACACTACGGCCTTTTTCAACACCGATCCTTACAACCTGTCCAACACCTTCCTGATCTAAAATCTGGAAAGGATCGTTTTTCAGGATGCCTTTCTCGATGTAGATGGGCAAGAATTTGCCGGCATCGTCGCGTGAATATCCAAAGGTCATTTGGGTAAGGTCGTTGGTACCGAATGAGAAGAATTCAGCTTCTTTGGCAACCAGATCAGCGGTCATGGCTGCACGTGGAATTTCAATCATGGTCCCTACGAGGTAATCGCATTTTGCACCTTTTTCTTCGAATACTTTTTTAGCGGTTGCATGAATAATGTCGGCCTGCATTTTAAATTCTTTTACAGTTCCGATAAGCGGTACCATAATTTCAGGGCGGGCATCAACACCTTTTTGTTTTAGGTTTACTGCTGCTTCAATAATTGCACGGGCTTGCATTTCTGTAATTTCAGGATAAGTAATTCCCAAACGACAACCGCGGTGACCTAGCATCGGGTTAAATTCATGTAAATCTTCAACCAGTGCTTTTACCTTTTCAACACTAATTCCCATTTCGTCAGCCATAATTTTTTGGTTGGCTTCTTCATGGGGAACAAATTCATGCAACGGTGGATCGAGCAAACGGATTGTAACACCGTAGCCGGCCATTGCTTCCAGGATGCCTTCGAAATCTTCGCGTTGGTAAGGCAATAATTTATCTAAGGCTTTGCGTCTTTCACCTTCTTCGGTTGCAAGGATCATTTCGCGCATTGCTTTAATTCTTTCGCCTTCAAAGAACATGTGTTCTGTGCGGCAAAGTCCAATTCCTTCAGCGCCAAATTCACGGGCAACTTTTGCATCGGCCGGAGAATCTGCATTGGTGCGAACTTTCATGCGGGTATATTTGGCAGCCAGGTTCATGATTTTTGCGAAATTTCCGCTCATCTCAGGATTCATTGTTGCCACTTTCCCATTATAAACTTCACCTGTAGTTCCGTTCAGCGAAATCCAGTCGCCTTCGTGGAATTCAGCTCCGTCAATGGTCATTACACGGGTTTTGTAATTGATTTTTACTGCACCGGCTCCCGACACACAGCATTTACCCATTCCACGTGCAACAACGGCAGCGTGTGAAGTCATCCCTCCACGGGCTGTTAAAATACCTTTGGCAATGTTCATTCCTTCCAAATCTTCCGGAGAAGTTTCAACACGTACCAATACTGATTCCGGATATTTTGCGGCTTCGTCGGCAAAGAAAACTACCTGGCCGGTTGCAGCACCCGGAGATGCCGGCAATCCTTTTGCCAAAACTTTTGCAGCTTTCATTGCAGCAGTGTCGAATACCGGGTGAAGCAATTCGTCCAGTTTACCGGCATCAACTCTTTTTAATGCTGTTTTTTCGTCAATACGACCTTCTTCCAGCATATCAACTGCGATTTTTACCATGGCAGCGCCTGTACGTTTTCCGTTACGGGTTTGCAACAACCACAGTTTACCTTCCTGAATCGTGAATTCAAGATCCTGCATATCGCTGTAATGGTCTTCCAGTTTTTGTTGGGTTTCGTTTAACTGGCGATACATTTCCGGCATTGCCTCTTCCAACGAAGGATATTTTGATGCTCTTTCTTCTTCTGAAACGCCTTGTAGTTCGGCCCAGTTTCTTGAACCTTCGATGGTAATTTGTTGTGGTGTACGGATCCCTGCAACAACGTCTTCACCTTGTGCATTGATCAGGTATTCACCGTTGAAAACATCTTCGCCGGTGGCAGCATCGCGAGTAAAAGCAACACCTGTGCCCGATGTTAATCCCATGTTTCCAAATACCATTGCCTGAACGTTAACGGCTGTTCCCCATTCGTCAGGAATTTGTTCCATTCTTCTGTAATAGATTGCACGGTCGTTGTTCCAGCTTCCAAAAACTGCTGCCACGGCACCCCATAACTGCTCCCATGGATCGGTTGGGAAATCTTTACCGGTAACTTTTTTAACGGCGGCTTTAAAGCGGGCAACCAATTCTTTCAAATCATCGGTGGTAAAATCAGTATCCAAATGAATACCTTTCTCCTCTTTTAATCCTTCAATAATTTCTTCAAACGGATCGATCTCTTCTTTGCTGGCAGGTTTCATATCCATTACAACGTCGCCGTACATTTGTACAAACCGACGGTATGAATCCCATGCAAAACGAGCATTACCCGATTTTTTTGCAATACCTTCAACAGCATTGTCGTTCATTCCCAGGTTTAAAACGGTATCCATCATGCCGGGCATCGATGCACGGGCTCCTGAACGAACAGATACCAAACAGGGATTTTCTTTGTCACCAAATTTGGTGTCAGTTAATTTTTCAATCAATGCAACCGCAGCTTCTACTTCGGGTTTAATAAGATTGAATGTTGCTTCCTGGCCCTGCTCGTTGTACATGGTACAAACTTCAGTGGTGATAGTGAATCCCGGAGGAACCGGAACACCAATCAGGTTCATCTCAGCAAGGTTTGCACCTTTTCCTCCAAGGAGGTTTTTCATGTCAGCTTTACCTTCCGCTTTTCCAGCTCCGAAGGTATATACATGTTTAGTCATAAAATGTATTTTTTAGTTATGAATATTAGAATTAGAATCTAATTGAAAACGGGCTGCTAAAGTAAATTTTATTTTTAAAAACAGAAAGTTTTTCGGGGCTTAAGTAACTGTTATTTAGAGTTAAATAATGTTGGAGAAAAGGGGTTTTTTAAAATTCAAAAAAGAGAATTTGGTTGTTTATTCGATTTTGTCTTTTAACGGGTTTGTATCTCAGTGTTTTATGTATCTCAAGGAAAATAAAAAGTGGCTGATTTTTGGAAAAAAGTGGAGGATTCTTCCAATAGTAATCATGTTATATAATCGATTTATATCATT
>WOYI010910423.1_pt1 | contig 80173 bp, 77 predicted proteins | sample 6423411 | NCBI WGS metagenome assembly WOYI01 (sample SAMN13441803, study PRJNA592873) | oil field metagenome | biome: oil field; feature: oil-well bore; material: oil-contaminated soil; isolation source: oil-contaminated soil from oil-well borehole | place: Germany: Wietze | collected 2016-10-18 ...
GTCATCATCATGTCGCAATCGTAGATCGGCTCGGACGACAGGAATCCCTTGTCGCCCGGCAGCGCGAAATCGACCGGCGTGTCGACCACCGTCTCGCGGTCGCCGAAGCTGTTCTCGAACTCCTCGGTATCGGCCCAGAAGACCCGCCAGTCGCGGTGGATGAACTGCCGCCCGACCCGGTGCCAGATCATCTCGCCGCCCGAGGTCCAGGCCGTCAGGTCGAACGTCGTCCGCTCCAGCGCCACGCCGTCGATCACCACCTTCTCGCCGGTCAACTGGTCGAATCCGGTATAGCGGCGAACCTCGCCGGTGCCGCTTTCCGTGGTGAAGTCGTAATCGTCGCGCCCGGTGGTGAGGAGCGTCGTGAACGACGCCGGATCGGCCTCGGACAGGAGCGCGTCGCGTTCTCCGGTTGTCAGGTCGTGGCTTTCCATCCACCGCGTCTCGGCGTCGATGCGGCTCATGTAGAACGGGCCTTCGCCGTCCAGGTAGACCGACCACTGGTCGCCGGGACTGTCATGCTCGCAGCGGTAATGCTGCGACACCTGGCAATTGCGCATCTGCACGGTCGCATAGACCTCGCAGCCGGCAGGGGCGGCGAACTTGCCGCCGGCATGGGCTGGGGCGGCGAGAAGCGCCGCGGCGCCGAGGGTGAGGAGGTGAAGCTGCAATGTCACGTTCAGACTTCCTTCATTCTCCGGGTCAGGATCCCTGACCCTTGATCCTTTCCGTCCGCGCCGCCGTCCCATGCGTGTAGCTACGGATGTACTACGCTTGTGGGACGCGGAAGTGACGGTGTTCCGCTGCCGGTCCGGCCCCTATTCCGCCGCCACGGCCTGCGCCTCGGAAAGGTAGCCGAGCACGCTTTCCGCCGCCTCGCGCCCGTCGCGGATCGCCCAGACCACCAGCGAGGCGCCGCGCACGATGTCGCCCACCGCGAAGACGCCCGGCAGGCTCGTCGCATGGCTGCGGAAATCCGCCTTCACCGTGCCCCAGCGGGTGACTTCCAGCCCGTCTGCGCCCCAGAGCTTCGGCAGATCCTCCGGCTCGAAACCGAGCGCCTTGATGACGAGGTCGGCATCCTCGACATAATCCGCGCCCTCGATCACCTCCGGGCTCTGCCGCCCGGTCGCGTCCGGCGACCCGAGCCGCATCTGCTGGACGAGCACCCCCTCGACCGCGTCGCCGGCGGTGAAGCCCTTCGGCGCGGTCAGCCAGACGAAATCGACGCCTTCCTCCTCGGCATTCTGCACCTCGCGCTGCGATCCCGGCATATTGGCCCGATCGCGGCGGTATAGACACTTCACCGACTGCGCACCCTGGCGGACCGCGGTGCGGATGCAGTCCATCGCGGTATCGCCGCCGCCGATGACGACGACGCGCTTGCCCTCGGCGTTCAGCTCTCCGCTGTCGAAGTCCGGCACCTCGTCGCCGAACGACTTGCGGTTCGAGGCGGTCAGGTAGTCGATGGCCCGCACGATCCCGGCCGCATTGGCGTTCGGCCCGCCGAGATCGCGGCTCTTGTAGACGCCGGTGGCGATGATCACCGCGTCATGCTTGCCCCGGATCGCGTCGAAGGCGATGTCCTCGCCCACGTTGCAATTCATCACGAACTGCACCCCGCCCTGTTCGAGCTGGCCGATGCGCTGCATCACCACGTCCTTTTCCAGCTTGAAGCCGGGGATGCCGTAGGTCAGGAGCCCGCCGCCCCGGTCGTAACGGTCATAGACCGTGACCTGGAGCCCGGCGCGGCGCAGCATTTCCGCCGCCGCCAGCCCGCCGGGACCGGCGCCGATGATGCCGACGCTTTCGGCCCGCTCCTCGGCCGGCTTCACCGGCTTCACCCAGCCATTGTCCCAGGCGGTATCGGTGATGAACTTCTCGATGGCGCCGATGGTGACGGTGCCGTGGCCCGACTGCTCGATCACGCAATTGCCTTCGCAAAGCCGGTCCTGCGGACAGATCCGGCCGCAGATCTCGGGGAAGGTGTTGGTCGCCTGTGCAAGCTCGTAGGCTTCCTGCAACCGCCCTTCGGCAGTCATCCTCAGCCAGTCCGGGATGTTGTTGTGCAAGGGGCAATGGGTCTGACAATAGGGCACGCCGCACTGGCTGCACCGCCCCGCCTGCTCCTCGGCCTTGATCTCGGCGTACTCGCGGTAAATCTCGTTGAAATCCTGCGCGCGCACAGTGGCCGCACGTTTCTCCGGCATCTCTTTCGAGACGGTCACGAACTGGAGCATGCGTTGCTGGGCCATCGGGCGGTCTTTCCGTCACAAGTTCAGGATGCGCATTGCTACTCCCGGTCCGACGGAAATAAAAGTCAGAATGACTTACCTATTTTGACGATTTTTGCGCGTCGGTGGATTTATGGCAGGGTTTTTGACCAAAAATAGGTCAGCTTACGCGACCTTTATATCAGTAACCCATGCTCAGAGCCGCCAGAACCACCGATCCGACGATGATTCGCCACCAGCCAAAGAGCGCGTAGCCGTGCTGGCTGACATAGCCGAGAAGCCAGCGCACCACGAGAATCGCGGCGACGAAGGCGGCGGCGAAGCCGATGGCGATCTCGCCCAGCGCGCTCCAGTCGAGGACGTCGCGGTTCTTGTAGAGGTCGTAGGCGAAGGCCCCCGCCATCGTCGGCATCGACAGGAAGAAGGAAAACTCCGCCGCCGCGCGCTTGTCGGCGCCGAAGGCCAGCGCGCCGACGATCGTCGCGCCCGATCGCGACACGCCGGGGATCATCGCAAGGCACTGGATCACGCCGATCCCGAGGGCCATCGGCAACGGAAAGCGATCCGCCTCGTGATGCCTCGGCACCAGCGGCAGGCGGTCGACGATCAGCAGAACGATGCCACCGAGGATCAGCATCGACGCGATGAGGCGCGGGCTTTCGAACAGCACGTTCTTGATGACGTCATGCGCCAGCACGCCGACGACGACCGCCGGCAGGAACGCCACCAGCACCGATCCCGCGAACCGCCGCGCCTGCGGGTCGCTCGGCAAGCCGGCGACCGTGCGCCCGATCTTCGCTGCATAGACCCCGAGGATCGCCAGCACCGCGCCGAGCTGGATCACCACCTCGAAGGTCTTTCCGGCGCTCTCGAAGCCGATGAAATGGCCGGCCAGAAGGATATGCCCGGTCGAGGAGACGGGGATGAACTCGGTCAGCCCCTCCAAGAGCCCGAGGATCAGGGCGCTCAGCGTCGTATCACTCATGACAGGGGGCCTTCCATTCCGGTCCGTGCGGCGCCCACAGCTTTATGCGCACGAACGCACCGGGACAAGGCGCCCGTCAGCGCGCGGCGGCGATATTCGGCACTGTTGAGGCGACGGACGGACGCACGGTCCGCAGCGCCACCCCGTAATCGCCGAGATCGAGGGAATGCCCTGTGATTTCCGCCAGCTTGCGGTTGCTCTCGTTGAACCGGCCGCGGAAGGTCTTCTCGACATAGGTCGAGACCGGGTGGTAGTCGCGCAGCAGCCACGAGAACGGCGGGCGGCGCAGCCCGTAACCGACCGCGCGGTAGAAGCCATTCGGCGTGGTGCCGATGCGGATCGCCGGCGCCGGGATCAGCACGCTTTTCTGGAACTTGTTGATCCGGCGCAGAAGCGGCACGGCATATTCCGGATAGCTCGGCGAATAGGCGGCGCGGTGGGTCGGACGGACGCCGTCGAACCCGTCGTTGCCCGCGAACCCGGCCAGCGCCCGCGTCGCGCCGTCCATGTCCGTCTTCAGGCTCTCCTGGGTGATGACATGGACATTCGCCGCCCCGAACAGCTCCTGATAAAGCCCGATCAGCCGGTGATACTCGAAGTGCTCGGCCCGGAAGCCGTGGAACCCGATCTCCGGATGCGCGGATCGAGACGAGGATCTTCGCCTCCGGTGTGATCGCTTTCACCCGGCTGGCATTGCCCCGCTTGACGGGGCGGGCGTCAAACGATTCCCAGAAATCGCTTAAATAAGAAACAATGCCAGCCGCGACGCCGGGTTGCCCTGTGCCGATGAACGGTCAGCCGTGCCGGCGCAGGTTCTTCGCCGAGGCCTTGATCGCCTCGTACTGGCCCGAAGGTCGGAAGCGCCAGAGATAGTCGGGCAGCACCGCATGGATCGGCGTCGGCGCAATGCCGAGATCGGCGAGCCCCCTGGCGCCCTCGGCCACGACATTGTCGTGCCGGAGCGACTTCACCTGATCGCCGGTCAGGATCGTGTTGGAGATCAGCCCGCCGGTCAGCATCGATCCGAAATCGAGAAGGCCCGCGATGATCCGCGCCACCCAGAACGGCATGTTCAGGACCAGCCGGCGGCGGTTGATGACCGTCAGCATCTCGCCCATCAATTCCCGGAATGTCGCCACGTCCGGCCCGCCGAGCTCGTAAGTGCCCGACGCCTCGCCCAGCACGCCCTTGACCGCCGCCTGTGCCACGTCGTCGACATAGACCGGCTGGAACTTCGTTTCGGCCCCGACCACCGGCAGGACCGGCCCCATGCGGGACATGCCGGCGAAGCGGTTGAAGAACCCGTCCTCCGGCCCGAAGAGGACCGAGGGGCGCAGGATCACCGCGCCGGGGAAGGCCGCCTTTACCGCCGCCTCGCCCTCGGCCTTGGTGCGGGCATAGTCGCTGTCGCTTTCCGCGTCCGCGCCGATGGCCGAGACATGGACCATCCGGGCGACCCCGGTCTCGGCCGCGATGCGGGCGATGCGGCCCGCGCCCTCGGCCTGAACCGCGTCGAAATTGTTGCGCCCGCGCTTGTCGAAGGTGCCGACGCAGTTCACCACCGCATCCGCCCCGGTCATCGCCGCCCGCACCGAGGCGTCGTCGCGGATGTTGCACAGGATCGGCTCGACCTGGCCGACGGCACCATAGGGCTTGACGAAGAGCGCTTCGTTCGGGCGCCGGACCGCGACGCGAACGCGCCAGCCCTCCTTCGCCATCCGCCGCGCGATGTAACGCCCGAGGAATCCCGAACCGCCGTAGATGGTGACGAGCTTGGACATGGGGGGCCTCCGGACAATCGCTTTCACGGCCCTGATTAGCGCCCCGAGGCCCGCCGAACAAGGCGCGAATGCGCGCGCCCCGGGATTCGCGCGGACCCCGTTGACAGTACAGGTCGCCGGCTATACATCGCCCGTCACGACACCTGCCCAGGTGGCGGAATTGGTAGACGCGCACGGTTCAGGTCCGTGTGCCGCAAGGCGTGGAGGTTCGAGTCCTCTCCTGGGCACCAGAATTCCGGAAGGCCGCTGCAAGTCATCGACTTGGGCGGCCTTTGCTTTTTCAGCCCGGCTTCGCGTGAAAGCCGCACGGTCTCGGGGAGGGTCTGCGGGAATGTGTTTGCCCTCCCTTTTGGCCACGGTCAGCCGTTCCTATGTGGTTGGCAAGCATGGCCGCGCGAAGGCCGGGCGGGGTTGCGCCGAAGTCTGCCAGACGTGTCAATTGATCTTCATCAAGGTTGTGGACACTGGCAGGGTCTAAGCGCGGTCGCGACGCTTTCATTCAGTCACGGAGGATCGGAATGCCCCGCCAGAACACGTCCAGCGCGGTCACGACGCTCAACCCCCGGGGCCGCAAGGCCGCGCCTGCGGCGGACGCGCCGGACGCGGACGCGCCGACCGGCGCCTCGATCGCCGCGGAATCGCTGCTCGAGGATTACGACAGGGGGCTGAGGGCGCTGGCCGCGCGGTTCACCTCGGGCTTGTCGCCGATTGCGCTGGCCGATGCCTGGGCGGACTGGGCGCTGCATCTCGCCACGTCGCCCGGCAAGCAGCTTCACCTCACTGCTAAGGCGGCGCGCAAGGCGCAGCGGCTGGCCGGGTTCCTCGCCGCCTGCGCGAAGCACAAGGGGCAGGCGCCGGGCTGCATCACGCCCCTGCCGCAGGACCGCCGGTTCCGCGATCCCGCCTGGCAGAAATGGCCCTACAACGTGATGTCGCAGGCCTTCCTGCTGAACCAGCAGTGGTGGCACAATGCCACCACCGGCGTCAGCGGCGTCGCCAGACAGCACGAGAACGTGGTGGATTTCGCGGCGCGCCAGATGCTCGACGTGTTCTCGCCGTCGAACTATCCCTGGACCAACCCCGAAGTGGTGGAGCGGGCGCAGGAAACCGGCGGCATGAACTTCGTCCTCGGCTGGCAGAACTTCCTTTCGGACTGGCAGCGCCTCGCCAGCGGCGAAAAGCCTGCCGGTGCCGAGGATTTCGTCGTCGGCAAGACCGTCGCCACGGCGCCCGGAAAGGTCGTGTTTCGCAACCGGCTGATCGAGCTCATCCAGTACGCGCCGACGACCGACAAGGTCCGGCCCGAGCCGGTGCTGATCGTCCCGGCCTGGATCATGAAATACTACATCCTCGACCTCTCGCCGGAAAACTCGCTGGTGCGCTACCTGACATCCCAGGGGTTCACCGTCTTCATGATCTCGTGGCGAAACCCCGACGCGAAGGACCGCGACCTAGGGATGGACGACTACCGCGAACGGGGTGTCATGGCGGCCCTCGATTCGATCGACGGGATCTGCGGCGCGGAAAAGGTCCATGCCATCGGCTATTGCCTTGGCGGCACGCTTCTCTCGATCGCGGCGGCGGCGATGGCGCGGGACGGGGACGAGCGGCTGAAAAGCCTTGCCCTTCTCGCCACCCAGACCGATTTCACCGAGGCCGGCGAACTGATGCTCTTCATCAACGAAAGCCAGATCGCCTTCCTCGAGGACATGATGTGGGACAAGGGATATCTCGACACCCAGCAGATGGCCGGGGCGTTCCAGATCCTGCGGTCGAACGACCTCATCTGGTCGCGCATGGTGCGGCAATACCTCATGGGTGAGCCGGAGCGGATGAACGACCTGATGGCCTGGAACGCGGACGCGACGCGGATGCCCTACCGGATGCATTCCGAATACCTGCGCAGGCTCTTCCTCGACAACGACCTCGCCGAGGGGCGCTACATGGTCGACGGCAATCCGGTCGCGATCATCGACATCCGGGTGCCGGTCTTCCTCGTCGGGACCGAACGCGACCATGTCGCGCCCTGGCGCTCGGTCTACAAGTTCCACCTTTTGTCCGATACCGAGGTGACGTTCGTCCTGACCAGCGGTGGCCACAATGCCGGCATCGTCTCGGAACCCGGCCATCCCGGCCGACGGTTCCGGATCCAGACCCGCGCCCATGACGCGAAATACGTCGACCCCGAGCGCTGGGTCGATGAGACGCCGGCCGAGGACGGATCCTGGTGGCCGGCCCTCGTCGGCTGGCTGGCCGCGCGGTCCGGCGACCCCGTCGCGCCGCCGCCGATGGGGACACCGATCTGCGACGCCCCGGGCACCTACGTTCTCCAGGAGTAGCGGCACCGCGCCGCCATGCGACACCGGTCCGGACACCGACAGCAGGCCTCCCCGTGACACAGCCGAACAGGAAACCCGCATGCAGTATATCGAGAACCGGACCTTCGACGAGATCAAGGTCGGGGACACGGCAGAGATCGTCCGCACGCTGAAACCCGAGGATATCGAGATCTTCGCGGTGATGTCCGGCGATGTGAACCCGGCTCATGTCGATGCGGAATACGCCCATTCGGACATGTTCCACAAAGTCATCGCCCACGGCATGTGGGGCGGCGCGCTGATTTCGGCCGTCCTCGGGACCGAGCTGCCGGGGCCGGGGACGATCTATGTCGATCAGAACCTGAAGTTCCGCAGACCGGTCGGGATCGGCGACACGGTCGAGGTGCGGGTCACGGTCACGGCCAAGGATCCGGCGCGCAAGCAGATCACGCTCGATTGCCGCTGCACCAACCAGGACGGCGAGGTGGTGATCGAGGGAAAGGCCGAGGTCATCGCGCCCACCGAAAAGGTGCGCCGGCCGCGCGCGGTCCTGCCGGAGGTCCACCTGCACGAACGGGGTGCCCGCTACAGGGACCTTCTCGCCGCGACGCACCACCTGCCGCCGGTACGCATGGCGGTCGTCCACCCCTGCGACGATCTCTCGCTCACCGGCGCGCTGGAAGCGGCCTCCCAGGGCATGATCGTGCCGATCCTCGTCGGCCCGCGCGACAAGATCGAGGCGGTGGCGAAGGCGGCCGGCCGGAGCCTTGACGGGATCGAGATCGTCGATGCCGCGCACAGCCATGCGGCGGCCGAACGCGCCGTCGCCCTTGTGCGCGAGGGCAAGGTCGCGGTCCTGATGAAGGGCAAGCTGCATACGGACGAACTGATGGCGCCTGTCGTCGACCGCGATACCGGCCTCAGGACCGAGCGGCGGATGAGCCATATCTTCGCGCTCGACGTGCCGCATTACCCCAAGCCGCTTTTCATCACCGATGCGGCGATCAACATCTTCCCCGACCTCGATACCAAGCGCGACATCGTGCAGAACGCGATCGACCTTGCCCATGCGCTCGGCATCCCCCGACCGAAGGTCGCGGTCCTGTCGGCGGTCGAGACGGTCTATCCGAAGATCCCCTCGACGGTCGAGGCGGCGGCGCTCTGCAAGATGCTCGACCGTGGTCAGCTTACCGGCGGGCTCATCGACGGGCCGCTGGCCTTCGACAACGCCGTGTCGAAGGCGGCGGCCGAGGCGAAAGGCATCCACTCCGAAGTGGCGGGCGACGCCGATATCCTCGTCGTGCCCGATCTCGAGGCCGGCAATATGATCGCCAAGCAGCTCGTCTATCTGGCGGGCGCCGAGGCGGCCGGGATCGTGCTCGGCGCCCGGGTGCCGATCGTGCTGACCAGCCGGGCCGACGGCGTGATGTCGCGCCTCGCCTCCTGCGCGATGGCGCAGCTTTACACCGCGCATCGGGCAAAAGGCGGGTCATGACGCCGGTCATCCTCGTCCTCAACGTCGGCTCGTCGAGCATCAAGTTCGCCGTATATCCTGCCGGCGACGACGGCGAAGCGCCGACCTTGCGCGGCAAGATCGCCGGCATCGGCACCGCGCCCGCCTTCTCGCTCGTCGAGAGCGGCGCGGATGCAGCAACCTTCGGCCCGATCTCGGCCGCCGAGGGGCAGGAGGGCCTGACTTCCCGCCTCCTGCAATGGCTGGAAGCGGAAACCGCCCCCGGCACCATCGTCGCCGTCGGCCACCGCGTCGTTCACGGCGGAACCGCCTATGCGGCGCCGGTGCGCGTCGATGCGCAGGTGCTCGAGGCACTCGCGGCGCTCGAGCCGCTCGCGCCCTTGCATCAGCCCTACAACCTTGCCGCCATCCGCGCCGTCGCCGCGCGCCATCCCGAGCTTCCGCAGATTGCCTGCTTCGACACGGCGTTCCACCAGAGCCAGGACCAACTGGCGCGGCTCTTCGCGCTGCCGCGCAGCTTCGCCGAGCGCGGCGTCCTGCGCTACGGCTTCCACGGCCTTTCCTACGAATTCATCGGGGGCGAGCTTCCCCGCCATCTCGGCGAAAAGGCCGGCGGCCGTGTCGTCGTCGCGCATCTCGGCAACGGGGCGAGCATGTGTGCGATCCGGGGCGGGAAAAGCGTCGCGACCAGCATGGGCTTCACCGCGCTCGACGGGCTCGTCATGGGGCGGCGCTGCGGCACGCTCGACGCGGGCGTCGTTCTTTACATGCTGCGCGAAATGGGAATGCCCGCCGACGAGGTCGAGGATGTGCTCTACCGGCAGTCCGGCCTTCTCGGCGTCTCGGGCATCAGCCCCGACATGCGGACGCTCGAAGGCAGCGACGACCCGAGGGCGGACGAGGCGATCGAGCTTTTCTGCTACCGCGCCGCGATGACCCTGGCCGGGCTCGTCGCCGCACTCGGCGGTCTCGACGCGGTGGTTTTCACGGCGGGGATCGGCGAGAACTCGGCGCGGGTCCGGCGGCGGATCTGCGAACGGCTCGACTGGCTCGGCATCGCGCTCGATCCCGACGCCAACGCGGACCACGCCACGCGCATCAGCGCCGCGGCGTCGCGGTGCGACGTCCTCGTCCTGCCCACGGACGAGGAACGCGTGATCGCCCGGGCCGCCGGGCGGCTGATTCGTTCGGCCTGAGCGGGGGGCGAAAGAGCCGCGACCGGATCTGCGCGGCACCGCGCCTCAGTCGGCCTCGTCCGGAAGCTCGACGATCTCCGTCTTGGTCTGCCCCTGCCGGGTCTGCGCGAACGGGCCGCGCATGAAGGAAGATGCTGTCGCCGGGATAGGCTTCGCGCCCCGTCGCCCGCACCGCGTCGATCACCCGGCGCACCGCCGTCGCCCGCTGTTCGATGCCGACGAAGACGCTGTCCTTCTGGTTGATGATCGTGTCGACCGCGATGGCGGTCTTGGCGGACGACCGTTCGCCGATGATCACCTCGCGCTGGCCCCGCCGGTTGGCGAAGAGCAGGAGCGGCACGGCGATCAGGCAGTGGATCGCCATCGTCCCGATCATCGCCAGCCCGACGAAGAGCGTGTGAGAGACGGTGCCGGAGGCCTCGGGCGGCGCGTCAGGAGCGGCGTCGGTCACGACCGGGGCCACCACAGCATGAACGGCCAGGTGACGACGACCGGCACCGGCCCGACGGTGAAGGCGATCTGGGAGGAGAGCGGCGGCCCGGTCATTTCGCCACCCGGTCATGGCGCCCGGACAATTCGGCCCCGCCCCGACCGCCCTTCCCCTCGGCCCGCCGCAGCGGCGCGAAGTCGTCGGGGGTGATCGTCTCCCGCTCCAGCAGCAACGCGGCACCGGCATCGAGATCGGCGCGGCGCTCGGTCAGGATCGCCCTGGCCCGCGCATAGGCCTCGGCGATCAGCTTCCGCACGGCGAGATCGACCTCCCGCGCGGTCGCCTCGGAATAGTCCTTGGCGCCGCTCTCGATCTGCCGGTCACCGAGCCACTGGAGGCGCTTCTGTTCCAGAACCGCCTGGCCGAGATCTGCGCTCATCCCGAAACGGGTCACGCATTCGCGGGCGATGTCGGTGACCTTCACGAGATCGTCCGACGCCCCGGTCGACACCTCGCCGAAGACGATGTCTTCCGAGGCGCGACCGGCCAGAAGGACGACCATGCGGTCCTTGAGATCGCCAAACGTGATCAGGAACCGGTCCTCGGTCGGGCGCTGCATCGTATAGCCGAGCGCCCCGATGGATCGCGGGATGATCGAGACCTTATGGACCGGATCGGCGCTCGGCAGCGACACGGCGGCGAGGGCATGACCGAGTTCGTGATAGGCGACCCGCTTGCGTTCGACGGGGTTGAGAAGCCGGGTCTTGCGTTCCGTTCCCGCCACGATCCGCTCGACCGCGGCCGTCATGTCGGCCTCCGACACGCTGTCGGCGCCGCGCCGGGTGGCGATGATCGCCGCCTCGTTGACGAGGTTGGCGAGGTCGGCGCCGGTGAACCCCGTGGTGATCCCCGCGATGTCGTCGAGATTGACATCGGGGGCGAGCTTCACCTTCCGCGTATGCACCTTGAGGATATCGGCACGGCCCTTGCGCTCCGGCCGGTCGACCACCACCTGCCGGTCGAAGCGCCCCGCCCGCAGCAAGGCGGCGTCGAGGATCTCTGGCCGGTTGGTCGCCGCCAGAAGCACGATCCCGACGCCGGGGTCGAACCCGTCAAGCTCGGACAGAAGCTGGTTCAGCGTCTGTTCCTTCTCGTCGCCGCCGCCCATCCCGGACATCGCCGAACGCGCCCGGCCAAGCGCGTCGAGCTCGTCGATGAAGATGATGCAGGGTGCGGCCTTGCGCGCCTGTTCGAAAAGGTCGCGGACCCGCGCGGCGCCGACGCCGACGAACATCTCGACGAATTCCGAGCCGGAGATCGAGAAGAACGGCACCCCCGCCTCGCCCGCGACCGCGCGGGCAAGCAGGGTCTTCCCCGTCCCCGGCGGACCGACCAGAAGAACGCCCTTCGGGATCCGCGCGCCGAGCCGCCCGTATGTCTCCTTGTCCTTCAGGAACGACACGACTTCCTTCAGTTCGGCCTTGGCCTCGTCGACGCCGGCCACGTCCTCGAAGGTCACGCCCGTGTCGCGCTCCACATAGACCCTGGCCCTGGACTTGCCGATATTGATCAGCCCGCCCATCCCCTGACGCTCGGCCATCCTGCGAAAGAAGATCGCCCAGAGGCCGAAGAAGAACAGGACCGGCAGGATCCACGACAGGAGCGTCGTCAGCCAGGTCTGGTCGCTGCCCCCCGCGAACTTGACCCCCGCAGCCTCGAGCTCTGCCGCGAAACCGGGTTCGACCCTTTGGGTGACGAAATATTCCTTGCCCTCGACCGGGGTGGTGAACCTGCCTTCGATCCGGCTTTCGGTCACCGTCACCTCGGCGATCCTGCGATCCTTCAGATAGTCAAGGAACGCGCTGTATTGGAGCGTTGCAACCGTGCGATAGGCGATCCAGCCCTGGAAGATCAGCACGCAGAGAATGACGAAGGCGAGATAGCCAAGGTTGAACTTGTGCCTGGATTCCATCTGATGAGCTTTCGATCGCGGCGCCGGTGGACACCGCCCGGTTCTGCGCCAATGCGCGCGATCCCGCGTTGATTCGGATCAAGCCGGAAAAGGGTCCGGGCCGCAGCGCATTGACGGGATCGGCAGGCGCACGCTCTTTCGTCGGTTTCGCCTGACCCGGCGGATGAAGCGGCCGGTCTTCTCCGAACGCTTCGCGGTTCCGCGGCGCCCCGCGTTATCCGCCCCGGCTTCCCGAAGGACCTGTCTAAAAAGACAAGTTCCAGAATCGCGGCAACTCGTGCTGTTTTGCACCTGTAAGTGGTAGTGATTGTTTAGAGTTCATCGAAAAGTAATTCCGACGACGCATATTTGTTTCCAGAGTCGCCCCCAATTGAGGGTTAGCCCGCAGTTGGAGGCGTCACTTGGGAACCGGACAAGGGATTTTGTACCGGCCTGGCCGGGCAGTAAACATTGTGGTGGCGTGGTGACGACGGTTGTCCGGGATGTCGGGCAACCGTTGTTGCGTCTGGAACAAGCGCATAGCGGTCCCTTGCGGCCCTCGGCCATTGAGCGCCGCCGCCATATGGCTTAACTAGCCGGGATCGGCGTGCGGGCAGGCCCGGAACGAACGCGCCTGCTCAGGAAGAGGCCGCGATGACGAACCACCTCCACAAGCACGACCTGCCCGACGGGCTCGATCTCGGCCCGGTCGTCGCGATCGACACCGAGACGATGGGCCTCGACCCCCGCCGCGACCGGCTCTGCTTGGTGCAGCTTTCCGCCGGCGACGGCGACGCGCATCTGGTGCAGATCGCGAGGGGGCAGAAGGTGGCGCCGAACCTGACGCGGATGCTCACCGATCCGGAGGTGCTGAAGCTCTTCCATTTCGGCCGCTTCGACATTGCCGCGCTGAAGACCGCCTTTGGCGTCACCACGGCGCCGGTCTACTGCACCAAGATCGCCTCGAAGATGATCCGCACCTTCACCGACCGCCACGGGCTGAAATACCTGTTGCAGGAGCTGATTGGCGTCGATGTCTCCAAGCAGCAGCAGACCTCCGACTGGGGCGCCGCGACGCTGACCGAGGCGCAGCGCGACTACGCCGCCTCGGACGTTCTCTACCTGCACCAGCTCAAGCAGGAGCTTGACGCGCGGCTCGCCCGCGAAGGCCGCACCGCGCTTGCCCAGGCCTGTTTCGACTTCCTGCCGGTCCGCGCCGAGCTTGACCTGCTCGGCTGGGGCGACACCGCCGATATCTTCACGCACTAGTCCCATGACCGATCCGGAGATCTTCCTCGCCACCGCCCGCCGCGTCATCGAGATCGAGGCGCGCGGGCTCGACGCGCTCTCGGCCGCGCTCGGCGACAGCTTTTCCGCCGCCGTGGACCTGATCCTGAAGGCGCGCGGCCGGGTGATCGTCTCGGGCATGGGAAAGTCGGGCCATATCGGCCGCAAGATCGCCGCGACCCTCGCCTCCACCGGCACGCCGGCGCAATACGTCCACCCCGCCGAGGCAAGCCACGGCGACCTCGGCATGGTGACCGAGGCCGATGTCGCACTCGTCCTCTCGAATTCGGGCGAGACGCCGGAACTGAGCGACATCATCGCCCATACCCGCCGCTTCTCGATCCCGCTGATCGGGGTGGCGAGCCGGCCGGATTCGACCCTGATACGGCAGTCCGACGTGGCGATCGTCCTGCCGGCGGCCGAGGAAGCCTGCGGCACCGGGATCGTGCCGACGACCTCGACGACGATGACACTGGCGCTCGGCGATGCGCTCGCCGTCGCGCTGATGGAACACCGCCACTTCACGCCCGAGCATTTCCGCACCTTCCACCCCGGCGGCAAGCTCGGCGCCAAGCTCCTCAAGGTCGGCGACCTCATGCATGGCGGCGAGGCGGTGCCGCTCGTCCCCGCCGAGACGCCGATGAGCGAGGCTCTCCTGACCATGAGTCAGAAGGGCTTCGGCGTCGTCGGCGTGACCGGCCCGGGCGGCAAGCTCGTCGGCATCGTGACCGACGGCGACCTGCGGCGGCACATGGCCGGGCTTCTCGACCGCACGGCGGCGGAGGTGATGACGAAGGATCCCCGCACCATCGGCCCCGATCAGGTCGCCGAAAAGGCTGTGGCGCTGATGAAGGAGCGCAAGATCACCAGCCTCTTCGTCGTCGACCCCGGCGGCGACGGTCGGGCGGCGGGCATTCTCAACATCCACGACTGCCTGCGCGCCGGCGTGGTCTGAGGCGATGGCGACGTACGACAACGTCCATTCCCGCGTGGTCTTCTGGCTGAAGATCATCCTGCCGCTTCTCGCGCTCGTCATCCTCTCCACCCTCTTCCTGTTTTCCCGCCGGGTCGACACCGACAAGGCGCTGCCCTACGCCGAGGTGGACGTGGAGGACCTGGCCCGCGACCAGCGACTGACGACGCCGGAATATTCCGGCGTCACACTCGACGGTGCGGCCCTGATGATCCACGCCAGCACGGCGCGGCCCGGGACCGATACCGGGGCCGCGACGGCCGACAGCCTCGTCGCCAGCTACGAGGCGCCGGACGGCCTCCGCATCGACCTCAGCGCCGCCGAAGGGCGCATCGACGAGGCGTCAGGCCGCATGTCGCTGAGCGGAAATGTCAGGATCGTGACCTCCACCGGCTACCGGATGACAACGCCCGGCCTTGACAGCGCGCTGGACCGGACCGAGCTTCATTCCGCCGGCACGGTGCGCGCCGAGGCGCCCTATGGCACGATCGACGCGGGAAACATGGTGATCCGCCACGAGGATGCCGGAATTCCGGGCTATGTCCTGCTGTTCAACGAGGGCGTGAAGCTGATATACGAGCCGGCGGAGAAGGATCCCGAATGACGATCACGTTTCGTGCCCTCACCGCCGCGCTGGTCCTCCTGGCCCTGTCGCCGCTTGCCGCGCTCGCCCAGGGTGCTGAGCTCGCCTTCGGCGGCATCCGCGCCGATACCTCGCTTCCGGTCGAGGTGACGGCAGACCAGCTCTCGGTCAACCAGACCGACGGTACCGCGACCTTCACCGGCAATGTGCTGATCGCCCAGGGCGAGATGAGGCTCTCGGCCGCCGAGGTTCTCGTCGAATACGGCAGCGAGGATCGCAGCCGGATCGCGCGGCTCCATGCCACCGGCGGCGTGACGCTGGTCAGCGGCGCCGAGGCAGCCGAGGCAGCCGAGGCGGTCTATACGATCGACAGCGGCAATGTGGTGATGACCGGCAATGTCCTGCTGACCCAGGGCGCCAACACCCTCACCGGCCAGACGCTCACCGTCGATCTGAAGACGGGGACCGGCCGCATGGAAGGCCGGGTGAAGACGGTGCTGCAACCGGGGGGCAACTGATGGCCCCGGCGCCCGATCTGAAACTGGCCGAAGGCAGCGCCGGGCTCCGCGTCCTCCACCTCCGCAAGAGCTATCGCCGCCGCCCGGTGATCCGCGACGTGTCGCTGGAACTGGCGCGGGGCGAGGTGGTGGCGCTTCTCGGCCCGAACGGCTCGGGCAAGACCACCTGCTTTTACAACATCGCCGGGCTCATCGCGCCGGATGCGGGGCAGGTCCTGATCGACGGCCGCGACGTGACCGGCCTGCCGATGTATCGCCGCGCCCGCCTTGGCATCGGCTATCTGCCGCAGGAGGTCTCGATCTTCCGCGGCCTGTCGGTCGAGGACAACATCCTCGCCGTCCTCGAGATCACCGAGCCCGACACCCACAAGCGCCGCGAGCGGCTTGAGGAGCTTCTGTCCGATTTCTCGATCACCCATCTCCGCCGCGCCCCCGCGCTGGCGCTTTCCGGCGGCGAGCGGCGGCGGGTGGAGATCGCGCGCTGCCTCGCGGCGGATCCGAAATACCTCCTGCTCGACGAACCCTTCGCCGGCGTCGATCCGATCTCGGTCGGCGATATCCGCCATCTGGTGCAGGACCTGAAGGGCCGGGGCATCGGCGTCCTCATCACCGATCACAATGTCCGCGAGACGCTGGAAATCGTCGACCGGGCCTATATCCTGCATGACGGCGTCGTGCTGATGAGCGGCACCGCCGACGAGGTCGTGCGCGATGAGAATGTCCGCCGGGTCTATCTGGGCCAGAACTTCCGCATCCTCTGACGGGGCCCGACCGGAATGGCGATGAAGTCCGGCATGAGGCTCGTCCAGCAGCAGGGCATCGCGCTGTCGCCGATGATGCGGCAGTCGCTGACGATGCTCAGGATGCCGACCCATGCGCTGGCCGACGAGATCGCGCGCGAGGCCGAGGAAAACCCCTTTCTCGTCGTGGAGCCCCAGGACGGCGCCATGCCGGCCTACGACTACGCGCTGACGACGACGGCGGCGCCCGAGAACCTTCTCGACAACCTCCACCGCCAGATCGCCCTGCAACGGCTCGACCCCGCGACCGAGGCCGCCGCGCTCTACCTGATCGGCGAGTTGCGCGAGGACGGCTACCTCGACGTGCCGCTTGGCGATCTCGCGGGCGAAACCGGTGCCCCCCTCGACGTGCTGGCGGCGGGGCTCATCGCCCTCCAGCGCTGCGAGCCGACGGGGATAGGCGCCCGCAGCCTTGCCGAATGCCTTGAGCTTCAGCTTGCCGAGGCCGGGATCGAACGCGGCATTGCCAGCGCCGCGGCCCGCCACCTCGACGATTTCGCCGCGGAAAACTGGCCGAAGCTTGCCCGCAGCCTCGGCCAGCCGCTCGACATGCTCGAACGGATCGCGACCCTTCTGCGCAGCTTCGGCTCGACCCCGATCCCCTGCGCCTCCGGTCCCGTCGATATCGCTGTGCCGGAGCTCGTGGTGGAAGAGGGTCCGCCGGGCCAGCTTTCGGTCAAGCTCCTCACCGGCATGCTGCCGCGCCTCTCCGCGATGGCGGTTGCCCGGCGCAGCCTTGAGACCGACGAGCAGCGCGCGCTCTTCGACCGGGCGGGGCGCATGTCGGCGGGCCTCGCCGCCCGGCGCGAGACGCTGCTGCGAATCGGCACCTACATCGCCGCGACCCAGTCCGCCTTCTTCCTCGGCCATCACGAGACGCTTTTGCCCGTCACCCGCGCCGATGCGGCGGCGGCCCTGGCCATGCATGCCTCGACACTCGGCCGGGCGCTGGCGGGAAAGGCGCTCCTTGCGGGCAACACGGTCTATCCGCTGTCGCTCTTCTTCTCGCACGCGCTGCCCGGCGCCGATGGCGGCATCTCGCCGTTCGACATCCAGCGCCGTATTCGCAGCCTGATCGCCGCGGAATCCGCCGACGCGCCGCTCGCCGACGACCGGATATGCGCGGAGCTTCAGAAGGAGGGCGTTGACATCGCCCGCCGAACTGTCGCCAAATATCGCAAATGCATGCGCATACCCTCATCGTTCGGGCGAAAGCGTCGGAAGGTTTCCGCAACGGACCGGCTGCAAGTGGCGCGGAGAGGGAAATGATCAATCCGGATCCGGAAATCCATTGCGCGAAGTCGTTTCGCGCGAGCGCGTATGAGAGCAATCAGCCCCAGGAGGTGTCATGCTATACAAGATCAGTGGCAAGCAGATCGACGTGGGCGATGCCTTGCAGACCCATGTGAAATCGGAACTCGGCGGGACGGTCGAGAAGTATTCCCAGCGCCCGACCGACGCCGCCGTGATCTTTTCCCGTGACGCTTACGAGTTCATCTGCGAAGCGACCGTGCACCTTTCCACCGGCCTCACCGCCACCGCGAAGGGGCAGGCGACCGAGATCTACGCCGCGTTCGAAGCCTGCCGCGAAAAGATGGACAAGCAGCTCCGCCGCTACAAGCGCCGGCTGAAGGACCATCACCGCGACCGCACCGAACCGGTTGAATTCGCCGGAGCGGGCATGTATGTGCTCGCCGCGAACGGAGGATCGGCGGATTCGGAACCCGAGACGCTGCAACCGATGATCATCGCCGAGATGGAGACGAAGATACCGTCCCTGTCGGTTGGCGAGGCGGTGATGCAGATGGAACTCGCCGGGGCACCGCTTCTGGTCTTCCGCAACGAAAAGAACGGCGGGGTCAATGTGGTCCACCGCCGGGATGATGGTAACGTCGGCTGGATCGATCCGTCCGCTGGCAAATAGGGCGCCGGCAAAGCCGCGCGGAAAAGTAAGGCATATGGAACTTGCAAGCCTTCTCAAGCCGGCAGCCGTCCGGGTTCTCGGCCATGCGACCAGCAAGAAGCGGCTCTTTCAGGACCTCGGTGAGGTCGCGCACTCGGTCTACGGTCTCAACACGTCCGAGACCGTGGATGCGCTGCAGGAACGCGAGAGCCTCGGTCCGACGGGTGTCGGCCACGGGGTAGCCTTGCCGCATGCCCGTCTCGACGGGCTCGAGCGCGTGGTGGGCGTGTTCATCCGGCTGGAAAAGCCCCTGGACTTCGACGCGGTCGACCGCCAGCCGGTTGATCTGATCTTCGCGCTCTTCGCGCCGAAGGATTCCGGCGTGGACCACCTGAAGGCGCTGGCGCTCGTCTCGCGCACCATGCGCGATGCCGCGACCTGCGCCAAGCTCCGCGCCAACAGCGACCCGGCCGCACTCCATGCGGTCCTGACCGAGGCGCGCTCCACCCAGGCGGCCTGAGCTTATTTCGGCGCCTTCCAGGCGCCGAACCCGAAGGACATGTAGTCGCGGCGATAGATGTCGCGGACCAGCGCTTCCAGTTCCCGGTCATGGATATCGGCAACCGGAACCGGCGCGGCACCGGTTGGTGCGCCGGCAAGGTCCGGCGCCTTGATCCGCGCCGATTTTGCCAGATAGGCCAGATCGGCGGCCAAGGTTTCTTCCCGGCAGAGAAGGTCGGGCGGGACGAAGCCCGCGAACCCGTTCACGACCGACCATTGCGTGCCCCAGAGCGCGTCCTGACGGAGCCCGGTCTGGCCGGCGAGATTGGCCTTCACGAAGCCGAGAAACCCGATCAGCGCCGCGCGCCACTCCGCCGCGCCCATCAGCGCGATTCCGTCGTCCGGCGGGATCGGCACGTTGTAGTGGCCGCGCAAGGTCGCCCGGATATCGGCATGTCCGTCGCCGGTCATCACGGCGGCGAAGGCGTCGTTGGCGCGCGTCAGCGGATGGCGGAGCATGGTGAAGCTCCGGTGTCCGGGCGCCTTGCGCTTCCACGCCCTGAGCGTCTTCTGGGTGAAGCTCTCCTCGATCCCGCCGTCCCCCAGCCGCGCCAGCCAGTCGCGGATATGGCTGTCGTCGCAGGGCTGAAGCGGCAGATAGAGAATCGGCGCCCCGCCGGCCGCGACGATGCGCGGCACGCCCGGCCCCCGGCGCGGCTCGAAATTCGGGGTCCGCGCCAGGTTCGACCAGTCGATCCGTGCCAGCGCCTCTTCCATCTCGGGGAAGTTGCGCACCTTGTCGGCCATCTCCTCGGGGTTCTGGCGGACCAGATCGTCGGAGATCCGGTCGAGCCGCGCCTCGAAACCGAGGAAACGCAGGAGCCCGTTGATCACCTCGACCCTGAGCGAATCCTCGTAGTCGAGGTAGAAGGCGGTCTGGCCCGTCACCTGCAGGGCATTCAGAAGCCGCAACTGGAAGGCCTGACGCTCGGCCAGAAACGCCTCGAACTCCGCCGGCTTGAAGGGCGGCTTCCAGACGATCCGGTCCCGCACGTCGCTGAGCTGCCAGCGCTTGGTGTTGTAGGCGATCTTGAGGCTGATATAGCAGTCGACCGGATTGCGGGTGAGCACGATCTTGGCACAGCGCGGATCGTTCAGGATCTCGTCCAGCACCCGCGGCTCGTGATCGAAGAAGAACCGCAGCCCGTTGAACCCCGGCGCCGAGCGGATGCGGGACAGAAGCTCCGCCGGATCGGCGATCCGTTCCTTCATCGTGATGCCGAGAACCTCGTCCACGTTCGGCCCGCCCATGTGGTCGGGATTGAAGACCTCGCCGTGACAGGTCAGCCCCTCGACCTGGCCCAGCGTCGCCTCGAGAAGGTTCGAGCCGGTGCGCATCTCGGCGAAGATCACGAAATAGTCGAAGGGACGGGTCACGCCGGATTTCCCCTACCGCACCAGATAGGGCCGGCCGCGATCCTCCGCCGGCGGGCGCGGATCGTCGCCGACGGAGAAATCGCCCATCAGCGTCGGCTGCATCCCCTGGTTCTTGAGGTTCTGCAGGAACTGGCCGAACCCGGTCAGGTCCACCATCTTCGGCGCCTCCGCGACCTGGCGGCGCGCGCGCGGGCGAATCTCGTCGACGATGCCTTGCAGCGATTCCATCGGGTTCTCGATGAACTCCGCCATGGTCCAGATCCGCACCCGCGCCTTCACGTACATCGTCCGCAGGATCGCCAGATGCTCGGTCTCGATCTTCTGCAGCCGCGCCGCCTCCTTGCGAATGTCCGAGAAGTTCAGGTTGGAGCGCAGGAGCGGCACCGCCCAGGTGCCCGAGATGACCGAGATCTGTGCGTTCGGGTCGGTCGCCATGAACCAGTTGCAGGCCTGGTTGTCGCGCGGGCTGAACTGGAAGCACTGACGCTCGCCCCGTGTGTTCCAGATCAGGTTCGTCAGGAAGGAGCGCGGATTGTAGTCGCGCAAAGTCGCGCTGTCGCAGAGCGCGCCGTTGAAAATCGTCTCTCCACCGGCGAATTCCGCGCGTCCGGGACCGAAAAGGTGGCCATGCACCCGGCCGCCAACCGACTTCGACAGCCAGATGTCGAAATTCTCGAAAAGGTCGGAAAAGCCGTGAAAGACCGAATAGGGCGCGCTGGTCTTGCCGTTCTCGTGGTCTTGCCTGGGATAGCGGCTTTGCATGTAAAGCCCGGCCCGGCCGCGCGTCCGCCGCTCCACCGCCTTGGCGAAAAGCCGGTCGATCTTGCCGGGATTGGGCTCCGCCCGCGCCGCCTGCTGCGAGGCGGGCGCAAGGAGGGTGCGGTAGAGCCGGTCGGCATGCGGCCAGATCTTGCGCGCGACGAAGCAGTCCGACCGGCGCAGAAGCTGCAGATGGTCGTCGTAGAACATGTGCGGCTTGCCCTGCACGTCGAACTTCGAGAGTGTCAGCGACCGGCTTTCGATTTGCGTGGAATAGAGCCTTGCGAGGGTCTGGAAATAGCTCTCGTCGGGGATCCAGACGAGCTTGAAGTAGCGTTCGTGCAGCTTCCTGTCGGGATCCTCGAGGATCGCCGACAGCGTCTGCCGGGTCAGGCACCACCACTGGCTGCCGAGATGCGGCACGATCCCCCTCGGCATCCGCCGCTTCACGCCCAGCCGGCGCTGGATCCTGACATAAGCATCGAAGAGCGGCCGCTGCCTGCGCCAGGAAAACGGGAACCGCAGCGTGAAGCGTTCGGAATCGAAACCGCCGATGGTCCAGCTCACATCCGAGGTGGTGACGCTTTCGATGAAGTCGGTGTTGGGCCGCTCGTCGAGATAGTCGATAAGTTCCTCCACCGGCCGCAGCGGCAGGCAGGAGCCGGAAGCGAGGAAGACGTGGCGCACGCGCGGATGACCGGCCAGCATCTGCGTCGCCGCCGCCTGGGTCGCCGCCACCAGCGACCAGGTGCCCCATTCGCAGGCATAGCGGCGCGAGAAGCTCACGATCTCCAGATCGGCGAGCGCATCGACAAGGCCGTTGTAGTCGGCCGCGCTCACCCGCCGGTCGACATGGATCACCATCGGGCATCCCGCCTCTGCCCAGAACCGCGCCACCTGCGCGGCCCGGTCAAGCGCGGAATGGCACATCATGATGAAGCCGAGGGTCGAGGTCACGCCCAGTTCCCCTTCGACATCAGCCCGAGGATCTCGAGCTGGCGCCAGTTGATGTATTTCTCCGACCACTTGCACCAGAGGTCGGGATCGTCCTTCAGCGTCTCGGCATAGGCGACATATTCGCGGCTGCCGGCGAAATGTTCGTGCCGCTCCAGCTCCTCGGCGACCTTGTCCTTGAGGGTCGAGAGGAACTTCGCATGCAGAAGGCAGCCGGAGGCCTTCTCTCCCCCCCATTCGTCATAGGTCAGGTTCAGCCCGCACGGTAGCAGCATATGGGTCGAGCTGGCGAAGCAATAGGACCAGTGCCATTTCACCAGCGGGATCTTGTTGAGCGACGGCGCCTGTTTCGGGGTGTCGGCGAACATCGTCCGCGCCCGGGGGCCGCCCTGGATCCACAGGTTCCTGAAGGTCGGGTTCCTGGTGATCGTGTAGTTGCCGCTGTCGAAATAGCCCGCGATCTCGAACGGGTTCTTGCCTTCGCGGTAGGGTTCGGCGTCGACCGGCCCCTTGGGATACATGTCGACGACCATCGCCGGGAAGGCGCGCACCGAATAGGTGTCGAGCCAGTCGGTCAGCGCCCGGATCGGCCGCGTGTCGCAGAACGGATAGATGAAGAACTCGTCGACATCGACCGCAAGGATCCAGCGCCCCCGACCGTGGCGCATCAAGAGCCAGTTGACCCAGTCCACCCCGTAGCGCGAGGCCTTGTAGCTCGCCTTCGCCGACCAGAGCGACACGTCCCGCTGCGCCGCGAGATACTCGCGCGATCCGTCGTCCGAGCCGTTGTCGACCATCAGGAAATGGTTGATGCCGAGATCGCGGTAGTAGCGCATGAAATAGGGCAGGCGGATCCGTTCGTTCCGAAGCACCGCCACGAGGAGGATATCGTCCGCGCCAAGGCTCGCTGTCCGGTCGGTGACGGCCGACAGCTCCCGCCGCTTGCGGAACGCCCGGGCCCGAAGACGCTTGCGCCGAAGCCGCAGGCGGTATCTCTCCCAAAGGCCCATTCGATCCCTTCGTTTCCGGCCCGCTCGGGACCAGTCCTGTCTGACGCGGTTTAAGACGAGGTTGCGCCGACCCTTCCGGAACGCGAGTGGACGCGTCCGAAGGGTCAGCTGCCCCGATCCCTCCTGACGCGGCAGGATACAGACCGGCCGGTTGCAGGTAAACCGCTTAGTCGGCCGGGGCGGGCCAAGGAAAACGCTGCGATTCCGGCGGGTTCCGCTGCTATTTCTCGAAGTGGCCCGACTGGTGCCAGCGCCAGGCATCGGCGATCATCGTCGCCATGTCCGACCGCGCCGGCCGCCAGCCGAGATCGCGCCGCGCGCGTTCGCTGCCGGAGACGAGGCTCACCGCGTCGCCGGCCCGGCGCTCGCCGAAGATCACCGGCACGTCGCGATTGGTCACGACACGTGACTGGTCAATGACCTCGCGGACGGAAAACCCCTGGCCGGTGCCAAGGCAGAAGATGCGGGAGCCTTGCCCCGCCTCCAGCCATTTCAGCCCGGCGACATGGGCATCGACAAGGTCCGTCACATGGACGTAGTCGCGGATGCAGGTGCCGTCGCGGGTCGGATAATCGGTGCCGAACACCGTCAGCGCCGGCCGCTTGCCGTCGATCGCGTCGAGCAGCAGCGGGATCAGGTGCGTCTCGGGCCGGTGGAACTCTCCCACCTCGCCCTCGGGATCGGCGCCGGCGACGTTGAAGTAGCGGAAGATCACCGCGTTCAGCCCGTGGCTCGCGCCGAAATCGCCGAGCATCTGCTCGATCGCCATCTTGGACTTGCCATAGGCGTTGAGCGGGCGCTGCGCCGAGTCTTCGTCGAGCACCACACCATCCTGATCGCCATAGGTCGCGCAGGTCGAGGAAAAGACGAGATCCCTGCACCCGGCCGCGACCGCGGCCTCGATCAGGTTCAGCGCTCCGAGGACGTTGACCCGCCAGTAGGTGCCCGGATCGCGCATCGCATCGCCAACGAGGCTGATCGCGGCGAAATGCATGACCGCGACGGGCTGCCAGCGGGCAAAGACCGCGTCGAGCCGCGCCCGGTCGGCAAGATCGCCTTCCTCGAACGGACCGAACCGGACGGCATCGCGCCATCCGGTCGCCAGATTGTCGAAGGTCACGGGAATGTAGCCGGCCGCTTTCAGCGCCTTGCACGCGTGCGAGCCGATATAGCCCGCGCCGCCCGTCACCAGAACATGTTGGGTCATGCGCCCTTACTCGGCCGCCTTCTGCATCGCCGTCATGCTGACGAGGAACTGCTTGAACTCGTCATGCAGCTCTGCGCGCGCGAGGCCGAAGGCCACGGTCGCCTGCAGGAACCCCGCCTTCGAGCCGCAGTCGAAGCGCTGGCCGCGGAAGCGGTAGCCGTAGACGTTGCCCGACTTCTTGATCTCTTCGGCGATCGCGTCGGTCAGCTGGATCTCGCCACCCGCACCGGACTTCATCCGGTTGAGGTTCTGCATGATCTTCGGCGTCAGGATATAGCGCCCGATCACAGCGAGGTTCGACGGCGCCTCGTCCGCCTTCGGCTTCTCGACCATGCCCTTGACCGAGACAATCGAGCCCATGTCGTCCTTGATGTCGAGCACACCGTAGGCCGAGGCCTTCTCGTGCGGGACTTCCATCGCGGCGACCATGTTGCCGCCGACCTCGGCATGGGCTTCGACCATCTGCTGGAGGCAGGGCTTCTCGGCGGCGATCACGTCGTCGGGCAGGATGACCGCGAACGGCTCGTTGCCGATCAGGCGGCGGGCGCACCAGACCGCATGGCCGAGGCCCAGCGCCTTGTGCTGGCGGATATAGGCGATGGCGCCCGATTCCATGTTGGTATCCTTGAGCGCCTCCAGCAGGTCTTCCTTGCCGGCCTTGCGCAGGGTCGCCTCAAGCTCGTGCGCGTGGTCGAAGTAATCCTCGAGCGCGCCCTTGCCGCGTGAGGTCACGAAGATGAATTCCTTGATGCCGGCGGCGCGCGCCTCGTCGATCGCGTACTGGATGAGAGGGCGGTCCACCAGCGTCATGATCTCTTTCGGGATCGACTTCGTCGCCGGCAGGAATCGGGTCCCGAGGCCAGCAACCGGGAATATCGCCTTCGTCACCTTACGCTTCATCACATCACCATCCGATTTCGTTCGGCCACCGTCTGCGCGTCTGCCCGTCCAGGCCACAACTTATGCAGCGCCCTCGACATAGAACAAGCATATGACAAATTAACGGCCTGTTAGGGGAGAAAAATGCCGAAAAATGAATCTGTTTGGCAACGATACGCCCAAGCCCCGACATATTGTAGTCAGGTTTTCCCGTAGCACTCGCGAATCTTCGCTGCCAGAGCGATTAGCGGGCGAGGCGCGCGGATCAGGCCATCGACATTGTTGCCAGCATCGCCTCGATTCGCGGCACGTCCTCGGGATTGTTCAGCTCCCAGAACTGGCGGCCGCGCGCCTCGACCTCGACGCAGAGAACCGGACGCTCCCGCTCCAGGAACCTGAGCTGCTCCAGCCCTTCCAGCCCTTCGAGCGGCCCCGCCTCCCAGCGCGGATAGGCGGCGAGTGCCGAGGGACGGTAGGCATAGACCCCGACATGATGGAAGACCGGCGTCGCCTCGTCGTCCGCGTAACGGCGGCCGGTATAGGGGATGACCTCCTTCGAGAAATAGAGCGCCTTGTGATCGCGCCCGAACACCGCCGTCGTGCCGCCGACGCGGCCTTCACGGCGATCCTGCAGAAATCCGTTCAGCGCCGCGCCGTCGCAGCGCAGGACCGGCGTGGCGACCTCGGCCACCGGATCGGCGCTGAGCCCCTCGACAAGGGATTCGACGAACCAGTGCGGGGTCAGCGGCGCATCGCCTTGCAGGTTCACGACGATCTCGAACCCGCCGCCCAGCCGGTCGAAGGCCTCGGCGCAGCGCTCGGTTCCGTTGCGGCAGGTGTCGGAGGTCATCACGACCTCGGCCCCGAAGCCTTCCGACACGGCGCGGATGCGCGCGTCGTCGGTCGCCACCACCACGCGGCCGACGCCGCCGACCTGCATCGCCGCCTCCCAGCTGCGCTGGATCAGGGTGCGCGCCTGCCCGTCGGCGCCCCGCAGTTCCACCAGCGGCTTGCCGGGATAACGGGACGACGCGTAGCGCGCCGGTATGACGATGAGAACGCTCAATCTTTCACCAGAAGCACGCCCGGCGCATAGGCGATGAAGAAGGGATTGGCGAAGCCCGGCTTGCCATAGGTGAAGGGCGTGTGATCGTCGAAGTTCACGACCTCGCCGCCAGCGGCCCGCAGCACCGCGTCACCGGCCGCCGTGTCCCACTCCATCGTCCGGCCGAGGCGCGGGTAGAGGTCGGCCTCCCCGGTCGCGACGAGGCAGAATTTCAGGCTTGATCCCGCGCTCGTCATGTCGCGGACGGCATAGCGGGCGATATAGTCGTCGGTCGCCTGATCGCGGTGCGACTTCGACGCCACCACCATCAGCCCCCGGTTGTCGGGCACCGAGACGCTGATCGGCTTCCAGGCGCCGGGGCGATCCTTCTCGAACGGCCCGTCCTCCTCGACCGCGCGGCCATCGGCGAGCGTGTAGAAGAGCCGCCCCTTCGCCGGCGCATAGACGACGCCCCGGAGCGGCACACCATCCTCGACATAGGCGATGTTCACGGTGAAATCGCCGCGCCGCTTGACGAATTCCTTGGTCCCGTCGAGCGGATCGACGATGAGGAAGGTGGAGACGACCTGGGCATGGCTCTCGGCCTGTTCCTCGGTCACCAGCGCGACCTGCGGGAACGCCTCGGCCAGGCCTTCCGAGATCAGCGCGTCCGCGGCCTCGTCGGCTTCGGTCACCGGGCTTTCGTCCGACTTCGTCCGCACCTCGAAATCGGGCGCGTTGTAGACCTCCATGATCCGGTCTCCGGCCTCGAGCGCCAGGCGGCGCATGACATGGGTCAGGTGATCGAAATCCACGGCAGGTCTCCTCGTCGGCCCGAGTTGATTGGCGGGGCGGTTAACCTTATGATCGCCCGCTAAGGGAACGGCAAGATTTCCCGGCCAGAAAAGGCCGGCGGAAACGGCAGCACGGGCGGAAACGGCAAAGATCATGTTCAGGGTCCAGACGCGCGCGACCGGACTGAGTTCGGCTCTGGTGATTCTGGAGCTGGTCTACCACAGCACCGTGCGCTCGATCCGGCGCGGACACCGCAACGCGCTGATGGGGGTCATCAACAACATCCTGCAGACGGTCATCTTCGTCGGCGTCTTCTACGTGATGTTCACCGTCCTCGGCCTGCGCGGCAATGCGATCCGGGGCGACTTCATCGTCTACCTCATGTCGGGCATCTTCCTCTTCATGACCAATACCAAGACGATGGGCGCGGTGGTCGGCTCCGAAGGGCCGACCTCGGCGATGATGCTGCATGCGCCGATGAACACCGCGATCGCCATCGGCTCCTCGGCGCTCGCGGCGCTTTATACGCAGGTCCTGTCGATGGTCGTGGTGCTCGGCGTCTACCACATGGCGTTCGAGCCGGTTCATATCGACGATCCGATCGGCGCGATGGGCATGGTCATCCTCGCCTGGCTGAACGGCGTCAGCGTCGGCATGCTGGTGCTGGCGATCAAGCCCTGGTGGCCGGGTTTCGCGAGCATCGCGCAGACGATCTACTCGCGGGCCAACATGATCGCCTCGGGGAAGATGTTCGTCGCCAACACGTTGTCCGGCACGATGCTGGCGATGTTCGACTGGAACCCGCTCTTCCACATCATCGACCAGGCTCGCGGATACGCCTTCATCAACTACAACCCGCGCAATTCGAGTCTTGAATATCCGATCTACGTCACCCTCGCGCTGATCATGGTCGGCCTTGTCGGCGAATTCCACGCCCGCAAGAACGCCTCGATCAGCTGGACCGCGGGCCGCTAAAGCGCTTCGGGTTTATACTGAGATGACAAGTATCGGAATTCGACCGAAAAGGGTTCGAATTCCGGTTCAAGGTAGACCCGAAACGCTATGGGACGATCCGCATTCCCCGGATGCGGGCTAATCGACGACCCGCAGCGTCAGGTTGATCCGCCCGCTGCCCGGCAGGAGCATCGAGGTGCCCGGCGCGATCCGGTCGACCCCGTGATAGGCGAGCCGCGCGGCCCCGCCGAGGATCAGGACATCGCCCGACCGCAGCCAGACGCTTTCCGTTCTGCCGCCGCGCTCGGTGCCGCCGATGCGGAACCGCGCGTCGTCGCCGAGGCTGATGGACAGAACCGGCCAGCTGAAATCGGCCTCGTCCCGATCCTGGTGAAGCCCCATCCGCGCAGCCTCGCCGTAGACGTTCACGAGGCAGCAATCGGGATCGCGCGCCGTCCCGACGAGCCGGTGCCAGATCGCCAGCACCTGCGCCGGGATCGGCGGCCAGTCGCCCCCCTCCGGGTGCCGCTCGGCATAGCGATAGCCCTTGCGGTCGGAATACCAGCCGTACCTGCCGGCCGAGGTCATCCTGACCGACATCGGCTTGCCCCAGGGCGTGAGCGGCGAGAAGAGCGGCGCGGCGGCAACGACGGTTCTGATATCCTCCACCATCGCCGCCTGCTCGCCCGGATCGAGATACCCCGAAAAGAGCCTGGCTCCGCCGATCGTTGCCGATGGCAGCGGGATCGGATGCGGATCGGAACAATCTTTGCGGTTTTCCACGAATTCACCCTGTTTTTCGCCGGCCAAGGACGCTTGCAGCGCTCATGACCGCTCCTTATATACCCCACGAAGCCGGTCGGGTATGCCCGGCCGAAATCTTGGGATCGGGGCCAGGGGCCGCAATCGGGTCTGACCCCAGAACATCGCCGAAGGAAAGGTTTAAAAAATGGCTAAAGTCATCGGTATCGACCTCGGGACCACGAATTCCTGCGTCGCCATCATGGACGGGGCGCAACCACGTGTGATCGAGAACTCCGAAGGGGCACGCACAACGCCCTCCGTCGTCGGCTTCACCGACAGCGAACGCCTCGTCGGCCAGCCGGCCAAGCGCCAGGCGGTCACCAACCCCTCGAACACCATCTACGCCGTCAAGCGCCTGATCGGCCGCCGCATTGGCGACGCCGAGGTGGAGAAGGACAAGAAGCTCGTCCCCTATTCCATCGTCGATGGTGGCAACGGCGACGCCTGGGTCGAGGTGAAGGGTGAGAAGTATTCGCCCGCGCAGATTTCCGCCGTCATCCTCCAGAAGATGAAGGAAACCGCCGAATCCTACCTGGGGGAGCCGGTTACGCAGGCCGTGATCACGGTCCCGGCCTATTTCAACGACGCCCAGCGCCAGGCCACCAAGGATGCGGGCAAGATCGCGGGCCTTGAGGTTCTGCGCATCATCAACGAGCCTACGGCGGCCGCGCTCGCCTATGGGCTGGACAAGAAGGAATCGAAGACCATCGCGGTCTATGACCTCGGCGGCGGCACCTTCGACATCACCATCCTCGAGATCGACGACGGCCTCTTCGAGGTGAAGTCGACCAACGGCGACACCTTCCTTGGCGGTGAAGACTTTGACATGCGCATCGTGAACTACCTCGCCGAGGAGTTCAAAAAGGAGCATGGCGTCGACCTGACCGGCGACAAGATGGCGCTCCAGCGCCTGAAGGAAGCGGCCGAGAAGGCGAAGATCGAGCTCAGCTCCAGCCAGCAGACCGAGATCAACCAGCCGTTCATCTCGATGGACAAGAACACCGGCACGCCGCTGCACATGGTCATGAAACTGACCCGGGCGAAGCTGGAAAGCCTCGTCAACGACCTCATCAAGAAGTCGATGAAGCCCTGCGCCGACGCCCTCAAGGATGCCGGCCTCTCGAAGGGCGACATCGACGAGGTCGTGCTCGTCGGCGGCATGACCCGGATGCCGAAGGTCATCCAGGAAGTCACCGCCTTCTTCGGCAAGGAACCCCACAAGGGCGTGAACCCGGACGAGGTCGTGGCGCTCGGCGCGGCGATCCAGGCCGGCGTTCTTCAGGGTGACGTGAAGGACGTGGTGCTGCTCGACGTGACGCCGCTCTCGCTCGGCATCGAGACGCTCGGCGGGGTCTTCACCCGGCTCATCGACCGCAACACCACGATCCCGACGAAGAAGAGCCAGATCTTCTCGACCGCCGAGGACAACCAGAACGCCGTGACGATCCGGGTCTTCCAGGGCGAGCGCGAGATGGCCGCGGACAACAAGCTCCTTGGCCAGTTCAACCTTGAGGAAATCCCGCCCGCACCGCGCGGCATGCCGCAGATCGAGGTCACCTTCGACATCGACGCCAACGGCATCGTCAGCGTCAACGCCAAGGACAAGGGCACCGGCAAGACCCAGCAGATCACCATCCAGGCCTCGGGCGGTCTTTCCGACGAGGACATCGAGAAGATGGTCAAGGACGCCGAGGCCAATGCCGAGGGCGACAAGAAGCGCAAGGAACTGGTCGAGGCCAAGAACCAGGCCGAAAGCCTGATCCACTCGACCAGGAAGGCGCTCGAGGAGCATGGCGACAAGGTCGACGGTTCCACCGTCGAGGCGATCGAGCTTGCGATCGGCGCGCTTGAGGAAACCCTCAAGTCCGAGGATGCCGGCAAGATCAAGGGCGGCATCCAGAACGTCACCGACGCGGCGATGAAGCTGGGCGAGGCGATCTACAAGGCGCAGGCCGCTGAAAGCGGTCCGGCCGAGGACGGGGAAGAAGGCCCGCGCGGCGTGGACGACGACATCGTGGATGCCGACTTCGAAGACCTCGGCGACGACAAGAAGCGCAAGTAACGCGACCGGAACCACAGGGGCCGGCCCGATTTCGCTCGGGTCGGCCCACGTGTTCCCCGAAAGGGCGAAGAATGGCGAAACGCGATTTTTACGAGGTTCTGGGCGTCTCGCGCGGCGCATCCGCCGATGAGATCAAGAAGGCCTATCGCAGCAAGGCCAAGGAACTCCACCCCGACCGCAACAAGGACAAGCCCGAATCCGAGGCCCAGTTCAAGGAAGTGAACGAGGCCTACGAGGTCCTGAAGGACGACACCAAGAAGGCGGCCTATGACCGCTTCGGCCATGCGGCATTCGAGGGCGGCATGGGCGGGGGCCCGCGCGGCGGGCCGCAGGGCGGCTACGGCCAGGGCGACTTCGCCTCGGCCTTCTCCGACGTGTTCGAGGATCTCTTCGGCGACTTCATGGGCGGACGCGGCGGCGGGGGCGGCCGGCAGCGTGCCCAGCGCGGCTCCGACCTGCGCTACAACATGCGCGTGACGCTCGAGGAAGCCTTCAAGGGCGCGCAGAAGTCGATCACCGTGCCGACCTCGGTCGCCTGCACCGCCTGCAACGGCACCGGCGCCGAAGGCGGCGCCGAGCCGGTGACCTGCCCGACCTGTTCGGGCATGGGCAAGGTCCGCGCCCAGCAGGGCTTCTTCACGGTCGAACGGACCTGCCCGACCTGCGGCGGCCTCGGCCAGACGATCAAGAATCCCTGCAAGTCCTGCCACGGCGCCGGCCGGATCGAGAAGGAGCGTCAGCTCTCCGTCAACATCCCTGCCGGGGTGGAGACCGGAACCCGCATCCGGCTGGCCGGCGAGGGCGAGGCCGGCATGCGCGGCGGCCCCTCGGGCGATCTCTACATCTTCATCGAGGTGCGCGAACACGCGCTCTTCCAGCGCGACGGGATGAACCTTTACTGCCGGGTGCCGGTGGCGATGACCACCGCGACGCTCGGCGGCGAGGTCGAGGTGCCGACGATCGACGGTGGCCGCAGCCGGGTGAAGATCCCGGCCGGCGCCCAGACCGGCAAGCAGATGCGGCTTCGCGGCAAGGGCATGCCGGCGCTCCGTGGCGGCGGCACCGGCGACATGCTGATCGAGATCGCCGTGGAGACCCCGGTGAACCTGACCGGCAAGCAGAAAGAACTCTTGCGTGAATTCGAGCGGCTGAGCGAGGACAACAACCCCGAAGGCTCGTCCTTCTTCTCCAAGGTGCGGAGTTTCTGGGACGGGATGAAGGGGTGAGAGCCGACCGCGATCGCTCCAGTGGAGCGATCGCAGGCTCGAACGCACGCCGCGCAAGCTGCGGGCCGGGGGATCTCAAGCGACCTGCCTATCGGTAAGGTGGGTTTAAACCCACCTTACGATCGGTCCCGTTAACCATTCTTTCACCATGCCCGACGACTCTTGCCGCATGGGACCGACTCGCGCCTTTCACGAAGCTCCGCTGCCGCTCTTCACGGGCGACGAGGCGCCGGAACTCGCGCTGCCCCAGGGCCGCCTGCCTTCCTACATCAAGGATCACCGCCAGCGCCTCCGCGCCCGCTTCATGGACGGCGGCGCCACCGCGATGCCGGATTACGAGCTTCTGGAGCTTGTCCTCTTCCGCGCCATCCCGCGCCAGGACGTGAAACCCCTCGCCCGGCGGCTGCTCGACACATTCGGCGATTTCAACCGCGTCCTCTCCGCCCCCGCATCGCGGCTGACCGAGGTGCAGGGCGTCGGCGACGCCGTGGTGCAGGAGCTGAAGATCGTCGAGGCCGCCGCCCACCGGCTCGCGCGGGCGAAGGTCATGCACCGCGCCGTCCTGTCATCGTGGGAGCAGCTTCTCGACTATTGCCGCACCTCGATGGCGCACCGCGAAACCGAACAGTTCCGCGTCCTCTATCTCGACCGCAAGAACGTGCTCGTCGCCGACGAGGAACAGGCGCGCGGCACCGTCGATCACGTGCCGGTCTATCCGCGCGAAGTGGTCAAGCGGGCGCTGGAACTGAACGCGAGCGCGCTCATCCTCGTCCACAACCACCCGTCAGGCGATCCGACCCCGTCGGAGGCCGACATCGCCGTGACCGGCCAGATCCAGGACGCCGCGAAGGTGATGGGGATCGTGCTCCACGACCACCTCATCATCGGCAAGTCGTGCGAGCTCAGCTTCCGCTCGGAAGGCTATCTCTAGCCGGTCACTTTCCGCTCAGCGCCACCGCGACCGGCGCGACCGCGACCGGGCCGAGGCTCAGCATCAGGAAATCGCCGACCGCGTCGCAGCCGGGCATCGCGAAGCTGAGGGGTTCGCTCTCGACAGCCGCACCCGGCGCCATCCGCAGCGTCGCGCCGTCCAGCGCACGGCCGCAGGTCGCGGCGCTCACCTCGGCCTCGATCACCACCTCGTCGACCCGTGTCGCCGCCGGCGCGGTATAGACCTCGGCCAGCATCGGACGGTCGACGGCGGGATCGCCGAGGACGGTCAGGAACCCGCCATCGGAGGTTGCGCGGTCGCGCGGCCGGGCGGCCGAGACATGGCCGGGCGCGCCGAACGCCGCCCCGTTCTCGAAGGCGCTGAGATGGAAGCCCTCGGCCCCCTCCCACTGCACCGCGATGCGGCTGAGCGCGTCGAGCCCGGTCACGTCATGCGTGGCGCTCATCACCTCTTCGGTGCCGATGCGGACATCGACCTTCGCCTCGGCGTCCAGCGCCGGCAGCATCAGGTCGAGATCGCCGGCCTTGTCGGTCGCGGTCGCGAAGGTCAGGCCGGAATGGCTGATCACCACCCTCTCGTTCGGGAAGCAGGGGGCGGAGAGCGTCACCCGCAGCATCGCCCGCGCGGTCGCGTCGAGCGTCAGCGCGCTGTCGGCGCAGGCGATCCCGAAGACGCTGTAGGTCACGTCGGCTGCGGTCTCCGGCCGGACATAGCCCTTGTCGAGCCCGTCCAGGCGGGCCGCCAGAGCCGCCAGAAGCGTGGCGGCGACGAGCGGCTTCGGCTCCGCCGCGGGAAGGTCGGGCAGGCCGGGAACCGAGCGCGACGCCGCCACGTCGACGATCGCCTCGAGCATGTCCGGCGCGGGCGCCACGATCGGAGCCGGCGCTGCCGCCGGGACCGTCGCTTCGGCGGCGGCAGGTTCCATCGTGGGCGTCGCTGCGGGCGCAGATGTGGCAGAAGAGGCGGAGGCCAGCACCCCGGCGGTCGTCTCGACGCTCGCGAGAACCGGCTGTTCCACAGCATTCGTACCGCGCAACCTGGCACTGATCGCATCGCCGTTCTGCATCACATGGCCGGTTGCGGCCGCCAGAAAGAAGGTTGTGCCGACAGTGATCGCCCTGCGCTTGATCTGCATGATCCACTCCACATTCGTCCAGCTTCACGGCTAAAGCCGGAACGCGGCATGGGCGTGGCCTGACTTTGACCATGGCCGGCCGCCCCGAGGCGCGGAACCGCACAGGATGTTGAGGGGCGGGGCCGACTCCGTGCCAGATCGTGAAAAAGGCGGGCGACCCATCGGTCCGCCCGCCACATTTTCGCCACATCCGCGCCGGAAGTGGTTAACCCGCCCGCCGACTCAGGCGAGTTTTCCGTGACAATGCTTGAACTTGTCGCCCGATCCGCAGGGGCAGGGATCGTTGCGCCCCGGATTGCCCCAGGTCGACGGATCGGTTTCGTCGAACCCCTCGACCAGCGGCGTCACCGCCGCCGCGACGGATACGACCGGCGCATTCAGCGCCGCCCGGCGTTCTTCCATCTGCTTGAAGAGCGCCTGCTGCTCCTCCTCGGTCATCGGCCGGACCTGAGCGAGCTTCAGCGTCACATCCTCGCGCAAGCTGTCGAGCAGTTTCTCGAAAAGCTGGAAAGCCTCGGTCTTGTATTCCGACAGGGGATCGCGCTGGGCATAGCCGCGGAACCCGACGACGGAGCGCAGATGCTCCAGCGTCACCAGATGCTCGCGCCACTTCGCGTCGATCGTTTGCAGAAGGAACTGCTTCTCGATCTGCCGCATCGTGTCGGGCCCGAACGCCGCGGCCTTCTTCGCCATGAACTCGTCGGAGGCGGCATAGAGCCGCTCGCGCATCTCGTCCTGGTCGACGCCGTCCTCCTTCGCCCAGGCGATCACCGGCAGGTCGAGCGCCAGCTTCTCCAGCATCGCGGCATAAAGCCCCTCGGCGTTCCACTGGTCGGCATAGCTCTTCGGCGGCAGGAATTCGTCGACCAGATCGTCGATGACCTGATGCCGCATGTCCTGCGTGATCTCTTCGAGATCCTCGGCTTCCATGATCTCCAGCCGCTGGCTGAAGATCACCTTGCGCTGGTCGTTCATCACGTCGTCGAACTTCAGAAGTTGCTTGCGCATGTCGAAGTTGCGGCCCTCGACCTTGGCCTGCGCGCGCTCGAGCGACTTGTTCACCCAGGGATGGATGATCGCCTCGCCCTCCTTCATGCCCAAGGACGACAGCACCTTTTCCAGTTTTTCCGACCCGAAGATCCGCATCAGGTCGTCTTCGAGGCTGAGGTAGAACGACGACCGCCCCGGGTCGCCCTGCCGGCCCGAGCGGCCACGGAGCTGGTTGTCGATGCGCCGGCTTTCATGGCGTTCGGAGGCGAGTACGAAGAGCCCGCCGGCCTCCAGCACCTTCGCCTTTTCCTCGGCATGTTCGGCCTCGATCCGGGCGCGCAACTCGTCGGGATGCGCCTCGGGATCGGCGGCCAGCGCCTCCATCACCTTCATCTCGACATTGCCGCCAAGCTGGATGTCGGTGCCGCGGCCGGCCATGTTGGTCGCGATGGTGACGGCGCCCAGCTTGCCGGCATCGGCGACGATCTTCGCCTCCTGCTCGTGCTGGCGGGCGTTGAGGACGTTGTGCGGGATGCCTTCCTTCTTCAGCATCTCGCTCAGCATCTCGGACTTCTCGATGGAGGTCGTGCCGACGAGGATCGGCTGACCCTTCTCGTGCGCCTTCTGGATCCGCTTCAGCACCGCCTCGTATTTCTCGCGCTGGGTGCGGTAGACCTGATCGTGGTCGTCCTTCCGCGCGATGGGCTTGTTGGTCGGCACCTCGACGACGCCGAGCTTGTAGATGTCCATGAATTCCTCGGCCTCGGTCGCGGCCGTGCCGGTCATGCCGGCGAGCTTGTCGTAGAGCCGGAAGTAGTTCTGGAACGTCACCGACGCCAGCGTCACGTTCTCGGGCTGGATCGTCACGCCTTCCTTCGCCTCGATCGCCTGGTGAAGGCCGTCCGACAGCCTCCGGCCCGGCATCATCCGGCCGGTGAATTCGTCGATCAGCACGATCTCGCCGTTGCGGACGATATAGTGCTGGTCCTTATGGAAGAGCTTGTGCGCCCGGAGCGCCTGATTGACGTGATGGACGATGGTCGTCGATTCCGGATCATAGAGCGTCTGCCCCTCGGGCAGCACGCCCGCCGCCCAGAGCCGCTGCTCCACGGCTTCGTTGCCGGCCTCGGTGAAGGTGGCGTTGCGCTGCTTTTCGTCGAGCTTGTAGTGCGCTTCCTCAAGTTCCGGGATGAACTTGTCGAGCGTGACGTAAAGCTCCGAGCGGTCCTGGCTCGGCCCTGAGATGATCAGCGGCGTCCGCGCCTCGTCGATCAGGATGCTGTCGACCTCGTCGACGATCGCGAAGGCGTGGTCGCGCTGCATCATGTCCTCGATCGTCGCGCGCATGTTGTCGCGCAGATAGTCGAAGCCCAGCTCGTTGTTCGTCGCATAGGTGATGTCGGACTTGTAGGCCGCGCGCTTTTCCTCGGCGTCCTGGAACGGATAGACCACCCCGGTCGTAAGACCGAGCGCGCCATAGACCTTGCTCATCCACTCCGCGTCGCGCTTGGCGAGGTAGTCGTTCACCGTGACGATATGGACGCCCTTGCCTGAGAGCGCGTTGAGATAGGCCGGGAAGGTCGCGACCAGCGTCTTGCCCTCGCCGGTCTTCATCTCGGCGATATTGCCCTGATGCAGGAAGATCCCGCCCATGAGCTGCACGTCGAAGGCTCGCAAGCCGAGCGCCCGCCGCGCGGCCTCGCGGCAATTGGCGAAGGCTTCCGGAAGCACCGAGTCGAGGCTTTCGCCGTTCGCGACGCGCTCCCTGAGCGCGGCGGTCCGTTCCTTGATGCCTTCGTCGGTCAGGGCCTGGAACTCGGGTTCCAGCGCATTGATCTTTTCCACCAGCGGGCGGACCGACTTGACCTTGCGGTCATTCGGCGTGCCGAAGACCTTCTTCGCGATTGTTCCGAGGCCCAGCATTTTCTCTCCGCGCGGGTTCGACTGACGTGCCTGTGAAAAACGCGGCCTTGCCGCCACTCTCCGCTATGCCTAGAACGGCTGCGAAACAAGGCTCGGCTTAGCCCTCACGGGACCCATCGCGATGTAAGGGGCTGCCGTCCGATAGTCAACGCCGCGCCCTGTCGCGGCCTCTACGGGAGTTGTCACGATGCTGAAATCCGCCATTCTCGGCGCCGCGTTCCTGGCCCTTGCGGTCTCCGGCACCGCCCGCGCCGCCGATCCGACCGCCGATACCGTCGTGGCAACAGTGAACGGCACCGATATCACCCTCGGCCACATGATCGCGATGCGCGACAGCCTGCCGCCGCAATATCTCCAGCTCGACGACCAGACGCTTTTCGACGGGATTCTCGACCAGATCATCCAGCAGGTGGCCCTGTCGGCGGAGGCCGAGGGCAACCTGACCCGGCGCAACACGCTCACGCTCGACAATCAGCGGCGCGGCTATCTGGCCGGTGTCGTGCTTGACGACACCGCGACGGCCGCCGTCACCGACGAGGCGGTCGAGGCGCTCTTCAAGGAGCGGTACTCTGCGACCGAGCCCGGCAAGGAATACAACGCCGCCCATATCCTCGTCGAAACCGAGGAAGAGGCGAAGGCGCTGAAGGCCGAGGTCGAGGGCGGCGCCGATTTCACGGCGCTCGCCAAGGAGAAGTCCACCGGCCCCTCTGGCCCCAACGGCGGCGATCTCGGCTGGTTCGGCGTCGGCATGATGGTCAAGCCCTTCGAGGACGCGGTGATCAAGATGGAGCCGGGCCAGGTCTCCGATCCGGTCCAGACCCAGTTCGGCTGGCACATCATCAAGCTCAACGAAGTCCGCAACGCCTCCGCGCCGAAGATCGAGGATGTGCGCGACGAGCTTGCGGGCGAGTTGCAGGGCAGGGCGGTCGAGGCCAAGGTGACCGAACTGACCGAGGCCGCGAAGATCGAGAAGACGGTCGACGGGATCGACCCCGCGATCCTCAAGAACTCCGCCCTGATCGACAACTGATTTCCCCCACCCGAAGGAGGGACGACCGATGGCAAAGCGCAAGACGGACTGGAAGGACGAGGCGAAGAAGCTGAAGGACAAGGTCAAAAAGCTTCGCAAGAAGCTCGAGGACGACGTCCTGCCGGTGGTCGAGGAGCGGATGGAAGCCGTCGCGGATGCGGTGGGCGAGGCCGCCGGCAAGGTCACGGCCGGGGTGAAGAAAAAGCTCAACCCGGTCTCCCCGCTCGCGCCGAAGGGCGGATTTCCGGCGCTGCCGCGCATCGCCGGCGCGGAGTTCGCGGCGATCGAGGCCGGGGTCCGCTATGCCGGGCGCAAGGACGTGATGCTCGTCCGGCTCGCGCCCGGAACCGCTGTCGCCGGGGCGTTCACGACCTCCGCCACCCGCGCGGCCTGCGTGCTCGACTGCGAGGCGAAGCTGAAGGTTCAGCCCGGCCCGAAGGACGGCGCCGCCATCGTCGTCAATTCCGGCAACGCGAACGCCTTTACCGGCAAGCTCGGTCAGGAGGCAGTCGATGCCGTGACAGGCAGCGTCGCCAAGGCGCTCGGGATCCCTGCCTCGCGGGTCTTCTCCTCCTCCACCGGCGTCATCGGCGAACTTTTGCCGCATGAGAAGATCACCGCCCGGATCGACGACCTGAAAGCGGCGCTTTCCGAAGACGCGATCGAGATGGCTGCCCGCGCGATCATGACCACCGACACCTTCCCCAAGGGCGCCGCGGCCGAGGTCGCGGGCGAAGGCGGGACGATCCGCATCGCCGGCATCGCCAAGGGTTCGGGCATGATCGCGCCCGACATGGCGACGATGCTGGTCTACGTCTTCACCGACGCCTCCATCGCCTCGGCCGCCTTGCAGAAGATCGTCTCGCGCCAGGTCGGCGACACATTCAACGCGATCACCGTGGACAGCGACACCTCGACTTCCGACGCGCTGATCGTCGCCGCGACCGGAAAATCGGAGGCCGCCCCCATCGGCGACCTGCGCGGCAAGGTAGCCAAGGCGTTCGAGGCGGCGCTGCGCGGGGTGATGATGGACCTCGCCCACCAGGTCGTCCGCGACGGCGAGGGCGCGACGAAGTTCGTCGAGATTCGGGTCGAGGGCGCGACCGATGCCGCCGATGCCCGCCGCGCCGCGATGGCCATCGCCAATTCGCCGCTGGTCAAGACCGCCATCGCCGGCGAGGACCCGAACTGGGGCCGCATCGTCATGGCCGTCGGCAAGTCCGGCGCGAAGGCCGACCGCGACGCCATGTCGATCCGCTTCGGCGATCTCACGCTGGCCGAGGCCGGCTGGCGGAGCCCCTCCTACAGCGAGGAGGCGGCTGCGGCCTACATGAAGAACGACGAGTTGAAGATCACTGTCGATCTCGGCCTCGGCAAGGCGGCGACCAGTGTCTGGACCTGCGACCTTACGCACCGCTACATCGACATCAACGCCGACTACCGCTCTTGAAGACCGTCCTCGTTTCCGCCGTCGCCCTCATCGACGCCGACGGGCGCGTCCTGATCGCCCGCCGGCCCGAGGGCAAGTCGATGGCGGGCCTCTGGGAGTTTCCCGGCGGCAAGGTCGAACCCGGCGAGACGCCGGAAGCCGCGCTGATCCGCGAGCTGCACGAGGAACTGGGCATCGACACCTGGAAGAGCTGCCTCGCGCCGCTCACTTTTGCCAGCCACGCCTATGCGGACTTCCACCTCCTGATGCCGCTTTTCGCCTGCCGCCGCTGGCAGGGCGTGCCGCAGGCGCGCGAAGGGCAGGAGCTGGCCTGGGTGCGGGCGAAGGACCTGCGGGACTATCCGATGCCGCCGGCCGACCTGCCATTGATTCCCGTTATGCGCGACTGGTTGTGAGTTTCTTGAATGAAATTCAACCCTGGATTGCAGCAGCTTATGGCCGGATTCTGACCCGCTTGTAATTATTGTTTCCAAATGGTTCCAACTATGGCAGAATTAAGGCAGTTTTGTTTGCCTTCGGTTAATGATTGCCAGCTACAGTTCAAGCAGCCCGCCGTTGGGGGAGTTCAAGCGATGCTGCGCACCATCACTCTTGGAAGTTGTGTCTCCGTTCAGGGCACGTTCGAACGTCAGCTCGACAACGGAATGATACTTGTCCGCGTGGGAAAGCTCTTGTTCGAGGGTTATCCCATCGTGAAGAAGGCCGCCTGAAATTCAGGCGGCCTTTTCAATTCCGGACACGAGGAACGGGGCGCGGAAGCGCCCCGTTTTTCACGTCAGCTGACGCTCGACTTCCTCGCGCTCGAAGATCTCGATGACGTCGCCGGGGCGGATGTCCTCGTAGTTCTCGAACGCCATGCCGCATTCCTGGCCGGACTGCACTTCCTTGACTTCGTCCTTGAATCTCTTGAGGGTTTTCAGTGTCCCCTCGTGGATCACGACGTTGTCGCGCAGAAGCCGGACGCCGGCCGACCGGCGGGCGACACCTTCGGTGACGAGGCAGCCGGCAACCTTGCCGACGCCGGACACCTTGAAGACTTCCTTGATCGAGGCGTAGCCGATGAACGTCTCGCGCACCTCGGCCTTCAGAAGGCCGGACGCCGCCGCCTTCACGTCGTCGACCAGATCGTAGATCACCGAGTAGTAGCGGATCTCCACGCCTTTCTGGTTCGCCGCGGCGCGCGCCGGCGCATTCGCCCGGACGTTGAAGCCGATGACCGGCGATCCGGAGGCCTCGGCAAGGCCGATATCCGATTCAGTGATCGCGCCGACACCGTAGTGCAAGACCCGGACGCGCACTTCTTCGTTCCCGATTTTTTCCATAGCCTGAACAATCGCCTCGGCGGAGCCCTGCACGTCGGCCTTCACCACGATCGGCAGTTCGGCGATGTCCTTGTCTTCCTTGGCCTTGGCCATGAGCTGTTCCAGCGTCGTCGCCGCGCCGGCGGCCGCGCGCTTGTCCTTCGCGGCCTTCTCGCGGTAGTCGGCGATCTCGCGGGCCTGCGCCTCGGTCTCGACGACGTTGAGGACGTCACCCGCCTCGGGCGTACCGTTGAGGCCGAGGACCTCGACCGGAACCGACGGCCCGGCCTCGGCCACCCGCTCGCCCTGATCGTTGATCAGCGCGCGGACCTTGCCCCACTGCTCGCCGACGACGAAGATGTCGCCCTGACGGAGCGTGCCGTTCTGAACCAGGACCGTCGCGACCGGACCCCGGCCAACGTCGAGCTTGGCTTCGATCACGGCACCCAGCGCCGCGCGCTTCGGATTGGCCTTCAGCTCCAGAATCTCGGCCTGCAGCGCGATGGCTTCCAGGAGCGTGTCGAGCCCCTTGCCTGTCGTCGCCGAGACCTCGACATCCTGCACCTCGCCCGACATCGCCTCGACGACGACCTCGTGCTGCAGAAGATCGGTGCGGACCTTCTGCGGGTTGGCCGAGGGCTTGTCGCACTTGTTGATGGCAACGATCATCGGCACACCGGCGGCCTTGGCGTGATTGATCGCCTCGACCGTCTGCGGCATGACCGCGTCGTCGGCCGCGACGACGAGGACGACGATATCCGTCACCTGCGCGCCACGGGCCCGCATCGAGGTGAAGGCGGCGTGGCCCGGCGTGTCGAGGAAGGTCAGGACCGCCCCCGAATCCGTGGTCACCTGATAGGCGCCGATATGCTGGGTGATGCCGCCCGCTTCGCCCGAGACCACGTTGGTCTTGCGGATCGCGTCGAGAAGCGAGGTCTTGCCGTGGTCGACATGGCCCATGATCGTGATGATCGGCGGCCGCGACTGCAGGTCCTCGTCCTTGTCGTCCACCGTGTCGATCACCTGCTCCACGTCCGAATCCGACACGCGCACGACCTTGTGGCCGAATTCCTCGATGATGAGTTCGGCCGTATCGGCGTCGATGGCCTGGTTCATGTTGACCATCATGCCCATCTTCATCAGGGCCTTGACCACGTCGGCGGCGCGTTCGGCCATGCGGTTGGCAAGTTCCTGGACGACGATCGTCTCGGGAAGCTGCACGTCGCGCACCTGCTTTTCGGGCCGGACATTGAGGCCGAGCGCCTTCTGCCGGGCGCGTTCCTGCTTGCGCTTCATCGCCGCCATCGAGCGCTGACGCCCGCCGCCGCCCGAAAGCGCCTCGCTCAGCGTCAGCTTGCCGGAGCGGCGACCCTCGTCGCGGCTGACCTTGCCGGCGCGGTCGCGATCGCCGCCGCCGCGGTCGTCGCGCTCGCGGTCGGTCTTGCGCGGGCCGGCGGTGGTCACGCCCTTGGTCTCGGCCCGGGACGCCGCGGCTTCGGCCGCGGCCGGATCGACGGTTGCGGCCGCAGCGGCCGGCTTCTTGAAATCTTCCTTGCGGGCGGCGCGGGCCTCGGCCTCTTCGGCGCGGCGCGCGTCTTCGTCGGCCTTGGCCTTCAGCGCTTCCTCGCGCTCGCGGTCCTCGCGCTCCTTGGCCTCGATCTCGGCGCGGCGACGCTCACGTTCTTCCTCGCGCTGGCGCTCGTCGGCGGCACGGGTCTGCGCCTCTTCGACTTCGCGGGCCTTGGCGGCCTGAAGCGCCCTCAGCCGGCGGTCCATCTCGGCATCGGAAATCCCGGCCGGCCGCCGCGACGGATCGCCCCGGCTCGCGGCCCCGCCGCCCGTGGCGGCAGGCGTCCCGCCCGCTTTCGGCACGACGACGCGCTTGCGTTTCGTCTCGACGACGACGCTTTTCGTGCGGCCATGGCTGAAGCTCTGCTTCACCTGGCCGGAACGCCCGCCACCGAGGCCGAGGGGTTTCTTACCGTCTGTATCGCTCATGCCGACTTCGCATCCTTCCCGGCGGTCGTCCCGCCGTCATCCTTCCGCAAGCTCGTAAGCTTTGCAGCTTCCTCTACAACACGCTTGGAGAGTCCACCAGCCGCAAGCGCGCCATGTACCACACTATCTCGTCCAAAGGCCAGACCGAGCTCGGACGCCGTGAGGCATCCGAACCAGCGCCCGCCTTCGGGGGTCCATAGCTTGCCCTTGCCGCGCTCCGATCCGTCGGAGGCCTGGAACAGGACCTTCGCCTTGCCGTCGGCGAGCCAGCCCTTGACCTTTTCGAATCCCGCGACGGCACGTCCCGCCTTGCGTGCCAGAGAGATATGATCGACGACCCGCCGCGCCAACCCCGCCTCGACAATATCGCCGAGGTTCTCCGGCACCGTCACCGGCGCCTTCGCGGCCCGGGCAAAAAGCCCCTTCTTCGCTGCCTTCTCGATGGCGGCCCGGTCGGCCGTCACCCAGATGCCGCGACCGGGCAGCTTTTCGGCCAGATCGGGAACGAGCTGGCCCTCGGGGCCGACGACGAAGCGGACGAGCCCGGCCTTCGGCTGCACGTCACCCGTGACGATGCAGCGCCGTTCCGGCTCATCCCTGTCCTTGTCGCGTCCCCCTCGGGTCATGTGCGTCCCTTCCGAGGCCCATTTCAGGCCTCGGCCTCCTCATCGGTATCGCCCTCTTCGGCATCCGTCTCAAGTTCCGCCGGATCGACCCAGCCAAGCTGGATCCGCGCGGTCATCACGAGGTGCTGGGCCTCTTCAAGGCTCATGTCGAACTTCTCGAGCAGACCTTCGTCCTTCACCCGCTCGCCATTGACCGTGGTCCAGCCGCCGGCCAGTTCCCAGTCGGCGCAGGTGGCGAAGTCCTCGAGCGTCTTGACGCCGTCCTGCGCCAACGCCTCGAGCATCTGCGGCGTCAGCCCCTCGAACCCGACCAGGCTGTCCTCGACGCCGAGTGCGCGGGCGTTCTCCAGCGCCTTGCGGTTCTGCTCCTCGATCACGTCGCGGGCGCGGGCCTGAAGCTCCGACGCCGTCGCATCGTCGACGCCCTCGATGCTCAGCAGCTCGTCGAGGTCGACATAGGCCACCTCTTCGAGATTGGTGAAACCTTCGGCCACCAGAAGCTGCGCAAAGAATTCGTCGAGATCGAGATTGTCCATGAAGAGCTTGGTGCGCTCGGCGAACTCGGCCTGCCGGCGCTGGCTCTCTTCCTCTTCCGTCAGGATGTCGATGTCGAGGCCGGTGAGCTGCGACGCAAGCCGCACGTTCTGGCCGCGCCGGCCGATGGCGAGGCTGAGTTGCTCGTCCGGCACCACGACCTCGATCTTGCCGGCTTCCTCGTCGATCACGACCTTGGAGACCTCGGCGGGCTGAAGCGCGTTGACGAGGAACGTCGCCTGATCCTCGTTCCACGGGATGATGTCGATCTTCTCGCCCTGAAGCTCGTTCACCACGGCCTGCACACGGCTGCCGCGCATACCGACGCAGGCGCCCACGGGGTCGATCGAGTTGTCATAGGAAATGACGCCGATCTTGGCGCGGCTGCCGGGATCGCGGGCCACGGCCTTGATCTCGATGATGCCGTCGTAGATCTCCGGCACTTCCATCTTGAAGAGCTCAGCCATGAACTGCGGATCGGTCCGCGACAGGAACACCTGCGGGCCCCGCGCCTCGCGCCGCACATCCTTGATGTAGCAGCGGATGCGGTCGTTCGGGCGATAGCTCTCGCGGCCGATCTTCTCGTTGCGGCGCAGGATCGCCTCGCCGCGACCGATATCGACGATGATGTTGCCGTATTCCTCGCGCTTGACCACGCCGTTGATGATCGTGCCCTTGCGATCCTTGAATTCCTCGAACTGGCGGTCGCGCTCGGCCTCGCGGACCTTCTGCAGGATCACCTGCTTCGCGGACTGCGCGGCGATCCGGCCGAGATCGACCGGCGGCACCTCTTCCACGACCGTGTCGCCGACCTTCGGATCGTCGAGATACTGCCTGGCCTGCTCGACCGTCAGCTCCGCCTGGTAGTTCTCCAGCAGGTCATCCTCGACCACTGTGCGCACGCGCGTGAAGGTCGCCTTGCCGGTCTTGCGGTCGATGGCGACGCGGATATCCATCTCGGACCCGTAGCGCGACTTCGCGGCGCGGGCGAGGCTCTCCTCCATCGCCTCGATGACCAGCACGGGGTCGATCATCTTTTCCCGCGCGACGGCCTCGGCCGTTTGCAGAAGCTCCAGCTGGTTGGCAGAGGTAATCGCCATTCATTCCTCCTCGGAAGTGTCTTCTTCAATGTCGTCGAACGCGGCTTCGTCGACCTTCTCGGTGGTCTTCTTCTGCCGCAGCATTTCGGTGATCAGCTCGTCGGTCAGCACAAGCTTGGCATCCGACAGCCAGTCGAACTTGAGGCCGATGGTGCCTTCCTCGATCTCGATCAGTACCTCGTCGCCCTCGGTCCCGGCCAGCTTGCCCTTGAAGCGCTTGCGGCCGTCCATCATCTCCGAGGTCTCGATCTTCGCCTCGTAGCCTTCCCAGACGTCGAAATCCTTCAGCCGGGTCAGCGGCCGGTCGATGCCGGGGGAGGAAACCTCGAGCGTGTACTGATCCTCGATCGGGTCCTCGACATCGAGAACCGCCGAGACCGCGATCGAGATCTTGCCGCAATCCTCGACGTCGATCCCGCCCTCGGGCCGGTCGGCCATGATCTGCAGGGTCTTGTAGAGCCCGCCCATCAGCCGGATGCGCACGAGTTCGAACCCCAGACCTTCGATGGTCGGGGTCACGATCTCGGCCAGGCGCCGGTCGATGGCGGTTTTGGCGATCAGTTCGGTCATCGGTCCTTCAGACAACAAAAAACGGGCCCAGCGGCCCGTCGCACTTTCCCGGTGGGCTGCGAGTTTGGACCCCGTAGCCGCGCTGTTGAACGGCATATAGGCGAAGGTGGGCGAGTCTGCAAGCGCAAGAGTGTCGGCACCCTGAATGTCAGGGGTTGGGCCAGCGCCCCAACCGCCGGGCGCGGGGTCGCTGCCGACCCCAAATCTCTCTATGATCCATCGGGATTGTTCCGCCAAATCCAGAAATTCAGCGCGGTAGCAACCGACAGCCAAGCGAGATAGGGCAAAAGAAGCACGGCCGCGTATCCATCAAGTGCCCAGAACTGCGGGATCATCACGGCGACCGTCAGCCAAAGAAGGGTGATGACGACCAGGCCCGCGCGCTTGTGGTGACCGCCGAAGAAGACCGGCGTCCAGAGCGTGTTGAGAGTGATCTGCAACGACCAGAAGGCCAGTGCAGTCCCGCTCCCTGGAACCGACGCGACCCGCGCGGCGGCGATCGCGATGACGATGTAAAGGATCGTCCAGACCACTGGAAAGGCCAGACGCGGCGGCGTCCAACTTGGTTTGTTCAACCGCTCGTACCAGCTGCCCGGCTGAAAGATCATGCCAGTCGCCGCAGCCGCGAGGCAGGCACTGAAAAAGGCGGCGAAGGCCGTAAGCTCCAAGATCAGTCCCCTCTCAGGCGTGTCGGGACGATACGTCCGGGTGTGGCGCGGGTTCCCACGGCACTGACCGCGATCAATCCCCGCTCTTCCATCCCTGATCCCGGTGCGTCCCGTCGCAATAGGGCTTGATCCCCGATTTGCCGCAACGGCAGAGCACGTATTTGCGGGGTGTCGTCGCCTCCCCCGGATGCGGGGTCGCGATCTCTGCGTCGTGGACCATGTAGGGTCCATCGCGCATCACCTCGATCCGGGCGCGTTCGGCGATTAGATGACCAACCCCGGCAGCGGATCGCAGACCCAATGCGCCCGAGGGGCAATGGGCGATAACCTCCTCGATCTCGGCGCGGCTGCCCTTGTCCGGCCGGACCCAGGGCTTTTCGGCGGAGTTGAAGACCTGCGGCGCGATCCGGGCGCATTCAGCGGCATGGGCGCAGACGAGGGGGTTGAACGTCACCGTGACCTTGGCCCCTTCATAGTCGACCACCCGGTTTCGCCCGGCGGGCGTGCCGGACGCGCTGTCGAAACCGTTGGTCTTGTGGCTGCCGTCGCAAAAGGGCTTGGTCTTGCTGCCACCACACCGGCAGAGCGCCATGACCGGCTTGACTTCCAGCGTCTGCCCACCGGGTCCCTTGAGCGTGTCGAGCCCCTTGACCACTAGCGGCCCGTTTTCCCGCGCCTCGATTGTGATCCTGGTGTCTTCGCTCATCGCGTCCTCCCGTACCTGCACGAGGGGAAGCATGGTGGGGCGGGCGGGGCCACGTCAATCGACAGATGCGTGAGAGCCCTTTAAATGAGGTTGCCGAAAATTCCGCTGTCTTTTTACATCAATGGTTTGGTGTTTCTTTCACGCGTGAAATTCATGCCCTGAGCCCGTCCATCACCCGGATCAGCTCGGCCGAGATCCCCGGCTCCGACAGCGCGTGGCCCGCGACGGGAACCATCTTCAGGTCCGCCCGTTTCCAGTGCTGCGCCAGCGTCCAGGCCGAGACCGGCGGGCAGATCATGTCGTAGCGGCCCTGGACGATCGTCGCCGGCACGTCCTTGAGCTTCGGCAGGTCGCGCAGGATCTGGCCATCGACCTCCAGGAAACCCTTGTTGAGGAAGTAGTGGTTTTCGAGCCGCGCGAAGGCGCGGGCGTAATCGCCCGGCGCCTCGCCGACGATGCCGTCATGCTCGACGCTCGCCAGCGCGTTCTCCCAACCGGCCCAGACCCGGGCGAATCGGGTCTCGACCGGGATTTCGCCGCAGAAGAGCCGCCGGTGATAGGCTGCGATCAGGTCGTCCTGCTCGGCCGCCGGGATCACCTTCGCGAAATCGTGCCAGCGGTCCGGCCAGAAAGCGCCGGCCCCGCCGCCGTAGAACCAGGCGAGTTCCCCCTCCGTCATCAGGAACACCCCCCGCAGCACCAGGTGGCGGGCACGTTCGGGATGGGTCTGGGCATAAAGGAGCGCGAGCGTCGCGCCCCAGCTGCCGCCGAAGACGATCCAGTCCTCGATGCCAAGTGCGGTGCGGATGCGCTCGATATCGGCGACGAGATGCCAGGTCGTGTTCGCCTCGACGCTCGCATGCGGCCGCGACCGGCCGCAGCCGCGTTGGTCGAAGAGGATGATCCGGTAGACCGAAGGGTCGAAATAGCGCCGCATCGCCGGCGAACAGCCGCCGCCCGGCCCACCATGCAGTACGATGACCGGCTGCCCGGACGGATGGCCGCACTGCTCGACATAGATGCGGTGGCCGTCGCCGACATCCATCAGTCGCTGATCGAAGGGTTCGATCTGCGGATAAAGAGTGTTGCTTGCGCGCTTTTGCCCTGCGACCCGGTCCATGGAATGAGTATATAACCCAAATCGACCGGGCCGCCACGGGTCCGAAAGACTTGGACGGAGAAAGACGATGCAGGCCGCGACCAATACCGTCGATCCGGCGGAAGTGGCGAAATTCGAGGCGATGGCCGCCGAATGGTGGAACCCGCAGGGCAAGTTCAGGCCGCTGCACATGATGAACCCCGTGCGGCTCGACTACATCACCCGGCAGATCGCGGCGGAGTTCGGGCGCGACCTGACTGCGCCCCGACCGTTCGCGGGGCTGCGTCTTCTCGATATCGGCTGCGGCGGCGGGCTTCTCTCGGAACCGATGGCGCGGCTCGGCGCGACGGTTGTCGGTGCCGACGCGGCGGAACGGAACATCCCCGTGGCCCGGCTTCATGCCGAGGAGCAGGGGCTCAAGATCGACTACCGCCACACGACGGCCGAGGCGCTTGCCGTCGCGGGCGAGGCGTTCGACGTGGTGCTGGCGATGGAGATCGTCGAGCATGTCGCCGATCCGCAGGGCTTCCTGACCACCTGCCGGGAGCTTCTGAAGCCCGGCGGCCTAATCGTCGCCTCGACCATCAACCGCAACGCCAGGAGCTTCATGGCCGCCATCGTCGGTGCCGAATGGGTCATGCGCTGGCTGCCGAAAGGCACACATGACTGGGCGAAGTTCATCACCCCGGACGAGCTTGCCGCCCTTATCGCAGGGGCGGGGCTTGGCGCGCTGGACCGCAAGGGATTCGTCTTCAATCCGGTCAGCTGGCAATGGGCGATCTCGGACCGCGACCTTTCGGTGAACTACGTTATGGCGGCGACGAAGGGCGTCTAGCCCTCGCCCAGCCGCAGCCGGATCTCGCGCAGGATCGGCAAGACGGCGCGCACTCTCCCGGATCCCACCGCGCGCACGACGTCACCCACGATTGGCGTGATCGCCGCGAGGGCCGCATCCCGCGCCGCGCGTCCCGCCGGGCTGATCGAGACGAACTTCCGCCGCGCATCGTCCCAGTCGGGGCGGATATGGACATGGCCCGCCCATTCGAGCTTGGCCAGCGTGTTGGTCATCGCCCCCCGCGTGACATGGAAGGCATCGGCCAGTTGCGCAGGCGACCGTTCGTCGTTCACATGCGCCAGGTGGTTCAGGACCGAGAAGTGGCTGAGCTCCATCCCCTTCGGCAGGGCCCGGCTGATGCGGTTCCGCGCCAGCTGGTCGGCCATGAAGACCTCGGAAAAGAGCGCAACGGCAAGGGGGTCGTTCTGGTCCGACATGCTCACGGCCCCTCGTAGTCGCGGTCATGGGAGAGGGAGGGCACCCGGGCGCGCGCCTTTTCGACCTCCGCGCGCCGGAGGTCGACATATCCGATTCCGGTCTCGGTTCCGGCGTCGAGCAACACCTCGCCCCAGGGCGACACCGCCAGCGAATGGCCATAGGTCCGGCGCGGGCGGCCGTTATGGGCGGCATGCGTCCCGGTCTGGGCCGGGGCGAGCACATAGGCGCCGGTCTCGATCGCCCGGGCGCGCAAGAGAACGTGCCAATGCGCGGCGCCGGTCGTGTCGTTGAAAGCGGCGGGCACGGTCAGGATCTCTGCCCCCGCCTTGGCGAGCGTCCGGTAGAGATGCGGGAAGCGGACGTCGTAGCAGACGCTCATCCCGATCCGCGCGAAGGGGGTTTCGGCAAGAACCGCCTTCCGCCCCGGCCGGTAGCCGGCCGATTCGCGGTATTGCTCGGTCTCCGACACGTTCACGTCGAACATGTGGATCTTGTCGTAGCGGGCCGCGATGCTACCATCCGGAGCGATCAGGAACGAGCGGTTGGCAAACCGCCCGTCAGCGTCATCGGTCAGAAGCGCGAGCGAGCCGATCAGAAGCCAGATCCCCTGCTCCGCGGCCTCCGCCCGAAGTGCGGCAAGTGTCGGGTCGTCCCTCTCGTGCCGCAGGACCGCCCGCTGATGCGCCCGGTCGGAGGAGAGGCAGTTCGTCACCTCGGGCGTCAGCACCAACCCCGCGCCGCCCGCCGCCGCTTCGCGCACCAGCGACAGGGTCACAGGCAGGTTCTCCGCCGGATCGTCCGTCACCGAAAGCTGGAGAAGGGCTGCCCTCATCGCTCAGGCCGCGAGCAGCGGGTCGAGCTTGCCCGCCCGGTCCAGCGCATGGAGATCGTCGCAGCCGCCGACATGGCGACCGTCGATGAAGATCTGCGGAACGGTGTGGCGGCCCCGCGCGCGCTGCATCATCTCTGCCCGCAGCGCGGGATCGCCCGAAACGTCGGTTTCCTCGAAGGCGGCGCCCTTGGTTTCCAGGAGCCGTTTGGCGGCGATGCAGAACGGGCACCAGGGCGTAGTGTAGATCTCGATGCGTGGCATGATGGTCCAAATCCGGAAGTCGAAGCGACTATAGGGATTTAGGCATCCTTCGCAACGCGCGCCAGTGTCACGACCGCGACCGAGGCCGCGCCGGCGCCGAGACAGGCATCGGCGGCGCCGGCAAGCGTCGCCCCGGAGGTCATCACGTCGTCGACGAGAAGGATATCGCGCCCGGCGATTCGGTCGCGCCGGCGCGGGTGGGGCCGGATGGCGTCCGCGACGTTGCCGAACCGCCCGTCGCGGTCGCGGCCGTCCTGGCTTTCGGTGCGCCGGGCGCGCACCAGAAGGTCGGGACAATGGTCGAGCCCCGCGCAGCGCGCAAGCGCCCGGGACAGGATCGCGGACTGATTGAAACGCCGCCGGAAGAGCCGCGTCCAATGGAGCGGCACCGGCACCACCAGCATCTCGGGCTTGAGGATCGGCCGCGCCGCGCGCAAGAGCCAGTCGCCCGCCGGCCGCGCGAGTTCGAGCCTGTCGCCGTGCTTCAGCGCCAGCACCAGCTTGCGGCCGTTATCCTTGTAGAGAAGCGCCGAGCGCCCCCGCTCCCACGGCCGGGCCAGCACCATGCAGTCGTCGCAATATTCCGCCCGGCCTTCGTCCTCGCCCGGCAACGGTGTGCCGCAGCGGTCGCAGACAAGGCCGGAGATGAACGGCGTTTCCCGCCAGCAGGCACCGCAGAGGCCGAAATCGCTGGTCGTGGGGTCGCCGCAGGAAATGCATTGCGGCGGGAAGAGAAGCGCCAGCGCGCTTTGCATTCCCGCGCGAAGCACCCTAGTTTCACCCATCATGTCCGCTCCGTCCCTCACCGACCGCGCCGCCTTGTCCCGCAACCGCGCCCGCGCCCTGAAACAGGGCGCGGAGCTCTTTCTGCACGACGAGGCCGCCGCCGAGATCGAGGAGAGACTGAGCGAGGTTAACAAAACGTTTATGGCGCCAGCGGTGGTGACGGGATTCCCCGGTCCCTGGGCCGAAATCCTGCCCGGCGCACGGATCGTCGCGGACGAGGAGGTACTGGCCCTCGACCCCGGCGCGCATGACCTTGTCATCCATGCGTTGGCGCTGCACTGGGCGAACGATCCCGTCGGCCAGCTCGTCCAGTGCCGGCGGGCGCTGCGGCCCGACGGGCTGTTCGTCGGCGTGCTCTTCGGCGGACGCACGCTTTCCGAGTTGCGCGCGGCGCTCGCGGAAGCGGAAAGCCGGCTCACCGGCGGCCTCTCTGCCCGGGTGCTGCCGATGGGCGAGATCCGCGACCTCGGCGCGCTGTTGCAGCGGGCGGGCTTCGCCCTGCCGGTCGCCGATGCGGCCAGGACCACCGTGACCTATGCGACCGCCTTCCACCTGATCGCCGATCTGCGCGCGATGGGCGAGGGCAACGCCCTGACCCTCCGGCCGCGCCGCGCGGCCCCCCGCGCGCTCTTCCCCGAAGCCGCGCGTCTTTATGCCGAGACGTTCCCGGCCGGGGATGGACGGATCGCGGCGACGTTCGAGATGGTGTTCCTCACCGGCTGGGCACCCGACGACAGCCAGCAAAAACCGCTCCGCCCCGGATCGGCCACCGCGCGTCTGGCCGAGGCGCTCGGCGCGGCAGAAACGCCGCTCGGCGACCGGCCGATGCCCGGCGAACATTGACGCGCGTCGATTTCCGTCTATCTCGGTCCTTGCAGACGAAGGGACTAGCCATGACAGCCAAGACCGATCGCCCCGGAGAGGGACGCCTGACCCATGCGCCCGCCGACCATCCGCCGGTCGCGCGCCCGCGGATCGGCATCCTCGTCGCCAATCTCGGCACCCCGGACGGCTACGACTACTGGCCCATGCGCCGCTATCTGGGCGAGTTTCTGTCCGACAAGCGGGTGATCGACTATCCGCGCTGGAAGTGGCAGCCGCTCCTTCAACTCATCATCCTGTCGAAGCGGCCCTTCAGTTCGGGCGCCAATTACAAGTCGATCTGGAATCACGAGCTGAACGAAAGCCCGCTGATGACGATCACCAGGCAGCAGGTAACGAAGCTGCGCGCGGCGGTCGCGGAGCGGTATGGCGACGGGGTGATGGTCGAGTTCTGCATGCGCTACGGCAATCCCTCGACCGAAAGCGTAGTGCGCCGGATGGTCGCGGCGGGATGCGAGAAGATCGTCTTCCTGCCGCTTTACCCGCACTATGCGGGTGCGACCTCGGCGACGGCGAACGACCAGTTCTTCCGTGCCCTGATGAAGGAAAAGCGCCAGCCCGCGGCTAGGATCGTGCAGGAATATTTCGACCATCCGCTCTATATCCAGGCGCTCGCCCGATCCGTCGAGCGCGCTTATGCCGCGATCGACCACAAGCCGGACGTTCTTGTCGCCTCCTATCACGGGATGCCGAAACGCTACCTGATGGAGGGCGACCCCTACCATTGCCAGTGCCAGAAGACCTCACGGCTGCTTCGCGAGGCGCTCGGCTGGGACAAGGGGGCGATCGACACCACGTTCCAGTCGGTCTTCGGACCGGAGGAGTGGCTCCGCCCCTACACGGTCGAGCGCGTCGCGGAGCTGGCGAAGGCCGGAAGGAAGCGGATCGCCGTCATCTCGCCGGCCTTCTCCGCTGACTGCATCGAGACGCTGGAGGAGATCCAGGGCGAGATCCGCGAGGCGTTCGAACATGCCGGCGGCGAGGAGTTCACCTACATCCCCTGCCTCAACGACGACGACGCCCATATCGCGGCGCTGATGGCGGTTCTGAACGACAACCTCGCCGGCTGGGTCGGCTGAGTCCGGCGGAAACGAAAAAGGCGGTGGACTTCCACCGCCTTTCCCGTAGTGAAATCGTCCGTCCGGTCAGCTGCTGGCAGCAGCAGCGACGAGAACGAGCACCAGCAGTGGAACGATGAGTCCACCGGCCGAGGACGACGCGGCTTCCTCGACGGGGGCTGGTTCCATGACGGGTTCGATACCGCCGGCAAAAGCCGACGTGGCAGCGATCGAAAGTGCAGCGGCAAGCGCGAGCTTTTTCATTTGTCTCTCCATTTTTGCCGCGACAAATGGTATCGCAGAGGCTCATCGCGGCACCTAACCTTCACCTCTTGTACTCCAATATCGCCCACGGGCCCAAATAGGCAATCGGGCAGAGAAACACGGCTCCACCGAATTGGAGACGGCGTCAAATTAGCAACACTTGCGTCCCAGTCTGCGTGAGAGAAAACAGTTCCGCGATGTGCTCATTATACAACCCTATACACCCATTGGACGATCTGCGTCCGATCTTGCGCGTATCGTGTGTCCCGTGGATGCGGTAGAACTCCCACGAAAGGTAAAGCGCGTGGGTTCCGAGCGGGTTGTCGGGGCCGGGGCCGACATAGTCCGGCCATTCCGGATTGCGGACCTTCATCGCCGGCGTCGGCCGCCATTCGGGGCCGACGACCTTGCGCACGACCTCGGTCCGGCCGCGCCGGGTCAGGTCTTCGGTCAGCGGAACGCTGGTCGGATAGAGCCGGTAGATCGTCTGATCCTCGGACCAGAAATGCAGCGCGCGCGACGTGGTATCGACAAGGACGGCGCCTTTCTTCGTATCACTGAAATACGGCTGCCACTGCAGCGCGCGGAAGCTCGAGATGTTGCGGCGGATGTTCGAGTTGAGATCGTTCTCGATCTCGGTCGTGTCCGCGCCGGTCTGGGCAAACGCAGGCAGCGCCAGCGTGGCGCCGAACCCGGCGGCGGAGGTCAGAACCGCGCGGCGGTTCAGTCTGACGAAATTATGAGAGCTCATCCTCGGTGTACCTTGGTTCTTTTCGGCGCGGGATCGCGCTGTGGGAATAGCAGGGACAATAATCCGCGCGGCCGAATTTCTCAATTCACTCTCGTGTCAGAGCCGGCCGATTCCCGCAGATCGCGTTTGAACCGGGCCGGACGAGGCTGTAAAGGACGGGCCTGCGTAATCAGGGATGGTCGCCGCATGACTCGTTTGCTTTCCTTTTGCCTCGTCGCGGTTCTGGCGCTTGCCGGATGTGAAACCACGCCTCCGCAGCTTGGCCCGGACGGCAGGCCATTGCCCAAGGCCTACATCATCAAGCCCGGCGACGAAGGCCGCGTGACCTATTCCATGGTGGATTCGATCAATTCCCTGCGCGCGGCCGCCGGCGCTGGTCCGTTGACGCCGAACCCGCTGCTGACCGCTGCGGCCGCCACCCATTCGCGTGACATGGCGGTTCAGAACCGGCCCTGGCACTTCGGCTCCGACGGCTCTTCGCCGCTTCTCCGCGTCCAGCGCACCGGCTATCAGGGCCAGATGCTGGGCGAGAATATCTCGGAGACCTACGAGACGGAGCTGGAGACCCTGTCGGCGTGGATGGAGCTTCCCGATACCCGCGCCGTGATCCTCGATCCGGCTGCCCGCGACGTCGGGTTCGCCTGGTTCCAGGAGCCGGGCGGGAAGATCTGGTGGACGCTGGTTACTGGCGGCTAAATATCTGATTTGTAGTGGAAAGACGGCGAAAATGCCGCCCTTTCACGGCAGGATGACGATCTCGGTTCCGGTGCGGACCATCGCGTAGATCTCTTCCATCTCGTCGTCCTTCACGGCAATGCAGCCGGCCGTCCAGTCCTTGCCGCGACCCTTGTTCTTGCGCGCCCGGCCGTGGATGAAGATGTCGCCGCCCGGCTCCTTGCCCAGCGCCTCGGCCTCCGCCACATCGATCTCGTTCGGATAGGAAATGCCGAGCGACAGGTGATAGGTGCTGTTCGGGTTGCGCCGGTCGATCTGGTAATACCCTTCCGGTGTCTTGCCGTCGCCTTCGGTCTTCTTGTCGCCGACCGGATCGCCGCCAAGCCCGATCTTGTAGGTCTTGAGCGCCTTTGTCCCGTTCACGAGGTGCAACTTGCGTTCACCCTTGTAGACGACGACGCGTGTGACTTCGGGTCCGTCATAGCTGCGGAATTTAGGCCCGCCGCAGGCGGCCAGAAGCCCTGTTGCGGCCATCGCCACGAGTGATCTGCGGTTGTACATGGTCACTGCCCCGACCCGTTCGTTCCGGTTTTTCAGTCTTCTACACGCTTCGCGGGGCTGCCGGAAGTCGGCAAATTTCCGCTCACGCCAAGGTGAGTCAGCGGCTGAACCGGGCGACGAGCTCCACATGCGGCGACCAGCGGAACTGATCGACGACCTGGACCCAGTCGATAGCGAAGCCGGCATCGGACAGGATCCGGGCGTCGCGGGCGAAGGTGACGGGGTTGCACGAGACGGCGGCGATCACCGGCACACCCGCTCCGGCAAGCTCGCGCGCCTGCGCCTCGGCACCCGCGCGGGGCGGGTCGATGACGACGGCGTCGAAGCGCATCAGCTCGTCCCGGAGCAGCGGTCGGCGGAAGAGATCGCGCGCCTCGGTCGTCACGCGGTGGAGGCCGCTGGCCTGACGCCAACCGGCGTCGAGCGCCGCGAGCATCGACGCCTCGCCCTCGACCGCGTGGACCTCGGCCCGGTCGGCGAGGGGCAGGCTGAACGTGCCGGCGCCGGCAAAAAGGTCGGCGATCCGCTTCGCGGCGCCGACCGCCTCGCGCACCGCGCCGACAAGCGCCGCCTCGCCGGCCCCGGTGGCCTGGAGGAAGGCGCCGGAGGGCGGCACTACCCGCGCCGCGCCAAAGCGTTGCGCGGCCGGATGGCGGCTGACCACCTGCTCGCCGTTCCAGACGATCCGGGCGAGGTCGGATCGCCCGGCCAGTGCCGCGAGCGCGGAAAACAGGCTCTGATCCAGCGGTTTTCCGTCCGAAACCGCGAGGTCGAGCCCGCCCTCCGTCACCGTGGCCGTCAGCGCCACCTCGCCCTTGCGCGAGGCGCCGAGCGCCGTGACCTCGGCCAGAAGCGGCAGCGCCGCCATCAGCGCCGGATCGAGAAGCCGGCAGCCCGGAATTTCGACGATCGTCCCCGAAGCGCGGCCGTGGAACCCGACCAGCGCGCCCTTCTTCGTCCGCCGCCCCGACAGCGTCGCCCGCCGGCGTGACTGTGGCGGCGAGGTGACGACCGGGCGGAACGGCGCCTCGAGCCCCTGCGCCGCAAGCGCCGTCCGCACGACATCGGCCTTCCATCCGGCGACGAAGTCGTCCGAGGCATGCATCAGGCTGCACCCGCCACAGGCGCGGTAATGCGGGCAGGCCGGCCTCACCCGTGCGGTCGACGGCGTCACGATCTTCGGATCGGCCATCCGGTCGCCCGCGACATCACCCTCGACCACCTCGCCCGGCAGCACCATCGGCACGAAGACCGGCCCCGGCACGATACCGTCGCCGAGGTGGCCGAGGCGTTCGACCGTCAGCCTCACTCCGCCGCTTCCTCGGTGCCGATGAAGCCGCCCGACTGGCGGTCCCAGTAGCGCGCATAAAGCCCGCCCCTGGCGAGCAGCTCGGCATGCGACCCTTCCTCGACCAGCCGACCCTGATCGAGGACGACGATCCGGTCCATCTCGGCGATGGTCGACAGCCGGTGCGCGATGGCAAGCACGGTCTTGCCTTCCATCACCCGGCGCAAGGCGGCCTGAACCTGCGCCTCGACCTCGCTGTCGAGCGCCGAGGTCGCTTCGTCCAGCACCAGGATCGGCGCATCCTTGAGGAAGGCCCGCGCCAGCGCGATCCGCTGCCGCTGTCCGCCGGACAGCTTCACCCCGCGCTCGCCGAGATGCGCAGCATAGCCCTTGCGGCCCTTGTGGTCCTGCAGCCCGTGGATGAAATCGTCCGCCTCGGCAGCTTTTGCGGCGGCGATCAACTCCTCCTCGGTCGCGTCCGGGCGGCCATAGAGGATGTTGTCGTGCGCCGAGCGGTTGAACATCGCGGTTTCCTGCGTGACCATTGCGATCTGCCGCCGCAGGCTTTCCTGCGTCACCTCCCGCACATCATGGCCATCGACCAGAATCCGCCCGCTTTCGGCGTCATAGAGACGCAACAGCAACGCGACGAGCGTCGATTTCCCCGCGCCCGACGCGCCGACGATGCCGAGCTTCTCACCTGGCCGGATCGTCAGGTCGACATGATCGAGCCCGCCCGAGGTGCGGCCATAGGCGAAGCTCACATCCTCGAACCGGACCTCGCCCCGGATGCGGTCGAGCTGCTCGGCCCCCGGCGTATCGGTCAGCGTATGCGGCGGCGTCAGGGTGCGGATCCCGTCCTCCACCTCGCCGATCGAGGCGTAGATCGACATCAGCGTGAAACTGACCCAGCCGGTCATCTGCGCGATGCGGATGGAGATCGTCCCGGCGGCGGCAATGTCGCCGGTGGAGGCGGTGCCCCTCGTCCAGAGAATGAGCGCCCCGCCGATCAGGATCAGCGGCAGAAGGCCGGCGATCGTCATCAGCGCCAGCCGGAACCAGGCCGAGAGCACACCGAAATCGAGCGCGGTGTCGCGAAAGCCCGACATCGCCCTCAGCGCCGCCTTGTCCTCGTGATCGGCGTGCGCGAAGAGCTTCACGGTCTTGATGTTGGTGATCGTGTCGACGACCTGCCCCGTCACCATCGCCCGCGCCCCTGCCCGCGCCGCCGACTTGCCCCGCACCTTCGGCAGAAAGGCGCGGATGAGGAGGAGATAGGCGACGATCCAGACGCCGAGCGCCAGCGCCATCCAGCCGTCGATGGTCAGGAGGAACACCACCGACCCGGCCAGCGACGCAAGCGCGAAGGCGATGGTGTTGATCGATTCGCTCGCCACGTCGGTCACCGCCCGCGCAGCCTGCATCTGCTTTTGCGCGATGCGACCGGCGAAATCGTTGTCGAAGAAGGTGACCGCCTGCCCCAGCGTCCAGCGGTGCAGCCGCGACAGGACGAGCGGCAGGACGTTCGGCTGGACGATGACCGAGTTCGAGGCGGCCGAAAGCCCGAAAGCCACGGGCCGCAGGACGACGAGGAAAACCGCGAACGCCGCGAGAAGCAGCCAATGGTCGGAGAAGATCGTCAGCGGGTTCCCGGTCTCGGCCGCATCGACGATGGCGCCGAGGAACCAGGCGGTCACGACCTCCATCGTGCCGGCAACGGCCGACAGGACCGCGGCGAAGATCAGCGGCCCCCAGGCACCCGAAAGGCACCAGAGGAAGAACGCGCCGAGGCTTCGCGGCGGCGGGCCCTCGGCGGGACGGAAGGCGTCGATCATGTCCCCTACCTTCATTCCGCCGCCTCCGTCTCGTCCGTGCCGATGAATCCGCCCGATTGCCGGTCCCAGAACCGCGCGTAAAGGCCCTTCCGCTTCAGAAGCTGGGCATGGGTCCCGACCTCTGCAACCTTGCCATTGTCGAGAACCACGATGCGGTCCATCCGCGCGATGGTCGAGAGCCTGTGGGCGATGGCGATGACGGTCTTGCCCTCCATCACCCCGTAGAGCGTGTCGAGGATCGCCGCCTCGACCTCGCTGTCGAGCGCCGATGTCGCCTCGTCGAGGACCAGGATCGGCGCATCCTTGAGGATCACCCGGGCGAGCGCGATCCGCTGGCGCTGGCCCCCCGACAGCTTCACGCCGCGTTCGCCGACCTGGGCGTCATAGGCCTTGCGGCCCTCGGGGTCGCTCAGGTCGAGGATGAAGTCATGCGCCTCCGCCCGTTTTGCGGCGCGGACCATCTCCGCCTCGGTCGCATCGGGCTGGCCGTAAAGGATGTTGTCGCGCACGGAGCGGTGCAGGAGCGAGCTGTCCTGCTGCACCATGCCGACGCGGCTTCGCAGGCTGTCCTGCGTCACCTCGGCGATATCCTGCCCGTCGATGCGGATATGCCCCGCCTCGGCGTCGTAGAACCGCAGCAGAAGCTTCACCAGCGTCGACTTGCCCGAGCCGGAGCGGCCGACAAGCCCGATCTTCTCGCCCGGCCGGATCGTCAGGTCGACCCGGTCGAGCCCGCCGAAACCGCGGCCGTAATGGTGGCTGAGTCCGTCGATCTCGATCTCGCCGGCCTTGAAGTCCAAAGGCTTCGCCCCCGGCCGGTCGACGAGCGCGATCGGCTGCGCGATCGTCTCCATCCCCTCGACCACGACGCCGAGCGCCTGGACGAGGTTCGTGGTCGCCCACATGATCCAGTAGGTCATGTTGTTGAGCCGAAGCACCAGCGCCGTCGCCGCGGCGACCAGCCCCACCGTCGCCTCGCCGTCGTACCAGAATTTCAGCGCGAGCCCGGTGACCGAGACGATCAGCATCCCGTTCAGCAGCGTCAGCGTGATGTCCATCCGGGTGACGATGCGCATCTCGTGCTGGAAGGTCTTGCGGGCCGTCTCGATCGCCTCGCCGGCATAGGCCATCTCGCGGTCGTGATGGGCGAACATCTTCACCGAGTGGATGTTGGAATAGCTGTCGACAACCCGGCCGGTCACTTGCGACCGCGCATCCGACGCGGCGGTCGAGGCCGGCCCGGCGCGCCGGACGGTCCAACGCAGCAGAGCGAGATAGAGGACGATCCAGACGAGCAGGGGAATGACCAGGCGCGGATCGGAATTCAGCAATAGTGCCACCGCCCCGACAAGCGTCGTGACCGCGAAAGCCACCGCGTCGAAGGTCTGAAACACCGCGTCGCCCGCCGCCGGCGGGGTCTGCATGATCCGGTTGGCAATGCGGCCGGCGAAGTCGTTCTCGAACCACCCGACCGGTTGGCGCAGCACGTGCCGGTGCGACCGCCAGCGGATCAGCGTTCCGAAGTTCGGCAGGATCGCGTTGTGCAGAAGCGCCACGTCGGCGCCCGAGATGATCGGCCGGACCAGCAGAACCGCAAGTGCGGCGATCAGGAATTCGGTGCCGTGGGTGCGCATCACCTCGACCGGCGTCCCGGCGTTCAGGAGATCGACGATCCGCCCGACATACCAGATCAGCCCGACCTCCATCGCCGCGACCGCCGTCGTCAGCACCGCCGTCACCGCGAAGACGCGATGGAACGGCCGGGCATAGTCCATCAGGAAGGGAAGGAGACGCCGAGGCGGCGTATCCGTCTCCTGATAGGGAACATAGGGATCGACGAGGTTCTCGAAGAACCGGAACATCGGGGGCGCCTTTCGGGTTGCCGAAGGGATATAGCGCGGTCCGTCGGAAAGGGGAACTCAGTGCCGGACCAGCCCCGCGATACTGAGCACGATCAGGCCGGCCATGATGAGGTTGAAAACCTTGAGCCGCCTCGCCGTGGTCAGCCAGCGGGCGATCGCCTGGCCCGCATAGGTCCAGGTCGCCGCCGAGCCGAGGCCGAGCGTGAGGAAGGTCACGGTCACGACCGCTGCCGTCGCCACCGGAGCCGAGGGCAGGATGAACTGCGATGTCGCGGCGACCGCCATCGACCAGGCCTTGGGGTTGATCCACTGGAATGCCACGGCTTGCAGGAACGTCATCGGATGCGCCCCGCTCGATTTGGACCCTATTCCGCCTGAAGTCGCGATCTTCCACGCGATCCAAAGAAGCAGCAGCGCCCCGCCCCAGCGCAAGGTCTCCCGCAGGACAACGCTGGTCTGGAAGAGCCCGCCGAGCACGAGGCCGACAACGAGCAGCATCAAGGGAAAGCCGGTCGCAACGCCGAACAGGTGCGCCATGGTGCGGCGGAAACCGAAATTCGCGCCCGATGCGGCCAGCATCGCGTTGTTCGGCCCCGGCGTGAAGAGCGTGGCGAGCGCGAGCGCGACAAGCGCGGGAAAGGTGTCGAAGGTCATCTTGGCCCCAAGGGTCGGAACGGCGGGCTATCCTGCCTTGCGGCATCGCCGGGTTTCAAGCGAGCAATTGTTCCCGAGACAATTCGAAGCCCGACGCGATCCAGCGCGCCTCAAGCTCCTTCAGCCGCGCGCCGAGCTCGGACCCGGAAAGCCCCGGCATCAGATCGCCCGCCCTGAGCGGAAACTTCGCCCCCGCGCCCTGCGCGACCGCGGCCTCCCAGCCCCCGGGCAGCGGCGCTTCCAGAACGGCCGCCCGCAGCAGCAGCACATCGCGCGCCAGCGCTGCGCCGTGCCGATAGGCGAGCTCCGCCGGGCCGGCCATCCCGCCGATGCCGTCGGACAGCACGGCAAGCTTCCGCGCCTCGTCCCGCGACAGGCGCAGCGCCTCGGTCGGATCCGGACCGCCCAGCGCGGCAAGCCGGCGCAGCCAGTCCGGGGCGTAAGGCGGCTCCAGATGCACGAGCGGCGCCAGCGCGCGCGGATCCGTGCCCGGCAGGACGTGGCCGAGCACCCCTGTCGCCCACATCGCCGCCACCGCCGGCGCGGGGTCCGGCGCGGCGAGAAGCCGGCGCATCTCATGCCCGATGCGTTCGCGCGAAAGCGTCTCTGTTCCGCCGGAATTCGCCGCACAGGCGGCGAGCGCCGCGGCATCCATCCCGGCCTTCGGATCGCCGTACCAGGCGTGGAAACGGAAGAACCGCAGTATGCGGAGGTAGTCCTCGCGGATGCGCGCGCCGGCGTCTCCGACAAAGCGGACTCGCCGGGCCTCGAGATCGGGCAATCCGCCGAGCGGATCGACCACGTGGCCACCGGCATCGGCATAAAGCGCGTTCATGGTGAAGTCGCGCCGCGCCGCGTCCTCCTCGACCCGTGTCGCGAAGGCGACCGTGGCGTGGCGGCCATGGGTTTCGACGTCGCGGCGGAAGGTCGTGACCTCATGCGGCTCGCCCGCGACGACGATGGTGACGGTGCCGTGCTCGATCCCGGTCGGCACGACCTTCAGCCCGACGGCCTTCGCCAGCGCCATGACCCGCTCCGGCACCGCGTCGGTCGCGATGTCGATATCGGCGACCGGCTGATGCAGCAGCGCGTTGCGCACGCAACCACCGACGAGCAGCCCCTGATGACCGGCCTCCGTCAGCAGGTGGAGCACCCGCTGCACACCCTCCGCTTCGATCCATGCGCCTTCGATCTTCATTCCGCCATCCGGTCCGCCAGCGCCTTCACGATACGCGCGGTCGCGCCCCAGATGTAATAGGGACCGTAGGGCACGACATAGTAGCGGCGGATCTGCCCCCGCCACAGTCGGCTCTCGATCCTGAAGTTCGCCGGGCTGGCGACATGGGCGAGCGGAACAGAGAAGACCTCGTCCACCTCACCGGCTTCCGGAACCGGCGTGAATGCGTCTCTGATCCGGCCGAAAACCGGCGTGACGACGAAGCCCGTCACCGTTTCATGCGCGCCCATCGTCCCCAGAACCTCGACCGAGCGCCGGGGCAGGCCGATCTCTTCCTCCGCCTCGCGCAGCGCCGCCGCGACCGGGTCGGCATCGCCTTCGTCGACCTTGCCGCCGGGAAAGGCGATCTGGCCGGGATGGTGCTTCAGCCGCGACGACCGCTTGGTGAGGATCACCTCGACCCCGCGCCGGCCTTCCACGAGCGGCACGAGAACCCCGGCCGGCCGCAGCACCCGGCCTTCGGCCAGAACCGTGCCGGGGTTGAGGTCGTAGTCGGAGGTGTCCCGCCCGGGGCGGTTCAACGCCCGCAGGACCGGTGCGAGCGGATCAGCTGTCGGCATCGGGGGATTTCGTCGCCTCGAAGCCGAGCGTCTCCGGATCGAACTTGTAGTGAGCGCCGCAGAACTGGCAGTCGGCGGTGACGATGCCGTTTTCCGTCGTCATGTGCGCGATGTCCTTGGCCGAGTAGATCGACAGGCTCTCGCGCACCTTTTCCGGCGAACAGGAGCAGCCGAACTTGACCGCCTGGGCGTCGAAGACCCGCGGCCCCTCTTCGTGAAAGAGCCGGACCAGAAGGTCGGTCGGGGCGACCTGCGGGCCGATCAGCTCCAGCTCCTCCACCGTGTCGAGCAGAAGATTGGCGCGCGACCAGTTCTCGCCCGCGTCGCCGTCGAGCATGTCGCCCGCCGCCAGGAGCCCGCCCTCGCCGCTGCCGCCTTCGGAGGCGACGAAGGGCGAGGCCTTCGGCATGTGTTGCAGCATCACCCCGCCCGCGCGCCAGCGCTCCCCTTCCCCCGCGAGGCGGGAGCGGCCGAATGACAGCGCGAACCGGGTCGGGAGCTGTTCGGACTGGGCGAAATACGTCTCTGCACAGGCGGAAAGCGAGCCGCCGGAGAGGGGAGTGATCCCCTGATAGGGCGTGGTTCCGGCGCCCTGATCGAGCAGGAGCGCGAAATAGCCCTTTCCGATCTGGCCAAAGCCCGCCGCCGCCGGGTCCAAGCGCTCCGCGTCGTAAGAGGCCCAGCCGCGGATGCGCGCGGGCTCGCCGTCCTTCACGGGCGCGTAATAGTCGGTCGCGATGATCCGCACCGGGCCGTCGCCTCGGATCTGCAGCGACAGCTTCCAGCGCAGCTTGATCGTCTGCCCGATCAGCGCCGTCAGCAGCGCGGCCTCGGCCACCAGCGCCTCGACCATGCCGGGATAGCTGTGCTGCAACAGGATCCTGTCGAGCACGCCGTCGAGCCGTGCCACCCGGCCGCGGATGTCCGAAAGGTCGAGCTGAAACGGAAGGACGGTATCGTCCCAGGCGATCTGCGACAATTGTGTCATGGGGTTTCCTTGAGGCTTGAGCCCTGCCATACCGCGACAATATGGGAACGACAACCCGCAGGCCAAGGGACGGCGATGATCAGACGGTTTGGCGAGCCGCTCGTGCGGGGGCAGCGATACGGCATCCGGCACGGTGTCTATGCCGTCCTTCTGCGCGACCGCGATGTGCTCCTGACCCATCAGGCCGAGCCGGAGCCGGAGTTCCAGTTGCCCGGCGGCGGCATCGACCCTGGCGAATCGCCGCTGCGCGCGCTTCACCGCGAGGTTGGCGAGGAAACCGGCTGGACCATCGCCACCCCGCGCCGCATCGGCGCGTTCCGGCGGTTCGTCTACATGCCGGAATACGACAAATGGGCCGAGAAGCTCTGCACGGTCTACCTCGCCCGGCCGACGCGGCGGCTCGGGCCGCCGTCGGAACCCGGCCATCGGGCCGTGTGGATGCCGATCGCGGCGGCGGCCCCGCTTCTTGGCAACGACGGCGATCGCCACTTCCTCGACCTGGTGCGGCGGGGTCTCTAGTCCGCATTCTCCTTCGGGCCGTGAAACTCGAAGAAGACGCCCGACACGTCGTCGCCGAATTCACCGCCGGCATAGTCGCTGAGGTGCCAGACCAGGGCCTCCAGGAATCCGGTGCCGCGCAGATCGGCGCAGCGTCCGAGGATTCGGGTCAGGCCATCCTCGCCAAGCTGTGTGCCATCGGGATCCTCGGCCTCGGTGATGCCGTCCGACATCAGGAACAGCCTGTCGCCGGGCTTGAGCTGAACGTCGAAGCTTTCGTATGCCGCGCCGTCGATCAGCCCGATCGGCAACCCGCCGGAGCCGAGGTAGTCGACGGTTCCATCGGCGCGCTGGACCGCCGGATGCGGATGCCCGGCCTGCACCAGCGAGGCGCGGCCAGACACGAGATCGACGTCGGCATAGGCCAGCGTGAAGTAGTTCTCCGTCTGCATCTCCTTCAGCACGACCCGGTTCAGCTGTTCGGCCAGATCGCTGGGCTCGCGCGCGTCGTAGATGCCGAACTCCGTCAGCACGAGCGCCATGTTCTGCTCGGGCGAATTGCCCGAAAGATAGCCGGCCAGCCGCGCCGTCATCAGCGCCGAGGTGATGCCGTGCCCCGAGACGTCGATCGAGAAGAACCCCACGCGGCGGGCGTTGATCGGGAAGAACCCGACGAGATCGCCGCCGACATGCCCGGACGGCCGCAGGAGCAGGCTGACCTCGGCATTGCCGAAGTTGCGATGCCGTTCCCGCACGAGGCTTTGCTGGAGCTTCTTCGCCTCCATCAGGTCACGGTCGACCGAATCGTAGAGCCCCTGCAATTCGCCGAGTGTCGAGGACAAGAGCCGGTTCTTGTCCGTCAACTCCCGCTCCATCCTCAGGATGCGTTCGCCGGCGGTGATGCGGGCGCGCAACTCGTCCCCGCTGACCGGCTTGGTCAGGAAATCGTCGGCCCCGCCGTCCAGTCCGCGCGCGATCTCGGCCGATTCCGTCTTCGAGGTCAGAAGAATGAAGTAGACATAGCTTTCCTGCGCGCGCCCGCGGAGCGTCTGGCAGAACTCGATGCCGGTCATCCCCGGCATCATCCAGTCCGAGATCACGATATCGGGCGGCTGCCGGTCGAAGAGCCGCAACGCCTCTTCGGCGCTACCGGCCTCGGTCACGGCATAGCCGGAGCGGGCGAGTTGGGTGGACAGGATCTTGCGCTGCACCCGACTGTCGTCGACGACAAGAACACGGCGCGGCTCGGCGGCGGAATCGCCGGGCCGAGCGCCATGGTCCGAAATCGCAAGTGGCTGCACCATCAATACCTTCCGTCCGGTCTCATCCGGTCGCGCGGGACAGCTAATCGCAGCCGGGTTAACATGCCTTGAATCGCCACCCGCCGCTTCGGGCCGGAATTAACCGCTCCGCAAGGTCCGGATCGTAAGCTTGCCACCAGGAAAGGGTGGTCAGTGGTGGAGATGCAAATGATCGACTGGATGCGCGTGGGCGAATTGCGGTCCGAAATCGGAATCGATGGCTTCGCGGAGGTGGTGGAGCTGTTTCTCGACGAGGTCGAGGGTGTCGTCGTCCGGTTGAAGACCCGGCCTGATCCGGCAAAGTTCGAATCCGATCTCCATTTCCTCAAGGGCGGCGCCTGGAACCTCGGCTTCGCCGAGTTCGGCGCCCTCTGCCAGGACGGCGAGCGCAAGGCGGCGGACGGCCATCGCGACGATATCGACATCGCGCGGGTCGTCGATGTCTATTTCACGTCGCGGGATATCTTCCTTGCCGGGCTCACGGACCGGGGTCTGGCGGACGTCTCCGCGGCGTGACCGAAGGCGCCCCCGACGTCAGATCAGGAATTCGGCCAAAGCCTCGTCTTCAGTGATGTCGCGATAGGAAAAGGCCGCGTCGTCGAGCTTGCGGGTCAGATCGGCGAAGTTTTCCGCCGCCCTCGTCTCGATCCCGATCAGCACCGATCCGAAATTGCGCGCGGATTTCTTCAGGTATTCGAACCGGGCGATATCGTCGTCGGGGCCGAGCATCGACAGGAACTCGCGCAAGGCGCCCGGTCTTTGCGGCATCCGCAGGATGAAGTATTTCTTCAGACCGGCATAGCGCTGGGCGCGCTCCTTCACCTCCGGCAAGCGCTCGAAGTCGAAATTGCCGCCGGAGGTCACGCAGACGACCGTCCTGCCGCGAATGGTTTCGGCCAGTTCCGGCAGCACATCAATCGCGAGCGCCCCGGCGGGCTCCAGAACGATGCCCTCGACATTCAGCATCTCGAGCATGGTGATGCAGACGCGGTCCTCGGGGGCCGCGAGGATGTGACCGGGCTTCAGCCCGCGCAGCCGCGCGAAGGGTTCCGCGCCGACCCGCGCCACGGCGGCGCCGTCGACGAAACTGTTCACCCGCTTCAGGGTGACGGGCTCCCCGGCGGCGACGGCGGCGGCAAGGCTCGCCCCTCCGGCGGGCTCGACGAAGCGGAATTCGGTTTCGGGCGCGGCTTCGGCGAGGTAGCCGGTCACGCCCGCCGCCAGGCCGCCGCCGCCCACCGGCAGGATCACCAGATCGGGGGCCCTATCGAGCTGCTCGAGGATCTCGACGCCGACGCTCGCCTGACCTTCGATCACGTCCGGATCGTCGAAGGGCGACAGGAAGTGGGCGGCGGCCTCGGCGCAGAAGCGCTGCGCGGCCGCAAGCGTCTGGTCGAAATAGTCCCCGACGAGGCGGATATCGACACTATCCCCGCCAAAAACGCGGGTTTTGTCGATCTTCTGCTGCGGCGTCGTGACCGGCATGAAGATCGTCCCCTTCACCCCGAAATGCCGGCACGCATAGGCCATGCCCTGCGCATGGTTGCCCGCGCTGGCGCAGACGAAGTGACCGTGGGCCGGATCGGTGGCCAGCACCTTTCGCATCGCCGTGACGGCGCCGCGCAGCTTGTAGCTGCGCACCGGGGTGAGGTCTTCGCGCTTCAGCCAGATTTCCGCGCCATAACGCGCCGAAAGATGATCGTTCCGCTGGAGCGGCGTCGGCGGGAACAAGGCGCGCAGCGCTTCGGTCGCCCGACGCGCCGATTCTGCAAATCCGTTCATTCCGCACCCTCCCGCATCTATCCGCGTCCTTGCGCCACGAACCTGGCCCGCTGTCAAGGAACGCGTCCGGCTCTCGCAGGCCGGATGCCGGCGGTCGCCTTACTTATGCCATCAAAATGCGCACAGATTGCTCCCGGATTTCTCGGCGCCCGACGGTGCGCCGTTTCGGAGGGATTTGACATGATGCGGAAAAGTACACTCGTTGCGGCCCTGGGTCTTTCGGCCCTGATCCTCGGTCCGCTCGCCCCGGTCGTGCCCGACCTGGGCTCGACCCCTGCCTTTGCGAAGAACGGCAACGGCGGCGGCAACGGCGGCGGTAACGGCGGCGGCAACGGCGGAGGCAACAAGGGCGGCCAGAAGGGCGGCAACGGGGCCGGCGCGGGGAAATCCGGCAAGTCCACCGGCGCTGCGAACGCTTCGGCTTCGGCGAAGAAATCGGACCTGCCCGACACGACCACGCCGCCGCCAAACGCACACGGCAAGCTCGCATCGGAACTGAAGGGGTTGAATGCGGTCCACGCGAGCGCGACCGCCCTCGAGAATGCCAGCCCGAACAGCCAGGTCGGCCGGATCGCGACCTACCGCGATGCCGCGCTCGAAACCATTTCCGCGGCCGACGCCCTCGATGCGGCGAGCGAGACGCTCGGCGCGGCGACCGACACGCTCGCGGCGAAGGAAGCGGAGCTTCAGGCGCTAGACGAGGCCTATGCCGGCCGCACCGCGGCAGAGATCGACGCGGAGATCGCGGCCCTCGATCCGTCCGCCGCCGACTACCAGCAGCAGGTCGACGCCCTGACCGAGGAGCGGCTCGGCGCCGAAAGCTACGAGACGGAGCGCGCGGCGCTCGAGGCCGAGGTCGCCGATGCGTCGGACGCCGTCACGGAGGCCGAAACCGGCCTGACCGACGCGGAGACGGCACTGACCGAGGCCGAGACGCTCGAGGAAGAGGCGCTGATGAGCGCGTCGAACGGGCGCGTCCTTTCGGAGCCGGCGCTCGACTACCTGCGCGGCGAACTCGGCCTCTGACCGGCATCCGGCGCGCGGGACCGACGACCGCGCGCCGAACCTGCCCGTCCCGAGGGCGCTGCTTGCCCTTGCCCCGAAACTCCGTTAATCGCGGCGCGATTGCCTCAGGCCGATGGAGTTTCCCATGTCCGCCCCGAAGAAAGTCGTCCTCGCCTATTCCGGCGGCCTCGATACCTCGATCATCCTGAAATGGCTGCAGACCGAATATGGCTGCGAGGTCGTGACCTTCACCGCCGATCTCGGCCAGGGCGAGGAGCTGGAGCCGGCGCGCAAGAAGGCCGAGCTTCTCGGCATCAAGCCGGAGAACATCCATATCGAGGACGTGCGCGAGGAATTCGTGCGCGATTTCGTCTTTCCGATGTTCCGCGCGAATGCGCTTTACGAAGGGCTCTACCTCCTCGGCACCTCGATCGCACGGCCGCTGATCTCCAAGCGGCTGGTCGAGATCGCGGCGATGACCGGCGCCGATGCGGTCGCGCACGGGGCCACCGGAAAGGGCAACGATCAGGTGCGGTTCGAGCTTTCCGCCTATGCGCTCAATCCGCATATCCGGGTCATCGCGCCCTGGCGGGAATGGGATTTGACCAGCCGCACGCGGCTTTTGCAGTTCGCCGAGGAAAACCAGATCCCGATCGCCAAGGACAAGCGTGGCGAGGCGCCGTTCTCTGTGGACGCGAACCTCCTGCACACCTCGTCCGAGGGCAAGGTGCTGGAAGACCCCGGCAAGGAAGCGCCCGACTACGTCTATCAGCGCACCGTCCATCCCGAAGCCGCGCCCGATCAGCCCGAAATGGTTGAGATCACCTTCGAGAAGGGCGACGCCGTCGCGATCGACGGCGAGGCGATGTCGCCGGCCACGATCCTCACCCGGCTCAACGAGCTTGGCGGCAAGCATGGCGTCGGGCGGCTCGACCTTGTCGAGAACCGCTTCGTGGGCATGAAATCCCGGGGCGTCTACGAGACGCCGGGCGGCACGATCCTGCTGGAGGCCCATCGCGGGATCGAGCAGATCACGCTCGATGCCGGGGCCGGCCACCTCAAGGACAGCATCATGCCGCGTTACGCGGAGCTGATCTATAACGGGTTCTGGTTCTCCCCCGAGCGGGAGATGCTGCAGGCCCTGATCGACAAGAGCCAGGAGCATGTGTCCGGCACCGTCCGGGTGAAGCTCTACAAGGGCTCGGCCCGCACCGTCGCGCGCTGGTCGGATCAGTCGCTCTATTCGGAGGCCCATGTCACCTTCGAGGAGGATGCCGGCGCCTACGACCAGAAGGACGCCGAGGGTTTCATCCGTCTGAACGCGCTCCGCCTGAAGCTGATCGCGACGCGGAATGCGAGGGTGAAATCGTAACATGCCGCTCGACAGCATTGCCGCCGATATCCGCCAGGTATTGGAAACGAAGCGCTTTTCCGGATCGCTCAAGTTCGATTGCGGCGATGCCGGGGTGATCGTGCTGGCCGACGGCACCGCCACGACCGAGGATCGGCCGACGGATTGCACGCTGACGATCTCTGAAGGGAATCTCGTGAAGCTGCTGAATGGCAAGCTGAACCCGATGACCGGGGTGATGCTGGGCAAGCTGAAAGTCTCGGGCGATCTCGGCGTGGCGATGGGGCTTGCGAAACTCCTCGGCTGACACCTCACCCACGATCGCGTGACATCACGACAAGATGAATTGCCCCCTGCGACGCTTCTCCGTTTGATCGCGCGAAACGGAGTGGAGCCATGTTCAGACTTGTCCTTGCCTTCCTGATTCTTGCGGGCCCCGCGGCGGCGGCGACCAAAACCGCGATCCTTGCCGGCGGCTGTTTCTGGTGCGTGGAATCGGATTTCGAAATGGTGCCCGGCGTGAAATCGGTGATCTCGGGCTATACCGGCGGCAAGACCGAGAATCCGACCTACAAAGAGGTCAGCGCGGGCGGCACCGGGCATTACGAGGCGGTCAAGATCACCTTCGACGACGCGAAAGTCAGCTATGACATGCTGCTCTATCTCTTCTTCCGCTCGGTCAATCCGACCGATGCGGGCGGGCAGTTCTGCGACCGGGGCGACAGCTACCGCACCGCGATCTTCGTTGAGGACGCCGAACAGCAGCAGATCGCCGAGCAGGCGAAGAAAGAGGCGGCGCAGGCTTTGGGCAAGAAGATCGTGACGCCGATCCTGCCGGCTACCACCTTCTGGACGGCCGAGGACTATCATCAGGACTACTACAAGGGCAGCAGTATCGTCCTGACCCGCGCCGGACCCAAGAAGCAGTCGTCAGCCTACAAGTTCTACCGCAATGCCTGCGGCCGCGATCAGCGTGTGCGCGAATTGTGGGGCAATCAGGCCGCCTTCGCCCACTGAGGGCAGCCGGGCCTCATTGCCCGAGCCGGCAGGCTGCGATCACCGCCATGTTGAGGATGTCGTTGACGGTCGATCCGGTCGAGCAGATCTGGATCGGCCTGTCGATGCCGGTGAGGATCGGCCCGATCACCGTGGCGCCAGCCATTTCCTGCATCAGCTTGACCGAGATCGAGGCCGAGTGCCGCGCCGGAACCACAAGGACGTTGGCCGGGCCGGTCAGCCGGCAGAACGGATAATGCGCCATCTGGGCGGGGTTGAGCGCCACGTCCACCGTCATCTCGCCGTCGTACTCGAAATCGACCCCGCGCGCATCGAGCACCTTCGGCGCCTGATGCATCTTGGTCGCGCGTTCCGACACCGGATAGCCGAAGGTCGAGAATGACAGGAACGCCACCCGCGGCTCGAGCCCGAGACCGCGCGCCACGCGGGCGCCGCTTTCGGCGATGTCGGCAAGATCCTCTTCATCCGGCCATTCATGCACCAGCGTGTCGCCGATGAAGACGATCCGGCCCTTGTGCAGGACCGCGGTGATGCCGACCGCCCCATCCTCGGCCCGGGCGTCGAGGACATGGTTGATGAGGCGAAGCACATGCGCCGACTTCCGCGTCGCCCCGGTGACGAGCCCGTCGCCATGCCCATGCGCCAGCATCAGCGCCGAGAAGACATGCCGGTCGCGCGCCGCGAGCCGGTGGATGTCATGCGCGTCGAACCCCTGCCGCTGCAGCCGCGTATAGAGAAACTCCTTGTAGGCCGCGAGGTGCGGGGTCGTCGCGGCGTTGACGATCTCAAGCTCCTTCACCGCGTCGCCGAGCCCTTCGGTGGTGAGCTTTTCCTTCACGTCCTGTTCGCGCCCGACGACGAGCGCCTTGCCGAGCCCGGCGCGCTGGTAGGCGACGGCGGCGCGCAGCACGCGCGGGTCGTCGCCCTCGGCGAAGATCATCCGCGCCTGGGCCTGCCGCGCGCGGGCATGGATGCCCTGCAGGATCGAGGCGGTCGGGTCCATGCGGGACTTGAGGCTGAGCTCGTACGCCGTCATGTCGATGATCGGCCGGCGGGCAACGCCGGTCTTCATCCCCGCCTTCGCGACCGCGGGCGGGATCACGAAGATGAGCCGGGGATCGAACGGCGTCGGGATGATGTAGTCGCGCCCGAAAGAGAGCTTTCGCCCATAGGCCATCGCCACCTCGTCCGGCACATCCTCGCGCGCGAGCTTTGCCAGCGCCTCGGCGCAGGCGATCTTCATCTCGTCGTTGATCGCGCGGGCATGGATGTCGAGCGCCCCCCGGAAAAGATAGGGAAAGCCGAGGACGTTGTTGACCTGGTTCGGATAGTCCGAGCGGCCCGTCGCGACGATCGCGTCCTCACGCACCGCGTGCGCCTCTTCCGGCGTGATCTCGGGATCGGGATTCGCCATTGCGAAGATGACCGGGTTCTGCGCCATCGAAGCGACCATCTCCGGCGTTACCGCGCCCTTGGCCGAGACGCCGAGGAAGACATCGGCATCCTTCATCGCGTCGTCGAGGCTGCGGGCATCGGTCTTCACCGCATGGGCCGACTTCCACTGGTTCATGCCCTCGGTCCGGCCCTGCCAGATCACGCCCTTGGTGTCGCACATGATGCAGTTGTCGTGTCGCGCCCCCATCGCCTTCAGCAGTTCGAGACAGGCGATGCCGGCCGCGCCCGCCCCGTTGAGGACGATCTTGCAGTCGGCGAGCTTCTTGCCCGAAATCTCCAGCGCGTTGATGAGGCCGGCCGCGCAGATCACCGCCGTCCCATGCTGGTCGTCATGGAAGACCGGGATATCCATGATCTCCTTCAGCCGGCTTTCGATGATGAAGCACTCGGGCGCCTTGATGTCCTCGAGGTTGATGCCGCCGAAGGTCGGCCCCATCAGACTGACGGCCTTGATGATCTCGTCCGGGTCCTCGGTGTCGAGCTCGATGTCGATCGCGTTCACGTCGGCGAAGCGCTTGAAGAGGACGGCCTTCCCCTCCATCACCGGCTTCGACGCCAGCGCCCCGAGATTGCCCATGCCGAGGATCGCGGTGCCGTTCGAGATGACGGCGACCATGTTGCCCTTGGTCGTGTAGTCATAGGCGGTCTCGGGTGCGTCGGCGATGGCCTGGACCGGAACCGCAACGCCGGGGGAATAGGCCAGCGACAGGTCGCGCTGCGTCGCCATCGGTTTCGAGGCCACGATCTCGTACTTCCCCGGCACCGGGTTCAGGTGATAGGCGAGCGCCTCTTCCGGCGTGACGCGGTTCTTTGACGACATGGGGCCCTGGTCCTCCTCGAAGCCCCGCCGTCATAACGTCCCTTCGGGGTGGTCACAATCCAAAGGATTTGCCGCTTTTCCCCGGGGGGCCGGTTTTGTAGGGTCGCGCGGAAGTATTGGGGGTGCCCGTGTCCGCCGACACCAACGTGACGCCGATGATGGCGCAGTATCTGGAGATCAAGGGGCGCTATCCGGACGCGCTCCTCTTCTACCGGATGGGCGATTTCTACGAGATGTTCTTCGACGACGCCGAGGCGGCGGCTGCGGCGCTGGATATCGCGCTGACCAAACGCGGCCAGCATCTCGGCCAGGACATCCCGATGTGCGGTGTTCCGGTGCATTCGGCCGAGGGTTATCTCCTGGCGCTGATCCGAAAGGGGTTCCGCGTCGCCATCGCCGAACAGATGGAGGATCCCGCCGAGGCGAAGAAGCGCGGGTCGAAATCGGTCGTCGCACGGGACGTGGTGCGGCTGGTGACGCCGGGCACGCTGACCGAGGAATCGCTGCTTGAGGCGCGGCGGCACAACTTCCTCGCCGCCTGGGCCGAGGTCCGGGACGAAGCCGCGCTCGCCTGGGTCGATATCTCGACCGGCGAGTTCCGGGTGATCTCCTGCCCGCTGGTCCGGCTTGCCCCGGAACTCGCGCGGCTTTCCCCGCGCGAGGTGATCGTCAGCGAAGCGAAAGAGGCCGATTGCGCTGGAATCGTCTCTGATTCCGGTGCCGCGATGACGCCCCTGTCGCGCGGCTCCTTCGACAGCGCGGGCGCTGAAAAGCGGCTCGCCGAGCTCTTCGACATTGCCACGCTCGACGGGTTCGGCGCCTTCGACCGGGCGGAACTGTCGGCGATGGGGGCGATCGTCGACTATCTCGACCTGACCCAGCGCGGCAAGCTGCCGCTCCTGCGTCCACCGGTGAAGGAAGCGCCCGGCGGGTCGATGCAGATCGACGCCTCGACGCGCCGCAATCTGGAGATCACCCAGGCGCTGTCCGGCGGGCGCGAGGGCTCGCTGATTGCGGCCATCGACCGGACGGTGACGGCGGGCGGCGGGCGGCTTCTCGAACGTCGGCTCTCCGCACCGTCGCGCGATATCGGCGAGATCCGGTCGCGGCTGGAGGCGGTGCGCTTTCTCGCCGGCGAGGCGCGGTTGGCCGAGAACTTGCGCGCCGATCTGAGGAAGGCGCCCGACATGGACCGGGCCCTCTCGCGGCTTGCGCTCGACCGCGGCGGTCCGCGCGATCTCGCGGCGATCCGTGGCGGTCTGGCCGAGGCGGGCCGGATCGCGGAACGGCTCAAGGGCGACGTGCCCGCGCGGCTGGCCGATGCGGCGACGGCGCTTGTCGGCCATGACGACCTCGTCGCCTATCTCGACGCCGCGCTCGTCGCCGAACCGCCGCTTCTCGCCCGCGACGGCGGCTTCATCGCGGCCGGACACAACGCCGACCTCGACGAGGCGCGGCAATTGCGCGATGAGGGACGCAGCGTCATCGCCCGGATGCAGGCGGACTATGTCGCCAGGACCGGTGTCCAGAGCCTGAAGATCAAGCACAACAACGTCCTGGGATATTTCATCGAGACGACGGCGACCCATGCCGAAAGGATGCTCTCGGCGCCCCTTAACGAGACCTTCATCCACCGCCAGACGACGGCCAGCCAGGTCCGCTTCACCACCGTGCCGCTCTCCGAGATGGAAACCAGGATCCTCAATGCCGGCAACCGGGCGCTCGAGATCGAGAAGCGGCTCTATGATGGCCTGAAAGCGATGATTCTCGACGCCTCGGCGCTGATTTCCAATACCGCCCGGGCGCTTGCCGAGATCGACCTGACCGCCGCTTTCGCCGACCTCGCCCGAGGCGAGGACTGGTCGGAACCTCATGTCGACGACAGCCGCGCCTTCGAGATCGAGGGCGGCCGCCACCCCGTCGTCGAACGCGCCCTGAAACGGACGGGCGAACCCTTCATCGCCAACGACTGCGCGCTGACTTCGGGCGATACGCCGGCGATCTGGCTGCTGACCGGTCCCAACATGGCCGGCAAGTCGACCTTCCTGCGCCAGAACGCGCTGATGGCACTTCTCGCGCAGTCGGGCAGCTTCGTGCCCGCGAAACGCGCCCATATCGGCCTCGTCAGCCAGCTCTTCAGCCGCGTGGGCGCGGCCGACGACCTCGCGCGCGGCCGCTCGACCTTCATGGTCGAGATGGTGGAAACCGCGGCGATCCTCAACCAGGCCGATGACCGGGCGCTGGTGATTCTGGACGAGATCGGGCGCGGCACGGCGACCTATGACGGCCTCTCCATCGCCTGGGCGACGCTCGAACACCTGCACGACGTCAACCGGGCCCGCGCGCTCTTCGCCACGCATTACCACGAGATGACGGCACTGGCCGCGAAGCTCGACGGCGTCGAGAACGCGACCGTCGCGGTGAAGGAATGGGAAGGCGAGGTGATCTTCCTGCACGAGGTGCGCAAGGGCGCCGCCGACCGCAGCTACGGGGTCCAGGTTGCCCGGCTCGCCGGCCTGCCCCCGGCCGTGGTCGAGCGGGCGAAGGTGGTTCTCGACGCGCTGGAAAAAGGCGAGCGCGAAGGCGGCACGCGCAAACATGCGCTGATTGACGACCTGCCACTCTTCAGCGCCGCTCCGGTCGCCCCGCCCCGACCCGCCAGAGGGCCGTCGCAGATCGAGGAACGGATCGCGGCCCTCCATCCCGACGAGATGACACCGCTCGAAGCCCTCGCGGCGCTCTACGACCTGAAGTCGATCTCCGCCGACTGACGCCAGACCCTTTCATTGTGGTCCAAATACCTCACGGGGGTGCGGGGGTGTGAAACCCCCGCTTCTAACGGTGAGGCTAAGATTTCGGCGTCGAACTCACGCCCACCTGCGCCGGCCGCAACAGCCGGTCGTGCAGCATGAAGCCCTCGGTCATCACCTGGATGATGTCGCCCGCCTTGGTACCGGGCAGCGGCGCTTCGAACATCGCCTGGTGAATCTGGGGGTCGAACGCCTCGCCCACTTCCGGCACGATCGGCTCCACCCCGTGTTTGCCAAGGACGGAGATCAGCTCCCGCATCGTCAGCTCGACGCCCTCGATCAGCGCCTTCGCGGCCTGGCGCTGCTCCTCGCCCGCCGCGTCGAGTGCGCGCTTGAGGTTGTCGTAGACCGGCAGCATGTCGCGGGCGAGCTTCGATCCGCCATATTGCTCCGCCTCGCGCCGGTCGCGCTCGCCGCGCTTGCGGATGTTTTCCGCATCCGCGAGGGCCCGCATGAAGCGGTCGCGAATCTCGTCCCGTTCGGCGCGGAGCGCCTCGATCTCGCTTGCCGTCGCGTCGGCCTCGAGCCCTTCGGGTCCGATCTGCGCCTGATCCTCGGCAATCTCGTCTTTCTTCATGTCACTCATAGGTTCTATCCCTTGCGCTCTCCGGACAGCATCCGTCCGACGAGCTGCGCCGTGTAGTCGACGATCGGCACGATGCGCCCGTAATTCAGCCGCGTCGGACCGATCACGCCCACGGCGCCGATGATCTTGCGGTCAGCGTTCATATAGGGAGAGACCACCAGAGAGGAACCCGAAAGTGAGAATAACTTGTTCTCCGAGCCGATAAAAATGCGCACACCCTCGCCCGCCTCGGCAAGCTCGAGGAACTCGGCGATGTCGCGCTTGCGCTCGAGGTCGTCGAAGAGGCTGCGGATGCGGTCGAGGTCGGCCTCGTCGGTCTGGTCGATGAGGTTTGCGCGGCCCCGGACGATCAGCCGTTCATGGGATTCGCCGGGGTGTTCCCAGACTGCGAGGCCGCTTTCGACCAGCGCATTCGCGGCGCTGTCGAGCTCCTGCCGCCGGCGGGCGATCTCGTGGGTCATGTGGGCGCGCAGTTCGGAGAGCGTGCGCCCCTCGGCGAGCGCGTTGAGGAAGTTCGCCGCCTCGCGCATCGACGACGACGTCTGGCCGGCGGGCGGCGTGAAGACCCGGTTCTCGACATGGCCGTCGCCGAAGACGAGAACGACGAGCGCGCGGTCCGGTGCCAGGCTGACGAATTCGATATGGCGGATCGGCGCCTCGTGTTTCGGGGTGAGCACGAGGCTCGCGCCGTGGGTGATCCCCGACAGCGCCTCGCCGATGCGGTCGAGCATCGTCGACAGGCCGGGCTCGTTGCCGCCGGCGGTGGCGTCGATCGCCTCGCGATCCCGCAGCGACAGGGTGGAGACCTCCATCAGCCCGTCGACGAACATCCGCAGGCCAAGCTGGGTCGGAATCCGCCCGGCAGAGGGATGCGGGCTGTCGAGAAGGCCGAGGAATTCGAGATCCTGCATGACGTTGCGGATCGTCGCGGCCGAGATCGTCTCGGTCATCGTCCGGGCGAGGGTCCGCGAGCCGACCGGCTCGCCGCTGTCGAGATAGCCTTCGACCACGCGGCGGAAAACCTCCCGCGAGCGGTCATTCATCTCGGACAGGATGTTGGTTCGATCGGCCATGGCTCCATACATATGGTCGTTGCCAGTTAAAGAGCCAGTGCAGGCCGCGTCAATCGGGGTTGCGTCGACGCGCCGGGCGCCTGTAATTGGCGACGAATGCACGAAAGGACCGATCATGCGACCCTCTGGCCGGAAGCTCGACGCGATGCGAGCGATCTCGATTGAAACGGATGTGACGAAACACGCCGAAGGGTCCTGCCTGATCCGCTGCGGCGACACCCATGTCCTGTGCACCGCAACGGTGGAGGACAAGGCGCCTTCGTTTCTGAAAGGGACCGGGCTTGGATGGGTGACGGCGGAGTACGGGATGTTGCCGCGGGCGACGAATACCCGCAACAGGCGCGAGGCCGCGGCGGGCAAGCAGTCCGGAAGAACACAGGAAATTCAACGGCTTATCGGTCGCGCGCTGCGCGCCGGCGTCGACCGGGTCGCGTTGGGCGAGCGCCAGATCGTCGTCGATTGCGATGTCATCCAGGCCGATGGCGGCACCCGCTGCGCCTCGATCACCGGGGGCTGGGTGGCGCTGCGGCTGGCCGTCAACAAGCTGATCAAGGCCGGCGCGGTGATCAGCGATCCGCTGGTCGATCATGTTGCCGCGGTGTCCTGTGGCATCTATGCCGGCCAGCCGGTTCTCGACCTCGACTATGCCGAAGACAGCGAGGCCGGGACCGACGGGAATTTCATCCTGACCGGACGCGGGCGGATCGTCGAGGTGCAGATGTCGGCCGAGGGCGCGACATTTTCGCGCGACGAGATGGGCAAGCTTCTCGACCTCGCCGAAAGCGGCATCGCGGCCCTTGTCGGGGCGCAGAAGGCCGCGATCTGATGCGGACCTTCTCGGGCGAGCGGATTTTGGTGGCGACCCACAACAAGGGCAAGCTCGATGAAATCGCGGCGCTTCTGCAACCCTACGGCATCGCCTGCGCAAGCGCCGCCGAGATGGGGCTACCGGAACCAGAGGAGACCGAGGACAGCTTCGTCGGCAATGCGCGGATCAAGGCCCATGCCGCGGCGAAGGCGACCGGGCTGCCGGCCCTGGCCGACGACAGCGGGATCGAGGTCGACGGACTTGGCGGCGCACCGGGGGTCTACACCGCCGACTGGGCGATGACGCCGACGGGTCGGGATTTCGTCCAGGCGATGACGCGGACCTGGGCCGAGTTGGAGGCCGCGAACGCTCCCTTCCCCCGCACCGCGCGGTTCCGCGCGACGATGGTGCTTGCCTGGCCCGACGGCCATGACGAGGTCTTCGCCGGCAAGGTCGAGGGCCAGGTCGTCTGGCCGATGCGCGGCGCGCAAGGGCACGGCTACGATCCGATGTTCCAGCCCGAGGGCTACGACATCACCTTCGCCGAGATGGACCCGGCGGAAAAGAACCGCATCAGCCACCGCGCGGATGCGTTCAGGAAGCTGGTTGTCTGTTTCGAAGGAGCGTAGGGATGAAGCGCATATCGACGGGATCGCCGTTCGAGGCGAAGATGGGCTACAGCCGGGCTATCGTGAAGGGCGACTGGTGTTTCGTCTCGGGCGTCACCGGATACGATTACAAGACCATGATCATGCCGGACGGGATCGCCGATCAGGCGCGCAACTGCTTTGCGACCATCCGGGGCGTCCTAGCCGAGGCCGGCTTCGCGATGGAGGATATCGTGCGGGTGCAATACACCGTGACCGACGCCGCCTTGGTCGATGAACTGATCCCCGCGTTGGGCGCGGCCTTCGCCGAGATCCGCCCCGCCGCGACGATGGTGATTGCGGGCCTGATCAAGCCGGAAATGAAAATCGAGATTGAAGTCACGGCGTTCAAGGGCTGAATGTGGAGGACTGGCGGCATGGCGGGTTCGGGCTTTATCTGCACTGGCCGTTCTGTGCCGCCAAATGCCCCTATTGCGACTTCAACTCACATGTCGCGGCCGAGATCGACCAGCCCCGCTGGCGCCGCGCCTATCTGAGCGAGATCGAGCGGGTCGGCGCCGAAACTCAGGGCAGGATCCTGAACACAGTTTTCTTCGGCGGTGGCACACCGTCGCTGATGGACCCCGATCTTGTCGCCGCGATCATCGAGAAGATCCGCGCAACCTGGCCAATGGCCAACGATGCCGAAGTGACGCTCGAGGCCAATCCGGGCAGCGTCGAGGCCGGACGGTTCCGGGGTTATGCCGAGGCCGGGGTCAACCGTGTCTCGATGGGGATCCAGGCACTGAACGACGCCGATCTGCGGCGGCTCGGGCGCCTGCATTCGGTGGCCGAGGCGCGGGCGGCCTTCGACGTGGCGCGGGGGGCCTTCGACCGGGTGAGCTTCGACCTGATCTATGCCCGGCAGGACCAGACCCTGGACAGTTGGCAGGCGGAACTGCGCGAGGCCCTGGCGATGGCGGTCGATCACCTGTCGCTTTACCAGTTGACGATCGAGGACGGCACCGCCTTTGGCGCGCGTCATTCCGCAGGCGGGCTGAAGGGCTTGCCGGAGGACGATCTGGCGGCAGATATGTATTTGACAACACAAGATATTCTGGATGATGCCGGGATGCCGGCCTATGAGGTGTCGAACCATGCCCGC
>WOYI011291254.1_pt1 | contig 80102 bp, 93 predicted proteins | sample 6423411 | NCBI WGS metagenome assembly WOYI01 (sample SAMN13441803, study PRJNA592873) | oil field metagenome | biome: oil field; feature: oil-well bore; material: oil-contaminated soil; isolation source: oil-contaminated soil from oil-well borehole | place: Germany: Wietze | collected 2016-10-18 ...
ATGGTATACTTCGTATGGATCTTCTACATACCCTTCGGCCCATTGGCGGGCTGAATTTTTTTTTGGGTTTAACTTTATATTTATTTTATTATATTGATGAGGAACTCATAAACATGCTTTTAATAATTCATCTTTTTTGGATGGCATACAGCGAAAAAACCCCAAGTAGTATGATTATTATGATTAATAATTAACAATTGCTCTAGTGGCACCCACCAAAACCATTTAATATGGAGAATGCATAACAAATGTCTGATCTATGACATCGAAAATTGGGCTGAATCGGCCTGCAAGGGAGAGATGACTGCATGCTAAAGATGTTTCCGATTCGAGCCGAGGGTTCTTTCTTAAAGGGCACTCCTCTCAAAGCATCGCTCGCTGCAATCGTAGTTGTGCTAGGGCTCTTTGCATGGACCATTTCACCCATATTGGCATTCCTGGCACTATTGGGTGTAGTTGGACTCCTGCCCATTGAGCGCAGAGTGCGCACAAGCCTTGTTATAATTGGGTGCATTTCAATAGGTATAGGCGCAGCCTTGGCAACGGTGGATTTGCCTCTCTCCCAGATAGCCGCGCTCAAGCTGCTGGGTTCGCCAATTCAAGCGGCCGTCTCCGGCGGTCTTTGATCCGCAATCTCATATCGTGCTTGTCAGCCATTTCATCTTCCCAACGCTTTCAGTATTCTCCCTGCTTGCAGTCGCCTCATCCTGCCCCCCTTGTCCATAAAAGAGCAATAATAAAAATAACCCAAACAACCAGCATGCTTATCCCAAGCGATGCTCCCGCAAACACTAATCCTTCATCAGCGTCCATATACTTAGCCCCCTAAATAATAGCATCTATTACCGTGGTCACATATATCCACAGGGTAATAAGTGCCATCAGGATATAACCAAGCGATTGAACTCGCATTTTATCACCATTGAAACTTATAGTTAGATAGCTCTTTGGCCTCAGCTCTCTTCTCTGCCTTTAATTCATTGTACCTTATCTTTGGATAGCCGCTTTATCTCATTCTTATTCCTCCTTTCGCCAAGACTAAGAGAAAATCCATTGATATAGCAACTCCACGATCAAGTAGAACGCCAGGAATAAGAGTGCCAGCATCACAGATACTCCAATAAACACTCTCTCTTCCTTTTCTCCTCCTAATAGAGAGAAATCGGCAGCTATCCTCTTGACATTGCCGTCCATCCAGTTTGAGAAGCTCGTTAAAGGCCCCTTTACGAACCATATGAACTTCCCCCCAGCAAGTCTCAATGGCCAGTCTGTATCGAGGCTAATTGTCCTCCCCTCTGGAGGATATATTCCTGAGGTTATGAGAAGGAAGAACGCAAATGAAGCGAATAACAGCAGTTGAAGTGATTCTATAACATGAGACGCTGTGTACGCATCGAAATCAACGGGGTAGGGGAGAAGCTGGTAGAGAGGATACGGATACAGGCCTATGAAGATGCATAAGAATGCCATTATCCCCATGCCGAATAGCATATTGAGTGGTGGGTCCTTTACCCGCAGGCCTGAGTCGTGGCCAAAGAAAGTGAAGAATGGAACCTTTATGCCTGCATGTTCGAAAACGCCTGCGGAGGCAAGCTGCAAGAGAACATAGACTATTGCCAGACCTCCAGATGCAGATGCTTGAACGACCATGGCTTTGGTCACAAAACCGGAAAACAGGGGGAATGCCGAAATTGATGCCGCCCCCACTAAACAGAAAATGGTAGTTAACGGCATGGTCTTATATAATCCGCCCAGGTCGGTGATCTTTGCAGTTCCCGTCCTAAAAAGCACGCTTCCCACGCTCATAAAGAGCAGCGACTTATAGATGATGTGGGCAAAGGCGTGAGAAGTCGCGCCATTGAGGGAAAGAGCTGTGCCCATCCCTATGCCGCATAGCATGAAACCCACCTGGTTGATGAGGCTATAGGAGAGGACCCGCCTCAAGTTATTCTCCAGGACGGCATAAAATATAGGATATATAACCATAATTGCCCCCAGCCACATCAAAGGCCCAAAACCCGTGAAGCCCCTCGCTAAAACATACACGGCGGACTTGGTTGTAAAGATGCTCAAATATACTGACCCCGTAACAGTTGACTCGGGATAAGCATCAGGTAGCCAGGCATGCAGCGGAGGAACGCCTGCATTTATAATAAAACCTAAGAAGATTAACATAGCAGCCAGATAAGTACTGCTGGAACTCCAGCCAATGGCATCAAAGGTTATTGAACCGGTGCTGGCAATATATATGACAATTCCCGCCAGCAGGATTATGCCGCCGGCAATGTGCCACATGATATATCTAAACCCGGCACTATGCGCTTTCTCCGTCGCACCATGCCAGATAACGAGCATGGACGCGACCGACATTATCTCCCAGAAGAAATATAAGGTTATCAGGTCACCGGCAAAGACTACACCCAGCGCACTTCCCGCATATACTAGCTGGCACATATGTTCGCTGCTACTTTTTACATGAAGCGAATAGATCATGACCGGGACGGAGGCCAGGGTGAATGCCAGTGCGAATAGAAAGCTCAGTTTATCCACTCTTCCGAAGACGAGATCGTATCCTAAGAATGGCAGATGCCACGATGAGAAGGGAATTTCTCCAAATACTCCCGTATACATGAGTATTACATCTATTAGCGCTGCCAAAGGGGGAATGATCAAATATGCCTGCTTCCACTTACCTTTAAAGAGCGGTACAAATAACGCTCCTATGATCAGTATAAATCCTGGATGCAACCAGCCTATCATCAGCTTTCACACCCCCTTCTTCTTATAATAGTCCTCATCTTTCGAGAGCCAAAGACGCAATCCTTTGGCTGCATAGATGAGGAAGGTGAATGCGGAGAAACCGAATATCGCATAAAATGCCGTCACTTCTTGCCATGCGAACTCGACGGGCCACTGAACGAATAAACCAGCCATTACCATTATAATGAGGGAAAACGCAACGATTGTGAGGAATAGGTTCCCGTGCCGGTGACGTGGCTCAGCGGTCCCGAGAAAGAGAAATACATATCCAATAATGCCCAATATGGCGAGAACTGCAAGTAATAAATCCACTTTCATCATCTCCTCATCTTGGATATAATTGATCCCCCATTTCCAATAATTATCATAATATACCCATAGCTACTGATATCACGAATGCAGAGAATAACAGCGTCACAACTAGCAAGGCCCAGCCGAGCATCTCCGAGGGAAAGCCGTAATAGGTATGCCAAAAGTACTCGCTTCTCGCCCTCGTTTCCCTCTCTTCTTCTGCGGTATTTTCCATCGATCTCTCTCCCGACATCCCATTATCATCTCTCTTATCTTACTTTTATCAGCCAGACATCTTCTTTTCCTGCGCCATAGGACTCAGTGACGCCGGTTATGATATAGCCACCATCCTGCGTCTCCTGCACGGAATTTCCCCAGTCATTGCGGGTGCCGCCAAACGTCTCATTCCACAGCTCAATCCCCTTTGAATCGGTTTTTATCAACCATACACGCCCAATATTGTTAGAATTGAACAGCCGGGAATAGCTACGAACATTGTCGGTAGTTGTGGTGTTATAACCTGTGACGATATACCCGCCATCTCTCGTCTGCTGCACAGAGGCACCGGAGTCAAAATTGCTCCCCCCAAAGGTTCTATCCCATTCTTTGTCTCCCTTCAGGTCGGTCTTTATTAGCCAAACATCTCCTTTTCCCGCACCGAAGGACTCTGTTAAGCCAGCTATGATATACCCGCCATCTTCCGTTTCCTGCACTGACAAACCCAAATCCCGACTAGGTCCACCGAAGGTTTTAAGCCAATCCCAATGCAGCTTCGAATTGGTCTTTATCAGCCATACATCCTCTTTGCCGGATCCTGAAGACGGTGTGTAACCTGCAATGACATAGCCGCCGTCTTTGGTCAAACCGATCGATGCGGCCTCTGAATCCGCTCTGCCCGTGGCCATATCCAGCTGCTTATTTCCTTGCGAATCGATCTTGATGATCCAGGCCTTCTTGCCATTGGTAAATGACGTATAACCTGCAACGATGTACCCATCATCATTGGTTTGCTGCACTGAGAATCCCAAATCCTCACCGGATCCTCCAAAGGTTCGATCCCACAAGACACTCCCATTTGCATCGGTCTTTATAACCCATAAGTCATAATTGCCGACAATCCAAAAGGACTTCTTTCCTCCCACGATGATGTACCCCTCATCCTTAGTTTGCTGGACGAAAAAGCCCAAATCTTTTCCCAGACCGCCGTAGGTTCTATCCCATTCCTTGTGTCCCTTTGCATCCGTTTTTATCAGCCAGAGATCTCCCCTGTGCTGGACCTTAATGAGCCAGGAAAATGGCGCATCGGCGCCATAAGAGGATGTATAGCCGGTAATGATGTAGCCGCCATCCTTGGTCTGCTGGCCATAAGTGCCCACATCGTCACTGGAGCCACCGTAGGTTCTGTTCCATTCCTCTCCAGGAATTGGGGCGCAGGGAAATGTGTTAAGCTGGCCGGAAGTCGTTGTATCGGGGTTGGCTGATGCTAAGCATATTACCATCCACAGCACAATCACAAATCTCTCCTTAATCATGCCTCCCCCTTATGTCTAAATTGATTCAGTAATCCTAATCGGTCCGCATTTTATCATTCTAGTGCAGTTTCGGATGATTCCTTCATACACCTCCGAAGAGTTCTGATATAGCCATTTCTGCTAGATCATATATGTAGAACATATTTGGATATATGAAAAATACTAGGGAGAAGATTGCGGTTATTGCCAAGGGGACGACCACCAACAGTGGTGCCTCCTTCATCTTTTCTTCTCCAAATGCGCTGATATCCTCTGCAGGCTTCTTGAAGAACGCTGTCAGTATTATAGGAAAGAAATAAACTATATCCAGCAAAGAGCTTATCAGGATGACTGCTAAGAATATCATCCCATATGGAGAGCCCACTGCCCATGCGCCCAGACAGAGATACAATTTGCTGATAAATCCGCAAACTGGGGGGATTCCAGCCATGCCTATGGCAGCTATGCTGAATGCGAGCATGGTCACGGGCATCCTCTTCCCTATTCCCGCCATCTCGCTTATTCTCATCTTACCTGTCGCCACCAATATGGCACCGGCACAAAGGAAGAGGGTTATCTTCATGTATCCGTGGAAGGGGATATGTAACATCGCCCCTTGCATGCTGTCTCGGGTCATCAATGCCGCACCCAAGATGATGTAGGATAACTGGCTTATGGTGGAGTAGGCTAGCCTCCTCTTGAGGTTATCCTGGGTGATGGCGAAGAAGGAGGCAACGATCATGGTGAAGCCGGCAATGCCTGCCAGGATCAGCCAGAGCCCCAGCTCCTGCATCAGGTCCATGCCTATGACGTAGCCTACTATGCGCACAATTCCAAAGACTCCCGCCTTGACCACAGCTACGGCGTGCAGTAGCGCGCTCACTGGCGAAGGTGCGATCATCGCCGAGGGCAGCCAGGAATGAAAGGGCATCCACGCCGCCTTCATAAATCCTAGAAGGAAGGCGAAGAATAGCACGGTTACTATCATTGGTGAGGCATCAGCTAGTGGCCTTATACCGCCGGGCGTAAAATCCGTAGTGCCTGCCAGGTAATAAGTGACCATGATGGCGAAAAGGAGGAAGGCACCTGCTGGCATCAGATAGGCCAGGTACTTATGCCCTGCCCGCAGTGCCTCCGGCGTCTGCTCATGAATTACCAGAGGGTAGGTAGAGACGGTTATTATCTCATAAAATATGTACAGGGTGACTAAATTTGCCGACAAAGCAACACCCACTGCACCCATTATGGCAAAGCAGAATGAAAAGTAGTATCTAGTCTGAGCATGCTCCTTGAGCGTTCGCATATATCCTATGGAGTAAATGGAAACCAGGACCCAGAGGGAGGATGCAGTTATGGCGAAGATTTCGCCAAAGGCATCAACCTTGAATCCAATATAGATATCCTTGAACATCGACTGGAACAGGATGAGTTTTATCGTCTCTCCTTTCACGATCAGTGGTGCCATGGACAGAACGAGCAGGAACATCGCTACGCTTGCGGCTATTGTCCATGCCTCTCTTATGTTGGGATGATTCCTGGAGGGCAGGATTAAAGCGGCTGCTATCGCTGGGCACAGGATGGCAAAAAGGGGCGTCATTAGCTCCATTAGAGCGTCACCCCCATTCTCAGATTCGATAATATGTGATTAATCAGAGGCATAGGAATATTTGTGAGCCAGATGATGCCCATTATGATACAAAGGGACGCCAGGATCAGTATCGGCGCAACCATGGAGAGCGGGAGAGATTTGCTCTTTTCTCTGACCTCTACCGCATTCTCTGTCACCTTGTGCTTCACAAAGTACATTTGATCAATCACCCTCCAGAAGTATACCAGGTTAAGGAGGCTGCTTAGCAGCAATACGGCTACGAAGGGGTATTGAGCGGCATCCAGGGAGGCAACAATCAAGAAAAGCTTGGAGGCGAATCCCGCAGTAAGCGGAATTCCTATCATCGAGAGTGCGGCAATAGTAAAGGCTGCACAGACATGCGGCATCTTTTTCCCGAGGGCCTCAAAGTCCCTTATGTCCCTCAGTCCCTCTTGCTGACTGATAGCGCCGGCGCACATGAAGAGACAGCCTTTCCCAATGGCATGATTCAATATGTGAACCACGACGCCAACCAGCCCCCATGGTGATAAGGGAGAAAGTCCTAACCCTAAGAGTATATACCCCATTTGTGATACCGAGGAGTAGGCGAGCATTCTCTTCAGATTTCTCTGCTTTATTGCCCAGATTGAACCTGCCAGAATGGCTATCGCAGCAACCCAACATATTAATAAATCAAGGCCGATATAGTGCCGTACGAATTCCAATGTGAAGACGGAGTAAAACATCCTTAAAAGTATATAGAACATCACTTTCACATGCACTGAGGCCATCATTGAGCTTATAGTGGACGGAGCATAGGTATAAACATCAGGCTGCCATAGATGAAGGGGAAATATGTATGCCTTAATCATAACTCCCACCACAATCATGGCAAAGCCCATTTGAACTGCTCTATTGTCATATACGAGTGGAAGCAATAGCCTCATATCAGCGAAATTGAGGGTGCCCGTGACGGAATAAATCCAACCAACGCCAAAGATGTATAAAACGGCACCGATGGAACCCATTATCACATAATTATAAGCCGCCCGCAATGCTCTTCCACCGGCTGCAGCTATTAATGCATATGCGGTCAGGGACGCAATCTCCAACCAGATGAACATGTTGAACAGGTCGCCAGTAACGGTTATTCCGTACATTCCGGCAGCCATGAGCTGGACTAGGGTGTAGAAGGTGACATGCTTCCTTTCCTCTATCTCATGCCTTACATTACCACGAGAATATATTAATACTAATATAACTATTGATATAACTATGATCAGCAGGTAGGCATTCATCGCATCTACAACGTACTCAATGCCCCAGGGCGGCCTCCACCCCCCCAGCCAGTAGCGGATAGGTCCCACGGTAAGGACATGATCCAATATGAATAGGGACATGATGAGGAAGACAGAGTTCATGGCCAAAGACATGAAGAAGGGCAGCTTTCTGCTCGTGTATCCAGCAAGCAGCATAGTAAAGCCACAAAACAATGCCAGCCCGACTATGAGCACGGGGAAATGTTCAACTGGATACATTTCTCACATCACCCCCCCACTCGCTCAAATTCCTTCTCTTTCTCTATTATCTCGTCCTCTTCTATGGTCCCATACTTTTGATATATTCTTATCACAATGGCTAGGGCGACTGCGGTTGTGGCCGCGCTCACCACAATTCCTGTCAGCATCAGCACATTGGGCAGTGGATTCACGTATATGTAGCCTTTCTCTGCTGCTTGCTCCCATAAAATGGGTGGAGTACCCGTTTTCAATCCCCAGGTAGTTAAAATATTCCGTCCTACATCTCCGAGGGACACAAACCAAAGGAACATAGCCGTCTGAAATATGCTTAAACCGATGAGCTTTTTAAGCAAGTTCTCCTTTACGATCGTTGCAGTAAGGCCTATGATAGCGATGAGCATGGCAATCCAGAAATTATATTTTTCGAGGACGTGTTGAATTAACCATTCCATCATCCTTCATCACCTTCCATCTCATCATCCTCTTTCATAGACAGATCGAAATATTGAGAGACGAATGACGCCATCACCGTCAATCCAATCCCCACAGAGATCATGTATGCTATTAGAAACCCCCTAGCTCCTGCTACCCCTGTAAATTCCGTCACGGGCCAAAATGCGGGCATATTAAGCCACTGTGCAGTGGCAAGGCTGAAAAGGATACACAACCAACCGGCACCATTATACAGGAACAAGCCGAAGCTTTTGAAGAAAACATTCACTGACTCGGGCATTTTTTCTCTGCCTTTGTCCGCGCCAAAGACGGTTATATAAAGGATGAATCCCGTGGCAAGTATTGTCCCACCTTGAAATCCACCTCCGGTCCCACCCGTCCCCATCATAACATAGAGCCCAAATAACAAGATAAAAGGGAACATCAGACTTGCCGTCACCTCAATTACAACATCCCTTTTATATGCCCTCTTCTCCTGGGTCATAGTCGCCCTCGCCTCCTCAGCAGCAATATAACGCCAATTGCACCGGTGAGGATGACAGTCTCCTCACCCATTGTATCGTAACCCCTGTAATCAGCAAGCCCGGCAGTCACGATGTTTATGGTGGCCGTCTCCTCCTCAGTCATTTCATTGATCCTAACCGGAAAATTATATCTGTAGACGGTCAAATTTCCGTCGTCTTCTTTAATAAAATAATATCGTATAGGTTCATTATAAAATATCTCGCCTTCATTGATGAGAACATCCCATCCCCCTTCTGAGAGCCGACCCCCCTCGAACGATCCCTTTTCGCTCCACTCGATCCTGTAATTCCCCTCTTCCAGGGTTGGATAATTCTCCTCTTTATTAAATCCCATATCTTCTATTTTGGTTTTGATTTGCAAAGGAAGAATGCCTGCATTTAAGCTCTCCACCAGGCCATCGGCATCAACGTTGAAAAGCTTCACATATTTATTAACAGGAGAATTCTCATCACCGAAAGCTGGCAGGTCCTCGACCACATATATCGACAAGGCAATCAAGAGGATGGCGGTAATGAATCCCGATATCGTCAGTGGTTTCATTGCTGGTGGTTTCATTTCTTCTCCCACCTCGGCACTCTCGATAAACAGGCCATCATTAGGGCAGTTGAGGCACCGGCTCCTACTGCCGCCTCGGTAAATGCTACATCGCATGAGCCCATCTGCAGCCAAACATTGGCCATAATAAAGCTATAAGCACCCATCAAGACGATGGCAGCCAAAAGGTCCTTTACCCATAACGCTGCCACGGCAATAATAAGAAGAAATAACAATAACAATAAATCAATAGGAAGTATCATCTTTTTTAGCCTCCTTTATTCCTCCATAAAGACATGACCCACTTTCTTTTGCATGCTCTGGTCTACAGTAAGAGATTCTGCAGGCTCTTTGGCAATGGCATGCACTATGTATCGCCCCATCTCAGGCTCGATATCTATGGTTATTGTCCCTGGAGTCAATGTGATGGAGTTTGCAAATGTGACTAGGGCGAAGTCACTTCTCAGAGTTGTATCAAATTCTATGATTCTGGGATCTACCGGCAGAATGCCCAGGACACGTTTTGTCACATCAATAGTGGCCAGATAAATTTGCCATAACTCCCATCCGATATAAGGAATTAGTCTTCGGATCTTCAAGAGCACATTCTCGCCTCGGCTGGGCACGAAGATCTCGTAGGTGAGGAATGAGACAATCAATGCTGCCAATATACCTCTTGACGATACTTTGAAGAGATCATAGGGCTCGAGAAGATAAACGGTCCAGGCTGATAGGAGCATCCAGAATGCGAACATGACGCAAAAAGTCAGAGCGATTGAGAAGGACCAGCCCTCTTTTTTCATAGCAGTCATCTCTCCATCACATCCTCTTGTCGCCCTTCCTCCAAACCGGCAAGCCGCTAACATATGCAGCTTTCATCAAGGCGTGCGTACCTGTAGGACCGACCAATAGGTAAAAAGCCGACACGAAGAACAGTTTAATCGTTATAAAGCTCAATCCTTCATAGGTCATGCAGCCAACTATTATGAGGATCTGTCCAAGTGTGTCGCATTTTCCCGTAGCATGCAGCCTGGTATAGAAATCAGGAAACCTCAAAAGCCCCGCGGTTCCAATTATCATGAAAAAGGCTCCTGCCGCCAAAAACATTGTCGATATCACGTCTATCGCTAACATAGTTCTCCTCGTTCTACATATTTGGCGATAATTATCGTTCCAATAAATGCAATTACAGCATACATGAGTGCAATGTCGATGAATTCCGGTCTTTCGATGATATAGCCCACCACGATCAAGAGCACAATCGCCTTCGTACCTATCACATTCGCAGCAACGATACGGTTGAACGTCCCCGGTCCATAGATAGCTCTGTACGAGCACACTAGAATTGTGGTCGCTATTATAATTCCAACAACAAGAAATGGGACAATCATCACAAATAATGTTGATAATGCTTATATATGTAGTTTTCGAGTCCAGTTCGGCGATATGTATATTCCTAATAGAAAATATATATAGATTCGACGAGTCTCTGCAAACAATTATCTGCACTAAGTCAATAATTTAACGTGTCAATTGAAACTAAATTTATTTGCTAGCTCCGCAAGATGATAATCCTTATAGATATTGAATTAATAAATACAGATATTTAATTATAATAATAGAGTTATTGATAGGCCGCCTGATTGAAATGCATATCCGCCCGCAGACGTGGGTTAGGGGCCTATCGAATCCCTGGTCGCGCACAGGAGTGGCTGAAAACCGCCAACATCCAAGATGGTGAATATTGCTGGAGGAATATACCTTTTGCTACTGATTCTCGGCGATGGTTTCAGCAGACTTCGCCTGCGACCAACGCACAACATAATAATTATCTTTTTTGATAAAATTGAATGCTATTAGCGAAAGCTTATTCATTAATAAATGTTATTAACCATAGTTAGGGGCAAATAGCATGGAGATCTTGCATTTAGTGAAGTCTAAGACTTCACGTTCTCAAGACGAGCTGATCGCTAGGGCGGCCAGATCCTGGGACCCTGAATTTCCTGGCCGAATGGAGCTTCCTCGCAAATATGCCGCGGTATGTAGGGAGACCATAGTCCTCGCCAAATCTAAACAAAAAGATCCCAAAGATATACTGCCCGAAGTCTGCCGAATCAGGGGGATAGATGAATCAAAGGTCATTGAAGCGCTGTATGCGCTGGCTTTAATCATCGATGAGGAAACCTATCCATCCAAGAGAAACAAAGGGATGCAAGCTGCCATAACCTTAAAAATCAAAGACCTCTTGACGCGTTTGAGGTGACGCCAGAGGATGCATAATTGTTTTAAATATGAATGTGATTTAAAAAAAATGAACCCTATTATTGGATCCATATAGAAGAATATTATCTGCTGCATTAGCGATCTTTTCTGGAGTACCTTAAACCAGGTGTAGTAATATACCATCGCCCCTTCTTGCCTTTTAGGAACTCCAGGGATTCAGCATAGTCTTCAAAGTAATGGGCTTCTCCATTATCCAGGTTCATCACAGAGATCCTCCTTTCCATGACTAATCCCTTCTGTTCCAGCAAATCCTCGATCTCCTGGCGCAGCTTGCTCTTCTTTTTTATCAGGAGATGCTCATCCTCATGACTGCAGTCTGGCATCGACGCCACATCCCTCAGATACGGGCGGGCCGGGCCATATCTAAAGCCCACTTTATGTACTCTGCTGCAGGAAACTCATGCACAGAGGTGGCCACGATGAGCCCCTCACTGTATTTGGCCATGACCAGAATGGCCCTGCCCTTATCATCCTTTATCACCGTCTCGAAGCCCTCGCCTGGGATAAAGTAGCCGTCGCACTCCGGGGTGGTGGTGCAGATCAGGCAGGAGCAATCCCCCTCAGAGGGATTGACACTCTGAGTGCTCATCTCGCAAATGTATTTCAGGGGGAGAGGCAGCCAATCAAAGTCATGCTCCGGGACCAGGGGGCCGAACACCGTCAGCACCCCCCCATTCATGACAAAGCGTTCTATATTCGATTTCATCCTCTCCAGACCGGGAAGGATCTGGGAATAATCCGGATTGGCAAAGCCGGAGGGAATCATCACCATCTTGTACTGGGGCAAAAATGGGCTTCCAAGGATGCTTGGCGACAAGAACTGGTAGCTGGCCCCTACATCCTGGAAGAGCTTCTCGAAGAGCAGAGTCCTCTGGCCAATGAGTGCGATGTCTGGCATATGCCATTATCTTAGCCAGGCAAGGGGAAAATCTTTATGGTTCCCATGGTTTAATATCTCTGCAATTATGATTTTGCTCCATAAAGCTTATTACTAAATATCACCTGTATTTTAAACGCGATTGTACATGGAACAGGAATTAATGAGGATAGGCGTCTCGCTACCTGAAAAGCTTCTTTCCAGGTTCGACGAGATAATATTGAAGCGCGGCTACTCCTCGCGCTCCGAGGGAATAAGAGATGCAATCAGAAACTACATCGTCCACTACGAATGGATGAGCGATGTGCAGGGGGAGAGAGTAGGTGTCATCACACTGGTCTATTCCCATTCCCAAAGGGGCCTGGTGGAGAATCTGACTGATATCCAGCATGACTCGGGCGATATAATCCAGTCCAGCCTTCATGTCCATCTGGACCACGACAACTGCCTGGAGGTGATTGTCCTGCGGGGAGAGGGCAAGGATGTTAGAGTGGCGGCGGAGAAGATGATGTCTCTGAAGGGTGTGAAGCATGTCAAACTAACCACCACCTCCATGGGAAAGGAGCTGTAGGCTCTGCATCGAGAAGCTGGCACCCAGGAGAAAAGCAATATCCCGATGCCACCGGAAGAGATTGCTCCAGGGATCTATATCCTGCATGAAGGGGATGTTGCGCGGCTAGCGACGAGATCGTCCGATCCCGTGCCCGTCTACGGCGAACGCATCCACAATGGATATCGCCTCTGGGACCCATACCGCTCGAAGCTCGCCGCCCTCATCCTGAAGGGAAAATGGCAGACACTCCCCTTGAAGAGAGACTCCCGGGTACTCTACCTGGGAGCATCCACTGGCACCACCGTCAGCCACGTGGCGGATATTGTCTCAGGAGGCCTGGTCTATGCGGTGGAGTTCTCGGCCCGCTCCATGCGCGACCTGGTCCGGCTGTGCGAGAGACGCAAAAACATCATTCCCATCCTCGCCGATGCGGCAAAGCCGGAGGAGTATGCCCCGCTTCTCGAGCCGGTGAATCTGGTCTACCAGGATGTAGCTCAGAAGAATCAGGCCCAGATCGCCACTCTCAACTGCGCGAGGTACCTGGGCCAGGGAGGCGAGCTGTGTCTCATGCTCAAGAGCCGCTCGGTGGACACGACCGCCCCGCCTAAAGCAGTCCTCCAGTCAGAGCTAAAAAAGCTGGAAGGACTGGAGCTTATTAAGGTCATGAACCTGGAGCCATTCCACCTGGATCACTGGGCGGTGCGGGCCAGGTGGAATCCGGGCCCATCTGAAGAGGGCCATTGAGTTTATCTCGCGGGATCGCGAAGGGCGGAGCAGGAAGACCCCACCCTTCAGGGTGGTCTCCCGGACTGCGAGTCCGGGGGAGTTGCGACGAAGTCGCAACAGGATGAAAGCGGAGCCCTTTTGCCTAATATCGAAAACTACAAATCTAATAAAGGCACTACATGATTAATAACATGTACCGCACTTTGAAGATAAAGCTCGATAAGTCTAATGAACTCATCCAGACAGCAACTATTTGGAATGCTGCCTGTCAGGATGTCATGGACTACGGTTTTGCGGCACATGATTACAACAAGACCAGACTCAATAGGGCTACATATAGCGATCTCCGAGATAAGTATCCTACACTGCCATCTGCCCTGATTCAGACCGCCAGGGACCAAGCAAGCGATATGCTTAAAAGACTCCGATTTGAGAAAAAGCCTTTCAAGCATTCTCTGGGAGCTGTCAGATTCGATATCAGAACTATGAAAGTGTTCTTGGAATCTGGATATTGTAAACTCACGACCGTTTTTGGAAGGCTGAGATATGACTTCCGCCTACCGGAATACTACCAGAAATATGCTACATGGAAAGTCATGAACGCACAACTTAAGATAGCCAAAAATGCGTGCTATCTCAATGTTCAGGTAGAACAACCAGACCCAGAAATTGTAATGGGAGATAGGCGGCTGGGAGTGGATCTTGGAATCAATAACATAGCAGTATGTAGCGATAACACGTTTTGGGAGTCTGGACCTGTAAAGGCTGTTAAGGGTAAATACCAGTATTTAAGATCAAAGCTTCAGTCCAAGGGCACTCGATCAGCTAAACGAAAGCTTCAGAAGCTTTCAGGTCGAGAGAGACGGTTTCAAAGGGACGTGAATCATAACATCGCTAACTGGATAGTATCAAAACCATATGACGTAATCGCTCTAGAAGACCTAACCAACATCAGGAACGGTAATAAGAATGAGAAGCTTGGTAAATGGAGTTTCGCAGAACTGCGAACCATAGTAGAATACAAGGCTATGGCTATAGGCAAGAAGGCGGTTGCCATAGATCCAAGATATACTTCTCGTACATGTTCCAAGTGTGGTTTTCAGAAGAAGGAAAACCGTAATGGTAAGACCTTCAAATGCAAGAGCTGTGGCTTCCAGATCGATGCTGATTTGAATGCATCCAGAAACATCGCTACCTTCAGTAGATCTGATCGTAGCAGGCTGTCTGTCAACCAGCCAATCGTAGCGGGCTAACCACTAGCTACAAGCCACGCCCTTCAGGGCGTGGTAGTTGACTTAGCCGATTATCTTGTGAATCTCATCAGAGATTATATTGGGCAGCAGCCTGACGTAGCCCACCAATGGTATCTTCACCCTGGCCACCCCTATGACCCACTCATCCTTCACCGGGGTCAGATAGCTGATCCCATCTCCCACATAGGTTCCATTCTCGGTCTGGTAAAGGAGCAGGCCGGTGTTCTTGTCCAGATACACATCATCGCCCACCCGCATGATATCATCGCGATGCTGATCGAAGTACGACATATTGGCCATGCCCAGGGTCCGGCCTGCCTTCTGGTCGATGACCTCATTGTGATCACCTTTGGTGATATAGCCAGAAAACGGCGCTCCAGGCCCTCCCTCCCACATCGGCTCATTCTCCTCCACGTGATATAGAGCACGATGGATTATGGGTATGGCCTTGCCCTGGCCGGGAGGCATTCCCAGGACCATTTTGAGCTGGTCGAAAAGGTTCAGGCTCTCCTTGCCATAAGGCCGATAGAGGATGACGTCCCCAGGATTGTTGAATGCTGTATAGTTCATCTTTTCTGCCTCATCCCAGGGAATCACCTCGGAGCGACTTGCCCCCTGAACGAGGATAATATCTCCCACATTGAGATTGGGCACCATGCTTCCCGACTCCACAGCCACCATAGGCGTCCAGAGGCCCAGAGTTATCTGGGAGAGGAGGGATATGGCCCCCACCACCACTACAACGAAAATTATATCTTTGGCCAGCTGAGGGATAGGCAGACTGTCAAACCATTCTCCGATCTTCATCAGCCACATTTATCAGTTGGTACATTCTTATACTCCTTTCGATGCTGCAGATATCCCCCAAGTCGGCCAAGAGCGTTCCAGCCCAGGGCAGGGAGACTGTGCATAGGTTTGCCGAACAGGGCTACCAGCTGGAGCCGGAGGCCCTTGAAGCCATATGCCGCTATCAGGGCAGCCAGGAAGAGCTCTTCCGGCGCATAATCGGCAGCATAGATCGATCCCTGGCGGTTATTGGTATGCAGCACATCAAAGGCCTCATCGAACCATCAGCATCCGAGATCACCTCAGACTCAACTCCCTCCGATTCTCATCCCCAGTGCTCTGCCCAATTGAGCTGCGACATAACCGGGCGGTCGACCTGTGTAGGCGAGTACGATGATTTCGTCTGCTACTTTCGGGACAGATATGCAAAGATCAGAGAGATCCTCTCCCGCCGGATCAACTCCCGGCCGATAGAGTCCTTGAGCAAGAGTACATCGGGCAGGGAGGTCTCTCTAATCGGCATGGTCCTTGATATCAGAAATACCTCCAAAGGCAACCGGGTGATAGAGCTGGAGGATCCCACCGGGATGATAGTGGCGGTCATCCAAAAGGATGGGGAGGCCTATGAGGAGTCGGGGCAGATAATTCCGGATGAGGTCATTGGAGTCACGGGCATTTCAGACGGTAATGGAAGGATCTTTGTCAAATCGCTGCTCTGGCCTGATATGCCCAATCAGACCGCCTCCCTGGAGAAAGGTAGCGGCCATGCCATACTCATATCCGATCTTCATGTGGGGAGCAAGTATTTCATGGATGAGGCCTGGCAGAGGTTCTCCGACTGGCTGAACGGAGAAGCGGATGATCCCAGTGGGCTTGCCTCCCAGGTGGAATACCTGGTGATCGCCGGAGACCTGGTGGACGGGATTGGAATTTATCCTGGCCAGCAAAACGATCTGGCGATAATGGATATCTATTCCCAGTACGAGGCGGCTGCAGGGCTGCTAAATGCCATAAGAAGCGACATCAAGATCATCATCTCCCCGGGCAATCACGACATAGTGCGCCAGGCGGAACCCCAGCCCGCTCTCCCTCCGGAGGTGCAGAGATACTTCCGACCTGATATGCTCTTCGTGGGCAATCCCGCTTGGATTACATTGAGCGGCATATCGGTGCTGATCTACCATGGCCGGAGCATAGACGATCTCGTCCTCCGCCTGCCCGGAATCACCTATGCCAACCCAGAGAAGGCGATGATAGAGATGCTGAGAAGAAGGCACCTCTCCCCAATCTATGGCAGCCGGGTGTCCATCGCACCGGAGAACGAGGATCATTATGTCATCTCCCATCCCCCGGCAATTCTCCATTGCGGGCACGTCCATACCGTGGGAATCGCCCGCTATAAAGGAGTGGCAGCGATAAACAGTGGCACCTGGCAGTCGCAGACTGATTTTCAGAAGAAGATGAACATTCAGCCGGTTTGTGCAGTGGCGCCAATTGTAGATCTGGCCACATTAAAGGTTCGAAAGCTAATATTCGCCTGATCTATCTTTATAAACACAACAAAAAAATTTTTATAGTAATAGAGAGAGTAGTATATCCGGCGAATACGATCATAGGTAGGAGGAATACGAATATGGCGGAATAAATCTCCAGGCAATGGGTGCTCCTCAAACTGCAGGTACAATCGATGGCGGTTAGTATCTCTTACCAAAAAAGATAAATATTATAGAGAGAAATTGTATCGATATCAAACAACGAAAGGGGTGAAATTATTAGACAGAAGGGTGTTATTTTAGTGCTGGCCATAGCTATGCTGTCAATACCTGCATTTGCACAGGGCATGGGCGGCAGTGGCAGCATAGATATCTTCGGAAAGAATGGCGTGATATTCCAGACAGAAGGTTCAGCATACCTTTTCCCGGAATTTCAGGATACCAATGCGGATACGATGGCGATCGGAAATGACAGAGCAATGGCCTTTGGTGTGCCATGGCACAGGGCGCCCGTAACTTTAGCTACCAATAACCTGGAGGTCATAAAGAACCAGGACACTGGAGAGTGCAATTGCTGCTATGGCAATGTGTCACCCAGCTGCCAGGACTGCTGCATCAAGGTCAATATAGACCAGATCAAGATCGGCAATAGAGACGCTCTTGCATTCGGATTTGCCTCCGCCACCAACAATGTCAAGGTGATAGCCAACCAGCAGTGATATCAAGCCAGTCGAACCAGACAGGATTGGATATGAAGATTTCAAGGAGACCCGCCGATGCAATAAAAGCGGGTTTTCTATTAATTTTTCTCTTATCGGGCCCAGTCCTAGCCGGGCAGATGCCAGACAGGCCCATCACCTCATGTGAGATCTCAAACCACATTGATCAAACGCCAACCAATGCCTTCATCGGCCCAAGAACAGATTCCATTCTGCTCTCACAACCCAGAGAGATGGTCATGCCAGATATGGCTGCTCTAACCGCAAAACTGGAAAATCTATCCGCAGCCTACACCCAGAGGCAAGAGGAGCTTTTTTCCAGCAGCCTCCAGGAGAGCAGCAGCAATTGCAGCGATCCGGATCTCAGCGGTCAGGATATAGGCCTTGAGGGCCAGCTTCGAAACCGCCTGGACATAAGAGTATCGGGAATATCCGTTCGCGCCATCAACACCGTGGAAGGTGGGAAGGCCACCGCCACCTCCAACATAATCATCGAGCCGATGCAGATCATCCAGCTCCCTTGCCAAGCAGCAGATAAGCTGAGATGATCAAGGGCCTCCAAAAATTATGGGAGAGGGGTTCAGAAGATCACGACAGTGTCCCGTCCAGCCAGGACGGGCTGTATCAGGCACACTTCGGATCCTTATCCCTCTCTTTCTCCATCGCCTCTTTTGCCAGCCGGATGGCACACAGCTCAGAGCACATGGTGCAGGTGTCGGTCTCCAACCCTCTCCTGTGTCTGATCTGCTTTGCTCTTGCCGGATTTATTGCCGCCTGGAACTGGCCATCCCAGTCCAGAGCGGCTCGCGCCCGGGACATCTGCAGATCCCAGGATCGTGCTCTTTCTCGCACGCCCGGCCGGGTGAGGTCGGCTGCATGGGCAGCGATCCGAGTGACATAGGTTCCCTCGATCACATCCTCTCTGTTGGGCAGATCGAGGTGCTCGGAGGGAGTCGTAGCACAGAGGAAGTCCGCTCCCGCCATACCGGCGATCACGCCACCCATGGCAGCGGTGATATGGTCGTACCCGGGGGCGACGTCCGTCACCAGGGGTCCGAGAAGGTATAAGGGCGCTCCGCCGGTCAAATGCTTCATAGCCCTCACACTGGTCTCGATCTCATCCGCAGGCACATGCCCCGGCCCCTCCACCATGGCCTGCACTCCCGCAGCTCGCGCCCTTTTAACCAGCTCACCTAGCATGATGAACTCCATGTACTTGGCCCGGTCAGATGCATCCTCGATGCACCCTGGCCGCAGACCGTCGCCCAGCGAGAGGGTCAATTCATACTCCCTGGCGATCTCCAGCAGGTAGTCGAACTCCTGGTAGTAGGGATTCTCCCCTCCCGTATCGGCGATATATTTCATGGTCAAAGAGCCGCCCCGGCTCACCACCCCCATCAGACGGGGGTCCTGTCTGAGCCGCTCCAGGGATATCCTGTTCACCCCGGCATGAACGGTGACGAAGTCCACCCCATCTCGGGCATGTCGCTCCAGGGAATCGAACATCCCCTGGCTGGTCAGCTCCTTTTTGACGGCGGCCTGATAGATGGGAACTGTGCCCAGGGGCACTTTTACTGCTGCCAGGATATTCTTGCGCACCAGGTCCAGGTCACCTCCGGTGGACAGGTCCATCACAGCGTCCGCTCCCGCTTCAGCTGCCGCCAGAGCTTTTTCCACCTCTACCTCGGGGGAGTCGAGGTTCTGGGATGTGCCCAGGTTGACATTCACTTTAACGGCTAGCATCTCCCCTATGCCTGCCGGATCCAGCCCCTCGCGGCGGACATTTCCCGGGATGACCACCCTGCCCGCGGCCACCAGCCGGGCCAGCTTTGCCGGATCTATTCCCTCTTTTCTTGCCACCCGTTCGATACTTTGGGGCACGCGCCCACTGCTTGCCTCTTCCATCAGGGTCATTGTTACCAACTAATATATTGTAGGAGCAACTTTCTCGCTGCAGGTGTTTATCAATGGTTGAAGTGCATAAGGTTAGCGGTGCCGCCTTCGATGGCAATGTCTACCTGGTCTTGGATGAGAAGCCCATTCTGGTTGACGCGGGCATGATGGCAGGGCCGACCTTAAAGAACATCAAGAAATTCATCGATCCAGCCAAGATCGAGCTTATCGTCCTCACTCACTGCCATCACGATCACTCCGGTGCCGCTCCCGCCCTCAAGGAGGCGACAGGAGCACGCCTGATGCTGAGCGAGAAGGAGGTGGGCTGCATAGGAGATGAGCTGGCATCGGTTGCATACCTCTTCGGCCAGCAGGCCCCGGAGTACAAAGTGGACGAGACCCTGAAAGAGGGTATGGTCCTGGATATTGGGAAATGGAAGCTGGAGGTCATGGAGACCCAAGGGCACTCCACCGGCAGCCTGTGCCTTTATGAGCGAACGGAAAAGGTGCTATTCTCCGGGGATACAGTATTCCCCGACGGGAACATCGGCCGGACGGATATGTTCGGCGGAAGCACCGATGAATTGGTCCGCTCCATCCAGAGGCTGACAGAGCTGGATGTCAAGGTTATGTATCCCGGCCATATGGATATAACCAGCCGAGATGTCAATCGCCAGATTCAAATGAGCCTGAGGTTTGCCAAGAGCATCTAGCGGGATGGGTGTCAATCTCATGACAGATAAGAAAGATCTAGTGAAAAGGGAATCCGAATCCATATTCCAGACCTATGGCCGCCAGGATGTGCTTCTTGTAAAGGGAAGCGGTGCTCATGTTTGGGACAGCGAAGGCAGGGAATACCTGGACTTCGTCGCCGGCATAGCGGTGAACAGCATTGGCCACTGCCATCCGAAGTTGGTGGAGGCGGTCAGCCGCCAGGCTGCTGCTCTCATCCACACCTCCAACCTCTACTACACCGAAAACCAGGTACTGCTAGCGGAAGAGCTGAAGGGGCTCACCGGCATGGACCGGGCATACTTTTGCAACTCCGGAGCGGAGAGCATAGAGGCGGCGCTCAAGCTCGTCCGCCGGGCAACGGGCAGGGCGAAGATCGTCGCGGCAGAGAGGGCCTTTCACGGACGCACCCTGGGGGCCCTTGGCCTAACTCATAAAGCCGCTTATAGGGAGCCGTTCCGGCCGCTGAGGGAAGCGGAGTTCGTCCCCTACAACGATAGCGAGGCTCTGAAGGCGGCAGTCAACTCCGAGACCGGAGCGGTGATCCTGGAGCCGGTACAGGGCGAGGCAGGGGTCTATGTGCCGGACGGGGATTATCTCAGAACAGCGCGAGACATATGCGATGACCAAGGAGCCCTTCTCATCCTGGATGAGGTGCAGACTGGATTTGGACGGACCGGCAGGTGGTTTGCCAGGGAGCACTCCGGGGTTGTCCCTGATATTATCTGCCTGGCCAAGGCCATAGCCGGAGGCCTGCCCATGGGAGCGATGCTCGCCCGTGCCGGTGCGGCGGAGGCCTTCCAGAAAGGAGACCACGGCTCGACATTCGCCGGCGGCCCCCTGATCTGTGCTGCCGCCCTGGCAACGATCGATGTCATACGAGAGGAGAAGCTGGTCGAGCGCTCAGAGGATCTGGGCAGATATCTTAAGTCAGAGATAGAGAAGCTCAACCCCCAGGAGGTTCGCGGACTGGGGCTGATGGTCGGCCTGGATCTGAATTGCGACTGCAAATCGCTGGTGGAGAAGGCCCTGCAAAAGGGAGTGCTGATCAACAACACTGGAGAGCATACCCTCCGCCTCATCCCGCCCCTGGTGGTGACGAAGGAGGAAATAGACAGAGTGGTGGAGGTAATAGGTGAGCTCCTCTAGGCAAAGTACCAGGGAGAGCCTGAAGAGGCTGCGCCCCTATGTGGCAGGCAAGGGTTTCACTGAGATCTCCCGTCGCTATGGTCTCGACCCGGCGGATATCGTAAAGCTGGGAAGCAATGAGAACCCATACGGTCCCAGCCCTAAGGTTTTTGAAGCCCTGAAAAATGTCTCCCCGGAGAGGTATCCTGAGCCCGAGGAGCTGATGGAAGGGCTGGCCAGATACACCGGCTCTCCCCAGGAGATGCTGGTTATAGGAGCGGGCATGGACGGAGTGATGGACACCCTGACCCGGCTCTTTTTGGAGAAGGGCGACCGAACCTTCATCGCCACCCCCACATTCAGCTACTATGAGATCCTGACCGTTCTGGCGGGGGCTGAACCCCTATTCTCCCCCCGGAGCCCGGATTTCCGGATTTGTGAGAGAATTGCAGATGAGGCAAAGATGGCTTTCATCTGCTCGCCGAACAATCCCACCGGAAACACCCTGAAAGAAGAGGAGCTGCGCCAGCTGCTGGAGACGACGGAGGCCATCGTCTTTTTGGACGAGGCCTATGTGGAGTTTGCAGAGCGGAGCCTGGCGGAGCTGGTGAGTAGATACGAGAACCTGGTGGTGGGACGGACTTTATCCAAGGCCTTCGGCCTGGCGGGGATGCGCCTGGGCTATGCCCTGATGCCCGAGTGGATGGCTCGGGAGTACCGCCGGGCGGCGCCGCCCTTCTTTGGCATATCCTGCGCCTCAGTTGCTGCCGGCGCAGCAGCGCTCGCGGATCTGGACTTTATGAACGAATCGGTGAGAAAGATAAGAATGGAGCGCAGTCGCCTGCAAAAAGAGATCAGGTCTTATCCCTCCCAGGCCAACTTCCTCTACCTGAAAACCGAGGAAGCCTCGGACTCATTTGCAGAGAAGTTCCTGCAAAAAGGTATCATCATCCGCGACTGCCGCTCATTCCGGGGAGCGGGAGAAAATCACGTCCGGGTGACAGTGGGAACGCCCGCGGAGAACGACCGGTTCCTCGCCGCCTTCAGGGAGATCCGGCGCTGATATGCAGATCGCCCTGACCGGCACTCCAGGGACGGGCAAGACCACCGTCGCCCGTCTTCTGCCTTACCGGGTGATAGATATCAACGCCTTAGTTAGGGAGGGCCTGAACTTCGGCACCGATCCGAAAAGGGGCTGCCTGGAGGCGGACATGGATGGACTGGCTGAGCGCCTGGCTGAGATGGATTCTGACCAAATCGCCATCCTTGAAGGCCACTTCTCCCATCACTTCGCCCAATGGTCGATAGTCCTCCGGCTGGCTCCGCAAAAGCTCGAATCCCGGCTGGAAGAGAGAGGTTACTCGCCCGAAAAGATAAGGGAGAACCTGGAGGCAGAGGCTCTGGACGTGATCTTAGTGGAGGCCGTTGAGTATTGCCAGCGGGTGGACGAGATAGATACCACCGGAAGGACCCCCCAGGAAGTGGCCGATCTGGTGGCAAAGATAATCGAGGAAAAGCTGCAGATGCCTCCAGGCCAGGTGGACTGGCTGGAGGAGTTTTTTGGCTAATCTCAAAATTCAGGACTCTAGCGCCCGGGCAATTATCGGCGCCACAGAGACGGTGCTCACTCCCTTATCCAGGGTGTCCGTGGCCAATACGCCCTCAACCCCGGAGCGGTAGAGCTTAAGGACCGCCGATCCGGTGAGGACGGGATGCACCGCCGCCAGATAGACCCGGGCTGCGCCCTGCGCGCGCAACATCTCTATCGCCGTGGCCATAGTGCCGCCGGTGGCGATCATATCATCGAATATCACCACGTCCCTTCCCCGGACGTCGATCTCTTTGGGAGCCATACTGACCTCAGTGCCGGAGATGCGGGTCTTCTGCAGGTAATCGCTATCCGCTCCCAGGGTGGCGGCAGCGGTCCTGGCCATCGCCACTGCACCCTTGTCCGGCGATATGACCACAGGGTCCTCAAGGCCCAAAGAGGCCACCTTTTCCGCTAAAAGCAGCGTTGCATCCAGATTGTCCGCCGGACAGCAGAAATGATTCATGATGGATGGTGCATGGATGTTTACCAGGTGGACCCGGCCCTTTTTCAAGAAGGGGTTGAGAGCGGTGGCCACCGCCCTGGCGGTCATGGGCTCCCCCGGCTTGAAGATCTTGTCCTGGCGGGCATAGCCGAAGTAGGGTATGACCAGATCGATGCTGCTCTCCTGGCAGACATCCAGGAGCTGGAGCAGATAGACCAGATCCCTATCGGTAGGGGTGGACTGGATTATTGCCACCTTATCGTCGAGCGGTGCCGTCACCTGTGTATATGACTCCCCATCGGGAAAGGTCTTGTAGTCGCATAACGCCAGCACCTCACCCAAAATCGCTGCCACCCTGCCCGCCAAAAGCTGGGAGGCCGGACCTCCTATGATCACTCTTTATTCTCCTTTAGCTTCCTACTACCATCATTTTAACCTTCAATGTGGGGGTGACTATGGAGCCTATGGACCGGCGGTCAATGCCCACCTCAATCGTCTTCAGGATCTCAAATATGTTCCCCGCGAGCATCAAGGATCTGATCGGCTGGGCCTCTCCACCCGGGGAGATTCGAAAAGCATTGCGCGCCTCGACTGAGAAGTCGCCAGATATGGGGTTGGCGGTATGAGCGCCGATGAGGCCATGGACCAGATAGCCCTCTGTCTCCGCCTGGAGGTCATAGGCTGAGGGTGAGTCAATGATCAGATTTCTCGATCCCACCCGAGGGAGATCGGAGTAGCCCGAACGCACCGAGTTTCCTGTGGAGCGGACGCCGTCCTTCCCTGCAGTATAGTTATCGTAGAGAAATCCCTTCAGTATCCCACGCTCGACTAGGACCGTCCTCTGGGAGGGCACTCCCTCCCCATCGAAGGCGGAGGAGTCTATGCCCCCGGGAAGAAGGCCGTCGTCTACGATCATGAGATCCTCGGAGGCTATCATCTCCCCCAGCCGACCCCGAAGAGAAGAACGACCCTTCTGAACGCTATCCGCCTCTAATGAGATGAGGAAGGCTCCCTCTAAAAGCTCCGCTACCGCCAGCGGCCTGAGCAGCACATCGAACCTTCCGCCCTCTCCTTTAGCTCCACCCAACGAGGCACGGGCCATCTCCCCTGCCAAGCGGCCCACTGACTGCATCGATAGCTCTAAGTGGCGGGAATTGAAAAACTCGCTGCCTGTGGCCACGTCCTCCCTCCGGGCTATGGCCTCCATTGAGGCCTGCATGAGGGTCGAGGTCTCCACCAGCTCGATCCCCTGAGAGTTGAGCACAAATCCTGTGCCTGAGACACAGGCCACACCGCCGGAGACCGGCTCTGCACCATCGACCTCATTGCAGCCCGCCAAGAGGCTATGGGCGATGTCGATGCACTCCTCAGGAGCGATCTTATCCAGCCGCCGGTCATAGATCCCCTCGGGCTCTGTCACCCTCTCCGGCTGAGGGAGAGCGATCCAGGTGTCATCCCTGCCCCGCGCCCTGGCCGATCGAACAGCGCTCCTGGCTACGAACTCCAGCTGAGCCATGTCGCTGCTGCTGGAGAATCCGACAGCACCATCCACTACCGCGCGCAATCCCAGACCGCAGTGGTAGCTCTCGCTCGCCATCTCCACATACTCCCTTCGAAGGTCGACATCAACCGAGCGTCCCACCATACCATAGACCTCAGCCTCTGCTGCCCCTTCTTTTAAGGCCAGGGATAGCAGCCGGTGGGCGGATTCAATGAGGCTATCCGATGTACCTGAGATCCTCATCCCCACCCGCTTCGAAGGGAGACTGGGCCCGCTCCATCTCCTGGAGCTTGCCTATGATCTTCTCCATCTCCTTCGCCCTCTCCTCAAGGGCATGCATTCCCACCTCTATGCCCAGGATCCCGGATAGAACGCGCAGGACCTCTGATGCTGCCTTTGGATCGACCAGATAGCCACTGGTAACACCCATCAGACAGATCGCATCCAGTCCCCGTAGGGCTCCCAGGCCCAGCAAGAGGCCGGAGACGCCTATAATGCCCCCACCGGGCTCGTTCTCCTGGAAGAGAACCCCCTGCGTTTTCATCTCCTCCACCAGCTCGATGCTGGTGGCCGCGCCCATCACCGAGGACTTGTCCACGAACTGGCCGGTACCATAGCCGCCCAGAGCATAGATTCGCCGAACCTTGTAGCTCTCGGCGATGTCCAGAAATATGCTGGTCAGCTCGTAATGGCCCTCATTGGTGGCACTCTGATAGTCGCCGATGATGATCAATAGATCGGGCTCCCCATTCTGCCCCCGTCGCGCATAGATCTCATTTTTCACCTGCTTGATGGTTCCATCCTCCTTCACCATCACCTGGGGAGGAAAATGGGGAGAGTAGATCTCAATGATCTTCTCGGCATGCAGCTCCTCTACCATGTGATCTGCCACCAGTTTACCCACGTGGCCTACCCCAGGCAGCCCCTCAATCATAATGGGATCGGTGAGATCTACATCTTTTATGCGAAAAACCAGGGTCTCTTTCATTATGCCTCCGAGGCGAGGACTCTCCTGTATCTGCCATAAGGATCATCAGGGGAGAACCTCGCTGGTTTGGTTGGCGCGGCACGGCCGCCACAGGCAGGACATATCTCCTTCAGGGTGTATCGAGCGCAGGACTCACACCGCAGGATCTTGGATCTCATGCCTCTCTGTAGAAAGCGCCCTCTCCGCCGTGTTGTTCTATATAGCTTACTATGGCCTGAGCGGCCTTTTTGAGAACGGACTCTGCATGCTTATAGTCCGGAGCAGTTACATGAATGCGGTATCGCGGTGCTCCGATATACGAAACTGAAAGGGTAGCATCCTTGTCCTTGGTCCTTCTGGCCTGTTTTAAAGCCTTGCGGATAACCTCTACACCATCCGGAGCGGGAGAGGTGATATCCACATAGCCGCTGATGTCAACCGACGGTATCTTGACATTATCTCGAGATAGGCTCTCTAAGATCTTGACATCCTCTTCGGTGAGATCGGCTTCGTTCAGAGCTTCAGCGCCACTGATCGCCGCCTCCTCCATGGCCAGATAGAGGCTGTCGTAGGCGGCCATGAGAGAATCAGCCACCCTCTTGGCATCCTCGGGCCGGTCTTTATAGGCCATCTCCAGCCATTTCCAGGCCTTCTGGTCCGCCTTCCACTCCTGGATCTTCTCCCGCCTCTGATGCTCATTCACATCCTTGAGAGATAGATCGATGTGATGGCGGGAGGTATCTACATTCAGTACCTTACAAACTATCTTCTGCCCTTCTCGCACATGGTCGCGAATGTACTTGATCCATCCACTGGCTACCTCGGAGATATGAATCAGGCCCTGCTTGCCTGCATACTCGTCTATGGAGACGAAAGCACCGAAGTCCACCACCTGAGTGACGGTGCAGACCACAAGAGATCCGGGCTCTGGCCAGCCCTCACGTTGCATTAGAAATCACTCGAGCACTTCTACTACGGTAGTTTTGATCAATGCCTTGCCCCCAGTGGGCTCAGCCAATGTGCGCCCGCATACCAGGCATTTCACCACAGTTGAGGCATGGGCGAAGATCACCTGCTCATTCTCGCAGTCGTTGCATTTTACCTTGACGAACTTGCTGGGCATATCTAGCTCTCCACCAGATCGAACTTGCCCGCCTTGAATCCGGGGCGGTTGTGGGCCTTCTTGCACTCACCACAGCGGTACCTCAGGTTAAGTCTCTTCGTGGGCTTGTCTCCGCCTGGAACCTTGGAGAACTTGCCCTGATTCCCTATTCCATTGGCTCTGAGCTTCTGCCTGGTAATGCGGGTCAAGGTTGAAGCCCGGCCTTTTCTCACCCTTTCCACCGTTTGTGCGGTGTGCTTCTTGCAGAACGGACAGTAAGCGTTAAGCTTCTTTGGCATCTTCACTTCTTATCATCTCTGGATCTTCACTTCTGAAGCTAAATTTTTGTTGCGCAGATTTCTGGCATGGACGGCAGGGAGGACGACCACATCGTCCCTGGCGAGAAGGTAATTCTTCCCGTCAACTCCCGCAAACATAGGAACATCATCCAGCAACCGCACGACTTCGTATTCCCGCAATATATCTTTTTTGCCCGTTAAAGGCCTTTCGGTGGGAGTCATATGGGAGAGGATGGACTCCCGGCCGAGGGCAATGGTCGAGAGCATCTGCCGGTAGATCTCCGTCTCCTCTGCCGTCATGCCGGAGAAGACCTCCTCCCGAGAAGCCGATCTCGCATTGCGAAGCGCTCGGCGGACGATCTTCTTTATCCTCTGGTCGATGAGCTTGTTCAGACTGCTCCTCTCGCTCTTGAGGGTATCCTGCAGGATTTGAGCCTCAACGCTGAAGGGATCTATGATTTGAGAGAGCTCCTGGCTCATGCCGGTCAGATAAGTGCCAACCTGCTGATAGAAATCCTCATCCAACGGCTGAAGCTCCGCGGACTTGCGCTCTTCCCGGAGCGCATTGGCCAGATCCATTTCACCACCTCATCATCAAATTTATGCGGACTGATCTTAAGTGGCTGGATAGTATAATAGCTTTTCACCGTTCTAGTGTCTTGTCCTGGCCTGGGCCACCCCTCTGGCCATGAGGAATACCGCCAGGTAGAGGGGAAGCTCCTCGGTGCCCTCCTTCAGGCTGAAGCTCTGCCCTTTCATCTGGGTGTTGAAGGGCTTTGAGATCTCCAGAAAAACCGGTTCATCCCCGAAGACCACCGCATCCTCCAGGGGATCGAACTCCTCCAGAGCGCTGATCGATAAGGGCGTCACCCTCAGCCCCGAGCCGCCGTGCAGGCTCCCAGGACAACGGATCAGCCGGCGCACATCTGCGGTCACCGGCTCGTCGGTTTCGCCGCCCAGGATTTCTACAAACTGGTCTATAAGATAATAGTTGATAACAAATTTCCAAATATCTTGAACACCTTTTAGACTATCCAGATTACCTGATCGTATATCATCTAAAACACGATCACTCTTGATCCGCCTATAAAATTCGACAGCCCGAACATCTCCAATGTTTTTTATCGCAGTGAGCTTTTTCACAGCACTCTTTTCATCTAAACTGCGAATTTCTTCAGCAAATCTTAAAACTGCCTCATTAAACCTGCCACCCCATCCAGGTGAATTTTGAGCGGGACATCTGAGTGCGCGCACCTTCCCATCGCCAACATCACCAGATATCGACACCTTAAATCTCAGGCGTTCGATATCAAGGCCCCTGCCAGTTAGGTAATCAACTACTTCGCGCCGCTCGTCCCCCCCAAAGCCATAGATCCGCGGGTCCCGGACATGGATGTGATATCCCCGGCCGCCGGAGAAGACGACGCTAATTTTACTTTCCGCAAAACCGAAATCGGATAGCAAAAAGGAGAGGAGCTTTAGGGTCTCCCTCTTGACCTGCTCCAGCATCCCGGCATAGCTTCTGGCTGCACCGCGCAGGTGATCGGCATCCAAATCGAATATAAGGTCCGCTCCCTGCCATATCTTCTCCTTCATCGTCGGCGCACCGGGCCGCTGGTAATAGGCGGCGGAATGATAGACATGGCGGGGAATCATGGAGCGCACATAGTCCACCAGCTCCCCCCGGCTGAAGAAGGACTTGTGCCGGCGCATGCCTGAGTCATCGAAGAAGAGAAAACCCCATTCCCTGGACTGGAGGCCTGGAGGGACATCCAGGGTGGCCTGGATATAATACTCCCGGAACTTCGATATGAGGAAGTTCATGGTCAGGGGGTTTATGCCATCACCTCAATACACCTCGGGCCGGCGGTCGGAAAAGCAGGGAATCTCAACTCGTACCTGGTCCCTCTCGGATAGGTCGACCTCGGCGAATATGATTTCTTCGCCGCTCTCCGCCCCTGCCAGCACAGTGCCCCGGGCGCTGATGATCATGGAGCCACCCCCTTCTGCCCAGTTGCAGGCCAGGTGAGGGATCTGGTTCTCTATCGCCCGGGCGAGGCTTAGCGCCCGCCACTGCTCGCGCCGATGCTCAGGAAACTGGGCCACAGTCACCAGGAAGTCAGCATCCTGCAGGGTCAGGGAGCGGGCCACCTCGGGAAAGCGCAGGTCATAGCAGATCTCCAGCCCCACCCGGCCCCAGCGGGTGGCTATGGGGGAGATGAACTCCCCCCTATCGAAGTGCTTCTTCTCCTCGCCGAAGGGATGGATTTTGGGGCGCAGCTTCAAACCGGTGCGGTCCAGGCAAAATCCGAGGTTTGACCGGCCGCGACGGACTGAGCCGATGATCAGGCAGTCGTGATCCCTGACAATATCGCGAAACGGATCGAGCGCGGCGAGCATCAGATCCTCTGCACCTGCAGTGGCGGGCTCATAGCAGAATCCGGATAAAAAGAGCTCCGGATATACCAGTATCTCTGCGCCCATCTCAAGAGCAGAGCTGGCCAATCGGAGGGCCCGATCGAGGTTCTCGGGATCCTGGCAGGGCAGGACAGTCTGCTGAAGGAGGGCAGCACGCATGCTGAAAAAGAGGCAAGTTCGTATATATTAAGATGGACATAAGCTAGGCCTGGATGCCCAAAAGCTATCGGCGTTGGACATATGAGATCCTGGAGGGGGAAAACCATACGCACAGATGGCCAAATCTGGTCAGCCTCGCCCTCATGCTTTTAGTGGTTCTTAATGTCGCAGCTGTGATCATGGAGACGGTGGAATGGCTCTACTTCGCCTATGGACCCATTTTTGAGGCATTCAATGTATTCTCCATAGGAATATTCACCATCGAGTATATACTGCGCATCTGGAGCTGCATTGAGGATCCAAGATACCGCGCCCCTCAGGGCAGCAGACTGCGCTTTGCAATAACTCCCCTGGCAGTGGTGGACTTCATCGCGGTGTTTCCCTTCTATCTTCCATTCGTCATCGCCGATCTGAGGTTCATTCGAGCCATGCGCCTCTTCCGTCTCTTCCGGATTTTGAAGCTGGCCCATTACTCGCGCGCCCTGCAGACATTCGATGACGTCCTCCGGTTGAAAAAGGAGGAGCTTGGTCTTATGCTCTTCACCATAATCATTCTGCTCATCACATTCGCCGGGATTGGTCTGCCCGTACTGCGGCCGCCGGATAGAGGGACGCAGCCAAGATCTGGAGGAGGAAGGAAGGATTCTGGAGTGGCGAATACGGTGACCTGTGCTTTGGCCTCAGGCGGGTATATCTTGCCTGAGTAGGCTGCCAAGCCAATCAGCCAAATGTGACACAACATCATCGTAGTCGCAAGCCCCGTCCTCCAGGGCGGAGTAGTTGACCCGACAAATTGATCTTCTCATAATTGCCATAAGATTCCTCGGTCCAGCCATTCGGACGGTTGGATGCAATGAGGAGAGGGCCGGGAGCGGCAAAAGGTAAAGGAAGAGATTGTAAGGAAAAGCCGCCCCTGGCCACAAACCAGTAGCGGTGCTATTATGCTTATTAATTCTATCGGTTGAAGGCAAGGAATGTTAATATCCGCCGATATTCCATCATTGGATTTATCTTGGTCAAGATGCTTTACTCTTGGATATGCACCAATTCGTCCTCACCCCGGCGGCAGGAAAAAGACTGATTGCTAAAGCATTGGCCTCCCACCCTGCCATTTTAGAAGCGATGCGTTCCCATACCATAGTCATCATCGCCGGCACTACCAACGGCTACGTTGCAGAGGAGATTTTAGGGGCACTGGGCCAGGAGGAGGGCTTCTCTAAGAATCGGTTCTTCCGCGGGGTCACCCTCCTGCCGGGAAGGACCACCAATGAAGGCAGGCTGGCCGACCAGAGCCATTTTCCTGGAGACGTGGTGATAGAGGAGGGGATCTGGATGAAGGGCGCTACCATATTCGATGTCTCCGCCAGACTGAAGGAGGGGGATGTCATCCTCAAGGGAGCCAATGCTCTGGATCTCGTCCGCCATCAGGCAGGAGTTTTAATCGGCCATCCCCAGGGGGGCACGGCAATCGCCGCCCTGCAGGCAGCAGTGGGCCGCAGGGTGAGTCTGATCCTTCCCGTGGGGCTGGAAAAACGTATACCGGGAGATCTGATCGATCTGGCGGCACGATTGAACGCCCCCGGCAGCAATGGCCACAGGCTTCTGCCCCTGCCAGGTGAGGTATTCACCGAGATCGAGGCCATAAGGCTGTTATCCGGAGCCAAAGCTGAGATCCTGGCCGCAGGCGGGGTAGGAGGGGCAGAGGGAGCGGTCTGGCTGGCAGTGCAGGGCAGCCCCGAGGAGCTGAAAGCCTGTCAGAGCCAGATGGAAGCGATCAATAGGGAGGAGAATTTCAGGATCTGAATCCACATTCATCGCAGATAGCTATAAATCCGATCTGGTGGATTTGGCCGGCAGGATAAACATCTCCAGCGGCTACATGGAAGGCAACAAAGACCTGGAGACGGAGTTCCTCAGCGATCTGATGAAGCTGGACTACGACCGACTCAAAAGGGTGCCTTCGTCTATCCAGAATGAGATGACCGCAAATCCGGTCATCCGGACAATGAATATAATGAGAAGAGGGCCGAGAGCGGCGAAAGGTAAAGGAGGAAGATTGTTAGGATAAGCCGCCCCTGGCCACGGAACTGTAGCGAAGATATTAATACTAATTAATTCTTTCGCTCAGTTCACGCTTATGCTGCCGCTTCTCATCTAGCAGCCAGCAGGCACTCAAGGGTGCTCTGCGGTCCAGATGATGCCGATAAACCTAAAAGCCAACCCACCCAACTGTACTTTTATGAAACGCATCGGCATTGCCGACACCACCTTCGCCCGGGTCGATATGGCCCGGGCAGCAGTGAGCACCATCAAGAAAGAGGCATCAGTCCAGATCGTCCGCTACACCGTCCCCGGAATCAAAGACCTGCCTGTTGCAGCCAAGAGGCTGCTGGAGGAAGAGGATTGCGATATCGTCATCGCTTTAGGGATGCCCGGCCCTGCAGATAAGGACAAGATGTGCGCACATGAGGCATCCAGCGGCCTGATCATGGCCCAGCTCATGACCAACAAGCATATCCTGGAGGTATTCGTGCACGAGGATGAGGCCAAAGATGAGAAGACGCTCGCCTGGTTGGCGGAGAGTAGGACGGCAGAGCACGCCCTGAACGCCCTCAGTCTGCTGTTTCATCCCGAGACACTCACCCGCCTGGCAGGAACTGGACAGCGGCAGGGCTACGAGGACGCCGGCCCCATCGAGGGCGGCTCGGGCGGATATCCAGGGCATTGAGCGGCAGTGTAGACTGTCCCCGGAGAGGAAAGACTTGTTTCAACTTCTGCATAGCCTCTGGATTTACAAGGGAGTTCAATGCCCTGTGGGCCGCAGCACTGACTGCAGATCCTCTATCTTCACAGGCTTGCTGAGATAGCTGTCCATGCCTGCTTCCAGACATCTCTTTCAAGATCTGTTTGCTGGTCTCGGTTATCACCGGCCATTGATACTTTATCTCTGTCCAAGGTTGCCATCTGTCGCACCATCAGTGCTTGCTGAGCGTTGAAAGGTCGATAAGGAATATGGTATATAATAACTATTCGATAGAGTTGCAAGGGCTTTGCAGCTTATGATTTTTTCCTCGGAAAAGGTATGGCTGAGCCCACCCAGGATCCTCAGCTACGCTGATCGAACGGGTGAAGGCTCGCCTCCAATGGCGCGATCGTCCTATTGTGAGCCCTCAGGCCGAGAGGGACTGGTTTTCCGGCAGCACAACCCTTGCCTCATCCTGGGGCAGAGCATCATCGGCCACTGTTGCGGGGAGCGCCTCGATGACAGCAGTCTCGTTCAATCCATCCTGATCCAATAAGGAGACAGCAACCGCCTCGCTCTCAGGATAAGATGACATATTGAAGAGCTGAGCAGCGCTGGCCTCGGGCGGCAGAACGATATTTACGCTCTCATTGAATCCATCGAAGACCACGGAAGTAGTGGAGCTCATGCGAACCGCTATGTTCTCCTCCTCCGATGACTGCAGTCCCAGTGACTGGGGAGCCATATAAAGGGTCTCAAACATATCCGCCCTCTTTAAGAGCTGATCCTCTTTGGATATCCAGTAATGGACCTCCATGGTCATATTGCGGAAGAGATCGGAGAAATTCAGGGGGATGAATGGCACAATGGAAGCCACCTCCTGTGAAAAGGGATCGGCATAAGAGGCAATGTCTATCTCTGCTCGCACCTTATAGCAGTCCTCGTCCCCCACCATCTCCGAGCCGACCAGAGTAAGCCGGGACTGATTGAACATATCGATCTGCTGGTCCAGGGAATTCTCTCGAGACCAGGCATCGCCCAATCCAGATAGCTCCATAGCGGTCCAGTTGCCATCCATCTTCATATAAATGGTGTCGTTTTGCAGATACTCTTCCAGGGCTAATGCCGTGGAGTTGCCCTCATCGCCGGGAATAAAAGTCAAAGAGGCCATGACGAGCTTCAGGGCCTGATCGGTCATATTCACCAGGCCAAAGCCGATGGACCGGGTTTGAACCTGCTGAGACTGGCCAGAAGAGAGGTTCTCAAGCATCATATCCTGCTCCATCTCCATGGAGAAGGTGTAGGATTTCAGGTCGTCCGATGATGCGACCACCAGCCCCCTCAAAATGGTTGATACGGGATCATCCTGGGAGCGGTCAGTTGACTGGCATAAAGCGCAGGTGCTTGAAAGCAGCAAGACCATTGCCAGAATCATTAGATATCTCATATGGATGATTATGGGGGTGCAGGATAAATCCGTTTTGCTCTATTCGATCTTCTTGAACATGCTTCCTTTGACTCCGCAGACTGGACACTTGTCGGGAGCCTTGTGATCCACAGTCATGCCGCATACCGGGCAAACGTAATAGGGGAATGACTCCACCTGGATATCCAGCCCCTCGAGCATATCATGATATAGCCTGGCATGATGCTCTTCCACCGCATTGGCATAGGTGAACGACCTCTCAGCATCCCGGGCGCCCTCCTCCTTTGCTATAGCTATCATCTCTGGATACATATCCTTGAACTCATGCGTCTCTCCGGCGATCGCCTCACGCAAATTCTCCTTGGTGATCTTGATGGCCTTCAGGGCGCGCAGGTGGTTGGCTGCGTGCACCGCCTCCGCCTCGGCAGCGGCCCGAAAGAGCCTGGCGGCCTGAGTGTAGCCCTCCTTATCCGCCTGAGCGGCAAATACGCTGTACTTCCTGTTCGCTCCAGATTCGCCGGCAAACGCCTCCCTCAAGAAATCCTCTGTTCGGGTCATATCCTTTTACTCCTCCAAGCTGAGGTCCTCGGGGTAAAGATCGGCCTCATGCAAGAGATCGTTCCCTGCCAGATCATAGTATCCGGTGATCCTGAGTATGTCCAGACGGGATATCTCATAAGCTCCACCCCTTCGCTCCAGTGGGGGATTAACCTGGACCTCCTGCAATGTTATTCCCGCCCCCCCCTCATTGTAGCGGTCGAATATCTGCCCCCAGGGGATGAGATGGGCAGTTCTGCTCTTCCCCACCCCATAACGCAGCTCCACCGCCAGTATGCCCTGACGGCCAGAACGGATAATGAAATCCGTCTCTCTCTCTATCTGATGGCCGCCTGAGGCCTCGCTGAAGTGCTGCTTGAAATAAAGCGACCTGGTCTTGCGGGCATCAAGGCTTTTGCATTCGATTGCCAGGTAGTACTCAGCAATTTTGGAGTCCACCAGGATATCGGCCAGCTGGGTGGCAAACCGCGACTGTCGGAGCCGATAGGCTATGGCTTTAATGCCTTCACTCTCGAAGAAGGAGTTGAGAGAATTGACCATTGCCCACTCAAAGTCACCCATCAGTAGAGATATTTCAAAGCCCTTATTAAAGTATCTTTTCCCATGTAATCACTTTCGCCCCTCCCTCATTGCTACACTTTATAGCCTTTGGACAGTAACACTTCCTGTTGCTCTCTGTGATGATTCATATTGTTAATGGCATACGCAGGATTGATCGATATAGAGTTCAGCTACGGCGAACTGGGCTTGGCGATCCATCATCTCACCAGTCATCTGGCTGAGAGGGTTATCTTGATATGATGAAAAGAGGATGAACAACACATGGACGGAGAGGTGGACAGATCTTGCCGCATACGGCATCATCAGAGCTGAAGAGCAATGGGCTGGGCAGGTTTATACGCGCCCGCTCCATCTCCGATGCCTGGCATCGAGGTCTGAACCTCATCTGGAGACAGGGTGAAGAGATCTCGGATGAGAGAGGGACCAAGATACGGGAGCTTCTATCCCTGCAGGTGGTGGTGGAGAATCCATATCAAGAGATGATTCCGGAGGAGTACTCCTGGAATGAGGAGCGCCTGGAGGAGTATGCCCATCAACTGCTCTGCGGCGACAATCCCGGATTTGAGTATACTTATGGCGAGAGGCTGCGCGCCTGGCGCCTGCCGGGCACCCCCCCCCTGGATCAGATCGATATAGCCATTCAACGGCTGAAGGAATCTCCTGCCACCCGCCGGGCTACGGCAGTGACCTGGATCCCCCCGGTGGATGGGGAGAGGAATGAGGTCCCCTGCATGATCGTTGATGATTTCAAGTTGCGCGGCGGCAGGCTGCACCTGGCCATCTTCTTTCGCAGCCATGACTTCGCCGGGGCCTATCCCGCCAACCTCTACGGCCTGGCCAGACTGCTGGAATATGCCGCACGAGAAGTGGGTGCCCAGCCGGGCTCCATCTCCACCACCAGCTCCTCTGCCCACATCTATGAGCACGACTGGGACTGGATCGAGGAGATGCTCCTGGGAAGAGGCGAGGCATAGACCGGTCGAGCGAAAGGCATATCTGCATTTATCGAATACTCATTACGCTTATGGTCGATAGCCTTCTGATGATCAAGGCAGAGGAGATCCACAAAAGGATAGAGGAGGGCAAGCCGGTTGAGTATGAGAATGTCATCATCTACGGTGACCTGGACCTGCACAATCTGGACCTACCTTTGAACAGAAACAAGCGGAAGATCGTAGAATCGATAATCAAGATCGAGTACTCGGTGATCAAGGGAAATGTGTTCTTCGACCACTCCGCCTTCCAGGGGCTGGTGGATTTTGACGGCACCGTATTCTCTCAGGCGGCCAACTTCTCTGACTCCTTTTTCCAGGGAGACGCCGGTTTCTCCCAGGCCCAGTTTCACGGGGAAGCCAACTTCTCCCGCGCTCACTTCACTACCGAGGCCAACTTCTCCCGAGCCAGGTTCAACGATGCCGACTTCGGCCGGGCAAAATTCCATCGCAGCTTTCACCTCTCCAATGCCAGGGTGTACACCCTGCGGCTCTCCGACGCCATCTTCGAAGAGGACGCCAGCATCCACTTAAAGGACCTGAACTATAACCGCATTGTGGTCCGCTGGAACACCATCCGCGAACATCTGCCCTACAACGGCTCAGTCTATCTCACCCTGATAAAGAACTTAAGAAACTTGGAGCAGTTCGAGGACGAGGACGACTGTTACTATCAGTATCGAAAGGAGAAGCATGCTCGGACCACGAAGGCATTTCCCAGAATCATCGACCGCCTTGCCTGGCTCTCCTGCGGCTATGGAGTCCGTCCATCCCACACCGTGATCCTCAGCCTGTCTCTGATCATCCTCTTCACAGCGATCTTCTGGGGAGCACATGCCCTGCAACCTTCTGCTTCTGCAAGCCCCGGCAGCAGCATATCGATAAACGATGCCTTCTACTTCAGCAGCATGTGGTTTCTTGGCCGGGCCCCCCAGAACATCAGCATCATTGAGGGCTTCGAGTTCCTGACCGTTTTTGAGACCCTGGCCGGATGGCTGCTAATGGCTCTCTTCCTTGTGACCATGAGCAAGGTGATGCTCCGGTGAGGGGGATTCTTCCTCCGCTCAATCCGCCCTCTGGGCGGCCGATATTTAAGGCCTGAAGGGCGGCCCAGAGTTCATCGATCAGCACTGGCTTGGAGATATAACCATCCATACTGGCTCGGGAAGATCCCAGGCTCTGGCAGTTCAAAGAGGAAACGAGGCATATGCAATGAACGGCTCAGAACAGCTCGGCCGGTGGATCTCAGATAATCCCATAATTATCATCTTTGCCACACTGCTCATCACCCTCAGCGCCGTCCACTATGCCCAACAGATCGAGATGCAAGGGCTGACCACCGAGAGCATGGTGGGCAAGGAATCCGCTCTTTATCAGGTCTATGACCATCTCTATGTGCAGAACTTTGGAACTGCATCCATCGCCGTATTGATCGAGGCGGATGACGTGGCAACGCCAGAGGTCCTTCGGGGGGACTGACAGCATCCAGCTGCTGGTGCAGGCCGATGATGTCACCGATCCGCAGGTGCTAGAGTGGATGGATGAGTTCTCCATCTATCTGAAAGGCTCCAGAGATCAGATATTGGGATATACGAGCATTGTCAGCTTGGCAAAAGAGGCAAACCAGGGAACTCTCCCCACGGATAGGACAATTATCCGAATGCTAATCGATGCCCTTCCTGCCAATTGGCGGGATATATACCTGGAGGGACACAACACCGCCATAATCGACCTCAATGTAGGCCAAACCATAACCAACCTGGGCACTGAGGGCTCAGACCGGCTGATGAAAGAGATCGAGAAGGATATCGCCTGGAATCCTCCTCCTGCAGGGGTCTCGGTGAGAATGACGGGAGACGCAGTGGTGATGACCACGGTCATAACCGCCCTGACCAAAGGAAGGACGGAGATGACCCTCTTCGGACTCTTGCTGATATTCATAGTGCTCTTGGCGATTTACCGGGATCTGATAAAGGCCTTGCTTCCTGTGCTTCCCATGCTGGTGGTTATAGGCTGGATGGGTGGTGTAATGTACATATCAGGCATGAAATACACCCCCCTTACTGCGTGCCTGGGGGCTTTGATCCTGGGAGTGGGATCAGAGTATGCCATCCTGATGATGGAGCGGTTCTATGAGGAGCTGGAGAAGATCGGCGATCCCAGAAAGGCCCTCTCCACAGCTACCAGGGCCATAGGCTCGGCATTGATCGCCTCAGGGCTTACCACAGTATTCGGATTTGCCGCCTTGATATCATCCCCATTTCTGATCACCAATAACTTCGGCATGGTGACCGTTCTGGCCATAGTGTTCGCCCTGGCCACCACCTTCACCGTATTTGTGGTGCTGATCTACCGCATGGAATTGAGAAGAGAGCTGGTGAAGAATGCGATTGCCGGAATATTCAAAGCCTTCCGGCTCATCCATCCAGAGGAGAGCTGATGGAAATGATTCCCATCATTTCGAGATTCTATATTGCCGGTCAAGTAGCAAGATACCCAAGATCTACTGTTAATATGCAGGTCGACATTAGATGACCAAATAGAATTAGGGCGATTTGGGGAGAAATATCTCTGAAAGCCCGGCATAAGGGGCAACCCACAAAGCGAAAGGCTGCCGGATGTTTTCCGGCAGTTCGGCCTCGATAGTATCAAATTTGCAGTTTAAATGAGCTTCACCCTCAGGTCATGGCCATGAGCTCAAGCTTCACCCGGTCAGATTCACCGGTCCCAGATGAGGATTCTACCTTTTGCGTATCCTCATCGGAGACATAGGACAAATAGAGCTTGCGCCTCTTGCCCTGGCTCATCTTGACATGCTTCGGATCAAGCTCTAAAGCGCGCTTCATCACGCTTATGACCGTTGTCTTATTCAGACCGAGCATGTCCACCAGCTCGCTGGTGGTATATCTGCCCGGCTTTTCCGCCATTATATCGATCAGAGATCGGGCATGATTATCCAGGGCCTTACCATCGCCTGAGCCTGACTCCACTGCAGCAGAAGGCCGGGCTTGCCTGGTGCGAAACTGGCTCTTCAGGTCGGATACCTCTTTGGATAAGCGGTCAACCTGATCGATCAGCCTGCCCAAAAGCTCGACATCGCTCTTCTTTGAGTCCATGTCCCGAGACATCTTGTCGATAGCGGAGACGAGCATGATCATAGCCTGTGCTTCTCGACGATCTCTTTCAATCTCTTCGGCCTTTGTTTTGTATAGCTCTAAAAGCTCTTCGAACATTTATTGGCTACTCCTAGTATCTTCTAGTTCAATCTCATTTCGAAGCGAATTAAAAGGTTGCCGGACAAAGGGTCAACTGTCAAGGTATATAATACTTTTCTTGTAGTTCGCCCTGTCGGGAAGGAATAGATTTGTCCTGGCCGATAGATCCAGATTCTTTAATGACTCGGGGAAGGTCACGGATGCTCTTGATGATGACACTGGCAGAATCCAGCAACCGCGGAGAGGGGCGAGTGTGCTGCTCTACCGTCAGGACCCCCAGGTCTGCCGCCTTCAAGGCATAGATATCATTCAAGCCATCGCCAACCATGACCACCTGGCCATACCTTTCCTTGAGCTCTGCTACAATCTCCTTCTTCCGCCAGGGGTTGGCGACTGGATTCATTCGCGATGGATCTATGCCCAGATCGTCCAGGCTGTTCAGGCTCCTTCTGCTATCTCCTGAGGCCAGAAAAACATCCGCGCCCATGGCCTTTAAATCATGCAGTACCCTCTCCAATCCAGGAAATGGAATGCCACCAGTGCTAATTGCATAGGCGATCTCCCCATGATCACGGTCAACGATGAATCCCGCAGTGCGATAGTTCCCCGGGCATTTCGCTTTCACTATTGCACAGGCCTCCTGCAGTTCGCGCATCTTGACCGGAGAGTTCTTCAGAATCCTCAAGACCTCATCTGGGGAGATCTGAGAGGATGAGCAGCTGATCTTGATGCAATCCTCGCGACCCAAGACCAGCACCCTGATGGGATGGTCGGAATTGCAGGATATTATCATATCCGGATCGATCTGAGGCACTACCAGTGCCCGGCCACTCTTCTCCATGATAAGCTCCCAGGTGACGACCTTCTCCAGGATAATATCTCCTGGTATGTCCTTGGCCACGCGATACATCCTCATAATGGTCCCTGCTACATCCATGACCACAGCGAGATCCCCTGACATCAGCCATGAGTTTGGGCAAAGGAATGAGATCAAACTATCGCCCCCCCAGTGCAATAACTTTTTTATCTAGAAGATCCAAATAGAACTCCAGTAAGAAAAATGGGGTAGGATTACGAGGGGAGTAGCGTTGGCTTTGTTGCTGATATTCCTCTTCTCCCTGGAGCAAACTGGCATTGCATCTGCTCTATCCGGACAGGTCCAGGAGGGGGATTTCACCAACGGCCTGAAGGTGGCAGGAACGGGCTATTTCGAGGTTGGCGTCTCCGTAAAGGACAGAGACCTGGCTTTGGAGTATAACAGCTTCATGACCGGGGACGGCGACCTGGAGATGGATACAGGAACCGTTGAATCCCAGAGAGCTGGGCGGCTGCCGGGCATGAGCAATGACTCAACTATTCCCCTGAACCTCTGGGAGAACACTCGGATCACCTACTCCGGCACCGCCCCAATGGTGGGAACCAAGTACATCAACTCCAAATCCTTCTGGGGAGGAATAGGAGCTGAGGTTCAGGAGTCCTTCTCCGTCACCGAGATGGAGAGGGAGGGAAGCACATTCTTCGCCTCCACAAATCCTTCCTCTTATACGGCTGATCCGAATGAGATCGCACGGCTCCTCAGCACCAGCCCGGTTGACTCGGTAGGCATATCGACCAGGAACTCGTTTAATGGAACCTGGCAGACCGATGCCCATCTGCACAAGATGTTCTCCAAGGATGTCAAGGTGCACGAGTCCTTTACCGGCACATTCGATGTGGAAAAGAGGCTGGTCTTCCGGGACGATCCCTCTAAGGAGAAGCGAGAGGCGGGATGCGAGGGCATAGACTGCTAGAGAGTTCATTCGATGAAAAGTCATGCTCCCCGGCCATGCCCGCGAGACGGAAAGGCTCTTCGCTGAATTATGTGGGCGAGGCACGGCAGCGATTATAGACTCTGTTCCTCTGCGTCTCTGTGGTTGGGTCAGAGCAAAGCGGTTCACCACCGAGGCGAAAAGATACAGAGAATTTGTGGAAATTCACGGTTTTGCCATCGTCTAGATCAGATATCTTATCTCATTGCCTTCATATGAACCTCATCTCAGAATAAGCCTTTTATAAACAAGAGGGAGGGATGGCCTAGGTGAGTGGATTGATTACCAATATCGATGCTAACGGCAGGGTTCAGCTTCCCCTAGCCATCAGATATGGCCTTGACTTATGCACTGGAGACAGGATTGCCATAGACCATTTAGGCGATGGGACCATCATTCTCAAAAAGATCGATGATGGGGTTACTCTAAAAGGAGCAGACAGGTCAAATGCCAGGGCGGAAAGGCCATCCAGTAGCTGAAACATACAAATTGCCCTAATAGAGGAAAGGCCTAAACAGCGTCTGTTAAAAGCAAGAATTAACGGCAAAAAAAATGTTACGGACCCGCCGGGATTCGAACCCGGGCCCGAGGCTCCGGAGGCCTCTATTCTATCCAGACTATACTACGAGTCCACATCCCCTTTGATCTCATTCAATCCAGCATCCCATCCAATTAATGCCATGATACTGGAACATTCCTCTGAAAATTTAGAATGATATAGGCAGCGGGCTCTCTTCCCGGGAAGCACCCCTACCTACTGATCTTAGCTTTCCAGAACTATTTCTATATTCACGTTTTTAGGAACCTGAATCCTCATGAGCTGGCGAAGAGCGCGCTCATCGGCATCTAGATCGATAAGCCTCTTGTGCACCCTCATCTCCCAGTGGTCCCAGGTAGCAGTCCCCTCTCCATCAGGGCTCTTTCTGCATGGTACAACCATTCTCTTAGTGGGAAGTGGGATGGGGCCCGCCATATGGACGCCCGTCCTCTGGGCAATCCCTTTGACCTGATTGCAGATATCGTCCAGCATCAAGGGATTGGTGCCAGAGAGCCGAATTCTTGCCTTTTGCATGTTTTACACCAAAAAAAGTTGGTTCAGCGTGGTACCACGCTCATGCACATGCCGGCTGCGACGGTCGTGCCCATGTCCCTAATGGCGAACCTGCCCAGCTGGGGAATCTCCTTCACCGGCTCAATGACCATGGGCTTGGAGGGAGTGACCATGATGATGGCCGCATCTCCAGCCTTGATGAAGGCGGGATTCTCTTCCTTGACTGCACCGGACCTCGGGTCCAGCTTGGCCAGAATGGCTGTCAGGGTGCAGGCAATCTGAGCTGTATGGCAGTGGAATACAGGAGTGTATCCGGCGGATATAGCACTGGGATGCTGCAATACCACTATCTGAGCCTTGAACTCCTTGGCAACGGTCGGGGGCTTCTCCACCGATCCGCAGACATCTCCCCGGCGAATGTCCTTCTTGGAGACGCCGCGCACATTCCATCCGATGTTATCACCGGGGAATGCCTCAGGCACCTCCTCGTGATGCATCTCAATGGACTTGACCTCGCCGGTCACATTTGCAGGCTGGAAGACTATCTTATCGTTCTTTCTCATGACACCGGTCTCTACTCTGCCCACGGGCACAGTGCCCACGCCAGAGATGGTATAGACGTCCTGCACCGGTACGCGCAGAGGCAGGTTGGTGGGCTTATCCGGGACCTTGAGGTTGTTTAAGGCCTCGAGCAGGGTTGGGCCCTTGTACCAGGGCGTATTGGTGCTGGCTTTGGCCAGGTTATCTCCCATCAGGCCGGAGAGGGGTATGAATGGTATATCATCTACCTTGTATCCAACCATCTTGAGGAGCTTGCCTACCTCTTCCTTGACCTCGTTGTACCTCTTCTCGTCAAATGGCGGAGTGGTAGCATCGATCTTGTTCATAGCCACAACCAGCTGGTTGACTCCCAGGGTCCTGGACAGGAATACGTGCTCCTTGGTCTGAGCCATGACCCCGTCGGGGACGGCCACGACCAATACGGCAGCATCTGCCTGGCTGGCCCCGGTGATCATGTTCTTCACGAAGTCCCTGTGGCCAGGGCAGTCCACCACGGTAAAGTAGTACTTGGCGGTATCGAACCGATGATGGGCGATGTCGATGGTAACGCCCCTCTCGCGCTCTTCCTTCAGGCTGTCCATGACCCAGGCGAACTCGAAGGTTGCCTTGCCTTTGCTTGCGGCTTCTTTCCTATACTCATCAATGACGTGGGGGTCTACAGCCCCTGTCTCGAACATCAATCTGCCTACGGTTGTCGACTTTCCGTGGTCGACGTGTCCAATGAATGCAAGATTGAGATGCGGCTTAGTATCTGCCATAACTTATCTCCTCCAACTGGCACTATCCATATTTTTCAGTATTTCTGCTTTTAATCCTTTCGAAGGGTCGCTTATACGACCTTCAGGTAATCACTGGGTTTGGGCATCTCCGGCTTCAAGCCCTTTCTGGTCCTGATCTGCTTGACTGTCTCCAGGAGCAGGTTTGCGGGCAGGGGCTCGAATCCTGCGAACTCCGTCGACCAGAGGGCTCTCCCTTCGGTGGCCGATCTTATCGCCCCGGAGAAACCGAACATCTGAGCCACAGGCATCTTGGATTTAAGGATCACCATATCGCCCTGGCTGTCCATGTTTAGGATGACGCCTCTTCTCCCCTGGATCTCAGACATGGCTCCACCCATTTGATCCTGAGGCACCTGTATATAGACGTTCTGGAAGGGCTCGAGCAGCACTGGATCTGCCATTAGGATCCCTGCCTGCACTGCCTGCCTGACTGCGGGAATGACCTGAGCGGGGCCGCGGTGCACTGCATCCTCGTGCAGCTTCACATCCATTATCTTGGCCTTTATCCCCTGGACCGGTTCCCTGCAGATGGGGCCGTTCTTCAAGGCCTCCTCGAAGCCCTCCAATATGAGCTCCATGGTTTCTCTCAGGTACTGAATGCCTTTGGTCATATTAAGAAGGACATTGGTGCCGTAGTAGCCGGATATGCTCCGGGCCTCATCCTTGTCCATGCCATTTTCGATGAGCAGCTTTCTGCGCTCAATCTCCTCCATCTTCATGCTGATCTTGCCCTCTTTCAGGGACTGGATCACTCCTTCTTCCAGAGGCTCAAACTCGATATAGAAGCGGTTATGATGGTTGGGCGACTTTCCTTCTACTGGCCCTGCATGGCCGGCTATGGACTCCCGGTATACCACAATGGGTGGAGAGGTCTTCAGCTCTACACCGCGATCGCGCTGGAGCCTGGTGACGGTTACATCCAAGTGCAGCTCACCCATGCCTGCCATGAGATGCTCTCCGGTCTCCTCATTGATGGTGACCTGCAGAGTTGGGTCCTCCTTGGCGATCTGCCTCAGAACCTCTACGACCTTGGGCAGGTCGCGGGTGTTCTTGGCCTCTACCGCCACGGTCATGACCGGCTCGGAGACGTGCTTGATCTGCTCGAAGGGGGTCATATTCTCCTCAGAGGAGATAGTGGATCCGACGATCGCATCCCGCAGGCCGGTGACTGCGGCTATGTTCCCTGCCGGGATCTCCTCTACCTCTACCCTCTCCGCACCCATTACCACACCGGTCTGCTGAATGCGGTTGGTTCCGCCGATGCCCGATACATAAAGCTCCATGCCCCGCCTGAGTGTCCCGGAGAAGAGCCTTCCTGTGGCCACCTCGCCAGCATGGGGGTCGACCTTGACCTTGTTGATCATGAAAGCCACCGGCCCATTCGGATCGCATGAAGCCATGGCCTTCCCCACCGGGCTGTCCCAATCGCCGTGCCAGATGACCCCGACCCGCTCCTTTTGGGCCTCGATGGGACTGGGGAGGAACTTGACCACCATATCGTTGACCGCAATGTACAGGGGAACCTTCTCTGCCAGCTCCTTCATCTTTCCTTCATGGCAGTAATCTACCACCTGATCGAAGCCAATCCCCGTCTTCTTCATCTGGGGAACGCTTATTGCCCAATTATAGAGAGCTGATCCGAAGGCGATATTTCCCTTGGCGGCATCCAGCTTCCAGCCGGCCTTATATTTCTCCTCATCCATTCCTAAAATGAGCTTGTTGACATTGTCAATGACTTTGCCCAGGCGGGCGGCCATGTCCTTCTTCTCCACCTTGAGCTCGTTGATCATCCGGTCCACTTTATTGACGAAAAGGACCGGCCGAACGCCCTCCTTCAGAGCCTGCCTGAGCACGGTCTCCGTCTGGGGCATGGCGCCCTCTACCGCGTCCACGACCACCACAGCACCGTCCACTGCGCGCATGGCTCGGGTGACGTCGCCCCCGAAGTCTACGTGACCGGGAGTGTCAATCATATTGATCAGATACTCTTTGCCGTCCACCTCGTGGACCATGGAGACATTGGCGGCATCGATGGTGATTCCCCGGGCCTGCTCCAGGGGATCGAAATCCATGAATAGCTGCTTTCCTGCCAGATCCATGGAGATCATGCCTGCCCCGCCCAACAGGTTATCAGAAAGGGTTGTCTTGCCGTGATCGATATGTGCCACGATTCCGATGTTCCTGATAAACTTGGGTTTATCCATCAGAGTCATTACACGTTCTGCTATCTTCTTCCTCTTGCCCATAATACGCCTCGCGAAGTTTGAGATAAATCTTATAATCCTGACTAGGACTGAGACTCCTCGGGCTCAATGTATTTAAGCCTTCGGCCCCTTCTTCGGGCGATTTGTAAAGGAAAATATATGATCCTTCATTTTGGCAGACCTCCCTCTTGAACCTTCGCTGGATAAAGCTTAAATCGATGCGAAGATAGCTCTGGTTCGGTTTTTAAGATGGCGCGCTTGGTAATGAAGTTTGGTGGTGTTTCCGTTGCTGACGGAAACCGGCTGAGGCATGTGGGCGATCTTGTCGCGCATTTTCATCGCGACAATGAGATAGTCCTCGTCACCTCTGCCCTTCAAGGGGTAACGGATGAGCTTCTGGCCTGTGCCAGAAGGGCGGCCAGCGAAGGCAATGTCTCAGATGTGATGGACTTCATAGAGAGGATAACAGATAGACACAACCAAGCGATAGCAGATGCAATCCAGGATCCTGCAATCGCCAAAGAGGTACAGGGTATAATATCCGAGAAGCTCTCATTGCTCGAGAAGGCCTACATCGGCATCTGCTATCTGGGAGAGCTAACTAGACGCTCGCTCGACTATATCTCCGGCTATGGCGAGCAGCTGGCTGCACCCATTCTATCCGGGGTGCTGCGGGATATGGGAATCGAATCCCAGCATTATACCGGAAGAGAGGCGGGAATCATCACCGACAGCAATTACGGGGATGCCAGACCCCTGGAGAAGACCTATGGCCTCATCCCCCAGAAGCTACTGCCGTTGAAGGGCGTCCCAGTGGTCACCGGATTCATAGCCCAGGACGAGAAGGGGACGAACACCACTCTTGGTCGTGGTGGCTCCGACCTCTCCGCATCACTGATCGGTGCGGCGATCAATGCGGATGAGATCTGGTTCTGGAAGGAGACCTCCGGCATCATGACCACTGATCCCAAGATAGTGCCAGAGGCCAAGACGATACCCACCATCTCCTACCGGGAGGCGATGGAGCTCTCCTACTTCGGGGCTAAGGTCCTCCATCCCAGAGCCATTGAGCCAGCCATCAAAAAGGGTATCCCTGTGAGGGTTAAGTGCACCTTCGATCCCGAGGACCCAGGAACTCAGATCGTGAGGGACGATGTTCTCAAAGAGGATGTGATCAAGGCGGTCACACTGCATCAGAAAGTCGAGCTTCTGAACATCTCCGGCGCGGGGATGATAGGGACACTGGGCGTTGCTGCTCGCGCCTTCACCGCTCTGGCCGAAGCGGGGATCAATATCGTGATGATCAGCCAGGGCTCCTCTGAGGCCAACATATCCATGGTCATAGAGGAGGGACAGGCAGATCGAGCGGATGAGGCTCTGCGATCCGAGTTCCCCAGAGATGTGGTCAAGGAGATCTCCCATGACCATGATGTCTGCACAGTAGCGGTGACAGGCTCGGGAATGGCCGGGACTCCTGGGGTAGCCGCCCGGGTGTTCAAGGCCATGGGTCAGGCCAGGATCAATGTGGTCATGATCAGCCAGGCATCTGGCCAGCATAACATCTCCTTTGTGGTGGCATCGGCGGATGGGGAAAGAGCAGTTCGGGAGCTTCATCGCGAGTTCGGTCTGGGTGGTGAAGCATGAAGAAGCTCACCTATGCCCAGGCAGGAGTGGACATCAGCCTGGAGAATAGGTCCATCGAGGCCATGAAGTCCGTTCTCACCACCAGGCGCAAAGGGTTCGGGGCGCCATTGACCGATATAGGCCATTATGCAGGCCTCCTGGATATGGGAAGCTTTGCCCTGGCCATGACCACAGACGGGGTGGGTTCAAAGGTTCTGATCGCCAATGCCATCTCCAAGTGGGATACCGTGGGAATTGACTGCATAGCCATGAATGTGAACGACCTGTATGCCATCGGTGCCGAGCCCATAGCCTTTGTCGACTACCTGGCGGTGGAGAAGGTCGATCCCGAACGCGCCGAGCAGATAGCCATAGGTCTCGCCCGGGGTGCAGAGCTCTCCAATATGACCATCGTGGGAGGAGAGACCGCCTCCCTGCCTGAGATCATCCGGGGATTCGACCTGGCCGGAACCGCTATCGGCGTCGTGGACAAGGATAAGGTGGTGACCGGAGAGAAGATCAAGAAGGGGGATGTGCTGGTTGGGGTCCCCAGCAGCGGCCTGCACAGCAACGGCTACACTCTGGCCAGGGCCATTGTGGCCCAATCCGGATACACTTACTTCGATCGCCTGCCCGGAGGGGAAAAAAGCATAGGAGAGGAGCTTTTAGTTCCCACCAGAATCTATCATGAGATCGTAGAGCTGGTGGGAAGGTGCGATGTCCACGGCCTCGCGCACATCACCGGCTCGGGACTGCTAAAGCTGCGCCGGATCAGCAATCTCGGATTCGAGATCACCGATCCGCTGGAACCCCAGCCCATCTTCCATTTCCTGCAAGAGCAGGGCAGGGTGGAGGATCTGGAGATGTACCAGACGTTCAACATGGGAATGGGCTTTTTGGTGGTGCTGGCGGAGGAAGAGGCCCAGGAAGCCTGCAGGATCATGGGATCTGGCTCTCGAGTCATAGGGTCGGTGGTAGGAGAGGGATTAAGAGCAGGCCATCTGGCCTTCTAGGCCTGCCTGTTTCATCTATTTCTCGATCTATTCATTCTTCTCTATTTTATTCTCGCCGAACATCTCTTCAAGCTTCTCTTTTATCCTCTTGATGGACTGGATCGAAGGGCAGTCGGCATCTATAGGAGGGGTGCCTGCCAGGTCCGCCTCCACCAGGCAGCGGTCGAAAGGTATGGTTCCCAGGACTGGAATTCCCATTGCCGAGAGCTTGTCCGCCACAGGACCTGGGTTGTCCGCCTTGTTTATGACAGCAAAGTACCTGGAGATGCCGATCTCTTTGCCCAGCTGCATTATCCTCTCCACGGTCTCAATGGACCTCATCCCCGGCTCCACCACTGCGATCATGGCGTCGACGCCTCTGGCAGTAGCCCGGCCCAGATGCTCTATGCCCGCTTCCATATCCAGGATCACCAGATCCTTCTCCCGGGTTATTACATGGCGAAGGAGGGCTTTGACGAAGGCATTGGCGGGACACATGCAGCCTGATCCGCCGGAGTCGATGGTGCCCATGACCACCAGCTTGACGTTGTCCGGCCCGGTGCAGCCGCACATGCCTACAACATCGTCGACCTTGGGGTTCATCTTGAACATGCCCATGGGCATGCCCGCTCGCTCCTCAACCAGGTCCTTGTGTTCAGTGACCGGCTTGGGAAGCTCTTTTATCCCCAGGGCTGAGCCCAGGTTCATGCTCGGGTCGGCGTCGATCGCCAGGACGTTATAGCCGTCGCGCGCAAATAAACGGGCCAGGGTTCCGGCGAGGGTGGTTTTGCCCACGCCTCCTTTTCCTGAGATGGCAATTTTCATTTCATTTAACCTCTGTAATTGTAGTAAGTCAGCGGTCAAGCCATAGAAATTTAACGGCTCGGACAAGAGAGATGCAGGTTTATATCGATTATGCATGATATGTATGAGGTGCGGATAATCCGGATTTAATGCAACTGATGGATTACGGATCCGCAGGATAGACAGGGATGATCGAGCGCATCAGAAAACGGGACGGAAGCGTGGTCGAGTTCCAGACCGAGAAGATTGCTCTGGCCATATCCAAAGCCTTTCGAGCCGTGGGCAGGGAAGAGGAAGATCAGAGAAGCCAAACGATATCTGGGGGTGGCAGGTGACCTGAAGCTCTCAATCAATGCTGCGGAGGTGTTGAAGAAGAGGTATCTCTTAAGGGACGAGCGCGGCCTGGTGGTGGAGACGCCGGGAGAGATGTTCGGACGGGTGGCCGATCATATCTCCAAGGCCGAGTCCAAATATGGCGGCGATGTTGAAAGCTATCGATCTCTTTTCCTGCAGATGATGAGGAACCTGGAGTTTCTGCCCAACTCCCCCACCCTGATGAACTCCGGGCTGGAACTGGGGCAGCTATCGGCATGCTTCGTCCTTCCAGTGACGGATTCGCTCTCAGGGATATTCGATGCCCTGAAGAGCATGGCCCTCATCCACCAGAGTGGTGGAGGCACGGGATTCTCCTTCTCCCGGCTGCGGCCCAGGGACGATGTAGTCCGGGCCACTGGGGGAGTGGCCAGCGGACCGGTCTCCTTCATGCGCATCTTCGATACCGCGACCGATGTGATCAAGCAAGGCGGACGCCGGCGGGGGGCGAACATGGGAATATTGAGGGTCGACCATCCCGATATCATGGAGTTCATCGAGGCCAAGGAGCAGTCGGGATTCCTGGAGAACTTCAACCTCTCTGTGGCGGCGACAGACGAATTTATGGAAAAATCGCGGGGTGAGGGCGAGATCGACCTGATCAATCCGCGCACGGGCCTGGCGGCGGGCCGGCTGAAGGCAGCGGAGCTTTTGGGCCTTATCGCCACCTCTGCCTGGAGGGGTGGCGACCCGGGGATCATCTTCATCGATCGCATCAATGCCGCCCACCCACTCCCAGGGGAGATCGAGGCCACAAACCCCTGCGGGGAGCAGCCTCTTCTCCCTTACGAGTCCTGCAACCTGGGCTCAATCAACCTCTCCCGGCTGGTGAGAAAAGGAGAGCTGGACTGGGATCGTTTGGCTGAGCTGGTCAGCCTGGGGGTGAGGTTTCTGGACAACGTAATCGAGATGAACCGCTTCCCTCTGAAAGAGATTGAGGAGGCGACCCTATCCACCCGCAAAATCGGCCTGGGGGTGATGGGATTTGCCGATATGCTCATCCAGATGAACATCTCCTATGCCTCGCCCCAGGCTGTGGCCCTGGCGGAGAAGCTGATGGGATTCATCAGCGAGCACGCCCGCGCCCAGTCGGCGCGCCTGGGTGAGGAGAGGGGATCGTTCCCCCTGTTTGATAGCTCACGCCTGCGGGGGTGGAGCGCAATGAGAAACGCCACGGTGACCACCATCGCCCCCACCGGTACCATCAGCATCATCGCCGGGACGAGCAGCGGCATTGAGCCGCTCTTTGCATTGGCATTCGTGCGCCGGGTGCTGGAGGGGGCGCGGCTGCTGGAGGTCTCGCCGCTCTTTGAGAAGATGGCGATGGAAAGGGGGATTTATACCCCGGATCTCAAGGCTGAGCTGGCCCGGAGGGGCAGTGTGCAGGAGATCGCTGGCCTGCCCCAGGATCTAAAGGAGCTGTTCCGCACTGCTCTTGACATCTCCCCTCAGCAGCATGTGCGCATTCAGGCCGCCTTCCAAAAATATACCGACAATGCAGTATCCAAGACGGTGAACCTGCCCGCAGAGGCGACGACAAGCGACGTGCTCCAGGTTTACAGACTGGCCTACGAAATGGGATGCAAGGGGGTGACAGTCTTCAGATATGGCAGCCGAAGCCAGGTGCTCTATCTAGGAAATGGGGAGACAGTTCCTGGGTGCAAGTACTGCGGATAGTTCCAGAGGATATCATCTCTCCATCGCTTTTCTTCTCAATTCCGCGGGCATCTTCTCTATGGTATAGCGCAGAGACGTTCTGGGCATGACGGCCTTGTTTTTCATCACATAGTCGAAGACCTCGGCCTGATGAGTTCTGCTCGCCTCTTTTAAAAGCCAGCCATATCCCTTCTGCACCATGTCGTCCTTATCCAGAAGGAGGATGTCAGCGATCATGAATACCTCCGGCAGAAAGTCGCCCCTGCGAGCGGGGAGGATGAGGGTCACAGCCGAGGCCCGCCGCACCCATCGGTTGTCTGACCGGGCCCAGCCAAAGAGATTCTCCATGTACTGGGGATACAATTCAATGAAGTTTCCCAGGGTATGGTTGCATAGGGTGTCGCACTTCGCCCAGTTGTTCACATATCGCTCAAGCCAGCCCTTGAAGATTGTGAAGTCGGAGGGCTCATATTGGCTGCGCAAGGTGTAGGCCCACTCAAAAGCGATGAACGCCTCCTCCCCATAATCTGAGCGGAGAAGCTCTTCGCAGAGGGTGAAGATCTCCCCTTTGTCCCTCCCTTTTATCTCCCGGTAATATTTGGTCGCGATCTTCCTGACCAGGCTGGATTTGACACCGTAAAACTTGACCTCCTCCTTGAAAAAACGCGATGCTCCGTCTCTGGTCTTCTCGTCGATTCCCTCAATCAGCTCTTGGCGTAACCTGGTCAGGACATGCTCATCCATATCCTCAACTGCAGAATCGCTTAGATCAAAAGATCTTCGCTGAAAGGAGGGCTCAGCTATCTTCATTCACGCCATGCTTTACATTACTGCAATTGTCCGGATGGAAAGGGCTAAATATAATAGACATCTGTGATGTTTTTGTTAAGTAAATCAAATCAAGAGATGCGCGAGAGATTCGGGGCCCACCTCCTCCCTGAATCTCTCAGGCGGCCCTTTCAGTGAGAGCTTTTTCGCTATTCCTCTCCTGCTGCCTCATCCATCTCGAAATCCATAGATTCTGCCAGTTCATTGATCAAAGGCCCGAGCTTGTCCTTCATCTCCGGCTTCAATTCGATCAGCTTGAAGAATATCATCATCTTGCTGGCCAGGCTGATATCCTCAAGCTCTGCACCAATCCCTTCCAGGCAATCATTGATTGAAATGAGGGTATCAGAGATCTCCTGCAGAACCTCAATTTGAGTCATTCATTCAACACCTACTTCCCGTCCTGCATGGAGTAGTTGAAATAACTGACCCTCGATAGCAGCACAATTGCAGAATTGAACCAGCCTTCCTTTATATAATCCCCAAATAAACCGGCAGAGCGATCAGTATCACAGGCAGGCCGACCAGAGCCCAGACCCGCCGGTCGCTGTCGAAGATCTTCTTTCCATCCAGGGGTCCGAAGGGCAGCATATTGAAGGCCGCCAGGATCAGGTTGATGAAGAGGGCAAATGTAATCGCCTGCGCCCAGACTTCGCCATCTGCCAGGCCGCTCATCCCCAGAATGAAGAAGAAAGCCGCCAGCACGATGTTGGTCATCGGCCCGGCCAGAGATATTAAGAGCATCTCTCTTTTCAGCTGGCTGGCCAGCTCCTCCTGACGAAACGGATCGGGGACGGTAGAGCCATATATGCTGTCTTGAATATATGTCTGGACAGGGGGTCGGGACCGGCTGATCATCACCGCTCCCGGAGCGGCGATGAGAAGGCCGGCGAAGGCTGAAGCCACCGCCAGACCGAGGCCCCAGAGATTGGCCCGGTATTCGGCCAGATATCCAAAATGCTGGGCAGTGAACTTATGAGCCAGTTCATGGAGGAGAAATCCGCTGGCAACACCCAGAGTGGAGACGATGATCATATTCATATCAAGCACCGCCCCTCCAAAAAGCACCGAGAAGGCTATTACCAGGGCGATCAATGATATGACCAGGTCCCTCAATTCAGTAACGCTTATGCCCAACATCATTCTATTGACCTGGTACCCTTGCCGCTTTTGCTTTGCATCTCTGTTGGCCGTCTAATGAAGATCTTGATCGATCTCTCCCCTGGCATATCTATTCAGGATGGCGCTGATCCCTTCATAGCCAGGGCTTCCTTTCTTCATCTTATCGACGACTTGAACTATCTGCTCGTACACGGGCTATTGGTGTAACAGGTTGATATTTATCTCTTATCAAGAAAACGATTTATACCTAGAGCTTGATCTCCCGCCTCATGGGAAAAGTATTCGTGAGCCCTCTGAACTGGGGTTTGGGCCACTCCACCAGGGATATTCCCATCATTGAGGAGCTACTCCGAAGGGGCCACGAGGTCACCATTGGCACCAGCGGCAATGCCCTGGCCCTTCTGAAGAGGGAATTCCCGGAATGCGATTTCATAACATTCAAGGACTATCCTGCCCCCTACAGCTCCACCCGGTTCTTCCTGCCCAAGTTCGCTGCCAGCATTCCCATCCTCCTCCGCGCTCTGGCCAGGGAGAGAAAGAAGCTGGACGAGATCCTCACCAGGAATAAGTTTGATCTGATAATAAGCGACAACCGCATGGGGGTCTACAGCCACGACATTCCCAGCTACTTCATCTCCCATCAGCTCCGCTTCAGCCTGCCCCAGTACCTCTACCCTTTTGAGATGCTCACCATTCCCGTGAACAGCTTCGTTCATGTCAAGTTCGACGGAGTCATTGTGCCGGATATCTATCCCTGGGCGGGCCAGCCGAACCTGAGCGGCAAGCTCAGCCGATCCCGCTTGGATGCCACCAACAAAAGAGCCTATTTCGCCGGAATCTTCACCAGCACCAGGAAGATGAATCTGGATGAAGACCTGGATTATCTGATCATCATCTCAGGACCCGAGCCCCAGAGGACGAAGCTGGAGGAGATCATCTTAAAGCAGGTGCAAAAGCTCCCCGGGGAGAAGGTGGTGCTCCTGGGAAGCCCTCAGAAGGAGAGGCACGAGAAGCTGGATGATCACACCACAGTTCACTCTTACCTATCCACGGAGGATAAAGTGGAGCTGATGAACCGGGCCCGCTTTCTGATCACCAGGTCCGGCTATACCACCATGATGGAGATGGTGGAGCTGGACAAAAAGCATGGGCTGTTCATCCCCACCCCCGGCCAGACGGAGCAGGAGTATCTCTCCCGCTACTATGCCCGGCAAGGCTGGTTCCTCTCCCGCAGCCAGTACAAGCTCCGCCTTCCCCAGGACGTGCAGGAGGCGATGAACGACCAGGGCTTCCCGGAGATGACTAAGACGGCGGAGAACGTCAAGAGGCTCTATGAGGAACTCTTCGTGCAGCATCTGAGCTGAAATGTGATCTGTCTATTCCGCAGCAGACAGAGTGCTACCAATAATTGCGAAGCATCTCATGCACCCGACACCAACTCTCCATTATCTCTGGACCGAAGAGCTCTTTCGGCAAAAGATCGATCATCTGCCCAAGGTACCTGACTTTCCTCTCCATCAACTCCCGGGCACAGAGAGAATCAATATCCTCCATCATATCCGCTGCCAGTAGGCGGGAGGAGCGAATGCAATGCTCAAGCCTCAGCCGGACATCATCCGGATGGCAGTTCAGGCCTCCTGTATCCTGATAAATCACCCTTCCCAGCTCACTGAAGGCCTCGATGAACAGGCTGAAAGACGACTGATCAGAATCGCAGCGCCCGTGAGTGGCAGCATAGCCGCAACCCTGGCAGCTTCGGCTCTGGCCATACTGGACGCAAAAAGGGCAGGTCCCGGGCCGGGTGGGCAAGTGGCCGAGTATTATAAGAGAGAAGGCGCGGGCGAACTTATGCTGCTTTTCGGGCGGGACCTTTTCCAGGCGGCGGGATAAGAGTTCCAGCCAGTAAATCAGCTCCTGGCAGCCGGTGACGATCCCCTTCCTGGCCATATCAAGGGAGGCAGCATCGATCGATGCCGCCGCCGCCTCCAGTTCCTTTGCTCTATCGCTCATATAGCTCGCAGAAGACCAGTATAGGCCGGTATGGCCCAACTTTCAATATGCCTGGCCCTCAGTACCCCTTCTGGGTATGGGTCATATTGTTGCAGAACTTGAACTTGTCCCGGTCCTTGTCCTGTAGATAGACATACCCTATCCTGCGATCCTCCAGATGCTCCTCATACTCCTCTTTTGCATCCTCCCGGCAGGACGAGCAGGCACCGCGAGGGATGGAGACGCAGAAGGCATTGTTCAAGGTGCCATATCCCCTCTGGGCTGAGCTGGTGATGGTCATGTATCCCGGGCAGTCCGGACAGAGCCTGACCGACTCCTCCTGGCTCTCATTGATCATGTCCGTATCGTAAAAGACCCTCTTCTTCCGGCGGTAGAAGTCGCCCAGACTCTCCAGGGCCATCTGGACCATCTCCTCCCTCTTCGCCCAGGCCTCATTCACCTGCTCCACCGTTTTCTTGATCTCCCGCCACATGGCATCGGTCTGCACAAAGGCTCCAGGAACATAATCCGGCTCGCGTACATGGGAGTAGTCAAGGCCGGCCATGGCCAGGATGATGCCGGTGTTCACATAGGGAAGAGCGCTTTCCACCGCATAGCCTCCCTCCAGGACGCAGATATCTGGAGCAAGCTTCTCATTGAGCCGGGCATAGCCATTGGCAGAGAACCGCATATTAGCTAGAGGATCAGTGTAGTGGTTGTCCTGGCCGGCGGAGTTCAGGACCAGATCCGGCTTGAACTCCTCCAGGATGGGCAGGATGAGATTGTCCAGAACATAATGGATGCCCTCGTCTGTGGTGCCCGGAGGCAGGGGAACGTTCAGGGTGCGCGCCAGTGCCTGCGGCCCGCCGATCTCATTGACGAAACCGGACCCAGGATAGAGGGTATGCCCGTCCTGGTGGAAGGATATGCACAGGACACTGGGATCATGCCAGAAGATCTCCTGAGTGCCGTCGCCGTGATGCACATCCGTATCGATCACCGCGAGCCTCTTATGGCCATATCTGGTCCTCAGGTACTCGACAAGTATAGCCATATTGTTGATATTGCAAAATCCCCGGTTGCCGTGCACCACCCGCATGCTGTGGTGGCCTGGCGGGCGCACCAGGGCAAAGCCGTTTCTGATCTCCCCTTTCTCCAGGGCATCGGCCAGGGTGAGGGTGCTTCCGGCGGCAATGAGATGGGCCTCGGTCACCTGGCTCTCCACATCTGGAACGCAGAAATGGGTGCGAGCGATGTCCTTGTTCTCTGCCAATCGAGGCTTGTACTCCTCGATCTGGGGGAGGTCCATCAGCCCCTCCTCGAAGATCTGGTCCCGGGTATAAAGCAGCCTCTCCTCTCTCTCTGGGTGGGTGGGCGAGATGGCCCAGTCGAAGGCGGGGAAGAATATCAGGCCGGTCTTTCCCGCTCTTGCAGTAGAAGCCATTTACGTGCACCTCCATGAGGATAGCAGGCCAGCAGGAATCTCCATCCGTACGTCCAGGAGCTTTCCTACCGTCGACCATCCCCGAATCATATTGAAGACCTCGCTGGAAGTGACCAGAGCTTCAGCGGCATACTCCTCGATCCCCAGGCGACCTGCTCTCTCCACGAGAAGCCTCTTTGCCAGCTGCTCGGCCTGAGCCAGAGACATCTGCTTCTCATTCACTTTGCCCATGATCCCATCCTCTGCAGTCACATACTCACCCCTCTCGGTATCGATATGAAGGTTAAGGGTGATGGTAGGCCGGGCAACGGCAGCACCAATGGCATTGGCAACCGCAGCATGCTCAGGCACAATCGAGGCCACCTTCAGCCGGGAGGCGATAAGAGGCACCAAAGCGGGGGCAGCTCCCCCCACCCCAACCACATTCTGCGCCTCGAGCTTCTCCTTTTTCATGATCTCCCAGATGCGATAAGCAGGCTCCTGCTCCCACTCCCGGAACATCTCATTGACCTGTGAGGCGATCTTCTCCACCACAGAATCTAACACCATCTCTGCTGCCTTTTCTATAGTGCAGTTCATCCTGCTTGCCAGCCCTGCCATCGCCTCCCTTGCTCGCCCCAGGTCGCCGACGCTCGACCGGCCCAAGAAGCGCAGAGCATCGGTGGGAGTGGGGCCCGTGCCCCCCAAACAGAAGGGCGAGCCGTTTCTCTGCGGGCCCACTGTCAGGCAATCGCCGGTGATATTCACTGCACTGTCCCCGCCAATGGCAACGGACCTTACGGCAAAAGCGCGCACATGAGTCAGCATAGAATCCACTCGCGCCCCTTTAGAGGAGAGCAGCGGACTGCCGGAGAGGATGAGAGCCAGGTCTGTCGTCGTGCCGCCGACGTCCACCACTACGGAGGTCTGGCCAGGAGGAGTCAGGGCCATGACCCCCATGATGCTGGCCGCAGGCCCGGAGAAGATGGTCTCCACCGGCATTTCCAGCGATCCCTCCAAAGGCAGGGTTCCGCCGTCTGCCTTCAGGATATAAACGGGAGCGGTGATCCGCCTCTCCTCCAGAGCCCTGGATATGGCAAGAGCGAACCTCGCATAGCTCTCTTTGGTGGCCAGGGTGAGCTTTGTGGTGGCAGCCCTCCGGGGGAAGTTGAGGCGACCAGATACCCGATGGCCCAGCTCGATCTTGGATCCGGGCAGGATTTGGGACATGATCTGGGATACCTTATCCTCGTGAGCCGGATTTCTCTGGCTGAACTTTCCCACCACTGCCACCCTCGAGACTCCACTCTCCTTTATCCTGGCGGCGGCCTCTTTTATCTGGGATTCATTCAACCGGTCGATCTCCTTGCCCCGGAAGTCTATGGCTCCATCGAGAATGATGGACTGGCCCAGGTTGTAGTCCCGAGGATTGGTACCCGGGCCCGGGATCAAGACCAGGGTCACGGGGTCCGTCTTCTTCTCGGCAATCATATTTGTGATCAGAGTGGTGCTTAAAACCACCCTTTCGATCTTGCTGACGTCCACTCCTCTGACCAGATCATCCAGAGCCCCCAGCAAGCATCCCAGCAGATCATTGTGATCCGTAGGCACATAGGCCGTCTTCTCCACCCGGCTGCCATCCACTAAAACAGCATCAGTGGTGGTTCCGCCGACATCTATTCCAATAAGCATTTTCATTCGCCTTTCGATAGGCGCTCTGGATCAGGATATATATCGGCTTTGTGGTCTTTTGGAAGATATAACTGGCAAGTCCCGTGGAGAGCATGTGGCCATTTTGCCGGGAGCGAGGGATAGGCGAAAAGGCCTCAGTCCCCTCTAATCCAGCGCACGAATGAGCGGCTTTATCTCATAGACATCCAGCTGCCTTTGAATGGTAAACAGCTGATTGCCCATCTGATGGCTCTTGAGAAGGGAGTTCCCCACATCCTTTGGCAGATAAAACTCCTCTTCCCCGAGCTTCACCCGGAAGAACTTCCTGCTCTTGCCCAGCTCCATGCCGCTATATCTGCCTGTGACCTTCTCGCCGACCTTAAGAATTCGAGGCTCCATAGAGTTTCACCTCATTGATTATTATGTTTGTATCTTGCTACTACTTCTATCTTCCGATCGGAGGCTGAAGACAAAGCAATTATCATGCTCATCCTCTATACCGTATACCTGGTACCCATCTTCAAAGGATGCGCTAGTGGCCATTTACTACGCCATCGGCGGGCTGCCGGCGATAATCCGGGTGGGATTCATCCAGGGCATATTGATGCTGATAGGGGCCGTCTTCCTCTACGGCGACCTGATCTCCGCTGGCGGCAGCCTGGATATCTGGGAGAGAATTCCCCTTGATGTGCTCAGCATGGGTATCATCGCCTGCTGCGTCCTGGTGCCACTTTTCTTGGGCATCTTCTGGCAGAGAGGCAATGAGACGGCTGATCTGCGGTACAGCAGCATATCTCATCGGCAGCCTGGCGACGAGACGGCCGGAAGGGGTGAAGGCTACAGGTTAGATATAAAACGGCTAATAGGAGGAGGAACAGCCCCGTTCTTCCGCCTATTTTGCCAAATTTTTTACTGAATATCATTGAATTATGGACCGATTGGAGGATCAATTGGCAGTGATCCGACCGCTGCTCGCCACCTCTTTGAGGAGCCAGAGAAGGATACTTTTGGATTAAATTAATATACCGAATCGGAGAGGCATATCATAACCATCAGGAGGGAATAATTTGGCTGAAATGAGAAACTTTGCCCTGAGGGACGCCCAGGGAAATGAGATTGGAGTTTTCACGGGAAAATCGCCCAGGCAAGCGGCACTGAAAGCCGCTAACCGCGGCTACACAGAGATAAAGCTGCGTGAGCGTGGCACCAAGAAGGTGCACATCTTCTCAGGAGAGAGGGTGCAGGTAGACAAGCCAGCAGGAGCACCTGCCTGGATGCCGGACAAAATATGGAAGCCAAAGGTGAAGAAGGTGGGCATCGAGAAGCTGGATTAGGTCTAAGCCATATCTAAAGCCTCAGACAAAGAAGCGCAGCCTCTTATCAGGTCTGCGCCGAACCCTTGCCTTCAAAACCAAAATGGCATATTGAGCTTACGCTGCTATATTTCCTCTCCATTCTGGCATAGCCTAGGGCACAAGGCGCCTTCGATCTCTGGGAAAGATCACCGCATCACGAATGTTCTCCAGATTGAGCATGGTCATCACCAGGCGGGACAGCCCCAGACCCCAACCGGCATGAGGGGGCATTCCATAGCGAAATGCCCGAAGATAGAATTCAAAGCCATCTGGATCCAGCCCCTTCTCCTTTATCCTCTCCACCAGCAGGCTGTAGTCGTGCACCCTCTGCGCCCCGCTGGCCAGCTCCATCCTCGGGTGCATGAGATCGAATCCCCGGCAGATCTCAGGTTTGTCCTCATAAGGCAGGGTATAATAGGGCTTGATTGATGATGGCCAGTCGATCAGGAAGTAATGCTCTCCAATGCTCTCTCCTAAGAATCTCTCCGTCTCTGTATCCAGGTCGTCGCCCCATTGCATCCTGGCCCCAGCCTTCTCTTCCGCCAGCTCCAGAGCACGGGTGTAGGTGATCCTCTTGAAGGGAAGGCGGGGCACCTCCAGCTCCATATTCAAAACCCCCAGCTGGCGGCGGCAGTTATCAGCCACATAGCTATATGCCCCAGCCACCGCCTCCTCCAGGATCTCCATTACATCCTTGTCGTCGGCAAAGCTGACCTCCAGGTCTATGGAGATGGCCTCATTCAGATGGCGCCTGGTATCATGCTCCTCCGCCCGGAATATGGGACCGATCTCATAAACCCGGTCCATGCCCGCTCCCATCAGCATCTGTTTGTAGAGCTGCGGGCTCTGGTTCAAGAAGGCCTCCTTCTCAAAGTAGCTGATGGGAAAGAGATCGGTCCCTCCCTCTGTGGCTGCGGCCACGATCTTGGGGGTGAAGACCTCAACTATCCCCTTCTTATGGAAATAGTCCCTGAGGCTGCAAAGGACTGCGCTCTCGATCTCGAATGCGGCCAGGACGCTGGGCCGGCGGATGTCCATGAACCTGGAGTCAAGGCGGGTGTCAAGCTCGCACTCCACCTTCTCCGTGGGATCCAAAGGAAGAGGCACCTGGGCGGCGCTCAAAACCTGAATCTCCGTGGGAAGGATCTCATATCCTCGCGGAGCCTTGGCCTCCGCCTTAACATTCCCCCGGACCATAACCACACTCTCCCGGCTGATGGAGCGCGCCATCTTGAAAACATCCTTTCCCAGGAGCTTCTTGACCAGAGTTATCTGAGCCATTCCCTCTCTGTCCCTGAGCACCAGGAAAGCTATGCCCCCCAGGTCCCTGATCTCATGGGCGAAGCCCGCCAGCATGACCTCTTTTCCGTCCATATCCGCAGATATTTGGCCTGAATAATGAGTTCTGAGGATCAATTCATCTCACGGCTGCGAGAAGGAATTCCTGATATAAAAGCAGTCTGATCTACATGCAGTAGATATATCTGCTAAGGGGATGATAACCTATCCGGGTTTATAGCCATGGCCTCACTCCACGAACTCCTGAGCCAGAAGGATTTCTGGATTTTGCTCTTCTTCTTAGGATGGGTGCTGCTCAACTGGCCTATGCTATCCTTAGCCGAAGGCATAATTCTGCTGGGCATGCCTGCGATACTCATCTACATATCTGCAGTCTGGATGATACTCATTCTCCTGATGTACCTCTTTGACCGGGGGAATTCTAGTTGATAGGCCAGAATACCGCTCTTGTGGTTATGGTGCTCTATCTGCTCCTTCTCTTCGCCATAGCCAGGTTCTCAGACAATAGAAAGCTAGAGGGCAAGAGCATCGTCAGCAATCCCTATGTATATGCCCTCTCCCTATCCGTATATGTCTCCGCATGGACCTTTTACGGCTCCGTAGGAAGAGCAGCATCTACCGGCCTGGAATTTTTGCCTATATATTTAGGGCCTATCCTGGCTATGACACTGGGCTGGGTGCTCATCAGAAAGATGATTCGCGTATCAAAGGAGTACCGCCTCACCTCCATCAGCGATTTCTTGAGCTTTCGCTACGGCAGGAGCTATGCCATCGGGGCAGTGGTTGCTCTGCTCAGCCTGGTCATGGTAACCCCTTATGTGGCTTTGCAGCTGATAGCCATTTCCACCTCATTAGAGACTCTGGCCGAATCCCATACCCTCCTGAGCTTCTCCTGGGAGAGCACCCTGGTGGTGGCCCTTCTCCTGGGTATATTCGCCATGATCTTCGGCGCCCGCCAGCTAGACCCCATGGAACGGCATGAGGGTCTGATTGCTGTGGTGGCCTTTGAATCCCTGGTGAAGCTGGTGGCTTTTCTGATGATAGGGCTATTCGTTGCCTACGGAATCTTTGGAGGTTATGGGGATATCTTCAGCCAGATGGCTGAGCAGGCTCGCAGCAATCCGAATTATTCCGACCTCATGGACGTGGAGTATCCCCTATGGTTCTCCCTGACCCTTGTGTCCTTCTTTGCCATACTATTCTTGCCCAGACAGTTTCATGTCATGGTTGTGGAGAACTCGGAAGAGGGTCATCTGAAAAAGGCGATGTGGCTCTTTCCCCTCTACCTCCTGCTGATCAACCTTTTCGTTCCGGCCATCGCCTGGGGGGGGTTGCTCCTCAATACCCCCGGCCTCAAGGACTCCTTCATAATAACCATACCTTATAGCCACAATCAAAATCTTCTATCTCTTCTGGTCTTCATAGGAGGGACATCGGCAGCCACTGCCATGATTCTTGTCGAGTCCGTGGCCGTCGGCACGATGCTGCTTAACGACCTGGAGCTGCCCTATATTCTGCGCCATATTAAAAAGCAGAAGAACCTGGCCAATGCACTCCTCAATACCAGAAGGCTGAATATACTCCTGGTTGTCCTTCTGGGATACCTCTACTCCCATGTTGCTGCCTATCAGATCCTGGCAGATATTGGTATCGTCTCATTTCTCGCTGCCAGTCAGCTGGCGCCAGCTGCTCTCGGAGGCCTTTATTGGAAAGGAGGAAACCGAAAAGGAGCTATGGCAGGTCTCGTTTCAGGATTTCTGCTCTGGTTCTACACCGCCCTGATACCCACCATAGCCGGGGACGAGGGCATGCTCTCAAGCCTGGTTAGAGATGGTGCCTTCGGCCTGGCTTTCCTCAGACCCACAGACCTATTCGGCCTCGGCCTTGACCAGTGGACCAACTCTGTATTCTGGACGCTGCTGGTCAACACCAGCCTTTACACCCTCGTATCCCTACTCACTAAGCCCAGTCTCGAGGAAGAAAGCATCGCTAAGTCATTCGTATACGGTGCAGAAAAAGCGATGGTACAGGGCCAGGAGCTGCCAGTTGAGCCCCGAGCTATGCTCTATGGAACAATAGGTGAGCTCGAGACGACCCTTGCAAAATATATAGGCGAAGAGAGAGCAAATCACCAGGTCGATTTTTATCTGAGACAGCTGGGAGCGACCCGAGAGACGGTAAGCACCAGGCAGCTTCAGGAGCTTTGGGACCAGTTCGAGAAGATCCTCACCGGATCGGTAGGACCTTCTGCCACCAGGATGATTGTAGAGGAACAGGTTCCCGTAAAGCCAGTGGTGGAAGAGAAGAAGGAGACCCTTCCCACCTATGATCTGACGATGGGAAGGATATACATCGTGCCTGATATCGCTTATGAGGTCTTCACCGACCAGATCACCCATGGAGTGGAAGGGCTGTGTATCACCCACTCCTCCCCGGTGGAGGTCAGGCTCCGTTGGGGATTCAAGGAGACGCCCATTATCAAGCTGAGCGATGAGAAGGGAAGCGATCGATACATCTCACCCCGCAATCTGCCCCTCCTATTCATAACCATAAAATCGTTCGTCGACTCCAGCAGAAACAGCATTGTCCTCATTGACAGCATAGAAAAGCTGGTGAATGAGAACATGTTCAAGGTTCCAGAGAGGGAGATACTGGACTTCGTCTATCAGATGGAGCTGCTGGGCAAAAGGACCCATCTGATCCTGGCTGAGAGAGAGGATTTTGTCCATATGGAACTGAATTCCAGCGTTAATGAAGCAAAAGAGCTATTGTTCACCCTGGGTCCCCTCTCAGAGTACCTCTTTCGGCTCTTCTCAGATACGATGCTCTCCGCACTGAATGAAGGGGTGAGAAGAGACGCGGTTATGAAAGCCAATGAGCTCATTGCAGCAGGCGGATTCTTTGAGGCGGCTCCAAAGAGAGATCAGCCCTCTGACGAAGCTGGGCCGGCCTGCGAGCCAGATATGCAGGATGCTCTGACCGCTATCCCCAGACTGAATATCGGACCAGGATTGGTGCTGACCAGGCACAGCTTCTTCCTCGCTTTAAGGAGGCTGGCCAGAATCATCAGAACATTTGATCCCACCTTCGATATCAAGGATTCATTGGCTGAGATCATGAAGAGCTATGGGAAGAGCCCATTTGAGGTATCGCTTATCCCAGGGACCACATATATCGTAGAGGAGGAGAAGCCCAAAAAGAGCCTGGAGGTATTCAGCGAGCTGGTAGCTCATGGAATGGAAGGGTTATGCCTCAGCCGACACAATCCCGAGACTCTGCAAGAGAGATTCAGCATACCCCCGGAGACAGTGATATGGCTGACCCAAAAGACCGAACCAGGATACAGAACGGTGGACCCCACGAACTTCCCCAGGTTGAGCGGCATGATCTCCGAATTCCTCGACAAGGCCAACTATCCAATCATCCTCCTGGAAGGCATGGGCTACCTGATCACCCAGAGCAACTATGAGACTGTGCTCCGGTTCATTCAATTCCAGAGAGATGAGATCGCCATGAAGAACGCAATAATGCTGATCCATATTGATCCGTTATCCTTGGATACAAAGGAGCTCCACCGTCTGGCAAGCGAGATGGAGCCGTTCAGAAGCTGATTAGGAGAATTTTTAATAGCTAGTCTGCACTATATGCAGCTATGATCGAAGTTGGAATAGTCTTACTGGCGGTTGTTCTCATATTCGGAGCCTTTCTTTTGCTGAGGTCCCTTAAAAGTTTCGTCATAAACGCAATCGCCGGCCTCTTCATTCTTTTCCTGGCCAATCAGTTCATCAGCGCGGATATCGGCTATAGCTGGCTGGTCATACTGATTTGCGGAATTGGCGGGGCAGTTGGAGCAATCCTCTTGTTAGCCCTTCATTTCATAGGACTGGGATTCTAGAATGGAGAGGGGCCTGAGAGGTGAGCAAAGTATAATGGCCCAATCGAGATGAGAGGCATCAAAAACCGGATGAACGGAGATAGCAAAGCCATAGAAGGAGATACAATCAGATTAATAAAAATGTATATTGGAAAATATATCAGAGCCCCAAACGGGCTTGCTGGGGGACAATGACATTGGTCAGATCCTTCAGCCGGTAATCCTGCTGAAGTATTGACTTGAGCTTGCCGGAATACACGCTCAATGTTATCTCTTTAGTCCGGCCATATCTGCCCTTACTGATTACAATTGTATGCAAGATGCCAAGCATATCCAGCTCCGCAATGAGATCTGTGATCCGGCGATGGGTGAGAAAATCGGTCTCTACCAGAGGACAGAGCTGTTTGTACATATTATAGACCGCACTGGTAGTGATGTTTCTCGTCCCTTGCTCCTCTAAGAGAATGATGCTATAGAGCACTAACTTGGATTGAGTAGGCAGGGTCTTGATGACTTCTTCTACCCGATCCTGCTCTATCTTATCTCTGGCCTGGCGGACATGAACCTCTGTGACCACAGTAGATCGGGCCCTTTCCGCCAGTTCTCCAGAGATGCGCAAGAGGTCAAGGGCTCGGCGGGCGTCTCCATGCTCTTGAGCCGCGAATGCCGCGCAAAGAGGTATTACGCTCTCTTGCAAGGCTCCGGAACAGAATGCGACATTAGCCCTCTGCTCCAGGATCTCTCTGATCTGCTCAGCATCGTAGGGCGGAAAGATGATCTCGTCTTCACCAAGAGAGCTCTTCACCCTGGGATCAAGAAACTCTGTGAACTTGAGGTCATTGGATATGCCGATGATGCTCACCCGCGATCGGAGGAGGTCAGAGTTTACCCGGGAAAGGTTATAGAGAACATCGTCTCCCTTTCGCACCAGTTTATCCACCTCGTCCAGCATTATCACTACTACTTGCTTCTCCTCATCCAGAGCATTCCTGAACTCTGCATAAACCTGATCTGTGGGCCAACCGGTCATCGGAATATCTCTGTCGAAGTGCCTTGCCAGGTGGGCCAGAATCCTGTACTGGGTATCGACTACCTCGCAGTTGATATAGATCACAACGCACTTCATATCTTCAAAGCTGGCTTCTTCCAGTTCTTTTCCCACATATTTGGCCACCGCTGTCTTTCCGGTGCCGGTCTTTCCGTATATGAGGACATTAGAGGGCGTCTCACCTCTTAGAGCTGGGACCAGAATCGATGCAAGGTTATTGATCTGCTCTTCTCTGTGAGGCAGTTTGGTTGGTGTATATGTAGGACGCAGGATGTCTCTGGATTGAAATATCTCCCCTTGCGCCAATAAATCAGCAAATAACCCTCTGGATATAGGTACCAAGATAATTCCCCTCGAACATTTTAAAATGGTCCTGGTGGATATTAAGAGTTATGGTTAACTCCCCTTCATTTCCCATGGAAGTATTGGCCCCCTACCCCATGATTTCCTCTGGAAAAGAAATAAAACTCTAATAAATATCGTGATAGACAATATAATAAAACTAGCCATTCCTAGGTTTCCTTTTTTTCATATATAAACCTTCCTATCTACAGGGAAAGAGGCTACGTTTTAATCAATGTAGACAAATAGAATACCGATTATATTCATCGCGATGCGGGTGATAGATATTATTTTTTGTCGACTGTTAGCGACAGGATCAATGATCGCCTATGAGATCAGAATTCATCATAGAATCCTCTGGCTTCGCTGGGCCTGCAGATCACATTACAGCGATGAACAACAAGCTCCGGTCTTTAGGCCGGAGTAGTTGACCCTGCATATCCAACCAAGAGCGATTAGCGGAGGGGCAGAGGTCACAGAGGCTTGAGTTCCAGTGGAAACCATACGGTCTCTCTCATAGGCCATGGAAAGCTGCTTGGCTATCTGGTCCAAAAGAGGGATTTAGCTGACTGGTATGGTCTCAAGCTGGCTAGCAACATTCCAGATCAGGGTTCTGGTATGAAGTGGAATATTAGGGTCATTGCTTATCTCATCGAGTATGGAAATGGCAGATGCTGCCTTTATCGCCTCATTTACGCTCTCGTCCATGAGGATGGTCTTGACGCTCTCTGCAGAGCGCCTGATATTCCTCGGGACTGCATCATCGCTCATAATACGTTCTAATACCTCGACACATTGCTTAAGGACATTTTCAGCTGTCATAGAACCACCACCCATATCTATGGGAAAAAGGTTATGATGTTTATCTGCCTTTGATTCAAGGATGATATATCGTTGTATTTAAACGTATGTGGTAATGCTGGTGATGGGACAATGGAAGAGGATGAAGTACTCAGCAAGATAACCAGGCTTCTTGAGAGGGGATGCACAATGCTGGCCACGCATCACGACTGCGGAGCGCCCCTATTTCGCTGTCAGGGAGAGATAGTCTGCCCGGTCTGCTCGTTTCAGGATAATCAGGTTCATGGTGAGCAGCTTTCCGGAGCTGGAAGAGAGGCTCCGGAGCCTTCGAGATCAGAAGAATATGGGCCGGATCACGAGCCCGTTATGCCTCTCCCGCAGTCAGCAGGGAAGAGCTTGCATGGTGGATCGAGGAGTACGGACCCCTTTGATGAGGAGAGGATGGATGGCGGGCTTATGGAGGCGAAGGCTGGGCTGCGCGCATCATTGATCGCGCGGCTGGACGAGCTCTCTGCAGGCATAAGATCTGAGCAGGATCTGGATAGGCTGAAAAAGATGCTGGACTGTGCAGAAGGACTGCTGCGTGTGCTCCGATCGATGTGAATAGAATCAAGCTCTTTTTTCGAAGGCAATGCAGCTTCCTGTGAGGATCAAATGGTGCCCTGCTCAAGATTGCCTTGCTCAGGCCAGTTTCATAAGGCGCGCATTTCAGGGCTTCTGCTTTCCACTGGAAATCAGGGGGTTGGTCAATTGGGTTTGAAAAAGTTTAGAAAGTGTGGTATAGCTCCGATATTATTTCCCATTATACTGTTGTTATCGTCCATCACTGGCTGCATCGAATTGGGGTCCCAACCACTGCATTCCTCATCCCCTGGCGGTGTAGCTCAGCAGTCAGAGGCATGGTCGGGTCAGCTGAAAATGGAGATAGACCCCAATCTGGATATCGATCTCTTCAGCCTGCGGGGAAATGTCGTTCTCACCGGGAATGGCACTCTACCTTATCTATTGCTCAATGCCACCCTCCGCCAGGGGAAGGCCTCAATCTCAAGCACGAAGTACCTGCTGATGAGGCTGGAGACGAACAGGGATTACAGCTTTGAGATCGCCAAGAACCTCGAACTAATTCCTGGCGACTACACCTGCACCCTGGAGGCATCAGGCCCCGGCGGCATTCTGGCCAGCGAGAACAGAAGGTGCAGCCTGGCTGAGGATCAGGAGGATCTGATCTCTAAAAGGATCTCCTCTGGAGAATTGATATCGATCTCTGATGCTCGTGCCCTTTACGCCGACAGATCTCTCTATAGATATGAGTCAAATGAGGATGAAGAAGAGCCAGAGGAGGATGCAGGGAGGGAGGGCGAGAAAGAGAGAAAAATCGAGCGTGCCGAGGGCACGAAAGCTCGTCCTCTGATCTCGTCAGGAGAAGAGCCAACCACCAAGCTTCAGGCGCCAGAAGAGGCGGAGCAAGAAGGTTCGAAGGAATCGAAGGCAAAGATATCGGCAGAAGGAGATGGGGCAGGGAATCCTGAGCTCTTTGATGGTAGCGCCGGCGCCGATGATGGCGAAGCATCAGTCAGCAGCGTTGGGATCATGGATGAATCAGATGGAAAGGAGGAGTCAGAAGGGAATTTCGTAGGCAGCAGCACCTCTAAGAAGTACCATCTCCCTGACTGCCGCTATGCCTTGAAGATCAAGCAGGAGAACAAGGTCTATTTCCAGAGTGCCGAGGAGGCAAAAAGCCATGGCTACCTTCCCTGCAAGAGCTGCCATCCCTGATTTCATTCATTCACAGCGGTCCGATGAGAACGCAGGAGAGACCGGGGGCCCGAGGGGGAGAGGCGGTGCTCCCTCTATCGATCCTTTCCTGGGGGTAGCCAAGATCTGTGAGTGCGAGCACGCTTCGCGCGAGCCCCCTCTCCTCCAGCAGCCGGCAGAGCCCTTCCAGATCGGTGCTGTCATCGGTGAGGAGAAAGACGGATTTGTCCCGGCTCAGCTCAGAGGCTATGGCCTCCAGGTCCATCCTCCGCCCGTGGACAGTGATGGGGACCACATTCAGCTCGCTGATCTTCAGGCGGGCGCAGGCCACCTGCAGGCTGGAGATGCCGGGAATCACCCTGCCCGGCAGATATCCCAGGCCGGAGAGCATGGGGTCCCCGGTGCTCAGAACCACAGCCTCCTCTGGCAGAGATGAGAGCCTCTTGTAGTCCTCTATCTCCCTGACAATGCAGTCCGGGTCGATATACTCCCTGGCCAGGTCTATTGACCTTTTCGATCCATAGATCAACCTCGCCCGGCCGATGGCCTCCCCCGCTTCCTGGGTCATCATCCCCGGAGCTATGCCCACTCCTACGATGATCATGGAGCCTCCGCTAAAATCCGCCCGTCCCTGTGGAGGAGAACGATGCGGGTGTAGGGCAGCTTCTCTTTGGCCCTCCTCAGTCCCAGGGCGATGTTCTCATGCTCCGGCTCCTTTTCCACCATCTCGGCCACGGTGTTGTACCCCGTATTTTCCAGTATCCCCGGCCAGGCCCATTTGAGGATCAGGGCGGGAAGGCCGCATAAGATGCTCTCCTGATCAGGCTCAAACTCCAGCCGGTCCAGTTGGCTTCCCATCAGCACCGCTTCGTGATCGGGAAAAAGAATTCGGCTGAGCTTGAGGCCGGTTCTGCCCGTGCTGACCACCACCTTCCTCGCCCCTTTCAGCTCTCCAGTTCTCTCATTTATCAGGTGCTCATTCCAGGGCTCGACAAATCCGGTCGATCCCAGGATGGATATGCCTCCCATTATCCCCAATTTGGGGTTGAGGGTCTGGCGGCTAATCCTCTCTCCCTGGGGGACACAGATCTGTACCCGCACGTGCTCAAGACCTGTCTCCTTGCACCCTTCAGATATGGCCGCCATGATCTGCTCTTTTGCCGAGGGGCTTATGGCCGGGCGGCCGATCTGGTCGCACAGGCCACCGGCTCCTATCCGCCCTATCCCCTCCCCGGCGAGGAGAACCGTCTTTTCAGACGGCTCTGCTCGGGCCGATATCTCCAGGCCGGCGGTGACATCGGACTGGTGGTCCCCTCCGTCCTTGCGAGCATTGCAGTAGCCGTTCTCTGCCTTAACGGAAACCGAGACCGGGATTCCGGCTGGCGTCATCACCTCCAGGCTTTCGGTCGCCCGGACCAGGGATACGACCGCCCCTTTCGCTGCTGCTGCTGCGGTGGTCCCCGTGGTAAGTCCGCGCTTTAATAATAGGCCGCTTGAGAGGATGGTCCATCTGCCCGACAGGATCTTCTCCCGAGCCAGGGGATCGGAACAGGATTCGATCCAGGAGAGGGGTATGCTAAAGCCGCTGACTGGATCGGCTATCGACTCAGATTTTCTCTCTGGCATAGGTGTTTATGATCTCGTTTATGGCCGCCACGGCGATGGGGGTCCCACCGCGAGTGCCGGCAGTGGATATCGAGGGGACGGTGATCTCCCGCAGCCTCTCTTTGCTCTCCAGGGCATTGACAAAGCCCACTGGCACCCCCACCACCAGATCTGGCAGAACCCGTCCCGACTCCATGAGCTCACACAGGGTCAGCAGGGCAGAGGGGGCATTTCCTATCACCACTATTGATCCGGAGAGCTTCTCATTCAGGGCCAATACACCGGCTGAGGTGCGGGTGATCCCCATGGATGCCGCCAGCTCGTCTCCTTTATCGATGAACGCCTCTATGGGGCTGGTATGACCTTTCTTTAACACCCCCGCCTGGACCATCTTGATATCCACGTAGATGGGAGCGCTCCGTTCCAGGGCCTTCAGGCCTGCCTGAAAAGGGTCATCCTGAAATCTCATGATCTCGGCCACGCTTGGGTCGCCGGTGGCAATGACGCATCTCTGGGTGATCCTGTCCTCCAGGCTCCGGTCCCCGATCATGCTGGATATGAGCTCCCGGCTCTTTCTGCTGATCTTTATCGCCTCAGGTGTGCTGGCCCCAATATCGGTATAGTTCTCTATCATATCAATCAGCTCTAGTAGCTGTATTTGGTATCATATCCCCTTCTGGCTATGATCCTGCCCTCTCTTATCTCCGCCTTCGGGCAGGATACCAGAAGGGTGAACCGGAAGCCTGATGGCTTTGTCTCCATCAGCTCTTCCGCCTTCATTGTGATCATCTCTTCTCCCTTCCGGGCCACGTCCCTGGCCAGGGCCACCGCCCTCTCCGGTTCCAGCTTCTGGAGGAGGGCCTGCACCTCATGCCCTTTTACATTATAGATCACAACGCCGAAGCCTGCTGCCGCCAGCAGGGATAGCGATGCCGGGTCATCTGGCCGGGAGAGAAGGGCGAAGTCCCCGGAGAGGGGTGCTCCTGCCCTTGCGGCAACTGACGAGAAGGCGCTCACTCCCGGAGATATGTGAACGGGAAGCCTATTTCTGGCCAGGTCCATGATCCGCCAGGCAGCGGAAAAGATGCTCGGGTCGCCGCCGGTGAGGATGCTTGCCCTCTTTCCTGAGCGGGCGAGCTGTTCTGCCTCCTGGAAGCGGGCGTATGACCTCTCCGGGCAGGGACCGACATGAGTGACCTTCTCCCCTGGATAGTCACCGATCAGGTTCAGGTAACGCTCTGCTCCCAGAATTTTTTCGGATGAGCTGAGGATAGCCTGGGCCTCTGCAGTCAGGTTTGTCTGGCCTCCCGGACCGCTGCCCACCAGGTTCACCTCCGCCTCTCGAGCAACATCCCCCCGGTAAGTGCCCCTGCCCGGGAGGATGAGGACAGTGGTCATATCGACTTCTTCCCGCAGGGCTTCGCTCTCCATGAGGGCCGCGGCAGTGGTCCAAAAGAGCCTCTCACCCTCTCTGCCCACATCTTTTGACACCAGAACATCTCTATTTTCATAGATATTCAGGGCGCGCAATAGCTGCCAGTCTCTTTTCCGGCTTCTGGGGTTGTAGAGGGCGACGGGCATTTCAAAATCTGCTGCCTGTCGCAATCGGCCCTCGATATCCTCCCAGGGGGTGAGAAGGTCGCTGAGGCTTATCACCGTCACGCATTCCCGGAAGAGAAGGCCGGCCCGGCAAGCTGCAGCGGTGAATGATGTGACCCCAGGAACAACCTCCACCTCCGCCGGATGCTCTGCCATCTCCAGGCCCAGGCCTGCCATGCCATAGACATTGGCATCTCCCGAGCTCACCAGGGCCACAGGCCCCCGGCTGAGCAGATCCAAAGCCGCATGGACCCTATCTATCTCCTTTCCCATGCCGCTGGAGTAGACCTCCTTTCCCGGCAAGAGGTCTTCTATGAGCTTCAGATAGGGCCGGTAGCCGACCACATAGTCCGCTCTTCTTATGGTATCCACTGCCGCCAGGGTGCGGAGGGAGGCATCTCCCGGCCCGATGCCAACGATTGAGAGCCTGTTTCCGGAATGGCGGTCTATTGATCGGTTGAGTGCAGAATCATTCATTGAGTCCCAATCCCTTTTCGGCAGTCATTTCAATTCTCTCCAATGGCAACGGTCACCCTCCCGTATGCCTTCTTGGGAAGGATGAGCCTTTTTGCCAGGGCGAGGACAGCGGGCTCGGCAACCCCCGTCAGTCCCAGGTCCTCTGCCCTCGAGGGAGTGGAAGGCTCTTGGGAGTTGAGATCCTCACGGGAGAGAAAGACGATCTCCCTGTCTAGAGACTTCGCCGCCTCCAGCAGGCCCTCCTCCTCCTTCTTTAGCCAGGCAGTGGCTAAGAATGCTATATCCTCTTTCTTCCTGCCGGATTCCGCCAGGGCCAGATCTATCGCCTGCAGGACCTCCTCAGAGGATACGCCCTTTCTCGCTCCCACTCCCAAAACCAGCCCCTTTCCCTTGAGCACCGCCACATCCTCATCCACCAGCAGAATCCTGGGCCCCTTCAGCCTCAGTATGGGGACATCTTCATTCAAAAAGGCGAGGTTGATGGATTTTGAGGAGCTTTTGTTCACGATATCGGCCTTCAGCCTCCTGGCCACGCTCTCCAGACAGGGTCGGCCGGAGGCATCGGTGGCGGTGGTTATGGCCGGATAGAGCTCCAGCTTATCCGCCAGGTGCAGGGCCAGGTCATTGGCCCCGTGGTGGCCTCCCACCACCGGCACAGCGCAGCTGAGGGCAGAATCGACGGCAACCACTGGCCGGTCTCGCCATTTGTCCTGCAAATGGCGGCAGAGGCTTCTGGTCACAATCCCCACCGCCATGATCGCTACCAGCAGATCGTACTTCTCAAGGAGCCTCTTCATCCTCTCCTCCTCATAGAGGACTAGGGTGGATTGATAGCGATCGCTTAAGGCCCGGGCGATCCTTTCTCCCTTATCCCTATCCCGGGGGAAGACCAGGATGGCCAGGGACTTCAGCGGCTCCGGTATAGGTGAGACCTCCTAAATCCGGTTCTCTTAACCACATCGCCCACCAGTATGAGGGCGCTGTTGTCTATCTTCGCCTCTTCTACCTTATCGGCGATATCGTCTAAAGTTCCGCACAATACCTGCTGGTCCGGCCAGGAGGCATGATAGACCACCGCCACCGGAGTTGTGCCCGGCCGGTCCAAGGACTGGACTATATCCCTGATCTTGTCTATTCCCAGAAATATGGCCATGGTCGTTCCCAGGCGGCTGAGGGTGGGCAGATCGTCCTTTGCCAGCGTGGTCCCTTTGGGCCTGGTTACGATCAGGGATTCAGAGATCCCCTTAAGGGTGAGCTGGGTCTTCAGGGCGGCGGAGGCGGCAAAGAGGGAGGAGACTCCGGGGACCACCTCCACCTCTATTCCCATCTCCTCCAGGGGCTTCATCTGCTCTAATATGGCGCCATAGATCGAAGGGTCGCCGCTGTGCAGTCGCACCACCTTCTTTCCCGCTCGCAGGAACTCGACCATCTTTGCCTGGGTCTCCTCTATAGACAGCCCATTGCTGTCGACCTTGATGGCTCTCAATCCCTCCAGGAGCTGGGGATTGACCAGAGAGCCGGCGTACACCACCAGGTCCGCCTCCTCCAAGAGCCTCTTGCCCTTGACGGTGATAAGCTCCGGGTCGCCCGGTCCCGCCCCTACGAAGTAGACCTTCATTCTCTCCTCCGGGCCAAGAGGACGCTGAAGTACTCGCTCCTCTCCGGCATCTCTCCCCGGACGATCCTCTCCTCCGGGGTAAATAGCCTCATGCCAAGGGTGAAATCCTCGTAGCCCTCTTCTCGGAGCTCCTCTGCCAGCTTCCTGGGCCTGGTCGCCTTTATCCTGATCACCGATTGCACCTGGGATCCGTCCGAGACCAGAAAAGACCTCTCCAAAGGTACATCGAATCTGGAGGCCAGGGCTGGGACCACTCCCACACCGGGAATGGTCTGGATCTCTATTCCCGGATGGCTCTCTTCTATCACCCTCTTCAGATGGCTGAAGGTGGAGAAGGTGTTGATGTCGCCGATGCAGGCAAAGCCCACCTGGCTGGCGCCAGCGTCCTGGGCGATGATATCTGCATTTTTCTGCCAGATCCTTTTCAACTCCAGTTCATCCTGGATCATGGGGAAATCCAGGATCTGGGGGGAGGAATAGGGCCTGGCCAGCTCTGCTGCCATCTCTCCCGGAACAAAGACCCGCTTGCAGTTCTTTAAGGCTGCTGCTGCCTTGAAGGTCAATAGCTCCGGATCGCCCGGTCCCAGGCTTATGCCGATTAACATTTGCCGATCACCATGAATATGGGATTTATGGGCTTGAAGGCTATGTCCCCCGCCAGGTCGTAGCCCCGGTTTATCTGAATCTGCAGGATCTCCCTGAAAATGCCCTCGCTTTTCATCAGCTCTGCCACCTTGCTGGCTATGCCTATCCTCGCCAGGTCGGCGACGATCATGCAGCCGGGGCAGGCCTTTTCCAGCAGGATGGGAAGGAATCGGTCTATCCCTCGAGTGCCGCCGATAAAGCACCTGTCCACCGCGGGAAGGCGGGGGATGATCTCCTCTGCCTCGCCCAGGAGGAATTTCCCACATGCAACCAGTTCTCTGCTGAGACTTACCGCCTCTGATCTGCGGTCCAGGCCGTAGATCCTGTCTGTGTAGCAGGAGGCGGCCAGGGAGACTGCCCCTGAGCCGCAGCCTATATCCAGGAACAGATCGCCAGGCCGGATGGCCAGCTTTCCCATGGCGATGTGGATGTTCTCCTCTGCTGTCGCCGTGCCCGGAAGCTTCATGGGCTTTAGGAGAAGTGGGCTGGAATAAAAGGTTAATTGATGGCCATAAGACTAGTATAGCCTGCTCTTCAATAGCAGTTCGAGAATTCATGGACATCTTCGTTGCCGAGTATGCATCCGCTCTTGGTTTGGGCGGCACCCATGAGCTGGAGGGCAGAGCAATGCTCTCCTGCCTGGTGGATAGCTTCGCGTCCAGCGGACACGAGGTGGCCTATCCCACCCCTGGGCCCAGGATAAAGGCAGGCGAGCCCATAATGCTGGGGGGCGGGAGGGATTTCGCTTCTCTCCTGCAGTCGATCGAGGCAAATGCTTGCCTGCTGATCGCTCCTGATGGCCTGCAGCCGCATTTTTTGGAGATAATCGAGGGCAGGACGGCCAATCTTGGCTCTAGCCCCGCTGCCGCCCGTCTGGCTGCGGACAAGCTGCTGTGCTCCAGGGCGCTCGCGCGCGCCGGCGTTCCGGTGGCCGAGATCGTGGACCGGCCCGATCCGGTGGATAAGGGCTGCCTGCAGTATGTGGTCAAGCCGCGCACCGGCTCGGGCTCGGAAAGAGTCCGGATCAGCTCTTTTGCCCGGGCGGGCCCGGACGAGATAGTCACCCGCTACCATGAGGGGCTGCACCTCTCCGCCAGCTTCATCGTGGGGAATGAGGGTTTTCTGCCCTTAACCCTCAACCGCCAGCTGATCGACTTTGCCGATGGGAAGATTAGCTATCAGGGAAGCCAGGTGCCCTACCGCACCCCCCGGGCAGCGGAGATCTGGGAGGCGGCGGAGAAGGCGGCGGCCATTTTAGGTTTGCGCGGGTACGCAGGGATCGACTTCGTCCTGGGGGAGAAGCCATGGGCGGTGGATGTGAACGCCCGGCCCACGACATCCATCATCGGCATTGCTAGGGTGATGAAGGAGGAGATCGGAGATCTGATCGTCAAGGCACGGTTCGGAGGATTGCCAGGGAGGGTGCACCTGGAGGGGGAGAGCATATTCCGCAAAGAAAACTTGGCCCTTAAGCCTGATGAGCAATAATTGAGAGTGAGACCCCACCAGGATTGCCAGCACCTCATAGCCCACCGGGCTTAGAGCGGTCTCTCCCAAAGGATGACAATCCTCAATTTTAGATTTCCATGCGGGTGCGATCCCTCCCTTCGCCCCCCAAATCAGGCCTCCAGAAACTCCGCCGTCTTCATGAACTCGACCACATCGTTTTCGCTGGGCAGGTCGGTGCTCGCTCCCGGGGTGACGATGTTCAGGGCGGCCACAGCGGAGGCGAACTTTACAGCTTCTTCATTCGAGTATCCATGGTATTTGGCATGGATGAATCCAGCGGTGAAGCTATCTCCCCCGCCGGTCGTGTCCACCACTTTGACCTTGTAGGAGGGTACCCGGAAGGTTCGTTCATCATCTAAAACCAGCGCACCTTTGACATCCAGGGTGACGATCACCGTCTCTGCACCGTACTCCTTCAGCTTTTTGATAGCGGAATCGACATCCTTCTCCCCGGTTATCAGCATCGACTCCTTGCCGTTCATGATTATCATCTGGCTGTTATGCATGGCATGCTTCAGATCCTCAGGCCTATGGGTGACCATGCTCATGCTGGGGTTCATGATGATGCAGATGCCTCTTTTTTTGGCCTCTTCTATCGCTTTTTTCATCAGCGCCATGTTCTCATCGCTTATCAGGCTGGTAAGGACCATGGTATCGATCTTATCAAAGACCTCGCAATTGAGGTCCTCTTCACCCAGCAGGTCATTGGCCCCTCTGCTGGTCAGAACGGTCTTCTCGCCGTTATAGAGAAAGACCAGAGACATACCAGTCAGGCCCCCCTTTAAGGTGACATATTTGGTGATTGCGCCGTGAATTCTAAGGTTTCTCAGGTATTCCTCGCCGTGATCATCTTTGCCCACCGAGCCGAGGATGTAAGTGGTTGTGCCCAATTCTGCCAGGTTGGTTGCCAGGTTGTGTGCTGAGCCCCCGGTATCCTGGTTGAGCTGATCGAGGGTGATCTTGGAGTCGAAGGGAAAACAGAGATTGTCGTTGACCACCTTGAACTTCTCGGATCTGGCAATCAGGTCTACGATTATACCGCCCACTACGAGCACGCCCTTATGGCTAATGCTGCATTCTTCAAATGGCATGCTGCTATGGATAGCTCTGCTGATAGATAACATTAAGGGCCCTATCCGCTCGCAGGGCCGAAGGGAGCGGTCACGCTTTTCAGAATACGGCCCATCACCTTCGATCGGATACAAGGCCCTCTTTTCTAGAGAGACGGACCTTCTGCCAGGTAGATCAGGCCAAGCAGCAGAGGCTGATGGAGAATATATATGGCCAGAGAGTTGCGGCCCAGAAATGCGAGCCCTCTGACCGGAGGCCAGGCACTGATATCAGGCAGGGGAAAGCGGCGGACGAGGTCCTTGTAGAGCAATGCGCCTCCGGCCATACCTATCAGCACCAATCCGAACCAGGGCAATAGAGGCACATAGTCCAGGGAGACGAAATCCCGAGGAGCCAGGCCCAGCCAGATCAGCCAGAAAAAGCCCACTTCAAGCTCCTGGATGTACAGGCCCAGCAAGATCGCTGCCAGCCCTAAAAGGATGTTCATTCTGCCCAGGCGGAGGATGGGATAGGCTAAGAGTATGGAGATGGATATGAGGTGAAGGATTCCAAAGACAATAAATCCCCTTCCAATGACGATGTAGGTTACAAGGGTAATTCCCAGGGCCAGGCTCATTATCCAGAGGCTCCTTTTCAAGAGCCTGAAAGGGTATTGGCTCAGCTGGCCGGCCAATTTCGCCCGGGAATAGCTCAGGGTGAGGGAGATTCCAACCAGCAGGAGAAAGAGGGAGGCAGTGAAGCGGGCCAGATAAAACCAGAATCCTCCGGACAGATCAATCTCATGGATCCTGAAGTAGTCCAGGTCGTACGCCAGGTGGAAGATGACCATCATTATAATGGCCAGTCCCCGAAAAAAGTCCACCTCCCAGAGGCGGGCCGTCCGGCGGTCATCCATAGAGCATGATGTGCAGCCAGTGCTTTATAGGTATGCTCATGCTATGTCATTCTCTCATCAGACTAAACGGACATCTCTTTTCGATTTTGCTTTCTCGTACAGTCTTCTGTCCAGGGTCAGCAGCGGCATTTCCTCCTCCTGTGCCGCCGCCAGGAAGAGAGAATCATAGTAAGAGGTCTTATCTTCCACTGCAATCTCGAATGCTTCTGTCGTTAGATCGGAGGCTTTGATGAGAGCGCATGCAGTGGCAATAAAATCCTGGCAATCTTGGAATGCATCTAATGCCCTGTCCTTGCTTTCTCCGGAAAAGATGACCTGTTTCCAGGCAACACTGCCCGCCTCAGCTATGGCCAGGTCCAAGGTGACAGGATCACATTCCGCAGCACACTTTAAGGCCCTTGAAGAGGACGCTTCTTTGAAGCTTTGATGCCGCAAATAAAGGCCAGGTGGTTTTGTCTGTACTGGCTGGACATCTATGATCGCCGTCCTCACTGCTTGTTTTCCCCATTAGCCCTATCTATTGCCGATAAGCTGCCGACGTATTGCCGATATTTTGCCGATAAACTGTAGGACCTGGCGCGGCGGGATGGATTTGCCACTATCAGCCAACCGTCTTTCACCCAGGTGCCCAGAAGGTTTCTGGCCATGCGCTCGGAGAGGCCCAGCTCTGCTGCTACTTGCGGGGCGGTGATGGTCTCCTTTGAGGCAAAGAGGCAGAGAACCACCCTTGCTCGATGGTCCAGCCGGCGCAGGTCTTCCGATTCCTCCTCCAGGCCCTCGACAGCGCACTTTTGCGCAGTCAGCCTGACGGCCTCAAAGACGTTGGCTAGGGTGGTGATGAAGTATTCAAGCCAGGGCGTCAGATCGGCCTCGTTTCTGCCGAAGTAGTAGTTGTGGTGCGGGTGAGCTGTCAGAGCTTGATAGTATCCGGGCAGATCGCGGGCGTGGTGCTCCTCCAAAGAGAAGAAGCCGTTCAGGCCGTAGCCGCCCTTATGCAGGATGAAGGTGGCCAGCAGGCGCGCTGTCCTGCCGTTGCCGTCGTAGTAGGGGTGGATGGTGACAAACTGGTAGTGGACCAAGCCGGCGATGAGGGGGACGGGCAGTCCGGACTCCTCCGCCTCGGCGGCCCAGGCCAGCAGAGAGTCCATGAGGGCGGGAACGTCTTTTGCCTCCGGAGGGAGGTAGATCAAAGCTCCGGTGGAGCTGTTCTTGATCGCATTTTGGCCTTCCCGATAGGGGATGGGCCTGGCCCTGGCCCTGGGGCCGACCTCAACCAGCGCATGCAGCTTTTTGACCAGCTCTTCAGTGAGCGGCTTTTTCTTTCGAGCCCACTCTTCGACCCGCAGGAGGGCGTTCCAGTAATTTCGAACCTCTGAGATGTCCCTCTCCCGGCCGGCAATTTGCACCTTTGCGTCGGCGATTGCTGCCTTTGCCTGGGATATGCTGAGGCGGTTTCCTTCAATGAAGGTGGAGTAATGAACCGCACGCACTCTGGCCTGGGCTCGCAGCTGGGCCTCCCCTGAAGGCGAGAGGGGCGTGTGCTCCACCATGGCGCGGGCTGCCTCGATCTGCATCAGACCGCGGGCGATGGCGGGGGTGAGGGTGTAACGGGGGGACCAGGTGGCGTGAGGAGTCATAGACATGTTCCTATCAATAATGATTGACCTTGATTAGATCCCTTCATCTTCCCTTTGCCATTCGAAAGATTGTCGAACGAGGAAGATTAC
>WOYI011395851.1_pt1 | contig 79756 bp, 79 predicted proteins | sample 6423411 | NCBI WGS metagenome assembly WOYI01 (sample SAMN13441803, study PRJNA592873) | oil field metagenome | biome: oil field; feature: oil-well bore; material: oil-contaminated soil; isolation source: oil-contaminated soil from oil-well borehole | place: Germany: Wietze | collected 2016-10-18 ...
CCCATGGAGAACACAAAAAACACCCTCTTTATTAATGTCCGTGCAACAGGCTCATTATCCGATCGAATAGGTTTTAATACTGCACTATTGATTTCAGGTATTGGGGGTTTATTACAAGCACTCGTTTTTTCCATGACAATTGAACCAACAAAGATCAAAGACACAATCTCAGATATTGTAAAAGAACCAATAATTCAACAATTCGTAGAAAAAGTAAAAATCTCTTTTTCTGTTTTATTTAATAATTCTGAAGTAAGGTTTTTGCTTTTTTATGGGACATTGTTTTTTATACTTTCGGAATTTGTTGGAGTAATTTTCCAACCCTATTTTTCAGACATGGGGTATTCCACAAACTCGCAAATTGCTCTTTTTTCTGCAGGATCTTTAATTGTAATGGCTTTATCGTCACTTATTGTCGGAAAAGTAAAAAATCGGTTTAACGAAGGATACTTATTATTGATATTGTCAGCATGTTTATGTTTACCATTACTATTACTAAAGTTTACTTTTTTGGCAATCCCTGTCTTCATAATGTTCTTTTTTGCAATAGGAGGAGAAGGAATAGTCTTATTAGATATTATGAACAGATTAATTCCTTCTGAAAGTAGAGCCACTATACTATCTGCTCAAAATCAAATAGGAAGTATTAGTTACTCGATAGTTGCGGTATTAATAGGATTATTCATAGATCAGGTTGGAATAAAAATTAGTGCTTTGTTTATTGGACTTGGTTCGATTTTGATTTTCTTATTGCTGTTTTCAAGAAAAAACATAAAGGCAATTTTTTATGAAAGATCAAATTAACTCAATTAGCTCAACTATTAAGAATATAAAGAACAAACCGATGACAAAATCAATATGCATACCCGCTCGTGGGAAAAGTATACTTCCATCTATACGGCCTAATCAAAAAGTAATGGTGGACGCTATTAGTCCAAGCAGTATTTATATTGGAGACATAGTATTATTTCAAACTTTAACCCCTAGTTGCGCGGGCCTATTTCTTCGTGACCCACTTATCTTCCTTCATAATATAGGAGAAGGCTTCCTTGTATTTCGGCTTATTCATCGAGAGTCGGTCCGGATGGGTGCCATTTCCCAGCAGGCCGAAATGATAGCCGATCTGCCAGAGGGGCACCATGCAGGGAAATAGGCCCCCATTGCCCTAACCTGTTCAACCACCCGCAGATCGCCCTCCGATTTCCCGGAATGGGACAGGAAAAACCCGTCGTTTTGGCATCGCAGCGTTCAGGGTCAATTTGCCTTATTCAATAATTTTGTGTTTTAGCGGAGCGCCATGCGCGCCATACCCGGCCGATGCCGCTCTTGGCGGTCAGTTTTCCCCCGCGCGCTAAGCTGGTCGTCAATCGTGAAAACGCATTAAGCCAGGATAACTTCGGGGCCAAGTTTTCGAATGGCCTTGGCCTCCTCAACCGGCAGGTTGTTATCGGTGACGATGACCGAGGTCTGCTGCATATCCGCAATCGAAAGCAGACACACCTTACCAAACTTCGATGAATCCGCCACAATAATCAGGTTCTTGCTGACCGCCACCATCTGGCGCTTGACCATCGCCATGCTGGGGTCTGTGGTGGTGAACCCGTTGGCGATGGAAACGCCATCCACACCCATGATCGTATATTCGGGTTTAAACCGCTTGATCGTCTCCAGGGTGATGTCGCCGTAGGTATCTTCAAACTCACGGTGGACCACGCCGCCCGTCAGGTAAATGGTTGCATCGGGAATATCCCAAAGAATCGGGAACAGGAGCATTGACGTGGTGATAATTTTCAGGTTCCGCTTTTTATGAAGCTCCTTTGCCACAAAGTAAGTGGTCGTGCCGCCGTCAATCAGGATCGAATCGCCGTCATGGATCAATTCAGCGACGGCCTTGCCGATTCGGGTCTTCTCTTCCTTTTTGGATTCAACCCTCAGTTGGAGGATGTTCTTCTCCAGAAACAGGTCATCGGTCGAATCGTTCACCAGGATAGCGCCCCCATGCGTTCGGGAGATCAGTCCGCGGGATTCAAGTTCGGCGAGGTCCAGCCGGATCATGCCGGCGCTCTTATCGAACTCTTTGGAAAGCTGTGCCACCGTCACACTTTTATTCGTGAACAGCATTTCCATGATCATCCGCAGGCGTTCTTCGCGAAACAACTTTTTCTTCATATCCTCACCTTGTCAGCAGCATAATTTGCTTTATTATCGTATGAACTCATTTTAACCCACAATAAGTGATAATGTTAATTGTTATTTCGCGAGATTTCGACAAGACGCCTAGCCTACGAATAATAAGGTTCAGCAATTGATTTCAAAGGCATAATGGGCCATTGCATTCATGGGGCCTTCTCGGTGAGCAGATTTAGAGAGCTTCTGCAGCCTCTCCTTCCGTGGTGACTTTGGGGTTTTGAGGGCAACCGGCACCAACGCACCAACCGCACTACCGATCAGGATGGAAAGGATGAAGCGCAGCGGTTTGTTGAAAAGGGGCAGGAAGAAGCCCTCGCCTAACAGGCCCGCGGCGGGAACAATAAGCCCCATCCAAAAAAATATCCAGGCAGGATCAGAAAATGAATATCAGGCTGCCCACGAGCAGCAGCAAACCCGTCACAGCGGAAGTGCCCCAGAGCAGATAAGCGGCCAGCCGCATGTCCCCGCCGCGGGGATAGAGGAAAGCCCCCACAACTAAATTTCCCAGCCAGATCAGCCCATCCAGAATCGGCAAGAGCAGCAGGCGTTCAGCTGGCGCCATGGCGCCGGCCCCGATCCAGGGGATCACATCCAATCCCGGCGCCGCAATCGCATTGACGGCCAGCAGCACCACCCCAATCCCAAAGCTGATCAGGACCAACAGGCGCGCGATCCGGTCTTCCCAGACCCGGCCGATCAGCAGGGTAGGATAAACGGACTGGGCGGACAGCGGCGCCAGGCTGCCCAGCTCATTGATCTGGCGGAAGAGCGCCATGAAAGCGCCGGTGTCCTGGGGAGAGATCGCAAAAACCCTGGCGGGCGTCGCCACCAGCAGCATGTGGCTCAGGTCGGAAGACATGAACTCCACCGCGCCCAGCTCAGGCACCTTCCGGCTGCCAATCACTGCCCCCGGCCAGCGCAGCCAGGGGAGGGGCAGACTGAAGCCCAGCTCAGCGGCCGGCCGAATCCACTCAATATCATTGAGCGGGATATCCTCCCGGCGCAGCCCCCAGCGAATTCGCAGCCCGTCCCGTCTGAGGGTGTAACTGGCGGTGACCAGCGCATAGAACCGGTAAACGAGCACCGGCAGCGGGGCCAGCAGCACCAGGGCAATCACCATGTGCAGGAGAAAATCCAGCCCAGCCTGGTCCTGGACGGCGGTGAGGAAGAAATATCCCCCCGCGGCCAAAAAACCCAAAACCAAAGCACCCTGGATCAGGATGCCGGTCCGGCGGGCTGGGTAAAACGCATTGTCCATTGGGAAAAGCCGCCTACTCCGATTTCTGGGCGGCAATCAGGGCTTCAGCAATGCAGCGGCAGACCTCCACCACTTCCTCTTCGGTCATCGCGCCGGAGAAGGGCAGCGCCAGGCTGCGATTCCCGAGGTCTTCCGTGATGGGAAAATCGCCCGCCTGGGTCCCAAACATCTCCATCACATAAGGCTGGAGATGGATCGGCGCGAAATAAGGGCGAACGGGAACACCCTTTTCGATCAGAACCTCGGCGAAGCGGTCCCGGTCGATCCGGGGAGAAACCCGAATGACATAGACGAACCAGGAGACCCGGGTGGTATTCGGGACCAGCTGCGGCGGGGTCACCTCTTCGATCCCGGCCAGGTGTTGAGCGTACCAGTCAGCGACCCGAGCGCGGTGCGCCAAAAGCTGCTCCAGCCGGCCTATCTGGGAAAGCCCCAGGGCCGCGCTCATCTCGTCCATCCGATAGTTATAGCCCAGGTGGGTGTGCTGGAGCCAGGTATCGCCCACGGCGCGCCCCTGATTGCGCAGGGCGCGCATTAGATCGGCGGCCTCATCATCATCGGTCACGATCAGGCCGCCCTCGCCCGTCGTGATCTGCTTATTGGGATAAAAGGCAAACACGCCGTAATCGCCGAAAGTGCCGGTTGGCTTGCCCTTATACTCACCCCCCAGCGCTTCGCAGGAATCCTCGATGACAGTCAGGTCATAATGCCTCGAGACCTTTTTAATGCGGTCGTAGTCTGCCGGCTGCCCAAAGACATCCACCGGCAGCAGCGCTTTGACCGATCCGATCCGGCCCTCATTGAAGGCCGGCACCTTCCGCGGCAGCCATTTGCGGGCGGCATCCCCGCCGCGGAATAGGTCTTCCACAGCTTTTTCAAGCAGATCCGGGTCGATATTGCCTGTGAGCGGGTCAATATCCACAAAGACCGGGATCGCTTTTTCAAAAAGGATCACATTGGTGGAGGCCACAAAGGAGAAGGGTGTGGTGACTACCAGATCGCCCGGCCCGATCCCGCTGGCCCGGATGCAAAGGTGCAGCCCGGCCGTACCGGAGTTCACGCCAATGGCGTGTTTCAGGCCGGTCAGGTCACAAAAGGCCTGCTCAAAAGCGGCGATCTTGGGCCCCATGCTTAGATTGGGTGTACTCACGACCTCCAGAACGGCCTCGCGGTCGGCATCGCTGAGTTCCGGGGATGACATTCGCAATTTCATAGAACCTTCCAGGGTCAATCCGGCTGAGGGTTTCAGCGATCCAGCCGGAGGGTTAGCGTTAAAATATGATTGTTTTCAGCAACCCATATTATAACGGTGAATCCCTGCTGGCGTTAACGCCCCTTCATCCCGCCTAGCCGGAGAATTAATCCAAACATCATCCTTTAGGAGGTTTTACACCCGATGGGCCCCGCCAAAGGATGATACACTATTTGTTACTCACTACAAGGCTGGGGTGTCAGGACTGAGTCCCCAAAAATGAGGGGGCCGGTCGGAGCAGAAACCCATTTACAAACCAAATTGTTGCACCTCACCGGCTTCAACCCTACTCAAAGTCCATTATGCCAATGATGTTAAAACACAGCACCCACAGCGTTCTCCGCTCTCCCACCAAGAGCATCCTCTTCATTTTGCTGCTTTCGGCTGCAATCCTTTTTGTGAGCCTCGGCAGCAGCATGCTCTACTCCGCCGACCGAATGCTGCAGCAGGCCGATGAACAGTTCAACACCGTGGTGTCGCTGAAATACGGCGGACTGCACGATGAGCGCGGCGCCTGGGCAGACGAAGCCTTTCAGGAGAGCATGTCCCAGCTGGACCTCGCCGCGTTGCTGGACCATCCCGCCGTTCTCGCGGTGGATACCGAACGGGAGATCTTTGCCTATGCCGGAGACAACACCCAGATCATCCAGCGCGACTCGCCCTTCGCCCACATCAATATCTTCACCTTCACCCCCCGGTTCAAAGACGACGACGGCGCCTGGACCGTGATGTCGCAGGACGCGATCTTTGGCGATGAGGTGGGTGAACTGATCCTTGTCAAAGTGAACCCGATGACCACGGAAGGTGTGGAAATCCAGGATTTTGAGCAGGGGCATACCTACCTCGGCGCCGCACGGGTCACCTATGTCAGCAACGCCCGGATGGCCTCCTTCATTCCGCCGGCGCAACTGACCAACCACTCACTCGGCATTCTGGACAGCGCCGCGGAAGTGACGGATATCACGGACCGGCCCGATTTCTTCACATCAGAGGAATGGGCTTCATGGGAAGACCTGATCCGGTCGATCAACATCATCGATCAGTCCTTCTCTGTCACAAGCTCGTCCTATCTGCCGGTCATGGCGCCCTTCCATTTAAACCAGACCTGGCTGACCGAAGGCGAATTCGAGATCAACGAAGGCGCGCTGGAAACCACGGACCAAGATGTCGTCTATATCAGCGACCGGGTTGCGGCGTTGATGGACCTTGAAGTCGGCGACCTCTGGCCGCTGAAATTCCATTACGCCTCCTCCGGCAATCCGGCCTACAGCTATTGGGAGGAAGACGGCTTCGCCTATGAAGCCGATATGCGGATCGCCGGGATCTTCAATGAAGTGCCCGGTCTGGCTTTCACCGTTTACCTGCCCTTCCCCAGCTGGGTAGAAAAAACGCCGGATAATTACGATTTCCTGCGCGTGCAGATCGACAATCAAGAGGTCGAACCCTATCTCGACCACATTGACGGCTATCTCCCCGATATTATCGAGGCCAAGGTTGAGGATCAGGGCTACGCCGCGACCATCCAGCCGATCATCGCCCTCAAGAACCAGGCCATCGTCCTGACCATCATCAGCGCGGTGGCAGGAATCGCCGTTTCAATCCTCTTCGCCTACCTTTTCATCAGCCGCCAGCGCGAGACCGCCCAGATCATGATGATGATGGGCACCGGTCGGCGGAAAACCATGGCTTACCTGCTCTACGGCATCCTGCTGATCGCGATCCTCGCCACCAGCGTGGGCACCTTGGTCGCTGGCGCCTTCGACACTCGGATGACGGAAACCGTCTGGCAATCCCTGCAGGGCGCACCCGTGCAGGACAAACGCTACAGCGAACGGGCCTTGGGAATCCCGACGACCTTCATCCCCGAGATCGCCACCGCCGGATGGGTCCGCTGGCTCTCTGCCGGGATCCTGGTGCTGATCATCCTGCTCATCATGATCATCTTTGCCCTGACCACCCTCCGCAAACCCAAACGGAAGAAGATCAAGGATTTCAAAGCGCCCAAACTGCGCGTTGGCAGGGGGATGGCCTTTGCCAATGTGCCCACCGTCAGCCTGCGCTTTGCGCTGCGGTCCATCCGCCGCAACTTCCTGCGCAGCCTGATCGTCCCCGTCACAGCCTTTTTACTGGCGACCTTCATCGGCGCCATCGGCCTGGCCACCCACCAGCAGGAGATCAACGCCGAAAACGTGTATGACGAGGTCCCGACCACGGCCTATCTGACCACCTTCCTGGGCTATACGCGGGAACTGCCGCTGCATTTGCAAACGGATGTCTTCAACTTCCTGGACCCGGGGTATTCCTCCCGCAGCACCAGCCAAATGACCCGGGACGCCCTGACTGGGGAAGAACTCCGCAACCTCAAGGACCAGTTAACAGAGGATAACCCCCACATCGCAAAGACCCTCCTGACGGCCAAAATGCACTACACGCTAATGGGCGTTTCAGCTGATGCCGAAGGGCACACCTATTCCCTCCCCCGGCGGCCGGAAGTCCCCCGGCATTCCAACCGATTCGGCTATGACTGGTTTGAAGACAAAGTCAGCCAGATGCCCTACCTCTATTTTATTGAAAGTTTTACCGCCCTTCCGGAATTCAGCGATACCTTGCTGGACGAGACCACCTGGCTGGAAGGCTATAGCGACGACTCGCTGGCGGAAATCCAATATATTGCCATCCTCCCGGACCGCTACGCCGAGGAAAATGGGATCAAGCTCGGCGACAGCGTCCGGATCGCCGCCTATCTGAACCTGCAAAATGTCGGCATCGTGATGGAAGCCTATGATTTCCTGGTCGCCGGCACTTACCATCAGGGGAGCCGCACGCCGGTTATTTATACGCCCTGGTCTCTGATCACGGATATCGCCATCGCCCAGGACAGCCTCTATGCCGAACTTGAATCGCCCGATGCGGAGATTCCCGAAGAGGCCAGGATATCAAATGAATACCTGGCGAATTTCATCAATTCCGCGTCCTTCCTGCTGGCCGACACCCGCAACCTGAACGAACTGCGCGACTATCTGGAAGAACGCAATTACAGCCAGGTGGGCAGCATCAACCGCAACCGGATGTCCATCGTCATCGAGGACGAGGCCCTGATGGACGCGATCGAATCGATCCAGCAGCACATCGCCGTGATGAACATCATCCGCCCCATCATGCTGGCGCTCTCCACCGTGATCGGCTTCATCCTCTCCTACCTGCTGACCCGCAACCGGCTCCATGAATTTGCCGTCATGCGCAGCCTGGGCACCAGGCGTCTGGCCGTCTACAGCGCCTTTTTCCTCGAACAACTGATCCTGTTCCTGCTGGGGGTCACGCCGGTCCTGATTGCGCTGATCCTGCGCCCCGCCTGGGCAGCTTATTTTGGCTGGAGCCTGGTCTGGTTCATTCTGCTCTACGCCCTTGGCATTATGATCGCCATCTACCTGATGGGGCGGTCCAAAGTCTTGGACATCCTCTTCACCAAAGAATAAGAAAAGATATGTTTATTGAACGCGAAGGAAGGTCACCATCGTGAACCCAATCATTGAAATCGAAAACGTAACCTACAGTTACCAGAACAAATACCAGTCCATTCCAGCCATCCGGGAGGTGACAACGTCCTTTGAAAAGGGAAAGCTCTACGCCATCATCGGCAAATCCGGCTCAGGTAAATCCACCCTGTTGTCGCTGATGGCCGGGCTGGCCCTGCCCGAGGCGGGCGAGATCCGCTTCCAGGGCGTTCCCACCGATTCCTTTGACCTGGACCAATACCGCCGCGAGAAAGTGGCCGTGATCTACCAATCCTTCAACCTCTTCCCCCTGATGACCAGCCTTGAGAACGTCTGCTATCCACTGGAGTTGAAGGGGTACAGCCCGAAAGAAGCGGCCGTGATCGCCGCGGAGTACATCAAGAAGGTGGATCTGCCCGAATCGGTGCACAAGCGCTTCCCCAACATGCTCTCCGGCGGCGAGCAGCAGCGGATCGCCATCGCCCGGTCGCTGGCCAGCGGCGCCCAGGTGATCCTGGCGGATGAACCAACCGGCAACCTCGACCTCGCCACCGGCAAGCGGATTGTCAAGCTGCTCTCAGACCTGGTGCACAAGGATCAATACACCGTGATCATCGTGACCCACGATAGCAGCATCGCCGAAATCGCTGATGAGGTGCTGCAGATGGCGGATGGAAGGTTGTAAACCCATCCATCGCAATAAAACAATATTCATCGCAGGGCCGCCTCTTTGTTGGCGACCTTTCCATTACCGGGCGGTCACAGAGGACCGCCCCTACCTGTTTCCCATCTCCAAATAACATTAATGACACCATCTTTGTCCCGCCGGCTGATTTTCCAATCTCCTCCCGTTTGGGTGGGTCAGCGATCCAGCCTAAACACCCTGCTGCACTTTGTTTGCAGGCTTCCTTCCCCTAAAATCAGGGGGAGGGAACGAGAAAGGGGTCTAAACCGCAGCTTATTCCCTTTCACCGCAAAACGTGTTAGACTCTGGTACGGAGTTTATGATGGTTGAATCACCCAATCCCAGGCCGTCACGGGAGATCATCCCCGCCGAAGCCGATCCCACGTCCCAAAAAATCAGCGAATCCCAGCCAACCGGACTGATCCGGCTCTGGGATCGTTTGCGCCGGCTTGGCCTGGCCGATTCCACCCTGCGCTTCGCCACGGCGGCCATCACCCTGATCCTGCTCCTGGTGGTGGTGGGCGTAATGAAGGCCTTTAACCTCCCTGAGACGGAATTGGCCCGCAATGCGGATAACGTGGTGCTGGCGGATGCCCTGACGGAACCTGCTGTGGACGTTGAAGCGCCGGCATTCGCGAGGGGCGGCCCAATCTCTGATGGAATCTCACGCGCCGCCAACCTGCACACCGTCCTGCCTGTCCTGAATGATCGCCAGGATGTGATCCGCTACACCGTTGAATCCGGCGATTCGATCTTCTCCATTGCCGAGAAATTTAACCTTAAACCGGAAACCATCCTCTGGGGCAACCGTTACACCATCGGGGAGAACCCCCACTTCATCGTGCCCGGCCAGGTGCTCAATATCCTGCCGGTGGACGGCGTTTACCACATGTGGAGCGCGGGCGAAGGCCTGAAGGGCGTAGCCACGGTCTATGGCGTGACGCCCGAAGATATTATCAACTGGCCCGGCAACAACCTGGACCCGGAGACCATCGGCGACTACGCCGACCCGAACATCGCGCCGGACACCATGCTGGTGATCCCCGGTGGAACGGGCACCTACACTGACTGGTCCACCCCCCGCATCACCCGGGAAGAACCCGTCACCGCCAAATATCTCGGCCCCGGCGCTTGCACCGCTGCCTATGACGGCCTCGTGGGCACGGGCACTTTCATCTGGCCTTCCACCGAATATTACATCTCGGGCTACGATTACTCACCCGAAACAAACCACTACGGGATCGACATCGCCGGGCAGCTGGGCAACCCGATCTACGCGGCGGACAGCGGCGTGGTCACCTATGCCGGCTGGAACGACTATGGCTATGGCGAAATGATCGTGATCGATCACGGTTCCGGTTGGCAGACCCTCTATGCTCACCTGAGCCAGACCGACGTGACCTGCGGCCAGGAGGTTCACCAGGGCGACACGATCGGCCTGATGGGCAACAGCGGCCAATCCACCGGCCCACACCTGCATTTCGAGATGCGCAATGACGAGTATGGGCGAGTGAACCCCTGGGATTTCCTGATCCCCTAAAATTTTCTGAGGATTTTAATTTTATAAAATGACCCACTCTCGCCAGGCTTAAAAGCGCCTGGCTTCAAACCTTTAACTCAAAATATCGCAATGGAGAAATACTGTGAAAAAGAAATGCTCTCTTATCATGCTCATGCTCGCCATCGTCTTAGGCGGCATGCTTGTCTAAAAGTTTCCCCTCCTAACCACCCTGGCGCTATTCCGCGGCCCATCCTTTGCGTCCTTCAAAGATGATTTTGACGACTTCAACACTGCGCTCTGGCACAAGGCGGATGGCTGGGCCACGAAGATCCCTTTAATGCCTGGCGGCAGGCGGATAATGCCGCCTTTTCTTCCGGCGTCCTCTCATTGCAGCTGGATGACCTAAGCTGTCCCGGCGACTGCGGCGGGATGGCTTATGCCTCCGCGGAATACCGTTCGAACGGCCATTACCAGTACGGCGCTTACACCGTGCGGATGAAGGCCGTAGCGGGGGAAGGCGTGATCAGCAGTTTCTTTCTCTATACCGGCCCCTCCGACGGCAACCCTGGGATGAGATTGACATCGAGATCACCGGGAAAAACCACACCCAGCTGCAAACCAACTATTACACCAACAGGTCGGCGGGCACGAAGAACAAATTGAACTGAGGGTTGACACCTCGGCAGCCTTTCACACCTGGAGCATTGTTACAGCCGCCCCCTCCAGGCACAGTCCGATGGGGTCTCCTTTGAACCGCTGGACTGGCCCAACAAAGCTTTCCTGCCCTCGCTCCTGCGTTAGCGCCGAGCGTTTTCGGAGCCGCAATACTTAGCCATCGGCGGGCTGGACCGCCAAATCCGCCGCGGTGATGGAAACCCCCTCAAAGTTCACGAATGTGAGGTCCTGAAAATCAAGGCCTCTGTTTTTGCGGACGATCTCAAATAATCCCAGGTAATTGGTCTTGATGCTCCGGGACCAATCCAGGCCGAGCATCTGCGCCACGCCTTCGATCAGCACAGCGTTGACCGCTTCGATCTCCACAAAGCTGCCAAAGGGCAATTCGTCAAACATCAACTCAACATCGCCGATCCGATAGACCTGGCGGTATTTTTCGTAAATCACGCTTACCCGGTACCCGAGCGCCTCAAAGAACCTGCGGGTCACCTCGAGGTTATCGGTGGTGAATTCAATCTCCGTGCGCACCATCACGCCATTCTCGCTGCGGGCGTTATCCTTATAGGTCACCCGGACCTGGTCGTCCTGGCGGATCCGCAAAACCCGCCCCGCCCTGACGAGGTCCCCCTCCGGCGTATCCAGCCGCAGGTTGCGTTCAAAGAGCCGCCCGCGGGCCAGATCCGCGCCGGTGGCCTGCGCCCGGGCAACCAACCGCGGCAGGTCCTGAATATAAAATTTGACTTCCTTCTCCTGAAAATCCATCAGTCCACCTCTTCTTCTCTAAAATAGGCCCGGCCGGGCCGAGCCAGCAGGCCCCAGGCCGCGATGCCCAGCCAGAGCAGCGTCAGCGCCAGCATGAAAGGCCAGTTCGCCTGGCTGTCCTGATCCTGCCAGAGCACAAGGCGTTCAAACCAGTAAATGGCCGGGTAAAGCACCGCCGCGGCGGCGATCGCCGCCCGCGCCCAGGCCGTCCGCAGGGTCAGCCCCCAGAGCGCCGGCAGCCCAATGAGGCCCCAGGCCGCGCCGGCCCCCAGCAAATAGGCGTAGATTCCCCTTGAGGTCAGCGCCAGGACCCATTCCCGGTTTTGCAGGGTTTGACCGAACCGCAGCCAGCCCAACACAGTCCAGAGCACCAGCAGCCAGAAAATCAGATGCAAAGCCAGCGGCCGCCGCCGTCGGATAGGCCGGGTGGGATCTCGCGGTTGCGGAGAAACGGCCCGTTCAGCTTGCTCAGGATTCCTCATCCGGGGCCTCCTCTGCTTCGCCGGCAAAATCCACATCCGCAAGCACGCCCATCCGGGCCAGCGCGGCGCGGACCTTTTCCACCGCGCCGGCATGGACGATCACGGTGGTGGGGCCGAGGATATCACCCAGGAAGCGCTCCGCCGGGCTGCTGCGCAGCGCCTGCAGGATCTTGGGGTCTTCCACCCGCAGCACCACGCAGGGCTGAATGCGCGCCTGCCCCCCGCGCTGTTCCCACTGATGCAGGGCCTGCACCAGGCTGGGCGGGGGCGGTTCGCCAAACTTGTTCAGCAGAGTTTCGAGATGGGCGATCTTCAAACCCTGTTCCACCGCTGCCGCCAGCGACTGGGGCGTGATCTGATAGGTGTAGGAATCGGCGGTCTCGGCCTGCCAGAGGCCAAAACGGGCGACCTGATAACGGGCGATTCGGGGCGTCAGGGTGCCGGCAATGACGCGGCCATCCGAGAGCGCTTTGAGGGGCTGATCTTCCGCGGGGAATCCCGCAGGAGGCTCCCCGGCCAGCAGGTCGGCCGCCCAGGCCGAGAGCCGAAACGCCGTAAAAGGTGCGTCCTCGGCTGGCGAGGCCAGGTCCACCAGGCCCAGCCAGTGCAGCGGCCCGGTGATCAGGTAGCGGATCAGCGCGCCATCCACTTCGGGCCAATGGTCTATCCCGCACAGGGATTCGCCATCGGCGGCCCTGCGGATCAGCCAGGAATCAAAATCCCCGGCCGGCCGCTGGAAGTCCGGCGTACGCTCAAAAACCGCCTCGATCAAAGCCGCCAGACTCCACCACTCTCCCGCCGGGAGTTCCCCGAGCCAGGCCAGCACCTGCTCCCTGGCCGCGCGGGGGTCGTTCCGCCAGGCGCCCTCGCAGACCACGCCGGGCATCATCCAAAGCTCGTTGAACTGATCGGAATCGCGCCAGCCCTGCACCAGCCAGGCCAGCGCTCTCTCCCGAGGCATCGCCAGGAAAGGCCGGGCATCTTCCGCCAGGGGTTCCGCGCTGGAAGAGATCAGTTTCACCGCGCTCAGCAGCTGGTTCACCACCTCAAGCGGCGGCTGCCAGGCATTCGCTGCCGGAGAACGTTTCGCATCGCCCAGCCGCAGGGCAGCCAGCAGCGTGCAGCAATGGTCCAGCACCCGGTCCGTCGCGGGGGTCGCAAACCGAGCCTCGGCCGGCGCAGCTTTCCGGCCAAGCGGCTGCGGGCCAGCCGGTTCGATGGACGGCAGCAATTTCAACAGGTCATCCGGGATATAGGCGCATTCCTGCAGTTCGCCCTCCCGCCGGAGGAAATCCCGGCCGATCAGGCCGCGATACCAGAGCACCTCCGTCGGCGAGATCGGCTCCAGATAGGGCTTCTCGCGGTCCCGTTTGCCGGGGCCAACCTCGCGCAGTCCGCCGTAATCCCGCACGAAGCGGCTCCAGGGCATCCAGCCCGCCTGGGATTGAAGGGCGTTCAGGGCTTTGCGGGCCGTCTCCGGCAGGGCGTCAACCACTTCCAGCACCAGGGCTGGATCCAGCAGGGCCTTGAGCAATTTCGGCAATCCCTGGCGGACATCCGGCGCGGCAAAGTCCACGCCCCAGAGTCCGGCAAGGATCTCCAGGAACCCCAGGTCGTGATCCTGCAAACAGTGCTGAAGGTCGGGCATTGGCAACCAGCCTTAGTGGAGCATATAGGCCAGGCACCAGCGGGTGGTGGCTACCAGCGCTTCGGTGTGCGTCCGCTCGTAGTTATGCGAGGCATCCACGCCCGGGCCGATCAGCGCCACGGCCACATCCCCGCCGGCCCGCCAAAAGGCCTCACCATCCGAACCATAATAGGGATAGATATCCACTTTGTACGGGATCTCATAGGTTTCCGCCAGTTCGCGCATCCGCTGGCTGAGACCGTAATGGTAAGGGCCGCCGGAGTCCTTGACGCACAGAGTGGCGTGGAACTCATCCGAGGCCTGACCTTCGCCCACGGCAGCCATATCCACCGAGATCAATTCCGCCACCTCGTCCGGGATACCGGCCGCCGCGCCGTGCCCCACCTCTTCATAGTTGCTGACATGCAGCACGGTGGTCACTTTGGGTTTCAGCCCAGCCTCCAGCAGGGCCTTGAGCGCGAAGATCATGTTCGCCACGCAGGCCTTGTCATCCAGGTGCCGAGAGCGGACGAAGCCCTGGGTGATCTCCACCCGCGGGTCCAGGGACACAAAATCGCCCACGCCGATCCCCAGGGCCGCCGTCTCGGCGGCGCTGGTGGTGCGGGCATCCAGCCGGATTTCCATGTTCGCTTCGCTGCGTTCGGCCTTGTTCACCTCTGCGCCATAGACATGGCTGGAGGCTTTGTTCAGCAGCAGCGACCCCCGGATGGGATCGCCCTGGCGGGGATAGACCCAGACGCCTTCGCCCTCCACCGCGTTCATGGCATAGCCGCCCAAACGGGTGACCTGCAGCCGGCCGCTGGGCTTGACCTCTTTGACCATCGCGCCCAGCGTGTCCACATGGACGGTCAGCGCCCGCCAGGGGCCGTTCGTCTCCCCAGCGACCACCGCAACCAGCGCGCCCTTATTGGTCCGGTGCAGTTCAATGCCCGGCAGGCCGGCAAGGGCCGTTTCGCAAAGTTCAATCGCCCGGTCGGTGAAACCGGTCGGGCTGGGGGTGTTCAGCAGGCGGCTCAGAAAGGCCAGCATTTCCTCGGTGTTGATCTCAGGCAGTTGCGTCATTTTCCATTTTCCCTTCAAATTCAGCTAATTTCTCGCGCCATTCCGGCGGGATCGGGCGGCTGGTCTCATTAATGTTGTCATAGGCCACCATCACGGACAGCCCGCGGGCAAAGATCCGCCCGCCGTCGGCGGCTTCCACCTGAAAGGCGAAGAGCATGCTCTTGGTGCCTAATTTTTCCAGCCGCACGCCCACCCGCAGGGGTTGGCCATAAACGATGGGTGCGAGGTAATCCATTTCAGCCCGGGCGACCACCATCCCGGTCTGGCCGCCCTGCTCGGGCGACCAGAGTCCGGCGCGTTCATAGTAGCCCAGCCTGGCGCTTTCCAGATAGGTCATATAGGCGGCATTATTAACATGCCCCTGGGGGTCCAGATCGGCATAGCGGACAACGATTGGGTGATAATAAGTGAATGGTTTTGTTTCCATATTCTTTTCAAACCCTGTTGAGAATGACCCCCTCATTATAAGCCATCCGCATTAAAACCCGAATTGCCAAAGTCGATCAAAAAAGCATCGCTCATCCCCAAAACCAAACCTTAAAGACCGTGCCCTGTGCTGTAGCCTGTGCTGTGCCCTAACAGTGCTGTACCCTGTGCTTTACAACTGGGGACAAAGTGGATAAAATAGATAATAAGGCTATTTACTACCTGATAGGTGGTAAATGGAATTTCATGATGCTTTCAATTGATCAGGGAAGTTTTTCCCCCCCCCTTCAATTTCGATTTTCAACCTTTTAAAGTTAGAGAGAGTCCGAACCATGCAAATCACTCGACAGGCAGATTACGCTTTACGTGCAATGCTCTACCTGGCCCGGCTGGACCCCAGCCAGCGGGCCGCCACCAGCCAGATCGCTGAAGAGCAGGAGATCCCGCCATCCTTTTTGGCTAAGATCATCTCCCAGCTCTCCATCGCCGGCCTGATCCACACCTCCCGCGGCGCACGCGGCGGCGTCTCCCTGGCGCGCAAACCGGAAGATATCTCCCTGTTGGATGTCGTCGAAGCCATTGATGGCCCCATCACGCTCAATGACTGCACGCAGGACCCGGATATCTGCACCTTTGGAGAAACCTGCCCCCTGCACGAGGTCTGGTGTGAGACCCAGGCGGAGCTGGCCAACCGGCTGCGAGCTTCAACCTTCGATAAACTCCTCGAACGCGAAGCCCAGAAGATCCAAAAATAGTCTTTTAAAATTCAGAGACGCCCATCAACCCCTGGTATCCCATCCCATATTACCAGGGGTATTTTGTAAAGGATTGTCCAATTTATAGCCGTTTGGTGCCCTGTTTGGGATAGAATCAGGACACATTCATTTCACCACCGTTCCACCGAAGGGTTATCCATTTTCCATGGATCTGCTTTTTATTGAACTCATCGCCCTTTTGATCGTGCTGCTTTTGCTGCTGGTTGCGCGCGTTGTCCGTTTGAGGAAAGCGCGGCAAATGGAACCCGTCACGCAGACCGAGCACGAACTGCAATTTAAGCGCCTGATGCAGGAAATCAAATTTCTGGAAGAAGCAGTGGAAAAGGGGAATGCCTCGCGGAAACTACGCAACAAGCTGGAAGCCAAACGTGAGCAGGCGCAAAAATTAAACACCCTGATCTCCAAATCCATAATCAGTGACGTCCCGGACCCCTACCAAACCGAGCACAATCTCAGGGTCAGCAGCCTGCATAAAACGCGGCCGGTTAACCAAAGCACGATCTTCCTTTGCCCAAAGTGCCGCAAACAGGTGCGGTCGGATGATAAATTCTGCGCCAATTGCGGCTTCAAACTGCAAGCCAAACGCCAGATCTAAGCAAATCTTTTTCAATGCAATATAATGATGCCATGACTGATACCGAAAACGCCCCCGTGCCGCCTGCAATCGAGGTGAGGGGACTCTCCAAACGCTATAACCTGCAGCCCGTCCTGAAGGACCTTTCCCTGGCGCTCGCCGATGGGAGCCTTTGCGTGCTGGTGGGGTCCAACGGCGCCGGGAAGACCACCCTGCTGCGGATCATCGCTTCCCTGGTCCGGCCGGATGCCGGGTTTGCGGCGATCAACGGGGCAGCGCTGAAGGACAATGCCGCCCTCCGCCGCCAGATCGGCTATCTCGGCCATCAGACCCTGTTCTACAGCGACCTCAACGCGCTCGAAAACCTGACCCATTACGCCCGGCTCTATGGGCTGGACAATGTCGCTGACCGCGTCCACGCAGGGATCGCTTCCATGGACCTCGTCAACCACCAGCATAAGCCTGTGCGGACCTATTCCCGCGGGATGCTCCAGCGGCTCGCCATTGCGCGGGCCCTGCTGCATGACCCCGCCATCCTCCTGCTGGACGAACCCTACACAGGGCTGGACAAAGAAGCCGCCCAGGCGCTGGACCTGCGCCTGCGGGGCCTCCACCAGCCCGGACGGACGCTGCTGATCGCAGCCCATCATCCCCAGCGGCTGCTGGCCTTTGCCAGCCAGGTCGCCTGGCTCAGGGACGGCCGGATCGCGCAGATCCAAGCGGTGGACCGGCTAAGCGAGACGCCCGACCTCCTGCACTATCTGGCGGAGGCGGCATGAACGGGTTCAGCAATTACCTGCGGATGGTCTGGCAGGTCTTCCGCAAGGACCTGCAGGTGGAATGGCGCGGGCGGCAGGGGCTGCCCGTGATGCTGATCTTCGCCCTGCTGGTCGTCTTCCTGTTCAACTTCGCCCTGCAGCTGACCCCCGGCCTGCAGGCCGGCCTGGCCGCCGGGCTGCTCTGGGTCTCGCTGGCCTTCGCCTCCACTCTGGGGCTGAACCGCAGCGTGAGCCTGGAGGGTGAAAACAACGCCCTCGCTGGCCTGCTTTTGGCGCCCGTGGACCGCTCAGCGATCTTCTTTGGCAAGACGCTCAGCAATCTGACCTTCACCTTCCTGGTCGCTCTGGTGCTGCTGCCCGTTTTCAGCCTCTTTTATCAACAAAACATGCTCAACCCCCGCCTCGTGCTGGTGATCCTGCTGGGCCTGGGCGCCTATACCAGCCTCGGCACCCTGCTGGCCGCCCTCAGCATCCAGACACGCACCCGCGACGTGCTGCTGCCTGTGCTGCTCTATCCGCTGGCGCTGCCGGTGCTGATCGCGGCCGTGGAAGCCAGCCGGGGCGTCCTCGCCGGTCAGCCTCTCGCTGAGCTTCAGTCCTGGCTCTCCCTGCTGATCGCCAGCAATATCCTTTTCCTGGCCGCCGGCCTGCTGCTTTTCGATACCATCCTGGAGGAATAAATTGCCCAAGAAACAACCGCTCCTGACCGCTCTGAATATCCTGGCCGCCGCTGGCGTGCTCGGCGCGCTGATCCTGATCCTGTTCTTCACCCCGGAGGAAGCCCAGATGGGCGCCGTCCAAAAAGTCTTCTATTTCCACGTGTCCTCCGCCTGGGCCGGGATGCTCAGCTTCGTGATCGCGGCCGGGGCCGGCGCGCTTTACCTGGCCAAGCGCGAACTGCGCTGGGATTGGCTCTCGCTGGCCTCGATTGAGGTTGGCATCATGTTTGGTCTGGCCGCCATCCTCAGCGGCATGATCTGGGCCCAGCCGATTTGGAACACCTGGTGGGTTTGGGAGCCGCGGCTGACCACCACCGCCATCATGGAACTGATCTACCTGGCCTACTTCATCCTGCGGGGCGCACTGAACACGCCCGAAGCCCAAGCCCGCCTCGGCGCGGTCTACGCCATCGTCAGCGTGATCACCGTGCCGCTGACCTTCTTCTCCATCCGGCTTTACCGCACCATCCACCCGGTGGTCTTTGTCAGCGGCGGCAGCACGGCCTTCACCATGAGTCCCCGGATGTGGACGGCTTTCATCGTCAGTCTGGCCGCCTTCACCGTCCTGCTGGCCGCGCTGATCTGGAATCGGACCCGCCTGGCCGCTCTGCAATCCGCCAACGCTCAGGAGGAAAACTGACCATGACCCCCAACACCACCCCCGATATGATCCTGGGGTTCGCCGTCCTGCTGGGCATCCTGTTGATCTATGTCCTTTCGCTGATCATCCGCTTCCGCAACGCCCGGAAATAGCCCGAAAAGCCCCAAATACAACCCAATAGCGTTCCACTAATGTTAATCAGATACTTTGTTAACGATCTTCTATGACTTGCTCAGTATTCTCATAATTAGATTTCAAAGCAAGGCAAAAAGGAGAATGTATTATGGCAAAGATTATTGGAATTGACCTTGGGACAACCAACAGCGTAGTCTCTGTTGTTGAGGGCGGCACGGCAAACGTGATCCCGACAGCAGAAGGTTCCCGCCTTCTCCCCTCCGTTGTTGCATTTAACAAAAACGGCGAGCGGCTGGTGGGCATACCCGCCAAGCGGCAGGCTGTTGTGAACTCCGAAAACACAGTTTCGTCCATCAAGCGGTTTATGGGCCGCCGGTATGACGAAGTTAAATCCGAACGCGAAATGGTCCCCTATGAGGTCGTGGAAGGCCCCGCGAGCGATGCCCGGGTGCATATCCCGGTGGTCAACAAGACTTACACCCCGCAGGAAATTTCCGCCATGATCCTTGAGAAACTCAAGGCTGATGCGGAAGCCTACCTCGGCGAGCCCGTGACCAAAGCTGTCATCACCGTTCCGGCCTATTTCAACGACAGCCAACGCCAGGCCACCAAAGACGCCGGCAAGATCGCCGGGCTGGAAGTGATGCGGATCATTAACGAGCCGACAGCCTCCGCTTTGGCCTACGGCCTCGATAAGAAAGAGTCCGAAGTCATTCTGGTCTTCGACCTGGGCGGCGGCACCTTCGATGTCAGCCTGCTCGAGGTTGGCGAGGGTGTGATCGAAGTCCGGGCCACCAACGGCGACACCCATCTGGGCGGCGACGATTGGGACGAAGTGATCGTCAATTGGGCGGCGGATGAATTCAAGAAAGAACAGGGCATTGATCTGCGTGAAGACCGCCAGGCGCTCCAGCGCTTGCGCGAAGCCGCAGAAAAAGCCAAGATCGAACTCAGCTCCGTGATGGAAACGGAGATCAACCTGCCCTATGTGACAGCCGACGCCAGCGGGCCGAAACACCTGCTGCTGAAGCTGAACCGGGCCAAATTTGAACAGATGACCGAGCACCTGGTTGAACGCGCCCGCAAGCCCTTCAACGCCGCCATCAAAGATGCGAATATGACCGTGGACCAGATTGACGAAGTGGTCCTCGTGGGCGGCGCAACCCGGATGCCCATGATCCAGGACCTGGTCCGGGACCTGACCGGCGGTAAAGAACCGAACAAAGGCGTGAACCCCGATGAAGTGGTCTCCGTTGGCGCAGCCATTCAGGGCGGCGTCCTGGCCGGCGACGTCAAAGACGTCCTCCTGCTGGATGTGACCCCGCTTTCGCTGGGCGTTGAAACCCTGGGCGGCGTGATGACCAAGCTGATCGAACGCAACACGACCATCCCGGTCAAGAAGACTGAGACCTTCTCGACGGCTGAGGACAGCCAGACTTCCGTGGACGTCCATGTGCTGCAGGGCGAACGCCCGATGGCCTCGGACAACATGAGCCTGGGCCGCTTCCGGCTGGAAGGCATCCCGCCTGCGCCCCGCGGCATCCCGCAGATTGATGTGACCTTCGATATTGATGCGAACGGCATCCTCCACGTGAACGCCAAGGACAAGGCCAGCGGCAAGGAACAGAGCGTGACCATCACGGCCAGCACCAACCTGGACAAGTCCGATGTGGAGCGGATGGTGAAAGAAGCCAGCAAGAACCGCTCAGCAGACGAAGCCCGCAAGGAACTGGTGGACCTTCGCAACCAGGCGGACACCGTCGCCTACCAGGCCGAGAAACTGGTCAAGGACATGGGTGATAAGATCCCGGCCGACCAGCGCAGCCAGGTGGAAAGCAAGGTGAAAGACCTGCGCGAGGCGATCCAGGGCGATGACAAAGCCCGAATCAAGAATCTGATGGACGGTTTACAGACCGATCTACAGGCCATTGGCCAGGCGGCCTACCAGCAGCAAGACGCGGCTGGCCCGCAAGCCGGCGGCGCGCAAGGTCCGACCGGTGAACCCGGCGGCAGCGATGAAGACGTCGTTGAAGGCGAGTTCCATGAAGCCTAAGGGCTGGGGAGCAGGAAATCAGTAACGAGTGAATAGGAAGGCTGGGTCATTTGACTCAGCCTTCTTTGATTCCCGTGAACGCGAGGGTAGAGTGTGCACACCATTTTTTGTAGATGGGTTAAAAATCGGATATCGTTAGTTTGATGAGATAATATTTAACGATACAATAACCCCATGACCAACTGGCAAATCCACGGACACGACTGGGCAGTAAGGCTCCTCCGCGCGCACGCGGCGGGCGACAAGCTGCGCCAGGCTTACCTGCTGGTCGGCCCGCAGGGCGTGGGCCGACGCAGCCTGGCGCTGCGCTTTGCCCAGGCGCTCAACTGCACCGCAACCGACACCCCCGGCGAGCCCTGCGGCGAGTGCCGCGAATGCCGCCAGTTCTGGGCGATGACGCACCCGGACCTGAGCCTGCTGACGCCCGAGGAAGGGCACAAGGACATCCGCATCGACCAGGTGCGCGCCCTCCAGCACACCCTGGCGCTCTCGCCCTACGCCGCCAAATATCGGATCGCCCTGCTGCCGGATTTCCAACAGGCCACCGAAGAAGCCGCCAACGCCCTGCTCAAAACGCTGGAAGAGCCGCCCGATAAGGTCGTCCTGCTGCTCACGGCCGACGCGCTGGAAAGCCTGCTGCCCACGATCGTCTCTCGCTGCGAGGTGATCCGCCTGCGCCCGGCTTCCATCGCCAGCGCAGAAAGCTACCTGCAAGCCGAAAAGTCGCTTCCCCCCGAACAAGCGCTTCTGCTGGCGCATCTCTCCGGCGGGCGGATCGGCGCGGCCATTCACCTGGCCGAGTCGCCCGAGAGCCTCGCCCAGCGGCAGGAGACCCTCGAGACCCTGCTCGAGATGCTGAGTGCCACGCGGGTGGACCGCTTCGGCCTGGCCGAGTCGCTCTCCCGCCCTTACGACAAAGCGCGTGAAAAAGCCGGCGAGGCGATTCCCACCTGGCTGTCCTTCTGGCGGGATGTGTTCGTAATTGCCTCCGGCGCGGGCCTGCCGCTGGTCAACGTGGATTTCAGCGCAGAGATTGCGCAGGTCGCCGCCGCGCTGGACCTGACGGCCGCGCGGGCGTTGGTGCTGGCGCACGAAGAGGCGCTAGCCCAGGTGGATGCTAATGCCAATGTCCGTTTGGTGCTGGAAGATCTGATGCTGCGCTGGCCGAAGTTGTAGTTAAGGGGGGCTTAAAGCCGGAGCGGGATCTGTTCCTTCGGCTGCGGCGCAATGACAAAAAAAATAAAATGACCCCATCCCTGGCCCTTCCCCTCAAGAGGGGGAAGGAAAACTGCGAAGCAGGAGGGAAAGGGTTTTATTTAAAGGTCACGTAGTGCTGTGCCATGCACTGCCTCCATCCTACTCATCCCCCACGCGATAGATCTGCAAATCCGAGAAGCGGACGGTCAGCGTCGTGCCGCTGATGGTGCGGGCGAAGACGCCCAGCTCGCCGGTACGGTTGTGGGCGATGCTCTCTTCAAACTGGAAAGTATCGTTGATATAAAGCTGGAACTGCCCGTTGCGGACCCACAGGCCGAAGCGGTTGGAGGCCGGCGCGTTGGGCCGGATTCGGCTGGCGACTTCCCAATTGTGGATCACAATGGACGAACCGCTTTGAACCAGTTCCAGGCGGTAACTGCCATCGCAGCTCAGCAGCAAGCGGTAGTAATCCCCTTCGGACTGCCGCCAGAAGACCACCCCATACTGATCGTCCCCCTGGCAGAGGCTGGTCTCCACGGTGAATTCCAGGTAAAAATTGTCGGCAAGCGTGTATGGGCTGAGGCTGAAGAGATAGGCGCCGTTCTGGGCCGCGGCCAGGGTTAGGTTATCATTGCCATAGGCCACGTTGCCCGCCGCGCTGTGCGGCGCGGTCCAGAGCGCCGGATCGCTGAAATCATCCGCCACCAGCAATTCCGTCACGCCCTCCCGGACGTCCGCCAGGGTGGGCAGCGGGGTCGGCGCATCCGTTGGCAGCAGGGTCGGCGTGGGCGTCGCCGGGAACCAGTCAATGGTCGGCGTGGGCGTCAGGGTTTGGGTGGGGGTTGCGGTCGGCGGGAGCGGCCCGGCCGGCAGCAGGATATCACACCCCGCCAGAAAAAGCAGGGCGCTCAGCACGGCCAGGAGGATACCCAGCCGGAAATGGCGTGAATAGGGTGGTTGCTTATCCATCATGCGGGCATAATTATATAATTAAAGCGGGAATCGTCCAAATCTTCCTAAACTGGCGAACTTTTTGAGAGATGTTATAATCCAAGCTTAGAAAGAAAAGGCGCTTATGACAAAACAACCTATGCTTTTGACACTTTCATTGTCCCTGCTGGTGCTGGTCGGCCTGCTGTTCTTTGCAGCCCCGCAGATGGTAAATGCCGGTCCCCTGAACCAGGCTGCCTATGCCACCCCCACCCCGAATGCCGAGGGCGAGATCATCTACACCGTCCAGGAAGGCAATAGCTGCACGAGCATCTTCCTGCTGACCAACGTCTCCATTGAACAGATCATCGCACTGAACGGGTTGGATGAGAATTGCACCATCCTCCCCGACCAACAGCTGATCCTCGCCACCGTTGCGCCTGCAACGGCCACCCCGGAAGGCCCCACCCCGACCCCCACCATGAGTCCGCCGACGCCCACGCCCTTCAACGGCAACGCCACGGTCTGCGTGGTGCTCTACGAAGATCTGGATGGCAACCAGAAACGCTCCGATACGGAATTCTATCTGGCCGGCGGGGTTGCCAACATGAATAACCGCGAGGGGACCTTTTCGCAGTCGCTGGATACCCTCGGGGGCGATCCTGCCCTTTATGTCGTGGAAGACCTGCCCTGTTTCCAGAACGTGCCAGAGGGGGAGTATAACCTGAGCATGGGCATCCCGAACGGCTATAACGCTACAACGACCCTCAACTATCCCCTGAGCGTCACCGCGGGCGATACGGTCATCGTCGATTTCGGCGCCCAGCCGAGTTCAGCCGCGGTCACCAATGAGGACCCCGCCCCCAGCACAGATCGGTCACCGCTCCTGCTGGCGATCGGCTTCCTGCTGCTGGCAGGCGGTGCGGCTCTGGCGTTCTTCTTCGTCCGCTCCCGTCAGAACGGCTGATCAGCGCGAAAATCGCTGCTGCTTCCAAATATCCGCTTCATTGCTATAGCCGTTGGCTTCCCAAAAGCCCAGTTGATCCGCGCTTAAAAATTCGAGGCCGCGCAGCCACTTGGCGCCCTTCCAGAGGTAGACGTCTTTCAGGTCGTCCCGGCCCGGGATTGCGCCCGTGACGCCGCGCAGGGGGTAGCCGTGTTCCGGCGTCAGCGGCTGGCCGTCATAGTGGGTGGCCAGCAGGAAATTATCCTGGAGCATCACGTCCAGCGGCAGGTTGGTGGTATAGCCCTGATCGGCATGTTGGACAACGAACCGGGCGGCTGGTCTGGGTTTGATGAAGCCCTCGTCGATCAACTGCCGGAGAGAGATTCCCTCCCAGAGCATATCCAGCTTGCTCCAGGTGGTCACGCAGTGCAGGTCGAGGGTGAGTTGCACACGCGGCAGCGCCATCACCTCATCCCAGGTCCAGACCACAGGCTCTTCCACCTCGCCCCAGACTCTGAAATCCCAGGTGCTGGGATCAAAGGCTGGGACCTTGCCATAGTGCAAGGTGGGGAAGCGCTCCGTCAGGTGCTGGCCAGGGGGCAGCCGATCATTTCGTTTCATCATGCCTCTCATTCGATTGCAAAGGTTTCGCCGGGTTTGAGCAGGTGCACGCTGGCCTCCGTCTGCGCCTGGACAGCTTCCGCCCAGGCCGCGGCGTCCTGCGCGATCAGGTCAAAGGTATTGTAATGGATCGGGATCACATGCTGGGGCCTGAGCAGCTCCACCGCCCGCAGCGCGTCCGCCGGCCCCATGGTGTAATTATCGCCAATCGGCAGCACGGCCAGCGTGATCCCCTCCTCGCCGATCAGGGCCATATCGCCAAAGAGACCCGTGTCGCCCGCCATGTAGATTTTCTCGCCCGAGCCAGTGGTCAGCAGCAGCCCGGCCGGGTTGCCGCCATAGCTGCCATCCGGCAGGCCTGAGCCGTGCAAAGCCAAAGTGAGCTTGAGGTGGCCAAAGGGATAAGTATACCCGCCGCCCAGGTGTTGGGCATGGGTTTTCACTCCCTTTTTCGCCAGCCAGCCGCAGATCTCCGCATTGGAGATCACGGTGGCCCCGGTGCGCTTGGCAATCGCCACCGAATCGCCGATATGGTCGCCGTGCCCGTGGGTCACGAGGATATAATCCGCCGCCACCTTGTCCGCGCTGACCGCGGCCGCCGGGTTGTGGGAAAGATAGGGGTCCACCAGCAGGTGATAGCCGCTGGTTTCCAGGGCCAGGGCGGCGTGTCCCAGCCAGGTCAGTTCAAAGGACATCCGAGCCTCCTTTCAGATTTTAATGAGAGCCATGCCTTCATTATACAGCGCGGGTCAAAGGCGCAACAATCTGGCTGGGAATCCAAAAAACGGGAGGCCCGTTCGCCTCCCGTTGGGGTCGTCGTTCTCGTTTCTCTACTCACGATAGTCCAGCTGATGTCAAATCCGCCCTGGGTCTCCTGCCCCTCAGCCTTCAGGGCACAGCGGCCGTCCAGGCCCGCCCAGCCCACCTTCCGGACGCAGGACGTCAACGCCAGGGACAGGGACAGGATCACTAAAATCAAGGGCGCAGCTTTTTTCATCCGAGGGCCTCCCATCCAAGGCTCACTTTATAAGTAACTTGATTATACAAATTCCAACTCCTCAGCAAATCATCCGCTTAACCAGGTCCGGCCTATCCGCTTGAACAGATCCCGCTGGCCGAATGACCAGGCTGCAAAGGGCAAAATGCCCCTATCAAGTTGCTCAGGGTATGTTAAAATCGGACAAAGTATTTCTATGCCCCTTGGAAATTTGGTTTGAGCTGCAGTAACTCACCAGACGGCACCATCCACTTTTTCACCTCATTTGGAAATTCATTATTTTTATGGGAATCTCTTTTTGAGATAAGATTCAGTTTATCATTCTTTGCGTCAAGGAGATCATCTTGAAACAACCGCCCAGCCAGTATGCAGGCCTGTCAACCTTCCTAACCCACTACACGGAATTTGAGAATGCTGAAAACTCTCATCTGCCCCCCATCTACCAGAATTCGGTGTTCATTTTTGACGACGCTGAGTCCGGGGCGGCCATCGCCGGGGGTGAAGCGCCCGGCTATTATTACACCCGGCTCAACAACCCCAACCACCAGCAGCTGGCGCAAAAGCTGGCCGCGCTGGAGGCCTGGGACCTGATCAAGCAGCGCCCGGATACCGACCCCGAGGAACTGGTCGGCGGGCTGGTTTTCGCCTCCGGCATGGGTGCAGTGACGGCGGCGATCCTGGCAACTGTTTCCGCCGGTGAAACGGTTTTAGCGCAGGCCGCGCTCTATGACGGCACCTATCTTTTCCTCAACAACCTCGCTCCCCGCTATGGCATCAAGGTAGTTTTTGTCTCCGATAATACGCCCGTGGGCTGGGCGAAGGCTTTTGAGGAGCACCCCGCCGCCAAGCTGGCCTATATCGAAACACCCGTCAACCCCACCCTGCGCCTGACGGACATTGAACAGGTCTCCGGGCTGGCCCACGCACATGGCGCGCGGGTGGTCGTGGATAACACCTTCGGCACGCCCTTCTGCCAGCGGCCATTGGCTTTTGGGGCGGATATCGTGGTGCATTCCACCACCAAGTACCTCTCCGGGCACGGGCAGGTGGTGGGCGGCGCCGTGCTGACCACGGACCTGGACCTGCTTCACGGCCAGCTTTACCAGATCTATAAGCTGTTCGGCGGGACGCCCAGCCCGATCGACACCTGGATGGCGAATATCGGCCTGAAGACCTTTGAACTGCGGATGGCGCGCCAATGCCAAAACGCCCTGCGGCTGGCGAAAGTGCTCGAGAAACACCCCGCGGTGAACCGGGTGTACTATCCCGGGCTGCCCAGTCACCCCGACTATCCATTGGCCCTCCGCCAGATGACCGACTTTGGCGGGATGATCGCCTTTGACCTCAAGGGCGGGCTGGAAGCCGGCCAGCACATGATGAATACCGTCCGGGTGGCGACCCTGGCCGTCAGCCTGGGCAATGTGGACACCCTGATCCAGCACCCCGCCAGCATGACGCACCGCAACACCCCGCGGGAAAAACGCCTGGCCGCAGGCATCACCGACGGCCTGGTGCGCCTCTCAGTTGGGATCGAAGATATCTCCGATCTGATATGGGATCTGCTGGGCGCGATTGAGTAAGGATTGCGCAAATTAATGGCGCAGCGCACGCGACAGAGAAAAGACAATTCGGCGTTTTGGGCGGTCACAGCTCTTTTCAGAGGCAGGCAGAGCCGCCGCTGCGGTTAATCAGGGGGGTGCGGAAGGCGTAAAAGTAAAAACAAATGTTCCAACTTTAATCTCTGCATGGTAGAATCAACGAATGGACCTCTTTGACCATGCTCTGGAAGAACGAATGCGGCATGAAGCCCCCCTGGCGGACCGGATGCGGCCGCAGACCCTGGACGAGATCGTCGGCCAGGACCATATCATCGGGGAAGGCCGCTTGCTGCGCCGGGCGATCCAGGCTGACCGCCTGTTCTCCTCCATCATCCTCTACGGCCCGCCCGGAACAGGCAAGACCACCCTGGCCAGGGTCATCTCCAACCTGACGAAAGCCCATTTTGAAAACCTCTCCGCCGTCCTGGCGGGGGTTGCCGATTTGCGCAAAGTGATCGCCGAGGCGACCGACCGTCGGCGGCTTTACCAGCGGCGGACGATCCTTTTCATTGATGAGGTGCACCGCTGGAACAAATCTCAGCAGGATGCGCTGCTGCCCCATGTTGAATCAGGTTTGTTGACCCTGATCGGGGCGACCACCCAAAATCCCTATTTCGATGTGATCAAAGCGCTGGTCTCCCGTTCGCGGATCTTTGAGATGCATTCCCTGACTGAAGAGGATATCCGTGAGATCCTAGACCGCGCCCTGCGGGACCCCGAGCGCGGCTATGGCAGGCTGACGGTTGAACTGGCGCCGGAAGCGCTGGCCCATCTCTCCCGCATGGCCGGGGGCGACGCGCGCAACGCCCTCAACGCGCTGGAGCTGGCCGTGGAGACCACGCCGCCGGACAAAGACAGCGTGATCCGGATCGGGCTGGATGTGGCCCAGGAGTCAATCCAGAAGCGGGCGGTTCTCTATGACAAGACGGACGACGCCCATTACGACACCATCTCGGCGTTCATCAAATCCGTGCGCGGCTCGGACCCGGACGCCGCGGTTTACTGGCTGGCGAAGATGCTCCACGCGGGCGAAGATCCGCGCTTCATCCTCCGCCGGCTGATCATCCTGGCCGGGGAGGATATTGGCCTGGCGGACCCACAGGGCCTGGTGGTGGCGAACGCGGCCGCCCAGGCTTTTGAATATATCGGCTTGCCCGAAGGCATCTTCCCGATCGTGGAGGCCACGCTCTACCTGGCGACCGCGCCGAAATCGAACTCCGCCTTTGCCTATCACGCGGCGCTGGCCGAGATCGAAGAGAATGGCGTTGGTCCCGTGCCGGTTCACTTGATGGACGCGAGCCGCGACGCCAAAGGGCTGGGACATGGCGTGGGCTATGATTACCCTCACGAACACGAGGGACATTGGACGCCTCAGCAGTACCTCCCGACCTCTCTGGTGGGCACCACTTTTTATAAGCCCTCCGACCAGGGCTATGAAGCCCAGGTGCAGGAGCGGGTGCGCCGCTGGCGGGAGGCGCAGAACAAGGTCTTATCAGAACAAAACCCAACGAAGAAGGACTCTTAATGGCAACATTTTTATTGGTTCGGCACGGCGAAAATGATATGATCGGCAGGAGACTGGCGGGGCGGATTCCCGATGTCCACCTGAATGAGAAGGGCCAGGCCCAGGCGCGCCGGGTGGCGGCCGGCTTGGCGGCATTGAAGATCAGGGCGGTCTACGCCAGCCCGCTGGAACGAGCGCAGGAGACGGCGGAGCCGATTGCGCGGGTGCAGGGCGTGCCGGTTCAGACCCTGCCTGAACTCACCGAGATCGACTTTGGCGAGTGGGAAGGCAAAAGCCTGGCGCGGCTGAAGAATGGCCGGCAATGGAAGATCGTCCAGGGCAGCCCGGCGACTTTCCGGTTTCCGGGCGGCGAAAGTTTCGCCGAGGCCCAGGCCAGGGTCGCCGCGGGCCTGCTGAAACTCAGCGAGCAGTATGAGGAAAAAGACCTGGTGGTCTGCGCGGCGCATAGCGACGTTCTCCGCCTGGCTGTGGCGCATTTCCTGGAACTCCCCCTGGATCATTTCCAGCGGATCAGGATCAGGCCGGCCTCTGTAACGGTGCTCTACCTGAACGGCGGCAAAGGCTTTTTCGGCCCGATCAATTACACCTTCGATTTTTTTTCGGCCTTGTAAGGGGTCATTCAAAAAAAAATAGGCTAACCCGTAAAGGTCAGACAAGTAAAGGAGATCCATGAACCCATACCGTGTGAAACCCGAAACAAAGGTCAGACTGGACGATTTGCCCACCCGCTCCGATGGCGGCATTGAAAAGGCGGATGGCAAAGCTCAGTTGGCGCAACTTTCTGTGCAGCTCTCGGACCTTCAGGAGCTGCTCTATGCTGAGCACAAGCAGAAGGTGCTGATCGTTTTGCAGGGCATGGATACCAGCGGCAAGGACAGCACCATCCGGCACGTCTTTGGCGAGGTGAACCCCCAGGGGACCAAAGTCTTCAACTTCAAGCAGCCGACGCCCAAAGAGCTGGATCACGATTACCTCTGGCGGGTGCACCAAAACACCCCCGGCAAAGGCGAGATCGTGATCTTCAACCGCTCGCATTACGAGGACGTCTTGGTGGTGCGGGTGCATGACCTGGTTGCCAAATCAGTCTGGGAAAAGCGCTATGACCAGATCAATGCCTTTGAGCGTCTGCTGGCCCAGGAAGGGACCACGATCCTGAAATTCTGTCTGCATATCAGCAAGGAAGAGCAGGCCGAGCGTTTCCTGGCCCGGCTGGACCAGCCAAGCAAACGTTGGAAGTTCAACCCGGGAGATTTGGAAGAGCGCGAATATTGGCAGGACTACATGGACGCTTACGAGGATATGGTCAACCGCACCAGCACCGATTGGGCACCCTGGTATGTGATCCCCTCGGATCAAAAATGGTATCGTAATCTGGTCATCGCAGAGACAATCGTGAAAAAACTGGAAAATCTGGACATGCAGTTTCCCAAGGAAGTGCCCGATATTGAGAAATACCGGGGCATCCTGGAGGAGATGGTCGCCGAAGAATCCCAATGAGTTCATCCTCACCGGACCAATATCTTCGGTTTGTCCTCGCCGGCTGTCTGAATGAGGACTATATTCTCCCTATCTCAGAATCCCCACAAAACGCAGTTCTGGGGGGAAACCTCCCTTATGCCGCAGTGGGGCTTTCTTTGTGGGGCGGCGCGGCGGGCTTGATTGCCAGGGCCGATAAGAAATTTCCGGTTTCCGGCCTGGATCGCTTCAAGCAGCTTGGATTTAATTTGCAGGGGATCCGAATCGCGGAAAGGGATCTGGATCTCAGACGTTTCCTCGCCCATCAGGACGAGAACACGTCCTTTGATGACAACCCCATGCAGCACTATGTGGATCGGGGTCTCCCTTTCCCCCAGCGCTTGCTGGGTTATAAGACCCGGCCGCTGACCCCGCCGGACCCCACCGCGCAGCAGGGGCAGTCGATCCAGATCTCGGATATCCCCGAGGCCTATCTCGAAGCCAGCGCGGTGCATATCTGCCCGATTGATTACCTTTCCCATATCATTATGCCCTCAGTCTTCCGCCAGGGCCGGGCCACCACGATCACGCTTTCCCCCGCGCCCAGCTATATGACGCCGACCTTTTGGGGAGAGATTCCCGGCCTGCTCTCGGAGATCACCGCGTTCATCGCCTCCGAGCGGGAGGTGAGGTCGCTCTTTCAGGGGCGCAGTTCGGACCTTTGGGAGATGGCGGCGGCTTTGGGCGGCTTTGGTCCGGAGTTCGTGCTGATCCAGACGGAGCGCTCCGGGTACTTCCTCGCCGACCATGTGAGTAAGAAGCGTTGGATGATCCCCCAATATCCTTCGCTGGTCGTTGACCCGACGGGCGGCCGCGATGCCTTTGCGGGAGGATTCCTGGCTGGCTACAGCGAAAACTATGACCCCCTGGAAGCCGCGCTCAAGGGCGCGATTGCTGCCTCACTGGTGGTGGAAGGCAGCGGCGTCTTTTTTGCTCTGGATGCGATGCCCGGCCTGAAAAGCGCCAGGCTGAGCGCTTTGCGGCGCCTGGTCCGCCAGATCTGAACTTTCCCGAACAGAAAAAATCAGAGATAGTCTTTCAGCATTTCCTGCACAATGCCGGGATTGGCCTGGCCGCGCATCTGGCGCATGACCTGGCCAAAGAACCATTGCCGCAGGGCCACCTTGCCCGCGCGATAGGCCCGGACCTCATCGGGATGCTCCGCCAGCACCTGCCGGACGACCGCCGCAATGGCCTCCCGGTCGGAGACCTGCGCCAGCCCTTCTTTTTCGATGATCGCCAAAGCTCCCTGCCCGGTGGCGGCCATCCTGCCCAGGACGGTCTTGGCTGTGGCGTTATTGATTCTGCCTGCCATCAACAGGTCCAACAGGGCAGCCAGCCCGGCAGGGTCAATCTGCAAGTCCTCCAGGGCCGCGCCGCTGGCATTCAGCAGGCCAAAGAGTTCGCCAGTCACCCAGTTGGCCGCCAACGCGGCGTTGGGATTGGACATGGCATGCAGGGTGGCTTCATAGAATTCAGCGGTCAGCCGGTCATCCGTCAGGACTTCCGCTTGATAGGCATCCAGCCCCAGTTCGCGCTGGAAACGCCGGAATTTGCGATCCGGGCGTTCCGGCAGGCTGGCTTTGGCCGTTGCAATTTGCTCGGGGCTGATGACCAGCGGGGGCAGGTCCGGCTCGGGGAAGTAGCGGTAGTCGTGGGCTTCTTCCTTGCTGCGCTGAGAGACAGTCACTTCGGCGGTTTCGTCCCAGCCGAGGGTCTCCTGGGCCACCTTGCCGCCCGCATCGAGGAGGGCCGTCTGGCGGTCCAGCTCGTAGGCGACGGCCGCGGTCATCGTGCGAAAGCTGTTGAGGTTTTTGATCTCGACCCGGGTGCCCAGCGCGTCGCTGCCTTCAGGGCGCACGGAGACGTTCGCTTCAAAGCGGATCACGCCTTTTTCCAGGTCACCGGAGTTCACACCGAGGTATTGCAGCACCATCCGCAGGGCGCGGGTGTAGGCCAGCATCTGGTCAAGGGAGTGCATGTCCGGCTCGGAGACGATCTCAAGCAGGGGAATGCCGGCCCGGTTGAGGTCCACCAAGGAGTAGGCTTCATCCTCGTTGTGGATGTGGGTCAGCTTGCCAGTATCTTCCTCCAGGTGCACTCGGCGGATACGGATATCCTTCCAGCCGTCCTCGGCCAGCACCGGCAGGAGGCCGTGCTCCGCCAGGGGATATTCATATTGGGAGATCTGGTAGCCTTTGGGCAGGTCGGGATAAAAATAATTCTTGCGGGCGAACTGGCTGACCTCGTTGATCTCGCAATCGAGGGCGAGGGCCACCCGCAGGCCGAAAGCCACCGCCTGGTCATTCACCACGGGCAAAGTGCCGGGCATCCCCGCGCAGACAGGGCAGACCGCCGTATTGGGTTCTGCCCGGGTGGAATCCAGCACCGGACAGCCACAGAACATTTTTGATTGGGTTTGCAGTTCGGCGTGGACTTCCAGGCCAATATCTGCGAAATATCCAGATTTCATCTCATACCTTATCCAATTTCCGGCGACCCCGGCAAACTGAAAGGTGAGGAGGCTTGCGGTGGTCTTGCTGATGGAGCGCTGGCGGGATCAGAGGCGCCTGACGAATCGGCCGATTTTTTCCAGGGCGATCTCCAATTTTTCATAGCTGGTTGCATAAGAACAGCGGACAAAGCCAATGCCTGCATCGCCAAAGGACGAGCCAGGCACCACGGCCACTTTTTCTTCCAGGAGCAGCCGCTCAGCAAAGCGCTCGTCATCCAGCCCGGTGTTATGGATGCTGGGGAAGGCGTAAAAAGCGCCGTGCGGTTCAAAGGTGGGCAGGCCCAGAGCGTTCAGGTTTTCCACGATGAACTTGCGCCGCCGGTCATATTCGGCCAGCATTTCGTTAATATAAGGATCGCCGACTTTGAGCGCGGCCAGCGCGCCGTATTGCGAGACGGTGGGGGCGGACATCACCGAGAACTGGTGGATCCGCACCAGGCCTTGGATCAGGGTGGCAGGTCCGGCGGCGTACCCGATCCGCCAGCCGGTCATGGCATAGTCCTTGGAAAAGCCGCCCAGGAGCAAAGTACGTTCCTGCATCCCTGGGAAGGCTGGAAAACAGACATGCTCCTGGCCGTAGACCAGCCGGTCGTAGATCTCATCCGAGATCACGACCAGATCGTGCTTTTCGGCGATCCGGCCGATCTCTTCCAGGACCTCCCGGCTGGCCACCGCGCCGGTCGGATTGTTGGGATAGCCCAGCAGGATGGCTTTGGTTTTGGGCGTGATCGCTTTTTCGATCAGAGCCGGGTCGGGCTGGAAGTCATCTTCCATGGTCGTATAGATTTCAACCGGAACCCCGCCCGCCAAGGCCACTTCGGCCTGATAGGACACAAAGCAGGGGGTCGGGATGATGACCTCGTCGCCGGGGTCGAGCAGCGCCGTGAAGGTGAGGTAAAGCGCTTCGGAAACGCCGACCGTGATGACGATCTCGTTGACCGGGTCATACTGCACGCCGTAGCGGTTTTGGAGGTTTTCGGCAATCGCCTCGCGGAGCGGCAGGATGCCGGAGTTGGACGTGTAGTGGGTCTCGCCCCTTTGCAGGGCCTGCACCCCGGCCTCAATGATCGGCTGCGGCGTTGTGAAATCCGGCTCACCGATCCCCAGGGAGATCACATCGTCCATTGTCGCGGCGATGTCGAAGAATTTCCGGATTCCGGAAGGTTTCAGGTTGGTCACGGCCTTTGAAAGATAACTTTTGGGCATTCAAGCTCCTTGAAGGTTGAGGTGGATAGATCCTAATTTTACAAGGGCAGCTCCCCCCGATGGCGGATCTGCCAGTTTTCAGACTCAATGTCGCAGGTCAGTTCGAACAGCATCTCACCAGGCGAGCAACGCACAAGAAAAACGAGGGCGTCCGGCTGACGGCGGCGGTCAATGATCTCGATGACGGAATAGCTTTGCCCCTGCCAGATCACCCGGCGCGGTTCTTCCGGGTTGGAGGCTCCTGCGTAGCACACGACCCGGTCCGGCATGCCGCAGCCTCAGGGCACCGCGCAGCTGTTGTCGCCGAAGTTGGCCCGGCCGGACTGGCCTTTGAGGGCCACATTGTGGCCGATCAGCGAATCTTCCAGCCGGCATTCCGTGAGGGTGGAGCCGGGGCCGACAATGCTTTCCCGCAGCAGGCAGCCTTTGACGATCACGTTCTCGCCGATTGAGACATCCGGGCCAATCACTGAATTGCGGACGCTGGCCGAGGGGTGAATGAACACTGGCGGAATGATAACCGTATTTTCGGCCTGGGTCAATTTGTCGCTGTTGTCATAGCCGTGGTTCAGCAGGTAGTGGTTGGTATCCAGCAGGGATTCGGGCGTGCCGGAATCGAGCCAGACATCCACTTTTTGCACCCGCATCTTCAACCCGCGCTTCAGCAGGATATTGATCGCATCCGCCAGGTAGAATTCGCCGTTGAGGTACATTTCCTGTTCGATCTGTTCCTCAACGGCGGAGAGGATCAGGGCGGCGTTCTTGAAGTAGTAACAGCCGACCATTGCCAGGTTGTTGGATAAATCTTCGGGCTTTTCGATCAGCTTCGAGATCCAGCCATCCTCATCCAGCAGTGTCACGCCGAAGCGGCGCGGGTCGGGGACGGGCTTGACCCAGATCACGCCATCGGCGGTCTCTTCCGCCAGGCAGGAGAAGTCGTTTTGGATGATTGTATCGGAAAAGGCGATCAGCAGGGGTCCCTGGAGGGCTTCTTTGGCCTGCCAGAGCGCGTCGGATTGGCCGCGCATCACCGTATCGATTGGGAACTGGGCTTTCCAGTCCGGATAGAAACGGGCCATGTGATCCCGGATCTGGGGTTCCACCTGAGCGTTGACGGAAAAGATGAATTCAGCCGATCCCAAATCGGGAAGGGTCCTGAACATATCCAGAACAAAATCGATCACCGTTTTGCCGGCCAGGCTGACCAGCGGTTTGGGGCGGCTCCAGGTGAGCGGCCGCAGTCGGCTGCCAAATCCCCCCATCGGGATCAGGACTTTGATCGCACTCTCCAAAATCTCACCTCCAAAAATCGTGGCTCAGGGTTGGACCGTTATTTGATCGCCCAGGAGTTATCCCCAATATTGAACCGCCCGGATTGGCCGGTGATGTTGACATTGTGGCCGACCAAAGAGCCTTCCAGCATGGAGCTGGTGACGTGCGTACCGGGGCCGATGATCGAATCGCGGATGGTGCTGTCATTGACCACCGCGCCCTCCCCCAGCGAGACATGCGGACCGATCACCGAAGTGCTGACCCGGGCCGTGGGGTGGATATTGACCGGGGGGATGATGACGGTATCTTCCAGGTTGACCACCTTGTCGGAATTGTCCTGACCATGCTCCAGCAGGTAGCGGTTGGTTTCCAGCAGGGTCTCGGAGGTCCCCGCATCCAGCCAGACGTTCACCCTTTCTGTGCGCATCCTCAGGCCGCTCTCCAGCATTTTGTTGATCGCATCGGCCAGGAAGTATTCGTTTTTCAGGGAGATATTGCGCTTGATCTGTTCTTCGATGGCAACAATCAGGTCTTCCGCTTCCTCGAAGTAGTAGCAGCCGACCACGGCCAGGTTGTTCTGGATGTCCTGGGGCTTTTCCACCAGGCGCGTCACCCAATTGTCCTCATCCACCTCGGCCACGCCGAAGCGGCGGGGGTCCGGGACGGATTTGACAAAGGCCACGCCGCCTGCGGTTTCATCCGCCAGGAAGGAAAAATCATTGTTGATCAGCGTATCGGAAAAGGCCATCAGCATCGGGCCATGCAGGAATTCGCGCGCTTGCCAGAAGGCATCCGACTGGCCCTTCATCTCCGGCTGGACGGCGTAATCCACGTGCCTGTCTGGGTAGTGCCGGGCGACATGCTCTTTGATCTGCTCGCCCATCGTGGGGCCGAGGATGAAGACGAACTCCGATTGCTCAAAATTGGGCACTGACCGGAACATATTCAGGACCTGGTCGAGCACCGTCCCGCCCGCCAGGCTGACCAGCGGTTTGGGCTGGCTCCAGGTGAGCGGCCGCAGGCGGCTGCCGAAGCCGGCCATCGGGATCACAATTTTCAGAGCTTGAGTCATGGTTGTACTCCTTGAATTGGCATTCTTCAGATTACTCGAATCCATTTCTTTTTCTATGCAACACCAGATATTTCGCGTTCGGTTTATCTGCTATTGGATTTGTAAATTGATTGGTTTTTTCTAAAACCAAATTTATCATTTGACTTTGTGACTTTTTCTTTAATATTCTAAGATCATCTGAAAATGAGATGTATCCATATTCAACTAAGGGGTCATGAAAGCGGCATAGGCACACAATATTGGCGAGGTCTCCTCGACCTTCATAATTATCAGCCCAACGTGCGAGGTGGGCAGAAATTAGAAATTTTTCATCGCTGATGTCACATAAGGCACATCGGGAATGATAATTGTTCAATGTTAAACTTCGAAGTCTTCGTTGACCAATTCTTTGCCTTGTTTCGATGGTCTTTTCACTGACATTTACGTTATTGAAATTCAGCTTGTGTTCTTTTATTGCCTTGTCAATTACCTTATTTGGTAAATCTTCATGTTCAATATCGATATTATGGATCAGCGAATAATAAGTTCCGTGCTTTCCTCGAATGAATTCAAGTAGGTTTTCATCTCTGAGTTCTTGCAGAACCCGACTCAAGGTTTGAGAGGGCGTTTCTCCAGTGGAGTCAGCTTCCTGAGTTATGAGCGGGAGCTGCTGATCAATTAATTCTTGACGTGTAAAAATTTTACTGTCTTTTGTTTCGGTTAGTCGGACTATTCCATTTATGACGGCATCTCTCCAGATAAGCGTCATAGTGGCTCCTTGATTGATCTCACAAGCAACTATTCCGGCCAGTTCTCGTGCCACGGGGTGGCCAGTTGGTAGGCATGGCCCACCTGGAAGAGCAGGTCTTCCCTGAAATGCGGGCCCATCAACTGCATGCCGACCGGCATCCCGTCCGAGTCCGGCCCCACGGGGAAGGCCAGGCCGGGGACGCCGGCCAGGTTGGCCGGCAGGGTGAAGACGTCTTCGAGGTACATCGCCAGCGGGTCATCGGTGTGCTGGCCGAACTTGAAAGCCGTGGTGGGGGCGACGGGCGCGGCGATCACATCCACCTGCTCAAAGGCCAGGTCGAAATCGCGTTTGATCAACGTGCGGACCTTTTGGGCCTTGCCATAGTAGGCGTCGTAGTACCCGGCGGAGAGCGCATAGGTCCCGAGCATGATCCGGCGCTTGACCTCGGGGCCGAACAGCCGGCCGCGGGTCTCGGTGAACAGCGACCAGAGGTTATTGTCTTCGCCCAGTCGGGGGCCAAAACGGATGCCGTCGTAGCGCGCCAGGTTGGCGGAGGCCTCGGCTGGCGCGATCAGGTAGTAGACCGGCAGAGCATACTCGGTGTGGGGCAGGTGGATCGGGATGGCTGTGGCGCCCTGCGCTTCCAGCTGGGCGATTGCGGCCCGCACTCGTTCTTCCACTTCGGGCTGGATGCCCTCGATGAAATATTCCTCGGGCACGCCGACCCGCAGGCCTTTGAGCGAGTCGCTCTCGGGCAGGGTATACTCCGGGACGGGCAGCTGGACGCTGGTGGCATCCAGCGGGTCGAACCCGGCCATGTGCTGGAACAAGGTGGCAACATCGGCCACGTTGCGGGCGATCATCCCGACGGTGTCCAGCGAGGACCCATAAGCCACCAGGCCATACCGCGAGGTGCGGCCGTAGGTGGGCTTGATGCCCGTGGCGCCGCAGAAGGAACAGGGCTGCCGAACGCTGCCGCCGGTATCGGTGCCGAAAGCCGCGGGGGTCATCCGGGCGGCGACGGCCGCGGCCGACCCGCCGCTGGAGCCGCCGGGCACCCGGCCTGTGTTCCAGGGGTTGCGGCTGGGGCCATAGGCGGAGTTCTCCGTGGAAGACCCCATCGCGAATTCATCGGTGTTGGTCTTGCCGAGGGGAACCACACCCGCATCCAGCAGGCGCTGGACGGCGGTGGCGGTGAAGGGCGGGATGAAGTTTTCCAGGATTTTGGAGCCGCAGGTGGTGCGGACGCCCTCCAGGCAGAGCACGTCTTTGACCGCCAAAGGCAGCCCTGTCAGCGGGGGCAGATCGTCGGGCTGGCTGGCCCGCAGCTTGTCCGCGTTTTTGGCGGCGGCCAGGGCTTTCTCCGGCGTGAGCGTCAGGAAGGCGTGAATTTGGGGTTCCAGCGCGTCAATCCGCTGCAACAGAGCCTGGGTCAGTTCCAGGCTGGAAAAGTCCCCAGCCTGCAAGCCAGCCAGGCAGGCGCGCACGCCCAGCTGGGTCAGGTCGGTCATTCCTGTCCTCCCAAAATCGGGGGGACCTGGAATTGGTCATCCCGTGTGTTGGCGGCGTTTTTCAGCACGTCTTTGGTGGGCAGGCCCGGCCGGGAGCGATCTTCGCGCAGGCGGAGCTGCAAGTCGAGGACGCTGGCTGTGGGCGGGATCTGATCGGTGGCCAGTTCGTCCAGCCGGGCGGCATAGTCCAGGACGTCCGAGAGCTGTTCGGCGTAGCGCTGTTGCTCTTCCTCGGTCAATTCCAGGCGGGCCAGAGCGGCAATGTGTTCAACTTCTTCAATGGTCAGCTTCATGATGCCTAATTATAATATGGAAGGATGGGGTCAGAGGTGAATGGGGGCGGGAGAATGGAGAAAAGACTTTAATATTAGGTAAAGGTGGCCCCTGAATCTTTGCTGATCCTTCAGGCCAGTCCTTAACAGATCTTCCCTGAGCTTTTAGGCCCAGGGAAGGTGTAATTAATAGGTGTCCAGGATGCCGCCAGAGGCCTGACCCGGTGCAGCCTGATCCTGGATTGATTTGATCTAAATCAAAAGGTCACGGGGCATGAACACACCCGTGACCGACAAAGGAGCTAGGGGGTCAGAAACCTTCTAGCCTATTCCAGAGGCGCGTTCATCCCGTTTAGGGTTTGCAAGTACAAGGACTTTCGCCATAAAAACGGGCCTCTGCCTTTCTGAAGTCTCGTGAAGGGAAAGCTAAGATGGTATTGGAAATGGTATTCTTGTCAAGTGGCATATCCGTTTTCATCCCGCAGGCTTTCCCGCAGCTTCTGCGCCAGGGCGCTGAACTTTGGCGCATAGCGCAGATCGGGCGTGCGCGGGCGGGGCAGGTCGATCGGCAGGTCAAGCTTGAACATCCCCGGGCGGGGGGAAAGCACCAGTACCCGGTCTGAGAGGTAGATCGCCTCTGAGATGGAATGGGTGACCATCAGCACGGTCTTGCGCCGGGCCTGCCAGATATGCAGCAGTTCATCGCCCATCCGCTCCCGGGTGAGGTCATCCAGCGAGCCGAAGGGTTCATCCAGCAGGAGCATATCCGGGTCCTGCATCAGCGAGCGGGCGATCGCCACCCGCTGAGCCATCCCACCGGAAAGGTCGCGGGGGTAGGCCTGCTCAAAGCCTTCCAGTCCCACCAGCTGGATCAGATCCATGGCGCGCTCCTCGATCTCGGCCGCTGGCGCGCCCTGAAGCTCCAGGGGCAGCCCGACGTTGTCAATCACCCGCCGCCAGGGCATCAGGTTCGCTTTCTGGAAGACCAGGCCCACCTTCGGCTGGTTCTGATTGAAAGCGAAGGTGCCGTGGGTGGGCGGGATCAGCCCGGCCAGCACGCGCAGCAGGGTGCTCTTGCCGCTGCCGGAGGGGCCGATCAGCGAGACGAACTCATTGGGCGCCAGCGTGAAGCTGAGGTCATGCAGCGCGTGCACGACCCCGCTGGCATCGCTGAAAGTGACGCCCAGGTTTTGGACGGAGAGCGCCTTCTCAGGGGAGAAGGTCATTGGTAAAAGCCTGATCCAGGTCCTGGGTTTCGGTCAGCAGCCCCATATCCAGCAGGACGGCCTGCATATTGACCCAGCCGACCGGCTCGCTGTAGCCCGGTTGGTCGGTCTGCCAGAGCTTGATCGATTCGCTCAGGATCTCATGCTGGAGGTCGGGGTCAGCCTCGGCCAGATTTTCGACATAGGCTTTGCTGATCTCATAAGCTTCATCAGGGTCGGCCAGCGTATCGGCGATCCCTTTCAGCAGAGCTTCAATGAAGGCCTCGACCTGTTCGGGATGTTCAGCGAGCAGGGTCTCATTGGTGACCAGGCCATTGGCGACCAATTGCAGATAGTCCGCCACGCGGATCACGTCCACATCGTAGCCCTGGGCGCGCAGGACGACCGGCTCATTGGCGAGGTAGATCACGGCCGCTTCCACCTGGCCGGTCGCCAGCGCTTCCACCTGGTTGAAGCCGATGGCAAGCAGGTCCACATCCTCTTCGGTCAGGTCCACCGCGCTGAGCAGGGCCTGCATGCCGATGTAGGAAGCGCCATAGAGGCCGGGGATGCCAACGGTTTTACCGGCTAAATTCTCCGGCACCCGGATCTCTGCATCGGCCAGCGAAACAATCCCCACCGGAAATTGCTGGTACCAGGCTGCCACATAGGTCACAGGCAGCCCTTGGGACCGGGCGAGCAGGACCTGTTCGCCGCTGGCGACGGCAAAGAGCTGTTCGCCCGCGCCAATCAGGGCCACACCGTCAGCCTCATTGCCATATTCGAGCGAGACGTCAAAGCCGGCATCGAGGAAATAGCCCTTCTCCAGGGCGACATAGACCGGGGCAAACTGGATGTTGGGGATATAGCCCAGGGTGAGGGCCGTTGAAATGACCTCCGGACTGGCTGGGGGCGTTTCCGCAGGCTGGCAGGCCGAGAGGCTGCCCGCGCCTGCCGCTAAAATGAGGCTGAGGAGAAGTAGGACTTTTCTTTTCAAGAATAACGTGCTCATATTTTCTTTCTCCAAATCTGTGGGTTTAGATCTGGTCCTGCCGCCAGGATTGCCAGGCGAGGACGCGTCTCTCGATCAGCAGGACGATGCCATAGAGCGCCATCGCCATCGCGATCAGGGCGATCACGGCGACAAAGACCAGGGCGGTGTCATATTGCCCGCGGCCGACATTGATCAGGAAGCCCAGGCCCCGGTCCGCGCCGACCAGTTCGCCCACCACCGCGCCGATTACGGACAGGGTCGCCCCAACCCGCAGGCCGCCAAGAAAGATCGGCAGAGCGGCCGGGACTTCCAGCTTCCAAAGCGTCTGCGCCCGGGTGGCGTTCAGGGAACGCATCAGGTCGCTCAGGTCTTTGGGTACTTCCCGCAGGCCGACGACCGTGTTGATCAGGACGGGGAAGAAGACGATCAGCGCGCAGATCAAGACCTTGGAGAAGATGCCCGGCCCGAACCAGATCACCAGCAGCGGAGCGATGGCCACCATTGGGATGCTCTGGCTGGCGACGAGGTACGGCGCGACCAGCTTCTCCAGCGCCGGGGATTTGGCCAGCAGATAGCCCAGGACGGTGGCAAAGAAGCTGCCCAAGAGCAGCCCGGAGAGGACTTCAAAGAGGGTGGTCAGGGTATGGCGGGTCAGCTGGCCGGATGCCAGCGATTTGAGAAACCGTTCCCAGACCAGACCGGGACCCGGCAGGATGAAAGCCGGCAGCTTCAACACCCGGGCGAGCAGCGCCCAGAGCGCGAGGCCTCCCGCCAGGGAGAGCGCGAGGAACACAGCCCGTTTCCAGGGATTTGGTTTGGGTTGCTGTGGTTTGGGTTTGGCCTTGGTCGTCATACAAAAAAAGCCCTGACTCTTTGAATCGGGGCATGGGCGGATATCCATAGAATACCGACACCTTCTTCCATTCGGACTGTCACCGCCGGCACCGGGATTTCACCGGTTCATGCATGTTTAGTATGCTCGTGGGCTACCCCTTGGGGGGATTACCACCGGTCGGGAATTGGGTCTGAGGACCCGCACCCTGCCCCGAAGGTGTTTGATTTTGATACTGGAAGTATAACTTTTGAAGGGTGAGCTGTCAACGTGATTGAGCGGGAAGTCAGCGGCGAGCGGGATCCGAATTGGAGCTGGGCTTGCGGTCAGGGACATTGCATTTTAGTTATTAAATTGGCGAAGGTAACTGAACAAGTTGGGCAATCTGTTGTGTTAAGTGATTTTATAACCCCATCCTGCCTGCTGCACTACGCTTGCAGGCAGGATGGGGTCTCTTTTCTTAGCAAAGCACACGACCATATTTTCCAAAACTTTGTTTGACTCAATATGGAGACAGTTAATTTTCTGAACTAATTTGCAGTAGAAAGAGGGACCCAAAGTCAAAAAACTCCCTTTTTGGATGCGGAGTTCACACCCCTAACTATCCTTTGGCAGGGGAAAAGGATAGTATATATAAAGGCCTTGATGCAATGCCAATTGGATAAAACAAAGGTGTGGATTTTATGGATGATTCAATCGGACTGGAACACACAGACTCTCAACGGATGTCCGATCAACAGGCTCTGACCCTCTTGAAGCAGGGAAATATTGAAGGATTGGAAAGCCTGGTTTGGAAATATCAGGCCAAATCCGTTCAGGCGGCTTTGCTGATCACCTTTCAGCGGGAGATGGCTGAAGATGTGGTCCAGGATGCGTTCCTGAAAGCCTACCGGAAAATCCATCAGTTTGATGAAAGCCGGCCCTTCGGCCCCTGGTTTCTGAGGATCGTGATCAATGATGCGAAAAAAGCCGTGCAAAAACAGAAGCGGACTTTGCCCCTCGAGGCGCCAGAGGAGGGCAACCCGATTGCGGAATGGCTGATGGATCCGGCGAAAAGTCCCGAAAGCTTGGCCGAAACCGCGGAGACCCGCGAACAGGTCTGGCAGGCGATCGGGCAATTGACGCCCGATCAGCGGGAAGCAGTCGTGATGCGCTATTTTCTGGGGCACACGGAAAGGGAGATGGTCCGGGCTTTGGGTCGTCCCTCCACGACAGTCAAATGGTGGCTCCACGCGGCCAGAAAGCGGCTTCGGCAGGTCCTGGGGCCAGAGGAAAAGGGCAAGTTTGAAAAGAAGGAAATAAGCCATGAGTGAAAAACAAGTTCAGAATATGATTCGGACCTTGGCGGAAGAAAAAGCGCCGGAGGAAACGATCCATCTTTGGCCGAGGATCAAAGTGGAGGCCTTCGCCTCAGGGGGAAAGCCCCGGCGGACCTGGCGAAGCCGGCTGCGGCTGGCCGGGGCGGCGCTTGGGCTGGCGGTTTTGCTGGCCGGGGTGCTGTTCATTCTCTCACCCCAGGGCCAGGCCTGGGCGCAGGAAGCGTACCAATTTTTCACCAAAACGGAGAGCGACCAAGTCCCATTCGAGGCCTTCCAGGCGACCCAGTCCGCAAGATCGTCTGCTGCGACGCCGGAGGATACCTCAGTCGCAACTGGGGACACCACAGCGACACCGGGCGATCCATTGGATGACATGATGACTTTTGAAGAGGTTCAGGCGGTTGCCGGGTTTGTGCCTTACCAGCCCTCCTGGCTGCCTGAAGGGTTTGAATTCGCCGGGGCCTTATATGACGACGAGACCCAAGTTGTCACCCTGATGTATGAACGTCTGGGCAATAGCGCGAATACTTTAAACCTGAGGCAAGAGCCTTATCACCACCTGACGGACTGCGATATTTGCGCCTCGGTGGGTACCTCTGCGGACATTAAGAAAGTTTCGATTCATGGCGTTTATGGCGAATATGTCGAGGGTGTTTGGGCGGGTGAAGCGGGTGATGCCGTTTGGGAAAATCCTCACTATATAAAGCACATGATCTGGAGAGAAAACGGAATGGCTTTTCAGATCCTTTATAACGGTTTCCCGGCATATATATTAGAAAAGGACCTTATCGCCATGGCTGAAAGTGTCACATCCAATCGCCAGATCATTGATTATCTGACTTTGGATGAGGCGCAGGCCCTTGCCGGGTTCCCATTTTACCAACCTACCTGGCTGCCGGATTTGTTCGAATTTGAAAAAGCGCTGTATGATACGGAGAACAATGTTGTCACGCTCATGTATTATTTTGGCGGCAATATCCATAATGCTGTTGGCCTCAAACTGGAACCAATAAACGATTCGGGAACGTGTTATCTATGCCGCTTGGTCGGGACATCCGCCAGGGTTCAAAGCGTCTCGATCAATGGCGCTGATGGCGAATATGTGGAGGGCGTCTGGACTTTGGAAGATGGCGCAGCTGTTTGGAAGAGTTACTCAGATTATACGGTGATGAAGCACCTGATCTGGCAGACCGATGAGATGATCTTTGAGTTGAGTTACATGGGCAATACCCTGACCAAGACGGACATGATCGCGATTGCCGAAAGCGTCCGTTAAGGATAGACGCAATTGAGGATTACAAAGGGACTGGAGAAAGCCAGTCCTTTTGGGTTTGGGCCAGGAGATTTCTCTGTTCAAATTGCTTTGGCTTGTGAACAGTCGTTATAATTAGACATGGTTGTTTTAGTCACTCACTCATTCCCGGAGCGCTATGCCCGTCAATCTGGTTGAAATCCAAAAAAGCCTTTCCTCTTTTGCCGATCAGGCCAAGACTCACTTTGAGCAGGAAGCAATATACCTGCGCGAGTTGGAGCAGGTTTTAACAAGTTACGCTGACCCATTAGATCAAATCCGATCAGTCGTTGGGCGGGAGGTGGACACCAACGCCCGTCTGCGCTGCGCTGTGCCCACTGATGAAGCGATAAACACAGCTATCCCTGTTGGGCAGCTGCCGGAGCGGGTGGCCCTGCTGGCGGCGGATGGCTCCCAGATCAATCCCTCCCGCCACGCCAGGGTACCCTTCTGCGTGATCAATATCGGCGCCGTGGAGATGCTGCGCGGCTCGGGGCAAATGCCCAAGGTTTATCAGGAAAGCCAACTGCTGGATTACGACCGCACCACGCTGCCGGATACCGGCCTCATCAGCGAGGGCCGCGTCGCGCTGGCCCGAGACCTGGCGGAGCGCCAGAAGCTGGCGGACTGGTCGGCTGAATTGCCCCAGCCGGCGATTGCGATGATCGATGGGCCGCTGGAACTCTACCGGGACGTCCAGCAGGCGACGGAATTTGAGCGAATCGCCTGGCAGTTTCAGGCCGTTTTGGAGCAATTTAGAAGAAACAATGTATTTCTCCTGGGCTATGTGGATAAGCCGGGCAGCGACCTGCTGGTGAGCCTGCTGGAGGTGATCGCCAGGCAGGATAAAGCGTTCCAGTCAAGTTTTCCGAAGGACCGCCCCGTCAGGGTGGTGGACACGGCGCTCTTCAAGGATATCCTCACGGCCCCAGGCGACCGCTCGGCTGTGTTCAGCGTTTCATCCCCAACCAGCGGTAAGTTTGGAAATGACCAGCAGGTCCACTTTTTCTTTATGAACGTGGGCAGCGAGGATTTCCAGCATCTGGCGCGGGTGGAGGTTCCGGCCTGGGTGGCAGGGGATAAAGCCAACATCGCCCTGATCCAGGCGGCTTTATGGGATCAGACGAGGATCATGGGAACGAAACCTTATCCCTATCTGCTGCACCGCTCTCACGAGGTAGCTGTGGTATCCCTGGATGAGCACCGGCGGGTGGAGGAGATGATCGTCAGTGAATTTTTGCGGCATCATATTCCGGTTGGCAGCCCATCGCAAAAACAGGCAGTCAAGGATCTTATGCAGGATGGAGGAAAGTAGATGGCGGACCATATCGAAATCGGCAGACTATTGCGCTCTGAAACCACCGGGTTTGTCTTTGGCTGCAAACTGGACCAGATCGACAGCCCCAGCTTTGGCGCGCTGGTCCGGGTGCGGATGGACGATCACTACCAGATCTTCGGCCTGATCTACGATATCCAGGTCCAGGATGACGGTCTCGTCCGGCAGCTGATCACTTCCGACACGCTGGCGAACGAGGCCTGGCTGGATACCCGCGGCAACCGCACTGTCCCGGTGGAGATCGGCGTGCTGGCGCTGGGCTACATGCTGGATGGGCAGGTCTCGCACCTGCTGCCGCCCCGCCCGCCGCTGAGCCTGGATGAGATTTTCCTCTGCACCCCCGCCGAGATCGCGGCCTTCACCGGCGCGGGCCGGATGGGCTACCTGCGGCATGTTCTGCGGGATCAGGATAAGCCGGTGGAGGAACTGCTGGCGGCGCACCTGAAACAGGCGCGGGACGTGCAGTCGGCCGCAGGCAACCCTGCCTGGTTCGAGGCCGCGCTGGAAGAAGTGATCGCCCTTCTGAAAGATGATTACCCCACGCTGATGCGGGTGCTGGGCGCGGTGGATGAACTGGAATTGGCCCGAGACCGCCAAAGTGAGTTGAATGGGAGGCTGGGATGACGGATCAACAACGCAGTAATACCCCGAAGACCGACCAAATCGGCATCATCACCGGCGGCTCGCTAAAGAATAACCTCCAGGCCCGGCTGACCGTGCCCTCCCACGAGGTGCAGGAAGGGGCCTTTGTGGTGGCGGGCGGCGAAAAGGATCGCTGGCTCTTTTATGGCCTGATCACCGACCTCCGCCTTGAAGCCCATGACCCGCGCTACGCGCAGGAGGACCTCGGCCGGCGGCTTTCCCCCCGCCTGGCGGGGCTGCTGCGAGCGCAGACCCTCTATACCAGCGCCGAGATCACGAACACCCTGATGATGGAACCCGGGCCGGACCCGCTGGAGGACCCCGAGGGGTATGAGACCTGGTTCCAGAGCGTGCTGACGGAATCCGTCCCGCCGCAGCCGGCCAAGACCGTCCCGCTGCACCACGCGCCGGTGCGCCTGGCGCGGGCGGAGGATATCGCCCTGATCTTCGGCAAGGAGGGCGAAAAGGCCTTCTTCCGGCTGGGCGACACACTCGAACAGGGCCACCCCGTCTGCGTGAACCTCGACAGGCTGGTTCAGCGCTCGGCCGGCATCTTTGGAGCGACCGGCACCGGCAAGTCCTTCCTGACCCGCGTGATCCTGGCCGGGCTGATCCAGCATGATAAGACCGCTGTGCTGATCTTCGACATGCACAACGAATACGGCCCGGATGATATCGCTTCCGATACCGGGTTGCACGTGCCCGGCCTCAAGGGTAAGTTCCCCACCAAGGTCCGCATGGTGGGCCTGGGGCGCAACGCCACGATCCGCGGAGCGCGGCCGGACTATACGCTCGAAGTGGCCGAAGCGGACATTACACCGGAGGATGTGCTGCTCCTGGCGCAGGAACTGAACCTGCGCGACACCACCGCCACGACACTGGACGCGCTCCGAGCATCATTTCACGGCACCTGGTTCAGTGAATTTAAGAAAATGCGGACCAATGCCTTTGTTCCTGGCGATGATGGTAAACTGGAGCCTGCGCCGGACAGCGTTCAGGCCTGGGCGGAGTCAGTCGGCGTGCACGGCAGCGCGGCGGAGGCGCTGCATTCCAAGCTGCGACGGCTGTTCAATGCACCCTATATTGTCGAACAGCCCGCGGCCAACGCGCTCCAGCAGATGATTGACAACCTCGACAACGGCCAGCATGTGGTGCTCTCTTTCGGCGACTATGAGACCGATCTGGATTATCTCTTCGTCTCCAACCTGCTCACCCGCCGGATCCGCGAGGTCTGGGAAAAGCGGACCAACGACTTCCGGGGCGGCAAGGGCGCGCCGGAGCCGCGTCCGCTGGTGATCGCGGTGGAAGAAGCGCATAAGCTGCTCAACCGTGAGATGGCCTCACAGACCAGCTTCAGCACGATTGCGCGGGAGATGCGCAAGTATTACGTCACCCTGCTGATCATCGACCAGCGCCCCTCGCAGATCTATGACGAGGTGATGTCGCAGCTGGGCACCCGGATCACCGGCTGGCTGGGCGATTCGGATGACATCGCCGCCGTGCTGACCGGCCTGGCCAGCCGTGACGCACTGCGCGGGATGCTGGCCCGCCTGCAGCCCAAGGAAGAAGTGCTGATGCTGGGCTGGGGCGTGCCGATGCCGATCGTGATCCGCTCCCGCCGCTATGACAATGTCTTTTGGGAGGAACTGCTCCAACCCAAAACGAGCAGCCGCAAGACCAACACCGTTTTCGATGGGCTAGATTTCTAAGATGATCCCTGTCAGACTCAAACTGCAAGGTTTTCTTTCTTACCGCGAGCCGGTCGAGGTGGATTTCACCGGATTCAACCTGGCCTGCATCTCGGGTGAGAACGGCGCGGGGAAATCGTCCCTGCTGGATGCGATCACCTGGGCGCTCTTTGGCCGGGCGCGCAAAGCCGATGAATCGGTGATCAATACCCACCCGGATATTAAAAAGGCTGAGGTCACGCTCGATTTTGACTACGAAGGCAACCGCTACCGGGTGGTGCGCAGCAACCCGCAGGGCAAGACCTCAACGGCGGCCTTCTTTATCCGCGCCCAGGGGGAGGGCGAGGAGCAATGGAACACGCTCAGCGAGCGGACGCTGCGGGAGACCGATGCGAAGATCGTGGAAACGCTGCGAATGGACTACGACACCTTCACCAATGCGTCCTTCTTTTTGCAGGGCAAGGCGGACCAGTTCGCCACGGCCCGCCCGGCGGAGCGCAAGCAGATCCTGAGCAACATCCTTGGATTGGAAATCTGGGAGACCCGCCGGGAAGGGATGGCCCAAAAGCGGCGTGAGACCGATAAACAGGTCGAGGGGCTGGATGGGCGGCTGGGCGAGATCCAGGCCGAGCTGGACGAGGAACCCCAGCGCCTGGCGCACCTGGCCGAGTTGCAGGAAAAACTGGCGGACCTTGAAGCCCGGCGCGTGGAAAGCGCCCGCACGCTGGAAAACGTCCAGCGTTTGCAGGCCGCGCTGGATGAACAGCGCAAGCTGGTGGCTACACTCCAGACCCAGCTGGCGAATGCCGAAAAAGCGCTGGACCGCACCCGCACAACCCTGGCGGAACGCCGGGCGGACCAGGCCGGCTATACCGAAATTCTGGCCCGGGCGGATGAGATTGAACAGGCCTACACCGACTGGCAGGCGGCCCGCCAGAGCCTCGAGGCGATGGAGGAGGTCGCGGAGCAATTCCGCCAGCATGAGGCCTTGCGGCATGAACCGCTGGCCGCGATCCGGGCAGAGGAAGCCCGGCTGGCCCAGGAGCAGGAGGGCCTGGAGGCCCAGCGGGCTGCGCTGGCCAGGGCGCAGGCTGAGGGCGAGTCGCTCGAAAAGCAGTTGGCGGAAGCCCGGGGAAAGGCGGCGGCGTTGCAGGCTAAGCTCGCCGAGCGGCAGCAGCTGGAAGAGGCGCTCCGCAAATTGCAGGCGGACCAGGCCGAGGCCAAGGCCGAGAACCCCCGCCTGCGGGATGAGATGCTCGAACTGAAGGACCGGATTGACCAGCTTTCGGCGGTGGATGGGGCGGAATGCCCGCTCTGCGGCCAGCCGCTGGCCGCGCATGACCGGCAGGCACTGGTTGAGCACCTGACGCAAAAGGGGTCGGGCCTGGGCGACCGCTTCCGCGAGAACAAGCAGCTTTTGGAAAACTTTGAATCCCAGCTGCGGCAGATGGGCGCCCAGCTGGCAGACCTGAAAGGCGTGGACGCCGAACTGCGCGAAGCCACCCGCCGCGCGGACCAGCTGGCCCATCAACTGGAAACTCTCAAGGCCCAGCAGGCCGACTGGGAAGCCACCGGCGCGGCCCGGCTGACTGAGATCCAGGCGATTTTGAAGGCGAAGTCCTTTGCGCCGGACGCGCGGCAAAAGCTGGCCGAGATCGACCAGGAACTGGAAGCGCTGGGCTATGACCTGGCGGCGCACCAGCAATTGCGCCAGGCCGAACAGGCCGGACGGGAAGCGGAGGCCGACCTGCGCGCCCTGGAACAGGCGCGGGCCGCCCTGGGACCGATCGAGCGCGAGATCGCGGGGCTGGAAGAGCAGCTGGCGGAGCAGGAAAAGGCGGCGCAGGACCTGGCCGAGGCGCACACTGCCGCGGCCGCGAATTTTGCCGCGACGCAAACGGACCTGCCCGACCTCGCGGCGGCCGAAAATGCCCTGCACGACAGCCAGGAGCAGGAGAACCTGCTGCGGCTGAAAGTGGGCGGTGCGAACCAGAAAGTGGCCGTGCTGGATACCCTGCGCAGGCGCAAAGCGGATCTGGAGCAAGAGCGGGAAGCCCTGAGCCACCAGATCGCTGATCTGCGCCAGTTGGAGCGGGCCTTCGGCAAGGACGGCATCCCGGCCCTGCTGATCGAGCAGGCCCTGCCGGAGATCGAAGAGACGACCAACGAATTGCTCTCCCGGCTCTCGAATGGGCAGATGGCCTTCCGCTTTGAAACCCAGCGGCAATATAAGGACAGCAAGCGCGAGGACCTGAAAGAGACCCTTGAGATGGTCATCAGCGATGGGCTGGGTAAGCGGGATTATGAGATGTTCTCCGGCGGCGAGGCCTTCCGAGTGAACTTCTCGATCCGGCTGGCGCTCTCCAAGGTGCTGGCCCGGCGGGCGGGCGCGCGGCTGCAGACCCTGGTGATTGACGAGGGCTTTGGCAGCCAGGACGCGCAGGGCCGCCAGCGATTGGTGGAGGCGATCAACACCGTGCGGGATGACTTCGAAAAGATCCTGGTCATCACGCATTTGGAGGAACTCAAGGACGCCTTCCCAACGCGGATCGAGGTGACCAAGACGGAGAAAGGCTCACAGGTGCGGGTGGTGTAAGGGGGGGGGGAATTGCTCATCACTCCGCTCTGCTCCGGGCGCATTATCCTTCGCCTTCGGTTTCGTCGCAATCACAAGAGTGGGTCGCTGACCCACCGTGAAATCAACAGGTCCCCGTCCATCAAGACGGAGGGGCTGTTTTGATGGGGGAGCTTAGGTCCGCCTGCACTTTCCACTCCACAACTTTCGCTTGGATATCAATAGCTTCGCTTTCCATCTTGTGACATTTGTTGCCTCTGGCAGGAAGATTGTCATGCGCAAAAAAAAGGGGTTTGTAACAGCCTTGTAACGAGGATGCGTAGAATTAGGATGTTAACTAGTGAAATAATTCACAATATAACCCCTATTTAATGTGGAAGAGGCCCTATGGAATTTTCACTTAACCCCACTCAAATGATGATCCAGCAGATGGCGCGGAAGTTCGCGTTGAACGAAGTGAAGCCCACTGCGGCTGATACGGATGAAACCGCTGTTTTCCCCTGGGAAAATGTCAAGAAGATGCAGCGTTACGGCCTGATGGGGATGAATATGCCTGTCGAGGTGGGCGGCGCAGGGACGGACGATATCAGTTATGTGATCGCGGTGGAAGAGCTTTCAAAAGTCTGCGCCACCACCGGCGTGATCCTGTCCGCGCACAACTCCCTGTTTTGCGACCCCTTATTAAAATTTGGGACCCCCGAACAACAGGAGCACTATTTGCGCCCTGCGGCCAGCGGCAAAAAATTGGGCGCGTTCGCTCTGACGGAACCCAACGCCGGGACTGATGCCGCTTCTCAGGTCACCCGCGCGGTCAAAGTTGAAAAGGGTTACCGTCTGAACGGCACCAAAATTTTCATCACCAATGCGGGCGAAGCCGATTATTATGTGATTTTTGCGATGACCGATGCCAGCAAGGGCACCCGGGGAATCTCAGCCTTTATTCTGGAAAAGGGCTGGGAAGGATTCACCTTTGGGCGGGTGGAGGAAAAGATGGGGATTCATGGGTCTTCTACGCGTGAGCTGGTCTTCAGAGATGTGTTTGTGCCCCAGGAAAACCTTTTGGGCCAGGAAGGGGAGGGCTTCAAAATCGCCATGGTCACCCTGGATGGCGGCCGAATTGGGATCGCCGCTCAGGCCGTTGGGATCGCCCAGGGCGCACTGGATGAAACGATTGCCTACATCAAGCAGCGCGAACAATTCAAACGTCCCATTTCCCAGTTTCAGGCCGTGCAATTTATGATCGCTGATATGCAGACCCAAACCAGCGCAGCCCGTTTGTTGACCTATCAGGCGGCTGACGCCAAAACCCGCGGCCTGCCTTACTCGGATCTGGCGGCGATGGCCAAGCTCTTTGCCTCCGAAACCGCTGGTTTTGTGACCAATAAGGCCGTGCAGCTGCATGGCGGCTATGGTTACACCCGGGAATATCCAGTGGAACGGATGATGCGGGACGCCAAAATCACTGAAATTTATGAGGGCACCTCTGAAGTGCAGCGCATGGTGATCTCCTCCCACGCGATTGGTTAGAAAGGAAAAACATGAAAATCATTGTTTGCGTCAAGCAGGTCCCCGATACAAAAGAAATCCGCATCGACCCGGAAAAGGGCACGATGATTCGCAAAGGCGTTCCCTCCATCATCAATCCCGATGACCGCCACGCGCTTGAATATGCGCTTTCTTTAAAAGACCAGGATTCCAATACCGAAGTCGTGGTCCTCAGCATGGGCCCGAAACAGGCAAAAAACGCCCTGATCGAATGCCTGTGCATGGGCGCGGATCAGGCCATCCTGCTTTCTGATAGCGCTTTCAGCGGGGCGGATACCTGGGCGACCGCCAATACCCTGGCCGCGGCTGTTCGAAAACTGATGCCGTTTGACCTGATCCTCTGCGGGCAGCAGGCCATTGATGGCGACACCGCTCAGGTCGGGCCGCAGCTGGCTGAACGCCTGGCGATCCCGCAGGTGACCTATACCCGGGCGATTCAATTGGAGGATCATGCCATTGTGGTTGAGCGCCAGATGGAAGACGGCTACGAGGTGGTAAAGGCCGCCTTGCCCGCGCTGATTACCGCCACCCGCAAGTTGAACACTCCCCGTTACATGAATATTCGGGACATTGTCAAAATTCACCAGATGGATGACCCGGTCCAGATCTGGGACTTGAATTATCTGAAACTGGATCCCGATCAGACAGGCCTGAAAGGCTCTCCGACCCGCGTCAAGCGCTCTTTCTCCCCCACGCCCTCCAGCGAGGTGACCTTCCTCACCGGTTCAACCGAGGAGATGGTGTCCTCCCTGCTCGATGCGCTGAAAAACCTGAACCTGATTGGAAAGTGAGAAAACGGCCATGAATAACGAAAACAACAATGTTTGGGTCTTTGCTGAACAAACGGGCGGCGAGATCTTCCCGGTGGTCTTTGAAATTCTTACGGAAGCGCGGGCAATTGCCGCTAAGCTGGGGACCGGTCTGAGCGCGGTGATGTTGGGCTACCAGGTTGAGGACCTGGCTGAACCATTGCGGGCCTATGGCGCCCAAACCATCTATGTCTGCGATGCGCCGGAATTCAAAGATTACACCACAGCCGCCTATACCCAACAGCTCGCAGCTTTAGTGGGCCAACACGCCCCCGCCGTGCTGTTCATCGGCGCAACGCATAATGGCCGCGATCTGGGCCCGCGCTTGGCCTCGCGCCTGAATACCGGTCTGACTGCCGACTGCACCGGCCTGGATGTGGACCTGGAAAAGGGCGACCTGTTGATGACCCGTCCGGCCTTTGGCGGGAACCTGATGGCCACCATTGTCTGCCCCAGCCATCGCCCGCAGATGGCCACGGTCCGCCCGGGAGTGTTCAAGTCGCTGCCGGTGGAGTCCCCTTCAAAAGCTCAGATCGTAAAAGTCCCCCCTGAAATTCATCCGGGTGATCTGCAGACTGAGATCCTTCGCATTGTAAAGGAAAAATCACAGGAAGAAGAGATCACCCGGGCCAAGATCCTCGTTGCCGGCGGGCGGGGCCTGGGAAGCGCGGCCGGTTTTGACCTTTTGCAGGAATTGGCGGACTGCCTGGGTGGGACAGTGGCCGCTTCCCGGGCCACGGTGGATGCAGGCTGGATCAGCAATGCCCGCCAGGTCGGGCAGACCGGTAAAACCGTCCAGCCCGAGTTGTATATCGCCTGTGGCATTTCCGGCGCGATCCAGCATCTGATCGGGATGAATAAATCCCGGACCATCGTGGCCATCAATAAGGACAGCAGCGCCCCCATTTTTAAAATTGCACATTATGGGATTGTGGGGGACTTGTATCAGATTATCCCGGCAATGATCGAACAACTTTCATCAAAACCTTAAGGACTATACTATGAACTATGAAGATTTCACCGTAGGACAAGAATACCAACAGACCATTCGCATCACACAAGATCAAATCAATGCCTTTGCCCAGGTTTCCGGCGATCATAATCCGCTCCATACGGACCCTGAGTTTGCCCGTAAGTCCATTTTCGGTAAGACGATTGCTCATGGGATGTATGGCCTCAGCCTGATCTCGGCGGCGTTGGGAACGCATTTCCCGGGGTTTGGCACCATCTATATGGGCCAGGAAGCAAAATTTCTCAAACCGATCTTCATTGATGAATCGGTGCGAATCGAGTTGCGTGTGAAAGAACTGCAACCCGAAAAGAAACGCATGCTGATTGCGACCACCATCATCAAGGAAAACGGCGAAATCGCCATTGATGGTGAAGCACGGGTGCAGTATAACCCGGATCTGTTTGGGGCGGGGTCCAGCCCTGCCTAAAATTTGGCGGGTTGTGCGCTGAAACTCAAAAGCTCCTGACCATCCTGGAAATAAAAAGGTCTCCCGTCGTGATTGACGGGAGACCTTTTTGATGGGGAACTTAGGTCCGCCTGTTAGTTCAATTATACAACTTTCGCTTAGATGTGGATAGCTTCGCCTTCGGCGCCGGCTGCGGCTTCCATGATGGCCTCGCTCAGCGTCGGGTGCGCATGCACGTTGCGGGCGATCTCATGCGCGGTCAGCTCGAAGCGCTGGGCCAGGGTCAGCTCGGGCAGCAGCTCGGAGACATCGGGGCCGACCATCTGGGCGCCGAGGATCTCGCCGTATTTCTTGTCGGTCACGACTTTGACAAAACCCTGATAGTCGTCCAGGCCGAGGGCCTTGCCGTTCGCCTGGAAGGGGAACTCGCCGACTTCAACGTCATAGCCCAATTCCTTGGCCTTGGCTTCAGTGTAACCGAAGGAGGCGGTCTGCGGGAAGCAGTAGGTGGCTCGGGGCATCATGTCGTAATTCAGAGTCACGGTTTCCACGCCGGCGATGTTCTCAGCCGCCACCACGCCCATCGCCTGCGCCACATGCGCCAGGAGCAGTTTTCCGGTCACATCGCCGATGGCCCAAATGCCTGGGACATTGGTCGCCATTTTCTCGTCAATGTCGATATGGCCGCGCTCGGTCAGCTTCACGCCGACATCTTCGAGGCCCAGCCCGGCGGTATTCGGCCGGAAGCCGATCGCCACGAGAGTGCGTTCCGCTTCGAGGACTTCTTCGCCCTCTTTACCTTCCACGGTCACCTGGGTGCCGCTCTTGGTGGTGGCAACACCCTTGACCTTGGTGCCGGTCATGATCTTGATGCCGCGCTTCTGATAGGCCTTTTCGATCTCTTTGGCTACGGCCTCATCTTCGGTGGGCAGCAGCTGGGGCAGCATTTCAACGATGGTCACATCCACGCCGTAGGCATTCCAAACGGAAGCGAATTCCACGCCGATCGCACCGCCGCCGATGATCACCGCGGAAGCCGGGAGCTTGTCGCTGAGGATCGCGGCTTCGTAGTCCACAACCTTTTCGCCATCCAGCTCGACGCCGGGGACAGTGAAGGGATGGGAGCCGGTGGCGATCACGATGTTCTTGGCTTTGAGGGTCTCGGCGTCGCCTTCTTCGGGGGTCACTTCGAGGGTGTCCTTGGCCGTCAGCTTGGCCGCGCCCATGATCACATCAATGTTATTTTTCTTCATCAGGAAGGTGACCCCGCGCACCAGGCGCTGGGAGACCTTGCGGCTGCGGTCGTAGGCCACAGCGTAATCCAGTTCCAGGTTATCGAACTTGAAGCCGAATTCCTTGCCCCGTTCCCGCAGGGTGTGGGCGATATCCGCATTCCGCAGCAGGGCTTTGGAGGGAATGCAGCCGATATTTAAGCAGACGCCGCCGAGGAAGCGTTTTTCCACGACCGCGGTCTTCAGGCCGAGCTGCGCGCTGCGGATGGCGGCAACGTATCCACCGGGGCCTGCGCCGATCACGACAACATCATATTCTTTCATTGACAAAACTCTCTTTCTAAATTCAAGACGGCCGCTTTCGGGCTGTCATAGGTGTATATACTCCTGTTCGGCATTTATTATACCGAATGTGTCCTCTTAGAGGGTTAATGAATGGTCAGGCTGTGGGCCAGCTCTGCAGCGCATCCACCACCGCGGCCAGGAATGAGTCGGCCGAAGCGCCCGCCGTTATCTTCACCGATCACGAAGGTGTTGGGGTCGCGGGCCAGCTCCTCGTCCACCGCCTGGCGGATGGCTTCAACTCCGGTGATCTCAGCCATGCTGCACCCCCTGCGCGGTATAGACCGGGAAGTCCGTGTCCTCCCCCCTTGGGGTAGGGCGATTCGGTGGCGACCCGCGCGCGGCGCAGGCCGAAATGGCTGGGCATCTGCCGGGCGCCGGAGGTCGGTTTGGCCGCCTTGCCCATCAGGCTCATCGCGTATTCTGTGGGCTTCATGCCCATCACCAGCATCATCGCCAGGTCGCGGTAATAAAGGACCAGCCAGTCTTTGCCCTGTTTAAGCGCATAAACGGCGCCAAACTGCGCCGTTTCCTGACCGAACCCGGAGATATAAAATGCAATTTTGCCCTGGCGAAGCGGCACCCAGGCGCGTTCATCCAGACGCCTGGAAAGCACCATCATCCAGAACATTTCTTTCTTTTGCTCCTTGGAAAGTGTCATTCGTCAATCCTTCCGGGGAATAATATGACAATTTGACTATTATTTGTTGTATATGATGGTCTTACCATGCGCCGGGTTACAAAACAATTCCTCCCAGTTCACTCATGTTCATTTAATATCCATGAGTTAGAATACCTATTTAAGGTGGTGGTCACGCATTGTGAAAGCAGTGAGCTTGACAGCCAGTGCCCCTTTGGGGAATTTGGACCCTTGGCCGGTCCCGTGAAAGCGGATCAATTCCGAAGGCATTTGTTGAGAATCTCATTGCACTTTCTAGCTCACCTGCAGGAGAACCAAGCCGCAATGAAAGCTGCATTGCGCTTCTTTCGGATGCTTGATGGAACAGAACTTGCAAACGTAAGAGGTAAGCGCGATACCGGTTGAGATCATAGAAGCAGTTGTTAAAAAGAGGGCCGACTTTTGGCAGAGAACCAACACGAACAATCCCCCAAGGAAAAGAACGCCCAAGCCTCGCAAAATAAATGGGAGCATATTTCCAAGGATCCCAAAGAGGGCGGCGTGATCCTGGGCAATTCCTGGCAGCCGCTGGCTGAAATCTCTCACCCTGAAGAGGATCTGGTCAGCATCTTTCAGGAGGGTTTCGATTCGGCTGAAAAGAACGCTTCCACCCGTGAATTGGGGATGCCGCCGACATCCACCTTTCAGTCCCAGGTGGATACCCAGCCAGTGCGGCTGACCTCCGCGCTGGAGAACTGGACCGTCGGCCCGGAAATCCCGGTGGCCGCGAATATCACTTTTTACCTTGCCCCTTGCCAGACCAAACATTTCCTGATCGGCGGGCTGTCCCGCAATTTGCGGGAGTGGCTGCCCGAAATTTGCAAGACCTATGGCTGGGAACTGGACCTGCTCTCAGTCCGGCCGGATTACCTCAAATGGACCCTGCGGGACTTCCCTGAGTTGCTGATCCGGGATATGCTCCTGACCGTGCGGGAGAAGACGTCCCAGCGGATCTTCCGGACTTTCCCGAACCTCAAAGAAGGCGCCACTTCACCCGACTTTTGGGCGCCCGGATATCTGGTGGATAACCAAAATCGGGATTTCTCCACCCAGGCTCTGATGGCCCATGTTGCTCAGAATCGTCTGGGAAATGGGTAAGCATTTGGATTAACTCTTATGAAACACTTATATTAAAACCCCTTGTCAATGATTGGGTTTTATGCTATTATTACATGGTCGAACGTCTGGGTGCCCCCCTCACCCAGGCGTTTGGCACTTTAAAGGCCAAAATTTTCAAACTTGTTGCTTGGGGAAAAGCAGGGGATTGACCCAACTGAAACATCAGAATTCCGATAAAATGGATAGGTTGGATTAATTTTGAAACTCTAGCGGAGTGAGCCTTGACCACGTTCGAAATTCGCCAATGCACAGACCCGGCCTGCCGGCTGCGGATCCCCCTGGACCCGGAAGTGTTCAGCGGGGCCTATTGCCCACGCTGCGGCGCGCCGCTGGCCCTTGTGGAGGCGGCCTACCAAAACCCGGATTGCTCCGCGCAAGCCGCCCCGCGGATCCCGCTTTCGGCGCTGCTGGATAATATCCGCTCCGCCTATAACGTCGGCGCGATCTTCCGCACCGGTGATGGCGTTGGACTGCGGCATCTTTATCTCTGCGGCTTCACGCCCAGCCCGGATGAGAACCCGGCCATTGCCAAGACGGCCCTCGGCGCGGAGAAGCACCTGACCTGGTCGCAGCACCGCAACAGCCTGGACCTGGCGGACCAGCTTAAGGATGACGGCCATCCGTTGATCGCTTTGGAATGCACAGCCAAAGCCACTCCAATTTACCGCTTCAGGGCGGAAGCGCCAGACCCTGGTTCCTGGGTGCTGGTGGTGGGCAATGAGCAGGCCGGGGTGGACCCAGGCCTGCTGGCGCGCTGCGACCAGGTGCTCAGTTTGCCCATGACCGGCCAGAAGAATTCGCTGAATGTGGCGGCCGCCTTTGCCGCGGCGGCCTACTGGCTGTCTTTTGCCTGACCCCCGCAGGAGTTCCTGGGGGCAGAACAAAAATTTGGAAGATAAGTTGATGATTGAAACCAATGGATTAACCAAAATATTTGACGTTAAAAAGAGCCCGGATATCACCGCGGTGCAGGACCTGACCCTCTTCATCCCGGAAGGGGAAGTCTTTGGCTTTTTGGGGCCGAATGGCGCCGGGAAGACCACGACTATTCGGATGCTGACCAGCCTGATCGCCCCGACCGCGGGCACAGCCCGAGTCAATGGCTATCAGCTGGGGGTGGATGACACGGAGATCCGCCGGTCAATTGGGGTCCTCACGGAAAGCCCGGGCCTCTATGAGCGCTTGAGCGCCTTCCGCAATCTTTCCATCTTTGCCGAACTCTACGATGTGGCGGATGTGGACGGGCAGGTCTCGAAATACCTGCACATGCTGGGGCTATGGTCCCGGCGGGATGAGCCTGCGGGCAGTTTTTCCAAGGGTATGCGCCAGAAACTGGCGATCGCCCGCGCCCTGCTGCATGAGCCGAAAGTCCTCTTTTTGGATGAGCCGACCAGCGGCCTGGACCCTGAGGCGGCCCGCCTGGTGCGCAGTTTCATTGAAGAACTGCGAGGGGAAGGCCGAACGATTTTTCTTTGCACGCATAACCTGACCGAAGCGGACCGGCTCTGCGATCGGATCGGGATCTTCAAATCCCGCCTGATTGAGATTGACACGCCCGAAAACCTGCGGGAAAAGTTCTACGGCCGCCGGGTGGTCTTCCACCTGCGCCAGCTGGATCCTGCCTGGGCGGACCAGGTCAGCGGCATCGCCGGCGTGAAGGATGTGCAGACTGTGGACCAGAAGCTGGTGGTCGGGATGGAAGACCCCGAAGCTCTGAACCCTCAGATTGTCCGGCTCCTGGTGCAGGCCGGCGCGGATATTGAATTTGTCGGTGAACTGCGCCATTCATTGGAAGAGATTTACATTCAAACCATGCAGGAATCTGAGGAAGAGGAGGCGGCAGCATGAAACATATCAAGACAATCGTTTTAAAAGAATGGTCCGAAGTTTTTAAAAACCGTCTCGTGCTGTTCACCCTGATCTTCATGCCGCTGATCTTCACGATCATGCCGCTGGCCATGCTCTATTTCACCGGCGATGGGATGGCGGGAAATATGGGCGCTGTGCAGTCCGCCGATGTCCCCGTCGAATTTCTGTCGGCCTGCTCGCCGGAGATGAGCGCCGGTGACTGCATGCAGATCTATGTGATGAATCAGTTCCTGCTGATCTTTATGATGATGCCCGTGATCATCCCGGTGACAATTGCGGCTTACAGCATCGTGGGTGAGAAGGCCACGCACAGCCTGGAACCCCTCTTGGCGACGCCGATCTCCACCACGGAGCTGTTGGCCGGCAAGAGTTTGGCTGCCGGACTGCCTGCAATCCTGATCGGGTGGACGTCTTTTGGCATCTTTCTGCTCGGGCTGCCGATCCTCGGCGTCAGCAGGGCCGTGATCGATTACATCACCGGGCCAACCTGGCTGCTGGCGATCCTGGTGGCCGGGCCGCTGATGGCGATCGCCTCCGTCAATTTTGCGCTCTTCGTCTCCTCCCGGGTCAATGCCCCGCGGGTGGCGGAGCAGATCTCCAGCGTGATGATCGTGCCGATCCTCGGGCTGCTCTTTGCCCAGCTGGCCGGGATCATCGTGATCAACGTGCTGACCATGCTGAGTTTCATCGGCGGGATGGCTTTATTGGATGTGGGATTGATTTATCTGGGTGCCTCGATCTTCCAACGTGAGAAGATCCTCACCCGCTGGAAATGACGAGGTTGGATTGATGAAAAATGCTTATAAATTCCTATTGGCTCTGATGCTGGTCCTGATCTTGCTGGGCGGCGCGGTTTTGCCCGTCCAGGCGCAAAGTGAGGGCTACGGCATCCACCTGACCCGCAATTTTGGTTATGGCGGCGGCGTTAATATCCGCGGGACCTTCACCATCAGCCTGGTGGGAGATGAGGCCCAGGTAGAAAAGGTGAATTTCCTGATCGACGGCAGTTCACTGGCCGTGGTGGAAGAGGCGCCTTTCAGCTACCAGTTCCACACGGATGACTACGGCTTGGGGATGCACCTGCTGACGGCTGAATATACCCTGACGGATGGCACGACCACGCTGACGCCGTCCCTGCAATACAACTTTGTCAGCCCGGAAGAGGAGCGGAGCCAGGTAACCTCCATTTTCCTATGGATTGGCGGGGCCGTGGTGGTCACCCTGCTGATCGTCGGCGTGATCCAGGGTGCAATGCTCAAAGGCAAGCGCCAGGCTCATGGGGTCGGTGAACCGCGCAATTACGGGATGTTGGGCGGCACGGTTTGCCCCAAGTGCGGGCGGCCGTTCCCCCGCCATCTCTGGGGCATAAAGCTGGTGGTGGGCCGGCTGGACCGCTGTGACAACTGCGGCAAGTGGTCAATGACCCACCCGGCCTCGGCGGCGGAGCTGGCGGCGGCGGAAGCCGCTGAGCAGCAGGATATCCAGGATGACCAGCACGGGGGCAAAGTGAAGCCCGCGCCTGAGAAAAAGGACAACCTGGACGATTCCCGCTACATGGACGATATCTAGTTCCTTTCATCTAAATCGTAGGGTTTTCAATGCCACTTTTCAGTCCGGGAAGGTGGCATTCTTCATTGTTAAACGACCCCCTGCGTGGTAGAATCCGGATGTATTCAACTAGTGGAGGTGCTATGGAACAACAGGTCGCAACATTTAACGTCAAAAAAGGGCTGGCCCAAATGTTAAAAGGCGGCGTGATCATGGATGTGGTCACAGTCGATCATGCAAAGATCGCTGAAGATGCTGGCGCGGTGGCTGTGATGGCCCTCGAACGCGTCCCGGCGGATATCCGCGCGGATGGGGGCGTTGCCCGGATGAGCGACCCTGAATTGATTATGAAGATCATGGAATCGGTATCCATCCCTGTGATGGCCAAATGCCGGATCGGACATTTCGTCGAGGCCCAGATCCTCGAAGCGATCGGTGTGGACTACATTGACGAATCCGAAGTCCTGACCCCGGCCGATGAATCCCACCATATTTTCAAGCATGATTTCAAGGTGCCTTTTGTCTGCGGCTGCCGCAACCTGGGCGAGGCTCTGCGTCGGATCGGCGAAGGCGCGGCGATGATCCGCACCAAGGGCGAAGCCGGCACCGGTGATGTGGTCGAGGCTGTCCGCCACGCCCGTACCGTGCTCGGTGAGATCCGCAAACTGCAGAACATGCCCGAAGACGAACTGATGACCTTTGCCAAGGAAATCGGCGCGCCCTATGCGCTGGTGAAGGAAACCCGTGAGCTGGGCCGCATGCCGGTGGTCAATTTCGCCGCGGGCGGCATTGCCACACCCGCCGATGCTGCGCTGATGATGCAGCTGGGCGTGGATGGCGTGTTTGTCGGTTCCGGCATTTTCAAATCCGGCGATCCCGCCAAGCGGGCGAATGCGATCGTCAAGGCCACCACCCATTACAACGACCCCGCCATCCTGGCCGAGGTCAGCCGCAACCTGGGTGAGCCGATGGTCGGCCGCCAGATTTCAAGCATCCCGGAAGGTGAGCTGATCGCCCAACGCGGTTGGTAAGCAACACCTTATGGAAATTGGCGTTCTCGCCTTACAGGGCGATTTCATTGAACACTACAAGGTCCTCCAGTCCCTGGGTGTGGCTGCGCGCATTGTCAAGCTGCCTGCCCAGCTGGAAGGCTTGGATGGGCTGATCATCCCCGGAGGCGAATCCACCACCATTGGGAAACTGGCCGTGGCCTATGACCTGATGGGGCCTTTGCGGGAATTTGGCCGCCAGAAGGCGATCTGGGGCACCTGCGCGGGGGCGATTTTCCTCTCAAAGGATGCCCAGCGCGACCAGCCGCTCTTGAACCTGATGGAAATTGAGGTGGAGCGGAACGCCTTTGGCCGCCAGGTGGATAGCTTTGAAATTGATCTCTCCGTCCCGTTCCTGGAAGATGGCGGGGATGTTCCCTATCACGCCGTATTCATCCGGGCGCCGATCATCAGCAGGGTTTTTGGTCAGGCGGAAGTCCTGCTTGACCTGCCGGATGGGCGGATCGTTGCCGCCCAGCAGGGCAAGCTCCTGGCAACCTCCTTCCATCCTGAATTGACCTCGGACGCCCGGTTCCACCAATATTTTCTGGAGTTAGCAGCATAGCCATCCGTCCGATCTACTGGCATGATTGGCCCTATATTCACCGTCACCGCCGCCAAGTCCAAAGTCTGGATAACATCCAGTCCTTGACCCGCGGCCTTCCACTTTCCTGGTTCAGCATCCTGTCATCCTTCCGCCCGACCGAAGAGGTCTTCACGGGCGTCTATGTGGATGCCGATGGCAACCGGGGGCCAATGGGGCAGGTTCATCAGTCGCCCCAGATTCCCTCCGCCCAGCTGCAATTTGTCATCGTGGATGAGTCCCAACTGGGCGATCTGACAGTGCTGATCGAAGGGCTTTGCAAGGAAGCGGGGGGCTGGGGCGCAAAACAGGTGATCGCCGAGCTGGCTCCGGAATCGCCGCTCTACCCAGCGGTGCGTCAGGCGGGTTTCCGGGTCTTTGGCAAGCAGCGGATTTATCGCTTCCCGGATGGCTTGGCCTTGAAACCCACGGATGAAGGGAAATGGCGAATCTGGAACAGCCAGGACATCCCGGCGATGCGGGTGCTCTACCAGGCGCTCGTGCCGCCCCTGACCCAGCTGGTGGAACCCCTGACCCGCCTGGAAATGCTGGGCCTGGTCTTCTATGACGGGCAAGGCGGATTGCAGGCCTTCGCCGACCTGGTTTACGGGCCGATCGGGATCTGGGTAATCCCATTCCTTCACCCCCAGAGCGTCGTTGATATCCCGGGAATGCTGGCGCAGATGGTCCTGAACCTGCCGGACCGCAACAAGCGGCCGGTGTATGTGACTGCCCGTTCCTACCAGCCCTGGGTGGAAAACGCTTTGGAAATCTTGGGCGCCGACCCGGGACCGGAAGAGGCGCTGCTGGTCAAATATCTGGCCTACCGTCAGCCGGTCATTGCGGACCTGGCCTTCGGCTCACTGGAAAAAGGGACAGCCAGCCCCCATCTGCCGGTTGCGCCGATCCGCAACAATGGCAAATAACCTGTTAATCACCCCCAAACGACAGGGCAACCGCAAAGTATATGAATCTGAACCTTTTTTTGCTTCTAGAATATTATGATCGTAGCGGCGACCCTGCCTCAAACAAGATAGTGTTGAGATTTTTGATAAAAATCGGATAAAATACTTAATTGCGTTCAGCCTTTGAGGGCTTGAACAGATCTAAGGTCAGAAATTGAAGAAATATATGCGAGAGCATCAAAAAATAACAGATGATTTGGATCTGCTGCTGGACGTCCTGCCGCAGCACATCTCTGACAAGGTGCGGGAACTGGACGACAGCGAGAACCTGCTTGAGATCGTGATGGACCTTGGGCGGCTGCCCAAGGCCCGCTTTGTGGAGCGCGAGGTTGCTCTCAGCGATCGGGAGATCAGCTATGAGGATATCCAGTCAATCACGGCGGGCATCAGCGAATTTGACGCCGATAACCGCGCCGGGATCGAACGGACCCTGCACCGGATCTCGGCGATCCGCAACCGGCATAACGATGTGGTTGGGCTGACCTGCCGCATCGGCCGCGCGGTCTATGGCACCAGCGATATCATCCAGGACTTGATCGAATCCGGCGCGAGCATCCTGATCCTTGGGCGGCCGGGGGTGGGCAAGACCACCATCCTGCGGGAAGCCGCCCGGATCCTGGCGGATTCGGCGCGGGTGATCATTGTGGATACCAGCAACGAGATCGGCGGCGATGGCGATGTGCCCCACCCAGCGATTGGCGCGGCCCGCCGGATGCAGGTGGCCAAACCCTCACTGCAGCATGAGGTGATGATCGAGGCCGTGGAAAACCATAATCCCGAAGTGATTGTGATCGATGAGATCGGTCGTGAATTGGAGGCGCTGGCCGCCCGGACCATTGCCGAGCGCGGCGTTCAGCTGATTGGCACGGCCCACGGGAACACGCTGGAGAACCTGCTTTTGAACCCCACCCTGTCCGACCTGGTCGGCGGGATCGAATCGGTGACTTTATCCGATGATGAGGCCCGGCGCCGCGGCACGCAGAAAACCGTGCTGGAACGCCGCGCCCCGGCGACCTTTGACATGCTGGTGGAGATCCAGGACCGGAACCGGTTCGCGATTCAAAAAAATGTCTCGGCCGCGGTGGACGCGCTTCTGCGGGGCTACCCCCTGCCGCCGGAAATCCGCTACCGCGATGAGGACAACAAGATCCATATCCAGCGTCCCTCCGCACCACCGCCCGGCACGACTTCGCAGGCTTTGAGCCGCAACGGCAAAGGGGACACCGCCCCTTTCTCCCGCTCCAACAACGCGCAACGCCAATCCAGGAACGGGAATGGGGTGGAAAGCGGCAGCCAGGCGGCCCCCGCAGCGGCAGCGCCGGAGCCGGTCCGCAAACAGGTTTCCATTTATCCTTACGGCGTGGCGCGGAACCGTTTGTTGGATGCCGCCAAGCAGTTCAACGTTCCAGCCCGGATCGTGCACAGTCTGAAGGAAGCGGAGGTGCTGCTGACCCTGCGGCGGTATTACCGAGAGCGCCAGCAGCCGGTGGTCGAAGCCGAACAACTCGGCCTGCCGATTTTTGTCCTGCGTTCCAATACCAGCCAGCAGATCGAACAATTCCTGGTGGATTTGTTTGACCTTTCCACCGCCCCCAATTCCACTCCCCAGGAAGCTGCTGTTGTGGATCAGACCCAGGCCGCGATTCAGGCGGTTTTGAATGGCGAGCGCTGGGTGGACTTGCGGCCGGCCTCTGCGACCATCCGCAGGCTGCAGCATGAGATGGCCCGTGAGGCGGAACTGGTTTCCCATTCCTATGGGAAGGAACCCAACCGCCACGTCAGAATATTTAGGGACTGATTATGTTTATCACCCTGGAAGGACCAGAAGGCAGCGGAAAGACATCCCAAATCCCCGCGTTGAAGGCATTTATTTGCGAGAGGGGGTATGATGTATTGGTGACTCGGGAGCCTGGCGGGACCCGTGTGGGCGACCAGATCCGGGAAGTCCTGATGAACCTTAAGAATGTTTCGATCGTGCCGCGCACGGAAATCCTGCTTTTTCAGGCTGCCCGCGCCCAGCATGTCGAAGAAGTGATCCGTCCTGCTCTGGCCGCTGGCAAGGTTGTGATCTGCGACCGCTTTGGCGATTCCACCCTGGCCTATCAGGGTTATGGGCACCAAACCGACCTGGAAAAGCTGCGCTATCTGGTGAACTATGCGACCGGCGGTTTGCAGCCGGACCTAACTTTGCTGCTGGATATCCCCGTGCGGGAGGGCCTGAAGCGCAAGGTGGCTAACGCTTCCGAATGGAACCGGTTGGACGCTTATGCCGAGGCCTTCCACTGCCGGGTCCGCGAAGGATATATAAAACTGGTGCAAGAAGAGCCTGAGCGTTGGAAGGTCATTGATGCCACCCAGCCGATGCCGCAGGTGCAAGCCGCCATGCAGCAGGCTGTTCAGGACAGATTGCCTGTAAAATAAAATTGCTTCCACCGGTCTTAAGAAATCCCGTTGGAAAAATAAAAAATCTAAGATTGGGAAGGTGTTTATGCCTAAAAAAATAATGTTTGGATTGATGTTGGGTGTTTTACTATTATCCGCCTGTACGCCACAGGCGACGCCCACCCCAGAACCCACCGTGGCAGCGACCAGCGAAGCCACGGAAGTGACCGCCGGAGATCTGACCTATACCGGCCAGATGCCCTGCACAACAACCTTTGATTATCAGCTTTCGGATGAAGCGGCCCAATATCAGGCCGTTGCGGACCAGCTCCCGGCCGTCAGCGATGCGGACTGGGTCCGCGGCAACCCCGATGCGCCGATCACGATTGTGGAATATGCCGATTTTCAATGCCCGGCCTGCGCGAATTACTCGTATTACCTCCAGACCGTGATGTCCGCTTTCCCTGATTCGATCAGGATTGTCTTCCGCCATATGCCCCTGTCTTCAATCCATGATAAGGCCTATATCTCTTCCATGGCGGCAGAAGCGGCCGGCGCTCAGGATAAATTCTGGGAAATGTACGATGTGCTCTATGCCAACCAATCCGTCTGGTCTGGTTACACAGAAGAAGAGTTCATCACCTGGGTTGAGGAGCAGGCCGCAGCCTTGGATCTGGACCCCGATCAATTTGAAGCGGATATGCTGAACGCCGATGACCGGGCAGCCCTGGAAGCTCAGACCAATGAACTATTGGATCTCGGTTTGCATTACACGCCCTTTGTGATCATCAACGACCACATTTTCAGAGATAATAACCCTAATATGTTCTCTCTGGTGGGGGCTTATGAATACAACGGCTATACGGAATGCCCCGCCTGGGTGATTGATCCCGGCAAGAGCTACAGCGCCAAGATCGACACCACCGCCGGCGCGATCACAATTGACCTCTTTGCCGATGTGGCGCCGATGGCTGTCAATAGCTTCGTCTTTTTGGCTGAAAATGGCTGGTACGACGATGTGATCTTCCACCGTGTGATTGAAGATTTCGTCGCCCAGGCCGGTGACCCCTCTGGGTACGGCGTGATCAGCCCGGGTTATAAATTTGCCAATGAAACCGATAATGTCCTTTCCTTTGATAAGGTCGGCGTGGTTGGCATGGCGAATTCCGGCCCGGATCAGAACGGCAGCCAGTTCTTCATCACTCTGGCGCCTGCCACGGACCTGGACGGCGGGTATACCATCTTCGGTCAGGTGCAGGAAGACAGCCTGGACGTTTTAGACCAGATTGCCCTGCGCGATCCCAACACAGCTATGGATTTCGAAGGCGCCACAGTGATTCAGTCGATTGAGATCATTGAAAACTGAATTTTAGGACGCTGACCCCATGACCACCCCCCATCCGCCTGAAAAACGCTGGCAGACTATTCTGGCGCTGATCTTGAGCGCGCTGGGAATCGTCTATTTCCTGGTGCAGGTTTGGGGTGGGGGGATGCTTTGGTTGGTCAACCTGATTGATCCCCAGACCGGCATGGCCGAGAATATTCCAAGCGGCCTGCTGGTCTGGGCATCTTTGCTCTCGGCTTTGCTGCTGGTCCCCGTTTTCTGGCTCAGTTTCAACCGGCTTGCCGGCAAGCCCGCGCCCGCCTTGCTGGATGGTCAACGTCCCCATGTCGGCGCGATCCTGCGCGCCTCCCTGCTGGTCTGGCCTCTGGTGCTCGCGCTGGGATGGCTGGTGGCCGGTCGGCCGGGCTTGGCCGTCTGGCTTCTCGGGCCGATTAATATCCTGGCGGCGGGGATCCCGGTGGTCTGGATCTATGCCTTGGCGCAGCGCAGGTTGAAGGCCGGCTCCAGCGAGCGCAAATGGCAGATCTTTGGCTTTAGCCTGACCGTTTCTCCCCTGGTGATTGTCCTGGCCGAAGTGGTCGTTTTGGCAGCGCTGGGAATCGCCGCGCTGATTTTGGTGGCGGCCCTGGCCTCACTCAATCCGGCGCTCAACCAGGACCTCAACGATCTCTTACAGCAGGTCTCCGCCAGCCAGGATGTCGAGGTTATCCTGCAGCTGCTGGAGCCTTACTTCATGCAGCCCGTGGTGATCTTTGGGACGTTGGCGGTGCTGAGCGGCATCATCCCCCTGATCGAAGAGATCCTCAAGCCGCTGGCCCTTTGGAGCCTGGCCGGCCGGGAACTGACCGACCAGGAAGGCTTTGTGGCCGGTTTGCTTTCCGGCGCTGGCTTTGCCCTGCTGGAGAACCTGCTTTATTTCACCAACATCCTGACCGCCGAAGGCTGGTTGTTCATGGTTATCGGCCGGGCCGGGACGGGCGTGCTGCATATGTTCAGCTCCGGCCTGGTGGGCTGGGCTTTGGCCCGCACCTGGCGCAGCGGCAAATGGCCCTTTCTGGGGGGAATGACGCTCCTCGCTGTGGCCTTTCACGGCCTGTGGAATGCGTTTGCGCTGCTGGGCGGCCTTGGCCCGGGCTTCGTTTATGGAACGAACCCGACCCTTGGACAGCAGCTGCTTTTCTACCTGCCATTGATCCTGCTTTTCCTCATCGAGGTCGGCGCTTTGGTTTTGATCAACCGGCATTTCCGGAAGGGTCAAAGCCTCTCTGAAAGCGCTGATCTGCTGGAATCAGGTGATCTGGAACCGCCCGATTCCTCGATCTCAGAATAAATGCCGAAAGCTCTCGATTGGAGACTTGTTTGATGCATACCCCTCCTTTGCTGCCGTTATCCCGATCGCTGATTAAAAAAGTGACTCAATTCTCCGTCATCAACCCAGCTAACCTGCCTGAGAACGGCAGCACCCTGCTGACCACCAACCACCTCAGCCTGATGGATACGCCCCTGCTGTTGGCGACGACCGAGCGGACGGACGTTGTGGCGATTGTTGCCAAGAAATATATGCGGAAACCCCTCTTTAAATGGATCCTGGAAAAGATCGGCACGATCGTCTGGATGGACCGTGAGAACACGGATTTTTCTGCCATGCGCGAAGCGCTGGAATATCTTAAGCAGGGCGCAATCCTGGGAATTGCCCCGGAAGGGACCCGCAGCAAGGATGGCCGGGGGCTGTTGGAGGGCAAACCCGGAGCCGCTTTGCTGGCGGCCAGGGCAAATGTGCCGATCGTTCCGGTGGGGATCGTGGGCTCGGAATTTATCCGGTCCAGCTTATTGAAATTGAGGCGCGCGCCGGTCTCGATCACGGTGGGCCAACCCTATATGCTGCCGGAGTTCGATCGTGACAACCGCCAGGAGTGGCTGACCCGCTGCACCGATGAGATCATGTGCCGGATCGCCGCCCTCCTGCCGCCGGGGTACCGCGGGTTCTATGCGGACCATCCCCGGCTGCAGGAACTGCTGGCGGAACAAGCCGCGGCGTAAAAACCCTCAAGCCTTTTCAGGTGAATTCCCTCCGGGTGGTATAATCCAAAACGTGTTACAGGACCTTGAACTCGGTGATGTTGTTCGCCTGCGCAAAGCCCACCCCTGCGGCGGGCTTGAATGGCGGGTCGTGCGCCTGGGTGCAGATATTGGTCTGGAATGCCTCACCTGCGGCCACCGGATCATGCTGGACCGGCGCGCGCTCAAAAACCGGCTGAAACAGATTGTCCGCAAAGGCAGTGAAAATGACCCGGAAAACGGCTGATAAACCGCATATCCTTTTCCTTTTCTCTGATACGGGCGGCGGCCACCGCAGCGCTGCCAAGGCGATTATTGAAGCCTTGGAAATCTATCACCCCGGCAAAGTGACCACGGAGATGCTGGATTTTTTCGTGGAATACGCCCCGCCTCCTTTTGACATGGCCGTCACCACCTACGCGCCGATGGCGCAGGTGCCCGACCTTTGGGAGCTGGGGTATAAACTCAGCAACGGCAAATGGCGCGGCAAGCTGGTCCAGGATGTGCTCTGGCCCTATATCCGTAAATCGGCGGAGCGGCTCGTTACCGAACATCCCTGTGACCTTTTCCTCTCGGTTCATCCCATTATCAATACGCCCATTTTGCGCGCGCTGGGTGAAGACCACGCGCCCTATCTGGTTGTGATCACCGACATGGTCAGCACCCATGCCTTTTGGTACAACGACAAGGCCACCCTGACGATGACGCCGACCGAGGTCGCCCGGCTGCGCGGGATTGGGATTGGCATGGACCCCAAACGGATTGTACTGGTGGGGCAGCCGATTGCCGATAAATTCCGGCAGCCCAGTCCTCCCAAAAAAGACCTGCGTGAGATGCTCGGCTGGCCTCAGGATCAGACCGTTGCCCTGATCGTGGGCGGCGGGGAGGGCATGGGGCCAGTGGAAGAGACGGTGAAAGCGATCGGCCAATCCGGGATGGACCTGGCGCTGGCCGTGATCGCAGGCCATAACGAGACCTTGAAGACCAATCTCGAAAATGCGGATCTGGAAACGCCGACCTTTATCTATGGATTTGTGGAGAACATGCCCGATTTGATGAATGCGGCGGATATCCTGCTGACCAAAGCCGGCCCCGGGACGATCTCGGAGGGTTTCATCGCCGGACTGCCGCTGATCCTCTATTCCAAGATGCCTGGGCAGGAAGATGGCAATGTGGATTACGTGCTCAACGAAGGCGCGGGCGTTTGGGCGCCCACGGTTGAGGATGTGCTCACCACGCTGCGTTACTGGCTGGCCAACCCCGATGTTTTGAAAGAGACCGCAGCCATTTCCAAGAGCCTGGGCCGGCCGGATGCTTCCTATGACATTGCCCAAAAGATCATTGATACGGTTTACCGGGCATGAATCTGATATGATATTAGAAGAATCTTATGCCGATCTTAGATGACCGCAACTTTGAGTTTTTCAGCCACAGCCCGGATCAGACCCGCCGGCTGGGCATCCACCTGGGCGGCTATTTGCGCCCCGGTGATGTGATCGCGCTGGAAGGCAACCTCGGTTCCGGCAAGACCACCCTTGTGCAGGGGATCGCTCAGGGTTGGGGCGTTTTGGACCCGGTCTCCAGCCCGACCTATGTCATCGTGAATGAGTACCGGCGGGCGGATGCGCAGCGTTTATTTCACATTGACGCTTACCGGCTGGAGGGCACCTTTGATGCCGAGATCCTCGATTTCGACCGGATGCTTGCCCAGGGGCCTGTGGTGATTGAGTGGGCCGAACGGATCCGGGAGGTCCTGCCCGGGGAACTGTTGCGGATCCGGCTGGATTACACGGGCATTGGGCACCGCGCCATGATGCTGAACCCGGAGGGGAAGCATTTCGTGGCGCTGGTCGAAAACCTGCGCCGCAAGTTATATGGAGATTTCTAGTGTTACTTGCAATTGATACGTCAACATCCTGGATCAGCCTGGCCTTGTATGATGGGATTTCAGTTCTTTACGAAACCACCTGGCAAAGCCAGCAGCACCACACCGTGGAACTGGCTCCGGCTATTGATGAACTTTTTGGGCGGACGGGTGTGCAACCCGCTGACCTGACCGGCTTGGCTGTGGCAATTGGCCCCGGCTCCTTCACCAGTCTGCGGATCGGCCTGGCGGCGGCCAAGGGCTTCGCCCTGGCTTTGCAGATTCCCTTGGCGGGGGTCCCCTCGCTGGATATCCTGGCGGCTGCCCAGCCGCTGGATGAGCTTCCCCTGATCGCCGTGCTGCATGCCGGACGGACCCGCCTGGCCTATGTCACCTACCTGGTGGAGGGCGGCGCCTGGCAGCCGCAGCACGAACCCGTCGCCATTGATGCCAAGGACCTGGTGAAGACCATCTCTTCACCGACTCTGATCGCCGGAGAGCTTTCAGAAGAAGCCCGTTCCGTGCTGGGACGGCGTTGGAAGAACGCCCTGATCGCCCAGCCTGCCCGCTGCCTGCGCCGGGCCGGTTACCTGGCCGAAATCGGCTGGGAACGGCTGATGAGCGACCGGGCGGATGACCCCGTCACCCTGGCCCCGATCTATCTGAGCACGGTCAATTCCATCCCGGTGTAGCCATGATGGCCGGTGCGGCTGGCGGCACGCAGGTGATCCTGCGACCTATGACCCTCGCTGACCTGCCCAAGGTCGAAGCGCTGGATCGCGAGTCTTTTCTCACCCCCTGGCCCCAGAACGCATTCTGTTATGAACTCACCGACAACTCCCATTCGATCTGCTGGGTTGCGGAACTGACCACGCCCGGCTACGAACCGATTTTGGTTGGGTCGGTTGTGATCTGGCTGGTGGTGGATGAAGCCCATCTGGCCACGCTGGCCGTCAGCGGGGCCTACCGCCGGCATGGCGTAGCCCGCAGGCTGTTGGCGCAGACGCTTTCCGTGGCTTATGAAAGCGGCGCGCGGCAGGCTTTGCTGGAAGTGCGAGAAAGCAACCAGGCTGCCCGGAATTTGTACTACCAATTTGGGTTTGAGCAGGTAGGCACCCGGCGGGCTTATTACAGTGACACGCATGAAGATGCCATCCTGATGACCCTGCCGGAACTTGACCCGGACAGGTTGTCTGTTTTGCTGTCCCGGGAAGAAAATTAAAGAGAGACGTTGAAAGAGGAGGTAGACGTTGACCACTGAAGAGATCCTCAAAGAAGTTGCGCAGCAGACCGCAGGCTGCACCCGCTGTGACCTGCACTATTCCCGCAATAAATCCGTCCCCGGCACGGGCAACCCCCGGGCTGAGATCATGTTCATCGGCGAAGGCCCGGGCTTTCACGAGAACGTGCAGGGACTGCCTTTTGTGGGCGCGGCCGGGCAGTTCCTGGATGAGCTGCTGGCGGATGCCGGCCTGAAGCGCGAGGAGGTTTTCATCACCAATGTGGTCAAATGCCGTCCTCCCGGCAACCGCGACCCCCAGGCTGAGGAACTGGATGCCTGCAAACCCTATCTGGAGCGCCAGATCGCCGCGATCAACCCGGATGTGATCGTGACCCTGGGGCGTTTTTCCATGGGACACTTCTTCAACAACGGCAAGATCTCCGGCATCCACGGCAAACCCTTTTGGTCGGGCGGGCGGATGATCATCCCGATGTACCACCCCGCTGCGGCGCTGCACCAGCCCTCGCTGCGCGAAGTGGTCAAACAGGATTTCGCCAAGCTCCCAGAGATGGTTGCCCGGGCGCAGGAAACCCGGCGCAGCAACCCCGATCTCGCTGCGCTGAACAACTCTTTGGAAGAAGATAATGGCCCGGAAGATAACAACGCCGAACAGTTGAGCCTTTTCTAGCGCCTTTGGAGTAAGATAAGCCTCCGGATGATTATGATAAAATTGCCATTCTGGTTGTAAATTGCGATCAAGGATCTGAACATGAGTGAGACAAAATCAGCACTGCTCAAGAAACTGAATGACCGGACCGCCAAAATTGGCGTGATCGGGATTGGCTATGTCGGTCTGCCTCTGGCCGTGACTTTCGCCGAGGCGGGATTTGAAGTCGTGGGTGTGGACCCGCTGGCGGACAAGGTGGCGGCCATCAACCGGGGAGAGAGCTACATCCTCGATGTGGAATCCGCCAAGGTCAAGGCGCTGGTGGAGTCCGGCAAACTCTCGGCCAGCGCGGATTATGCCGTCCTGGCTGAGTTGGACGCCGTATCCATCTGCGTGCCCACCCCGCTGCGGAAGACCGGCGACCCGGACCTCTCTTTCATTGCCTCCGCCAGCAAATCGCTGGCGCCCCACCTCCATCCCGGCATGGTGATTGTCCTCGAATCCAGCACCTACCCCGGCACGACCCGCGAAATGGTCCTGCCCGAGATGGAAAAGGTCTGCGGTTTGAAAGTGGGCCAGGATTTCTTCCTGGCCTTTTCCCCCGAACGGGTGGACCCTGGCCGGAAGGACTGGACCACGATCAACACACCCAAGGTGATCGGGGGAATCACGGCGGATTGCGGTGAGGTGGCCTCGGTCTGGTATGGGCAGGCGCTGGAGACCATTGTTCCCGTCTCCACCTGCGAAGTGGCCGAGATGACGAAACTCCTGGAAAACACCTTCCGAATGATCAATATCGGGCTGGTGAATGAATTGGCGATCATGTGCGACCGGCTTAAGGTGGATGTCTGGGAAGTGATTGACGCCGCAGCCACCAAGCCCTTTGGCTTCATGAAGTTCACCCCCGGCCCCGGCCTGGGCGGTCACTGCATCCCGATTGACCCACTCTACCTTTCCTGGAAACTCAAATCGCTGAACTACAACGCCCGTTTCATTGAGCTGGCTTCAGAGATCAACACCAACATGCCGCGCTATACCCTGGGCAAAATCCAGGACGCGTTGAACCTGGCAAAGAAACCCGTCAACGGCAGCAAAGTGCTGGTTTTGGGCGTGGCCTACAAACCGGATATTGACGACCTGCGCGAATCTCCGGCGCTGGATGTGATCCACCTCTTGCAGGAGAAGGGCGCGGAGGTGAGCTATCACGATCCTTATATCCCGCATCTGAACCATGACAACATCGTGTTGGATGGCGTGGCAGATCTGATGGCCGCGGTGGCCGAGGCGGATTGTGTGGCGATCATCACCAATCACAGCGATTATGACTACGATGCGATCTTGGATGCTGCCCAGATGCTTGTGGATACCCGCAACGCCCTCGGTGCCAAGGGCAAAGCCAGCCCGAAAGTGGTCCGGCTCTGATGAGCGCCTATCTCCTAACGGGTGTGGCCGGTTTCATCGGCTCCCGTGTGGCTGAGTTCCTGCTGCAGGACGGCCACGAGGTCTATGGCGTGGATAATTTGAACCACGCCTATGATATCCGCCTGAAGGATTACCGCCTGGGAAAGCTGCTCGGGCGGGAAGGCTTTCACTTCCAGCAATGGGATATTTCCGAGAAAGCGATCATTGAGGATCTGCATGGCTGGCTCCCAGCCGAGATTGCCGGCGTGATCAACCTGGCCGCCTGGGCAGGCACCCGCCGCAGCCTCTCGAACCCCTGGATCTATATTGAGACCAATATGACCGGGGCCCTGAACATGATGGAACTCTGCCGTTTGCACAATATCCCCAAGTTTGTGGAGGCTTCCTCCTCCAGCGTTTATGGCAATCTGAACACGCCGCCCTACAGCGAAACCGATGAGACCGACCATCCTTTACAGCCCTACGCCGCCACCAAGAAGGGCGCCGAAGCGTTGGCCTACGCCTATCATCACCTTTATGGTCTGGATGTGACCATCCTGCGCTATTTCACGGTCTATGGGCCGGCGGGCCGGCCGCAGATGGTGATGTTCCGCTTCTGCAAGTGGATTGCGGAAAACCAGCCTGTGGTGGTCAATGGCGATGGCGAGCAATCCCGCGGCTTCACCTATCTCGATGATATCGCCCGCGGCACGATCCTGGCGCTCAAGCCGGTGGGCTATGAGGTCATCAACCTGGGCGGGCATGAGGTGATCACCATCAACGAAATGATCAAAATGCTGGAAGACCGGATCGGCAAACCTGCGCAGATCGTGCAGGCCGATTTCCATCCCGCTGATGTGACTTCCAACCACGCCGATGTTTCCCGCGCCCGGGAGGTCCTCGGCTGGGAGCCGCAGGTGAGCCTGGAGGAGGGGATCACCCGCCTGGTGGATTGGTACATGCAGGAGCGGGATTGGGCGAGCCAGATCGAAACCCCATGAAAAAACTTTTCTCCGGCCTCAAATCCTGGGGGAAGGATGTGGTCCTCAGGAAAGTTGTTGGCAATTCAGCTTATTTATTTGGCGGCCAGGCGGTCAGCGCGGTCCTGAGCATCCTCACGGCCAACCTGCTCGGCGTGGCCAGCTTTGGCGCGCTGGGTGTGGTGATCAGTTTTGTCACCAACATCAACCGGCTGCTTTCCTTCCGGATGGGGGATTTTGTGGTGCGCTATGTGGGCGGGTTCCTGGCGGAAGATAAGCGTAAGGAGGCCGCGGCTGTGCTCAAGGCGGCCGCCCTGACCGAACTGGTCACTTCCCTGGTGGCTTATGGCGTGCTGGTCCTGCTTTCGGGTTGGGGCGCGGCGACCTTTGCCAAGGACCCCTCGATCCGCTCGCTGTTCCTGATCTATGGGATCACGATCCTGGGCAATGTGATGACCGAAACGGCCACCGGCGCGCTGCAGGTGACCGGACATTTCCGCTCGCAAGCGCTTTTGAACCTGCTGCAAAGTCTGCTGACGGCCGGGCTATTTGTGCTGGTCTTCATCAATCAGGGCGGGATCTTTGCGGTAATGCTGGTCTATCTCGCCGGCAAGATGGTGCTCGGGATCGGGCCGGTGCTGTTGGCGCTTTACTGGCTGCCGAAAAGTTTGGGCAAGCAATGGCTGCGCACGCCGCTCCGCGGCAACCTGCCGCCTTTTGGGCCAATGGCCCGCTTTGCGATCAGCAGCAACTTCAGCGGGACGATCACCCTCGTCGCCCGGGACAGCGAAGTGCTCTGGGTGAGTTATTTCTTCGATACCACGGTGGGCGGCTATTTCAAAGTGGCTTTGGCCGTCATCAACCTGGTGGTGATGCCTATCACGCCCTTCATCAGCACATCCTTCCCGGAGATAACCCGGCATGTGGTCAGGAAGCAATGGTCCCAGCTCAAGCAACTGCTGACCCGGGTTACCGTGATCTCCGGGGGCTGGACCAGCGCGGTGACAGTGGGCCTATTGCTGCTGGGGCGTCAGCTGCTCTTTTCGCCCTGGAACTTGTTTGGGCACACGATCTACATCTACAAAGAGGCTTATGCCCCGGCCTACGGCGTGCTGCTGGTGATCCTGATCGGTTTTGGGGTCGCCAATATCTTCTTCTGGGACAGGTCGCTGCTGCTGGCTTTTGGCAAGGCGGAACTGCCGCTCAAGGTGAGCTTTTTCACCATGCTGGGCAAGGTTCTGCTGGCCTTCCTAATCGTCCCGAAACTGGGTTATCTGGCGGAGGCGGCGCTTTTCAGCGCCTATTTTGTCATCACAGTGGGGATTCTGGTGAGCCGGGGGCTGGCCGAGATCCGGAAACAATCCCTATTCGAGCCAACTGCCGAATAAAACACCGTTTTTGATAAAAAATTTATGGGTTGAGTGTGGGCGTTGCCGTCGGCGTGGGCATCGCGGTCATGGTCGCCTGCGCGTCCGCCGCCGAGAGCCGGCCGAGTTCGACCGCGGTTTGCAGGTCTTTGATCTGGCGCTGGTGGTAATATTTCACCAGTTTATCCCGGGTGATCGGGTCAAAAGCCAGCCGGATGCGGGCCTCTTCCAGGCGGAGCTTGACGGGGTAGAGCGGGGAACCGGGCAGGGCATAGATCGCTGAAACCGTGATCGTGCTCAGCAGGATGAAGATCATCACCAGGCACAGGATTGCCAGAATCAAGCGCTGACCGCGCTCCTGGCGCAGATCAGCGCCCAGGTGGTCCATCACGGCAACCTTGTGCTGGGCACCGAGGGTTTTCTTGAGGTCCAGGCTTTCCATCAATCTGGATTTGCTGGCCGCGAAGGCGCCGGCTGGCGGTTCAGGTCTGGGGGTGGAGCGGATCTCACGAGCCAGGGCGGCCAGCGGCGCAAGTCTTGGCCCATTTTTGGGGTATTGTTCGAGAAGGGCCTTTTCGGCAAGGGAATCACCTGTTGCGGAGAGCAGGTCTTCCAGCTGATGGCAAAAACGCCGTCTCGTTTCCTCCGGTTCATCTGCGCCAAATTCGGCCTGGGCCAGTTTGGCGAGGGCAGCTGCCTGGAGCGCGAGCACGCCGCCGATGGCATGCCCGACTTCCCGGCCAACCTCCCGGGCCGGGCGGTTTTCGATCAACCTCCCGACGATCACATCCCGTTCGGCGGGGGTCAGCTGCGCAAGCTTTCGCTTAAGCCTGCCCGCGGGCTGCCCCCAGCTTTCGCCGGCATAAAGCCCAAAGGTGTAATCCCGGTAACGGATGTCCTTTTTGAGTAGTTCCTCCAGCATCAGGCTGCGCGCCAGCCCAAAGAGCCAGGCCCGGAAAGAGCCGCTCTCGGGTTTGAAGAGACTGATCCGTTCGACCATTCGGATGAAGAGATCCGCTGCCAGGCTTTCAATAAAACTCTCGCCTTCCACCCGGTAGTAGAAATAGCGGTAAACCTCCTGATAGTAGAGGTCATGCAGGCGCGCCAGCGCCAGGGCATCACCTTTTTGGGCACGTTGGATCAAGTTGGTTTCTTCGACGGTCATCTTACTCTGGTTTCCGAAATTCGTGGATGGGTCTGACTCAATTATAGCCAGAAGCTTTCGCGAAAGCTGGTCCGGTTTGCCAGACTGCCAAACGGGGTTAAACGCAGCCAACCTGACAGGAAGTCATTCCCTCCCTTTTAGAGGTTGCTTTTGGGAGGGAATGCCCGCACAGATCAGGTTGGCGAGGCAGGTAAGATTTTAGCGGCGAATCAGCGCGCTGAGCAGGGCGAAAAGGCCCATGGCGATCAGCACGAGGGGCCAGACCACCCGCCAGCCGAAGATGGCGCTCAGGCCAACTCCCAGGAAGATGGCGGCCAGGAAGAAATTGCCGCCGTCGGTGGAGCGATAGGGCTTGGCAAAGGTCCGTATCAGGGCTTCAATAAAGACCAAGCCGCCTGCGCCGAGGAAAATCGCTGACCAGACGCCCATCCCGGCAAGGGTTGAAACCCAGGGATGGACAATGGAAGTGCGTGAAGGCTCCAGCCAACCAAGGTTGACTGCCATGAAAACCAGCCCCACCCAGATCAGGATCAGCGCCCAGGTGATGGAACTGAGGCGGTCGCTGCGGCGTTTGGCTTCCATTCTTCCCTCGAGGGAAGATTCCCCTTCAGGAACTGTGCTTTCAGGTTTTAAATCGTGTTCGGTCATCAGGTTTTGTCCTTTTGGATATTGAATCGTGGGCTTACTGTCTTCAATATATCATTTTTTGATTAAGGCCAACCCTAGATTTTCTTGGGAACGACAAGAATCAGACTTGCCACTCACCGATATCCTGCCAGCAGTAGTCCAGGTGTTCTGCGAGGGTGCTTTTGAGTTTGTCATTGACATAGGACCGCGCGGCCAGCATCAGGTCCAGACCGCCGATCTCGTTCAACCGTTCCCCGATCTTGCGGGCCTGGGTGTGGTGGCAGCGGACATTGAAAGGCCCGCCGGGCTGCAGGGAAAGGTAGTCGTCCAGCTTGCCGATTTTGACCAGCTCCTCCAGCAGTTTATTGACTTCCTGCTTCTGGTGGGAGGGCAGTTGATTGATGGCGGAGTATCCGAATATTTTTTCCAAAAAGCTCATCTATAAATTCCCTTCTCCTGTGGTCTTCCCTTTATTATAGATGATTAAAAGGTGGGGGGAGAAGGGTCATTACCAGCGAAATTATGACTCATTGCGAAAGACGGCGCAGCCGGGAGGAAACAATCCCGGATTAGCGGCGGGAGGTGGATGGAGCTGAACAGATGCGATTGATAAGATGAAAGCGTCCTCCTTAAGCTAAACTAGTAGGGACGATCCAATT